>JABAOH010083038.1_pt1 | contig 34122 bp, 25 predicted proteins | sample 7062181 | NCBI WGS metagenome assembly JABAOH01 (sample SAMN14538630, study PRJNA623070) | marine sediment metagenome | biome: marine biome [ENVO:00000428]; feature: marine pelagic biome [ENVO:01000023]; material: deep marine sediment [ENVO:00002113]; isolation source: pool of 5 deep marine... | reverse complement strand
AGTTCCCGAGATGTCTTCAGGAAGTGTGGAGGTTAGAGCCATTGCGAGAGAGGCAGGAGTTAGGACAAAGATGGCTGTATTTTCGAATCAATCTGGCGTCGACCCCGTGGGTTCCTGCGTTGGCCAAAGAGGTGTTAGGGTACAGGCTGTTACTAATGAATTGGGTGGCGAGAGAGTCGATATTATTCCTTGGAGCGAAAACACCGAGGACCTTGTTAAAGCCTCTTTATCGCCCGCCGAAGGTTTAAGTGTTTTGTTAAGTGACGAGGACAAAATTGCCAAAGTTAAAGCTCCAGAAGATCAACTTTCTTTGGCAATTGGAAAGGATGGTCAAAACGCTCGACTCTCAGCCAAACTTACTGGTTGGAAAATTGAGGTGGAAGGGATACCGGGAGAGAAAAAAGAGAAAGTAGAAGAGGAAGAAGAGAAAGAGACAGAGACAGAGGTAGAGGTTGAGAAGGCTGAGAAAGAACTTGTAACCATAGAGAAGGTTGAAGATACTGAGGATACTGAAGGAAAGAAGCCAGAAGCTGAAATAGAGAAAGCTGAGAAAAAGGAGGCGGTAACCGAGGACAAGAAGCCTGCAACACTGAAATCACAGAAAAGTTCACGAAAGACTCAGAAAAAATCCGTGAAATCCAAAAAGAAATCCGAGTAATCCGTGGTTTTGATGGAAACATTAATTAGAAAGGAAACTTGCTATGAAGAAAACTGGAACCAGTCAGACTGGAGATTTAAGACCGCCGATTGTTACTGTTTTAGGACACGTCGATCATGGAAAAACAACCCTTCTTGACTCGATAAGAAAGACAAGTGTTGCCGAGCGCGAAGCAGGAGGGATTACTCAAAGTATTGGCGCTTCAGTTATTACTACTCACGAGGGCAAAAAGATTACTTTTATTGATACTCCGGGGCACGTCGCTTTTAGCAAAATGCGCTCACAGGGTGCCAAGGTGGCCGATATTGCCATTTTAGTCGTGGCGGCAAATGATGGGGTAAAGCCGCAAACAGAAGAAGCCTTGAAATATATTAAAGAAGCGAAAATTCCTTTTATCGTCGCCATCACAAAGATTGATTTAGCAACTGGGAATATTGAGAAGGTTAAAAAGCAATTGGAAAAGGCGGGGGTTAGTCTAGAGAAGCGAGGTGGAGAAGTGCTGCCTGTTTCTGTTTCGGGAAAAACTGGAAAAGGAGTACCTGAACTTTTGGAAATGATAAGTTTAGTCGCCGAACTTAGTGAAATTAAGGCGGATAAGGAGGGTCAATTAGAAGCGGTGATTATTGAAACAGGTAAAGATAAACGAGGTCCTCTAGTCTCAAGTGTTGTCAGAAACGGAACCCTTAGCGTTGGTGAAGAAATTATGGCTGGGAATGTAGGGGCAAAAATAAGAGGCCTTTTTAATGATAAAGGAAAGTCGGTCAAAAAGGTCTTTCCGGGCGAGCCAGCGCAATTACTGGGATTTAGCCAACTTCCGCCAGTAGGCTCGCGCATTCGGTCAATAAAGCCCGGAGAAGAATTAAAACCTCAGACGGACGAGAAAAGGACTGTCGAAGAAATAAGTGAAGGACAAATTCCTGTGGTTGTTAAGGCAAAAAGCGCCGGCGCTCTAGAAGCAGTGCTGGCAAATGTTCCGGAAAATATCGTCGTTGTTTATTCAGGCGTTGGAGATGTTAATGAAAGTGATGTTTTTCTGGCAAAATCCGCCTCTGAAGCCTCTATTTTTGTCTTCGGCGCCAAAGTCTCCAGGGGGGTATTAAAACTGGCCGGCACCGAAGGAATAAAAATTGAAAGGTTTGACGTCATTTATGAACTTTTTGACCGGTGGGTTGAACTGGGTCAGGCGAAGGAAGTAAAAATACTTGGAAAAGCAGAAGTTATTGCTACCTTTCCATACGATGATAAACTCGTCGCCGGCTGTAAGGTCATAGAAGGAAGAATCGCTAAGTCAGACAATTTTGTTTTGATGCGCGGTGATAGTGAATTGGGAGAAGCAAGGGTCGCCTCAATGAGAAAGGAAAAACAAGATATTGACAAGGCAGAGAAAGGTGAGGAATTTGGCGTCATTTTTAAACCCCAACTTGATTTTAGGGTGGGAGATGTGATACTATCGGTCATTAAATAAACTCTAAATCCAAATTTCTAAAAATATGGAAAACTCATTCAAATCTATTATTGAGCAGTCAAATTCGATCTTAATACTTATGCCTGTCAGGCCCTACTTTGATCAGGTTGCTGCTGGGCTTTCTTTGTATCTTGCCTTAAAACAAAGTAAAGAAGTTACGGTTTCATGTCCTTCACCAATGACGGTGGAGTTTAATCGATTGGTAGGAGTAAATAAGCTATCTTCTGAGTTAGGCAATAAAAATCTAATTATAAAATTCACCGATTATAAAGCCAGTGATATTGAAAGGGTAAGCTATGACATCGAAGACGGCCAGTTTCGTTTAACAGTGATACCTAAGCCTGGAGTTTCCGCACCCCAAAAGGACCAAGCAGAATTATCATATACTGGAGTTGCAAGCGATACTGTTATCTTGGTTGGAGGAGTTAACGAAAGCCATTTCCCAGCACTTTCATCTAATGAATTAGCTGGTGTAAAGCTTATCCATGTGGGAAATCGATCTCTGAATTTATCTCGCGATAAAAGTGTTATCTCTTTTGCCAAGTCAGCTTCGTCTGTTTCTGAAGTTGCCGCCTCTTTAATAAAAGAAAGTAACTATGAGATCGACACAGACGTAGCAACCAATTTGCTTTTAGGAATCGAGGAAGGGACAAATAAATTCTCAACTAGTGAAGTAACAGCTGAAACTTTTCAACTTGTTGCCGAGCTTATGCGTGCCGGTGGACAAAGAGCTAGACGTGTTAGGCCACCTAGACAAACCTTTCCAACTGGAGCAATTCCAGGACAAGTTCCTCAGCCTAGACCACAGCAAGTTATTCAGCCGCAGGTAGTAAAACCTCAAGCCAAAAAACCGGTGACAAAGATTAAAGAAGAGCCAGAGGAAACACCCAAGGATTGGCTCGAGCCAAAGATCTTTAAAGGAACCTCAGTTAGTTAAGTGAAGGTGGATCAAAATTATATTGCTTACTATTTCTTACTGTGATAGCATATTTGTTGATGTACGACTAGGTTTCCCGTTCGATAGACTCAGGGTTACTTTGTCATGCATGTCAAGTTATGGCATTAACTAGCGAAGAGAAGCAGAATATTATTAAAAAGTTTGCTCGCGAAAAAGGTGATACAGGGTCTCCAGAAGTTCAAATTGCACTACTATCCAACCAGATCGATAAACTAGCTGCACACCTAAAGGAGCACAAAAAAGACACTCACTCACGTCGTGGACTTCTATCAATGGTTGCTAAAAGAAGAAGACTTTTGACCTATCTTAGAAAACGCGACGAGAAACGCTATAAAAAACTCACCAAAGAGTTGAAGCTAGAGAAGTGAAATCCGAAATCCTAATTTCGAAATTCTAAACAATATTTAAATTAAAATTTTCAAAATTCGAAACTGTTTAATTATTTGAATTTATAATTTTGGATTTGTTTAGTGCTTCGTGCTTTGGATTTAGAATTTTTGACACTTACAACAAATACATAACATTTAAGATGAAGAAAATAGAAAAAAGTATAAAACTTGGAGGAAGGAAACTTACTCTCTCCACCGGTCATATTGCGGCGCAAGCAGATGGTGCTGTTATGGCAAGTTACGGAGAGACTGTGGTATTGGCAACAGTGGTTGCATCCAAATTGAAAGAGGACCTTGGCTATGTTCCTCTTCATGTTGAGTACAGAGAAAGACTTTATGCCGGGGGAAGAATTAAAGGAAGTCGTTGGGTTAAACGCGAAGGTAGGCCATCAGACGACGAGATTTTAACGGCAAGATTAGTTGATAGATCTGTCCGTCCCCTTTTTCCTAAGGAATATAGAAAAGAAGTTCAAGTAATAATTACAGTGCTTTCTGTTGACCTAGAGAATACTCCTGATGTAGCGGCGGGTGCCGCTGTTTCGGCGGCCCTAGCAATATCTCCAATTCCCTGGAAAGGGCCGGTGGGGATGATAAAGGTGGGAGTGAAAGGTGATACCTACCTTACCAACCCGCTAGACTCAGAGCTTAAGGAATCAAAGATGGAACTTGTTGTTTCCTCCACTAAAGACGCTATTGTCATGGTTGAAGCTGGAAGTAGAGAAGTTTCCGAAAAAGAGATGGTTGGAGGAATTGCTCATGCACAAAAGGAAGCCAAAAAGCTAATTGAGCTCATCAGTAAGTTCACTGATGAGGTTGGGGTTAAGAAAGAAGTTGTTAAAGAAGAGAAAATAGAGTCTAACCTACAGAAGAAAGTTAAGGAACTGGCTGGCAACAAGATTAAGGACTTGATAAAAGATATGTCTAAGACAAAAGCTGGATATTCAGAATACGATGAAGTGAAAAGTGCAGTGGTAGATTCTTTAAGCGATGAAGAAAAAGCTGTCGCATCGAAGTTTTTTGATGAACTGTTTTCGACAGAGCTAAGGAAAATGACTCTTTCTGGAAAGCGCTCTGACGGCAGAAAAGCAGCTGAATTAAGGGATTTATCAGCAAAAGTTGGCCTTTTGCCAAGGACTCATGGATCAGCAATATTTATGCGGGGGCAAACTCAAGTTTTATCTGTTGTCACCCTTGGTGCACCGTCTTTGGAACAGTTCATCGAATCTGCAGAAGGGGAAGAAACCAAACGTTATATTCATCACTATTCAATGCCTCCATATTCAATTGGTGAAACAGGGAGGTTGGGCTGGCCAGCAAGGCGTGAGATCGGGCATGGAGCCTTAGCAGAAAAATCTCTTCTACCGTCTATTGCTTCAGAGGATGTGTTTCCTTATACAATACGGGTAGTTTCGGAAGTACTTTCTTCTAATGGCTCAACAAGTATGGCTGCAGTTTGTGGTTCAACTCTTTCTCTGATGGATGCTGGAGTGCCGATAAAAACGCCAGTTGCCGGAATCGCCATGGGCCTGGTTATCGAAAGCGACAAAAAGTTTGAGATTTTGACAGACATAACAGGCCTTGAGGATGGAAATGGAGATATGGATTTTAAGATTGCTGGAACAGAAAGCGGGATAACAGCTTTACAGCTAGATGTTAAAACCCTTAATTTAACTCTTCCGATTCTTAAAAAGGCTCTTGACCAAGCAAAAAAAGCCAGGGTTGAAATTCTGAAGGTAATGAAGAAAGCAATCGCTAAGCCCAGAGAGAGTGTTTCAATTTACGCTCCCAAAATAAAAGTTATCAAAATTCCTCAGGATAAAATTGGTGAAATAATCGGTCCGGGAGGTAGAGTGATTAAGGGAATTATTGCTGAAACAGGAGCCCAGGTAGATGTTGAAGATGACGGCACAGTTAATTTTTCGGCTGCGACAGAAGAGGAAGTTCAAGCTGCAGTAGAAAAAGTTGAGAGTTTGGTAAAAGAAGTTGTGCAAGGGGAGATATATGAGGGAGAAGCAAAAAGAATTGAGCCTTACGGTGTATTTGTTGAGATTCTTCCAAGTAGAGAAGGTTTGGTTCATATTTCAGATATGTCAGATCAGTTTGTTCAAGACCCAGGTGAGTTAGTCAAGATAGGCCAGAAGGTAAAGGTAAGGGTTAAAGAGATCGATGATATGGGAAGAATAAATCTATCGATGTTGTTGAAGCCTAGCAAGAAAGACGTTCATAGAAGAGGGCCTAGGGGTAAGCCATCAGGTATTACTCCTAGGGGTAGAAGGACAAGATTTGATAGGGATCGTCGCTATCAACGCGAAAGGGGGGCTAGGAAAAAGGGTGTATCTTCAGGTCCACATTTTCCTGCCAGTAGGCTTTTAGAGCAAAATAAGAAAAACTTCTCTCGTTAGACTCTTCGTGCTAAAGTTATAAATAGTTTCAAAAGATATGGTTGATGCTGCGTTAGAACAAGTCAAAACTCTATCGGCGAAGGTTAAAAAAGCTGACATTCCAAATGAGCTGCAAGAGAAAGTATTGGTCCGTTTAGATCAGTTGTCTAAACTGACGGAATCACCCACCTTTCTGCCAGAGTTTGACAGGATAAACCGTTATATTGATTGGATAGTGGCAATCCCTTGGAATAAAAGAACCGTAGATAATCTTGATCTAGAACACGCACGGAAAGTTTTAGATAAAAACCACCATGGATTAATTGTGATAAAAGATAGGGTTGTTGAATATCTTTCGATCATGAAGTTAAAGCAGCAAAGGGGTGAGGGCGAAGACGTAATGAGGGCACCGATTCTTTGTTTTGTTGGTTTAGTTGGAACTGGAAAAACCACAATTGCCGCGTCGATTGCAGAAGCAATGGCGAGAAAATTTGCTCGAATTCCGTTTGGTGGTATGGGAGATCCACTTGATCTTCGTGGACAATCAAGGATGAAGCCCGAGGCTGAGCCAGGAAAAGTTATTAAAGCCTTGCGCTCCACCCAAAGTAAAAATCCAGTAATTCTTTTAGATGAAATTGACCGGGTAACAGACGAGGGAAGATCTTCAATCATGGGTGTTTTAGTTGAGTTACTGGACCCCGAGCAAAACAAGGCGTATGTCGATCATTACATTGACTTCCCCGTTGATTTATCTGAAGTCTTATTTATTACCACTGCCAACAATACTCACACTATTGCAACGGCTGTGCTTGATAGACTTGAGCCAATAAGTATGCCTTCATATTCTGATTCTGAAAAGATTACCATTGGAAAAAATTATATGCTTCCGAAAATTCTAAAGGCATCCGGAATTCCCGAAGGTACGCTGGTTATCGACGATGAGGTTTGGGCGCAGGTTGTAAGACCTTTAGGTTTTGATGCAGGAATTAGAACCCTGGAAAGAACCATTCAGGGTGTCGTGAGAAAGGTGGCAAGAATGGAGATAGAAGGGAAAGGGAAGGCTTTCAGGATAACTACAGAGAACGTAAAAGAGTTCTTGCCCCGATAAGTTTTAGTAGAAATTGCAACAAACATTTGTAAACTACTTATTGATTGATGAATAAACAAAAAAAGCTAGTTATTTTAAAACAAAAGATGCTTAAAGACGAATCGCTTCCCTTAAAAGGTGGTGCTACAAATTTAGTTTTCGGTCAAGGCAATCCGGAGGCAAAGGTGATGTTTATTGGCGAGGGGCCTGGATATTGGGAAGATCAAAAAGCACTTCCTTTTGTTGGGAATGCTGGTGCTTTTCTCAATCAGTTACTTTATTCAATTAAATTACCAAGAAAGGAAGTATTTATTACTAATGTCGTTCATCATCGACCTCCAGGAAACAGAGACCCGCTTCCTAAGGAACTGGCGGCATATAGACCATATTTAGATAGGATGATTGAGATAATAGAGCCTGAAGTAATAGTTACTTTGGGTCGTTTTTCTATGGCGAAGTTTATTGCCGGTGTCACAATAACATCTGTTCATGGAAAGCCGCGTAAGATAGACTGGAAGGGAAGAGGGGTGATGCTAATTCCAATGTATCATCCTGCGGCAGCCTTAAGAAGTGCTGAAATTAAGAGAAGATCAATTGAAGATTTTAAGATCATTCCAGAAGTGCTAAAGAAAGCTAATTCGCCAGTAGCTAAAGAAAAAAGTAATACTAGGCAGATGAAGTTAGTTTGAAGATATAATAAATATATGAGTTCTCTAAAATTCATTGCCATATCGGGAACAACTGGAGTAACCGAAAACCTATACATTTATGAGTATAAAGACCACATGATCGTTGTCGATTGTGGAGTAGGTTTTCCAGAACAGGAGATGTATGGGGTCGATTTGGTAATTCCGGACTTTACTTATATTAGAAATAACGCTAGGCGTCTTCGGGGGATTATAGTTACTCACGGACATGAAGACCACTTTGGCGCTCTTCCATTTTTGCTTAAAGATCTCAAAGCACCAATTTATTCAACCAAACTAGTGGCTGGATTTATCAAAAACAAATTAGAGGATTATGACATAAAAGAGGCGGATATTCATGTTTTTAATCCAGAAAGAGATGTTATATCGTTAGGGCCTTTTAAGATAACGCCATTCAGGATATCACACTCTGTTCCTGATTCTGTCGGCTTTGCTATCGATACACCCGAAGGAAAAATTTTCCACGTTCCTGATTACAAGTTTGATTGGACACCAGTGGATGGGAGACCTTTTGATATCAGTAAAGCAGCCAACTTGGCCGCGAGCGGTGTTCTGGCCGTTGCCTCAGATTCTTTGGGATCGACAACTCCGGGTTATACGGAAAGTGAAAAGGAAATTGAGGGAAGAATCGAAGATATTGTCAGGCGGGCTAAGGGAGAAGTTTTCTTTACTACCATTTCCTCAAATATTTCAAGAATGCAGCAAGCATTAACAGTTGCCAAGAAAGTGGGTAGAAAAGCTACTTTTGTAGGCAGATCAATTCAGTCAAAAACAGAGATTGCCAAAAATCTTGGCTACATGAGTTATTCTTCAAGCTTGGTAGTTTCCGTAAAGCAAGCCAGTAAGATGGCCAAAAATAAAGTAATGGCGATTATTTCTGGATGCTATGGTCAGCCTGGGAGTAACTTGTATCGAGTTGCCGTTGGTGAACACGACACCTTTTCTGTTGAAGAAGGAGACGTTGTCATCTTTTCAGGAGATCCCGCTCCTCCTGGGACCAAGGATAATGTTGATTTTATTGTCGACCGCCTTATAGAGTTGAAAGCAGAAGTTCACTACTATGACCTTCAAGAAGATTTGCATGTCTCAGGCCATGGGAGTCAAGAAGATATAAAAACGCTTTTTGCCCTCTTGAGACCAAAATATTTTATTCCCATTGGTGGTTCAACAAGATATAACCGAGCCTATAAAAAGCTGGCCATTGGTATGGGGGCAAAACCAAGTGATGTTTTTGAACTAAAGTCCGGCGATATTGTTGAGTTTAAAGATCAAGGGGCAAAAATTTCCGGCAATCTTTCAACCAAGGAGGTTTTAGTAGACGGTTTGGGAATTGGTGATGTTGGTAATATTGTTTTAAGAGACAGGCAAGTTTTGGCTACTGATGGGATTGCCATTGTTCTTATGCAGATTGACCGTAAAGAAAATAGGCTTTTAAAAAGGCCTGATATAATTAGTCGGGGGTTTGTTTTTGAAAAGGCGAAGAAGGGGCTTTTAATTAGAGCGGCCAAAGAATTAAGAAAAAAAATTGAGAGGAAAAAGCGAGTTGATAGGAAAATAGCGAGGATTGTAGCGATTGATTTTTTGGAGAAGTATTTCTACAAAGAAACCGGCCGCCGGCCAATGATATTACCTCTAATCGTAGAAGTTTAGACAAAATAGTTGAAGGCTGATTTTAAAGATTGGATTATTTTTTGGTGGCGTTTTTGCTTAAGATTTGATCGAAAAGCTTAGCCGCCTCATTCCAATCCTCTTTTTTAATTAGCTCGTCCAGTTTTTTTACATTTTCCTCACCTGAGTCTGCAAACACTTGAGCGTCCTTACGGGCACTTCTTAGTATATTTGCTGCGTGATGGACATATTCGTTAAATAGCAGTCTCATTTCTTCCATAAAGTACCTACCGGTTTTTTGGTGATACTTTTCTTCCAAAAAGAAAATACCATCTTCTGGCTTAATTCCTTTTGCCTCCGCTTCATTACCAACAGTTTTTACTTCCTCGTCACTAAAGGAAGACCTAATTCGTCTTTGGAATTCCAAATCAATCATCGGCGCCAGCGCCGCCAGAAATTTCACCCCATCTTCTTTTGAAATTCCAAGTCGCTCAAGTGGGGAAAAGTCAACTCCTTTTGAAATATCAAAAGCTGTCATAATACTTTAAAGGATAATAGCTTAGTTTAGTGTAACTGCACCAAGGTTAATTTATTTAACCCGCCTACTCGAATATGGCTCGTAACTATATCGAGTGCTTTCCTTCAGGAACTGGAAAAAAGCTCATATTTCCGAGAGGGAGGTTTTAATAAACCTTGCTCCTTTAACCACTCTTCCCAGTTTACATTATCCCAAGATAAAATACTTTCGCCAATTCTAAGGCGTAAGTTTAACCAACTTAATGCTGGAACTCCAGGTGATGACGGCACAATATCATCATTCCTAAACGATTCCAATTGAATTTTCTTGAAAGCAAGCTCACGAGCTTGATGGGGAGGCAAATTGTGGCCCATTAACACTTTTTCGAGCGAATATCGGGCAATATCTTTGTTGATAGTTTCAATTATCCCAAGTTGAGTGATTGCCTCGGCTACTTTCTCAGCCGCCCCAATTTCGTGTTCGGTGACTGCCCGATGAGCAATTTCGCCAACTTCTTGAGGAGAAAGATCTGAATTATTATTTACCAGCATTCGCTGGACTTCTCCTGTAGTGCCTCCTTCTTTACCAAGGTAAAGAACTCTTCCATCTGGTAAAACTCCTGCCTCAATCTCACCAGTATTTTTGTCCTGGAGCCACCAAGAGTCTTCAGTTCCGTCATAGTCTTCATCAAAACCTTGCCCTCTATCTAAGTCTTTTATATCAGGAATTATCTCCGGAGTTTCAATAGTCGGTTTTTCAATATTTTCAAGCGCTTCTTGATCGTTTGGATCAATACCTTTGAGGAATCCATCACGATAAGCGGCAAGCTCTACTTCATCGGGTGACCATTCTGGATGCATGTTTGCCAGTCGTTCTTGGAGATGGGGGGTTCCGATACCTCTCACGTCAAAGGCAAGAGTTTTACCTTTTGAATCAACACCGCCAACAATGTTTCCTTCTTTATCTTTAAACCATTTTGAGTCCGGTATTCCATCACCGTCTGAGTCAACTGGAACCTCTTCAGCAACCTCACCCAGTTTTGGTACTTCAATGGGTTTTTCGATTGTGGGAATTGCTTCTAGATTGTCTGCCGTAATGCCATTTGTATTTGCACGCGTAGCGGCGATGGCTACTTCCTCTGGACTCCAATCGTGGTGTACTTTGGCCAGCTCTAGTTGCAGTCCAGCTATTCCCTTGGAATTAGGATCCAAAAGGAGCCCTCTTCCGTCTGCCAAAATCCCTTCAGTAGGAATACCGGTTTCTTCATCAAATCTCCAGTAACTATCGTTTTCCCCGTCGCCGTCGGTGTCAAACCAGACTTCGTTGACAGTTTCTTCTTCAACAACCCCCTTAGGAGGGCTGACATCCTCAAGCGATAGCGTTCCCACTTCTTCGGCTTGTTCAGGAGTAATTTTTTCCTCTATCTCGGGCTCAGGAGTAGCCGTTTCTGGTGTTTCAACTGCTGCCTCATCGGGCAACAGCTCTTCTGGTGATGGTGTTGCTGTTGCTTCAACTGTTGCTGTTTTGGTTATTTCTTGATCTGGGGTTTCGACTGCTTTGATAACTTGGGTTACTTCAGGGGTTTCATCGGCCTCGTGGATATCGATTCCTTCAAGAGTTTCTTTAACCGAGGCGGCAGTCTCTTTTAGGGATTCGGAAACTTTTGAGACGTCAATTTCTCCACCCGCTTGAGAAAAAGCCTGGACAGTGAAGATAGAAGCTAAAGCTGTTGTCGTGACACTGGTTGAGCTGAGTGCCAAATCAACCCATTCCTCTTTTTGTTCCTCGGTCTCAAATTTACCTACTCTTGCCCCAAGATAATCGATCATTCGAGGGGCAAAGTATTGAGAGACAGATCTCATAACAGCCATTCCTGCGGTTCGTCTAACACCAGGAACCCTGAGAACTCCCATTGTTGCTTCAGACGCGGTCATTGCCGCCGCCGATGAAGCAGCACCTACGACAGCAGCAGCTGCTTTTGCTCTTTTGCTTAAACCAGTTTCTGATTCTTTAGAGAGTAGTTTTCCTAAAGTAGTATGGCTGAAATATTCACTGAGTGCAGAAACTTCAGCTCCAGCTCTTTGTTTAATTTCATTTCTTATTCTCCTGTACGTTCTTATTTCCTTTCCTCCGGCCGCAACTAAATTGGCGGTAGCTAATCCCAATCCGATTTCTGGGAAAAAGTCTGCTAAGCCCCTGGCAGCAAGTGCGGTGAGTTCTCTGAAGTCTTTTGGTTTTAATGTTTTGCCAAATTTTTTCAACTCATTCAATAAAGCCTGTCTTTTTTCAGGAGGAAGTTTTAGACGAGAAAGCCTTTCCTGAAGGGAAAACCCTACTTCTTTTAGAGGTACATTCCAACTTTTCCCTTCTTTCTCAGCTTTAGCATTAAGGTCTTGGCTGATTTTATTTCTGACATAATGGTCGATTTCTGTCGATATTTCTGATCTGTAATCATCCCCCAGTCCCGTTTCACCAAGTTTTGCAGAGACGTCATCTTTATTGGCAAAATCGATACCGTCGAGTTTTTCTGTGAGCACAGCGTGAGTGGAGTCATCAACAAATTCAAAAAAGTCTGATACTTCTTTAATGGGTGGAGTAAGTACCAGTCCTTCTTTCTTCCGGTAATCTCGAATTGCATTAATGTTAGCTTCGGCTTGATCGGGAGTGAGCCAAGCGTTAAGTATATTTGAAATTTGTTCTTCTTCCATAAGGTGAGTACCAGTAAGTGGTTCAGCCACAATTTCGCTTACACCCACTTTTTCTACTAGTTGGCTAGCATCATCAAAAATCAAACCACGCCAAGTTTCTACCACTGCTTCTGCCTCAGGGGCTTCTTCTTTTATCCCTGGCCTTCTAAACCCTTCGACAAACTTACCAACTCTTTCCCTAAACGGTTCTTTTTTAATGTCATTTTCTCCACCCTCTCCCATATGTTTCCTTTCTTAGAATATTTTATCATGTAGTTCGCGAAGACCATCATCTTTTTGCCCAGGAGTCCGTGGTAATTTATTATTTTTGGGTAAGTAGTGAGATAGGTGTGTGGTAGGATAGCCTATTAGGCTGGTATAATGGAGTGCGATGGCAAAGAAGAAAAGAAGAAGAAAAAAGAGGATTAAAAATAAAAGGGCTTTTCGGCTTAAACTGAAGCAAGCGACAGTATTTTCTATTGTCCAAATTGTATTTTTATCACTTGCCGGCCTGGTAATTATTTCCTTTTCAAGACAAGGGCTTATTTTGATTAAATTGAATGAATTACTTTTGGAATACCTTTCCTGGACAACAATTTTTTTACCTTTTATCTTTTTGACCTTTGCCCTTCTTGTTTCAAAGCTAAAATCGCCCCTTAGCCAACCAAATGTTTTAATTGGAAGTCTTTTATTTTTCGTATCAATAACCTTACTAGCACGGGCGGGTGTATTGGGCAGGATGGCCTGGGAAGGCGTTGCGGTACTTATTACACCGGCTGGTGCTTTCATAGTTTTACTTGGAACTGCAGTTGTTGGCTTGATTATTTTATTTAACACTTCAATAGACCAGGTTTTAACTACCCTTTTTGCCTTTTTTAGAACTATTAGAGGTTTTACTGTTGGTGAGGGAAAATTCAGAAAAGCAGTGGCTCTTGGTAAAAAGGAGTTAAAGGTAACCGGAGCAGGGATGGCAACTCCAACAGCAGCAACAGCGAAATTACCAAAGAAAGTACCGTTAACCGAACCATTGTCACCGAAACTAGTAAGTAACGTTCCAGGAGAAGAGAGGGTTTGGAAGTATCCTTCATTGAAGATTTTGTCCGATACGGTATCAGGAAAAGCAGATAGGGGTGATATAAAAGGAAATGCTGCCATTATTGAACAAACACTGGAGTCTTTTGGAATAACAGCGCGAGTGGTAGAGGTGAATTTGGGGCCAGCAGTTACCCAGTATGCTTTGGAAGTTGCTTTAGGTACTAAACTTTCAAAGATTACTGCACTCGAGCGCGATCTTGCACTGGCATTAGCAGCACCCACGGGAACTATCAGGATTGAGGCTCCTATACCAGGAAGATCGTTGGTTGGAATTGAGCTTCCAAATAGAAGTCCCGAGTTTGTACCGCTAAAGAAGATGATTGCTTCAGATGAAATGCGCAAGAATCCAGGTAAACTTGCGGTTGCATTAGGGCTTGATGTTTCTGGAAACCCTCATGTTGCTGATTTAGCTCGCATGCCCCATGTATTAATTGCCGGCCAGACTGGGTCAGGAAAGAGTGTCTGTATTAATTCATTTTTGGGGTCTTTGCTTTTTAGAGCAACACCCTCTGAAGTAAAGCTAATTTTAGTTGATCCCAAAAGAGTTGAACTTACAGCTTACAATGAGATACCTCACCTTTTGACTCCGGTGATTATTAATCCCGATGATATGATTTCTGCACTCCGGTGGATACTTTCAGAAATGGATAGACGGTATAAATTATTTGCCCAAGCTGGCGCGAGAAATATTGAGGGTTATAACGAGATGTCAGGCTTCCAGGCCTTGCCTTATATTGTTTTGGTTGTCGATGAGTTAGCAGACATTATGCTTTTTTCTCCAGTTGAAGTTGAGGATGCAGTAACCAGAATTGCCCAAATGAGCCGAGCCACAGGAATTCACATGGTCTTGTCAACCCAAAGACCAAGTGTTGACATTATTACGGGGTTAATTAAAGCCAATATTCCCTGCAGAATAGCCTTTGCAGTTGCCAGCCAGGTAGACTCGAGAGTAATTTTGGATATGCAGGGAGCAGAGAAGTTACTGGGACAAGGGGATATGCTTTATTTACCGCCTGAGCAAGCAAAACCAATAAGGATACAGGGAGCTTTTGTTTCCGATAAAGATATTGGTTCACTGGTCAGTTATCTCAAAAAACAAGGCGTTACTCCACAATATACTGAGGAGGTCACATCAATGCCAAGACCGGGAACCACCAAGTTGCCAGGGGTTGACAGTGAACTTGATGATCTTTTTAGGGATGCGGTAGAGGTTGTTTGTCAGTATGATAGAGCTTCTGCGTCTTTACTTCAGAGAAGGCTTTCAATCGGATACGCCAGGGCTGCGAGGATAATCGATCAACTTGAAGTTACTGGAGTCGTTGGTCCCGCAGATGGGTCTAAACCTCGAGAAGTCTTAATTCAAAACGCTCAAGAGATTCTTTCTGCGACACAAGCCCAACCACCCGTTGTCTAAATTTATTAATTTCGATGAGAACGATAGGACAAGCCGTTAAGGAGGTTCGTACGAGGAAAAGGTATTCCCGTAAGCGTCTTGAGGAAGAGACAAAAATAAAAAAAGATTTCATTGAGGCTATCGAGAAAGAAGAGTGGAGCAAACTTCCTGAATATCCAGTAGTTCAAGGGTTTGTAAAAAGAATTGCTACAACACTTAAAGCAAACCCTCGAGAGGTAGTTGCTCTTTTAAGGCGGGATTACCCTCCCCAAAAATTAGTTATCTCACCAAAGCCGGATGTATCAGAGAAATTTACTTGGAGCCCTAAGCTGACTTTTATTACTGGGGTGGTGGTGGTGATTATGATCGTGCTTGGTTATTTAGGATTTCAATATTTGAGATTTACTAGCCCTCCACCTTTGGAGATTTACCAACCACAAGAAGGGCAAGTTATTGCCGGGAGAGATTTTGCCGTCTCAGGAAAAACAGATCCTCAGGCAGTAGTTAAAGTGAATAACCAGCTGGTATTGGTTGGGGGCGATGGATTTTTTACTGCTGAGATTGAGATATTTGAAGGAACTGAAGAAATTGAAGTAAAAGCAATCTCTCGCTCTGGAAAAGAAACAGTAATTCGACGTAAGATAGTACCAGAGCTTGCTGAGTAGCAAGCTTAGTAAATTCGAAATTCGAATATCGAAATCCTAAACAATATTAAAATTCAAATTTTCAAAATTCCAAACTGTTTAATTATTTGAATTTAGAATTTGGAATTTGTTTCGAATTTAGGACTTGGTGCTTAGAATTTGAGATTTCCAAGCGGAGCTTGGCCTATGGATGGTGTACAAAAATTATTAGCAGTCGTTATAGTTTCTTTAACCCTACTATTATTAATAGTAGGAGTGCAGGTTATATTGATTTTTATCGATCTTCGGCGTGCCTTGAAAAGACTTAATAATCTACTCGAGGATGCGATATTAGGCGGTGGCCTTATTCGGCCAGAAAAGTTAACTGGAATTATTGAGATGTTTAGAAAAAGAAAAAAAACTGAAACCCGCGAGCAAGGAAGTTTCCAAGAAGAACCTCCCCCCTCAGAATAAATCTCAATAAGGCCTATAATATTGCTTTCTGGGCTTGTTTATGCTATTATTTCCATTATCGCACCTTGATAAACCTATGCGAACTGTATGATTTTTCCTTGCCGTTGTGGGCAAACTTGTGGTCGTCATAACCGATGATCAGATAAATTGCCCACAATGCGATTGGAAAGTAATGGTTGGGAACAAGTAAAGGGTGTCCACACTCGAGGTGATCGAATAGTTGCCGGAGGCCATCGATCTTTTGTTTGGCTGTATCAAAGGAAACAAGGTCAAGCCTCGTAATATTCTTTCGCAGTAACAGAATTTGATCAGAAAGTGAGGGACTGAAATGACGACAGTCGAAGAATTCTATCAGAGGATGGTTGATAGCGACCGTACTCCGTTAGTTCTAAGTCAGGAGGATGCATTCAATCCGAATTTCCAACAAGCCTTGAATAGATTCAAGGATGAAGGTCACACCATCCTGGTCGTGTTGGACGATGTTGGGAAGATTCGACAGATCGATGTCAGCGAAATGAAGACGGAGCTTCCTGAGGGAATACGCCGATTACTCGATAACGTTGGACGAAAGCTATAACAGCTTGATTTTCGCAAAGGAGGTGTTGGGATATGCCCAAAAATGACCGCGAGATACTTGCGAAAGCTCGTGAACACTGGATGAACCAAACGCTTAGTTTGGGTATGCAGGCTGCATGGCGGTTAGTCGATAAATTTGAGAAAATCGTAGGTGATAAGTTCACCATCGACGAAGTTTGTAGCAGATTAGACGAATTGTCTGGCCGCGCTCTAGAGCTCAAAGAGGACCTACAGCGGTTCAAGCAAGAACACAGCTGGCTTGGTTGACGTCCAATACTATATAGAAGGAGGTGCAGAGGGCGCCGAAGGGATAAGGTGAGAGTAGATTTTACGTTCGTGATCGATACGCGCGTGATCACGACCGACTCTTTATCTTTCCCCAAGGCGCCTTTATTTTTGGAAAGAATATTAGTTCAATTCTTTAAAACATATATTATCCATTTCTTGCTCGCCCAAGAAATGGACGAAAGAAGGGCGCCACATAAATTCTTCAGCCTTTCATAGTCTCGCTCATGCTATATCGCTCAACTTAGCACTTGAGTGCTGCAGACAATCGCGATATTTTCAAATGAACTCACTCGACTAATCAAGGTTTCAGAATTTGGTGGAATTTTATTTTCCCCAATTACAAATTACTATTTACTAATTACTTCTTCCAACTAGTCACCAATCAGCTGCCTGCGCAGGCAGGCTAATCACAGATCACTTTTCCTAATGTTTTAATAACGGTATAATTCAGGCAGGATGAAGGCGAAAGTATTAAAGCAAAAATACCTTAATTTCTTTAAGAAAAGAGGGCATGCGATAATTCCCTCGGTACCTTTAGTGCCCGAAAATGATCCCACAGTTTTATTTATCACCGCCGGAATGCACCCCCTGGTTCCGTTTCTTCTAGGAGAACCCCACCCTGCAGGTAAAAGGCTTGTAAATAATCAAGTATGCCTGCGAACTAATGATATTGATGAGGTTGGAGATACAACTCACCACACTTTTTTTGAGATGCTTGGTAATTGGTCATTAGGTGATTATTGGAAAAGCCAGGCAATAGAGTGGTCTTATGAGTTTTTAACAATAGAGCTGAGACTTGAGCCGAATCGTATATGGGTGACCTGTTTTGAGGGTGATAGGGATGCACCAAAAGACACTGAATCAGCGGAAATTTGGATGAAGCTAGGAATTCCGAAAAATCGGATATTTTTCTATGGTAAAAAGGAAAATTGGTGGGGACCAGCAGGAAAAACTGGTCCGTGTGGGCCAGATACGGAGATGTTTTATGATGTCACTGGGAAATCTCATGGTTCGGATTGTAAACCGGGGGACAATTGTGGCAGGTTTTTCGAAATCTGGAACGATGTTTTTATGCAGTACAACAAAACCAAAGATGGGAAGTATCAAGCCTTAAAGCAAAAAAATGTGGATACTGGTATGGGGGTGGAAAGAACGGTGGCGGTATTATCAGGTTTTGATGATGATTATAAAGTTCCTGATCTTTGGGGAAAAATTATGTTGGCAATCGAGACTTCAACGAAGACAAAGTACGAAGGTAACGAAAAAGCCCATCGGATAATTGCTGATCACGTACGCGCGGCAACATTTGCTATTGCTGATGGGGTGGTACCTTCAAATAAAGACAGAGGTTACGTTATCAGAAGATTAATTAGACGAGCAGTACGCTTTGGGAAGGTTTTAGGTGTTGAGAGGCCGTATTTAGTCCAAGTATCAAAGGCGGTTAAAGAAATCTATAAAGATGATTATCCTGAGGTTGAGAAAAAATGGAGTAACATTAAAGAGGCATTTGAAGAAGAGGAAAGCAAGTTTCTTTCTACTCTTGCAAGAGGATTAAAAGAGATTGAGAAATTGGGAGACTTAGATGGTAAAAAGGCTTTTTTTCTTTACGAGACGTACGGATTCCCACTTGAACTTACTGAGGAAATAGCTAAAGAGAGAAAGCAAAAGGTCGATAAAAAAGTTTTTGAGCAGGAGTTTGAAAAACACAGGAAACTTTCTCGGACAGCCAGTGCTGGAATGTTTAAGGGTGGGTTGGCCGATCATTCAGAAGAAGTTAAAAAACTTCATACAGCAACCCATTTGCTGCATACTGCCTTAAGAAAACTTTTAGGAGAGCATGTTACCCAAAAAGGATCAAACATTACTTCCGAGAGACTTCGTTTTGATTTTTCCCATCAAGAAAAGTTGTCAGATGAAGAAGTTAAAAAAGTAGAAAAGCTAATTAATAAACAGATTAAGAAGGATCTGCCGGTTACTTTTGAAACAAAGACTTTGAGGGAGGCCTTGGATGAGGGAGCCCTGGCCTTTTTTGAAGAGAAGTATGATCAGAAAGTTAAGGTTTACACAATTGGAGATCCTTCGGCAAGCTCAGGACTCCCTCCTTTTAGTCGGGAGGTGTGCGGTGGACCACATGTTTCTCGAACTTCCGAGATAGGGAGTGTTAAAATTAAGAAACAGGAAAAGGTCGGCACCGGTATTATGAGGATCTATGCGGTTGTGGATTAAATAATAGATCGGTTAGTCAGTTTATAAAACTGAAACCCGATAAACTGAAAAACTGAGTTAATATGGCTTTGAAAAATATTCTGCCCAGCAAAAAAGAAGAGTCAAAGGAATACTATTGGGCCTTACCAATTGAACCAGGATGGGTTCAGGCAGGGGTTTGGACGATAGACGAGGATCAAACACAAGTATTATCAGTCAGTCCACCTACACCCTGGGAACTTGATGAGAATCTGATTAATGCAGCAGATACAGCCCTTTCCGCCGCTGTTCAAGATTTTCCCGAAGAGGCAAAAGAGCCCTCAAAAACAGTTTTTGGAGTTATTTCTTCTTGGGTAAGAGAAGGACAAATTGAGGAAGGATATTTAGAAAAGATTAAAAAAATTTGCTCAAAGCTTTCGTTAAATCCTGTTGGTTTTGTAATTCTTCCAGAAGCTATCGCCCACCTAATTAAGACAGAAGAGGGAAGTCCATTAAGTGCAGTCGTGTTAGGTATTTATAAAGATAGTATTGAAATAACAATATTTAAATTAGGGAAATTACTGGGAAGCTCGCAAGTCGCCCGAAGCTTATCGGTGGTTGACGATGTAGTTGAGGGTTTGACCAGATTTGGGCAAAGCGACCCATTTCCTTCAAGATTAATAATATATGATGGAAAAGAGGGTGAGCTTGATGAGATAAGGCAAACTTTATTAAAAGTTAATTGGGACGATTATAGTAATTTAAAATTTTTGCATACTCCGAAGATAGAATCGGTATCGCCAGATAGAAAAGTACACGCCGTAGCACTTGCAGGTGCCTCTGAACTTACGGACATTAAAACTATTCAGGTGGCTGGAAAAAGGCAAGAGAAGATGGAGGAGGAAGTAGTTAAAAAGGTAGAAACTCTTGCTCCTCAAGAGCCGGTGTCTCCACAGGAACTCGGGTTTGTTGTTGGAAAAGATATTGCCACTCAAGCAGGTTTTGAAGATAAGCCGAAGGAAGTTAGAAAAGATGTGCAGAAAAAACCTGAGGAGCCAGCTAAACCTAAAGTGAAAGAGGTTCCTAAAGAAGCTAGGGGTATTAAATTTTTAACTAATAAGTATTTGTTAGCCATAAGATCTGTGTTGGAAAAAAGTCCAAATCCTTTTAAGAAAGTGAAAGAGATAATCCCTGGCGCAGTACTCGGCAGGAAAGCATTTATAATTGGTGGAGTATTCTTAATATTATTAATTGTTCTGGGATTCCTGTTTTGGTGGTTTTATCCCAAAGCGGCTGTGATTATTTATGTATCTCCTAAAAAACTTGATGAGAAAGTAAATCTCGTAATCGACCCGAATATTGAGGAAGCTGACTCTGTTGGTGGAATTTTGCCCGGAGAAGTTTTGGAAACTTCAGTGTCTGGCGAGAAGACTAGATCAACAACCGGAACAAAGACTGTGGGAGAGAGGGCAAAGGGTGAGGTTACATTATATCGTGTTGGTGCCCAACTAACTTTACCTGCTGCTACAAAGTTGTTTGGTCCGAGTAGTTTGGAATTTACTTTGGATGAAGGTGTAACTTTAGCAAGTGGAAGTGCAGGTAGCCCTGGAACTACAAAGTCGAATATAACAGCGGTCGACATTGGAGCGCAATATAACTTGGCAGAAGGTGCAACCTTTAGTGTAGGAAATTATTCAACTAGTGATATGGAGGCAAAAAATGAGTCGGCATTTTCTGGAGGATCGAGTAGAGAAATCAGTGCAGTTTCAGAAGAAGACCAGGAGGTTTTAGAAGATGAGTTAACTGAGGAGCTGACGGGACAAGCCAAAAATGAGTTATTAGAAGACATTTCCTCCGATAAATTCTTCATCGAGGAGTCAATTTCGGTAGATCCGTCGACGAAAAATTTTAGCGGCAAAGTTGGAGATGAAGCATCAACTCTTAAACTTACCCTTACTTTAGAAATTCAGGCATTGGTCGTTGATAGGAAGGATTTAACGGAACTTGCAGCAAATGTCTTGAAGAATAGAATTCCTGAGGGTTTTGTTTTAAGGGATGATCAAATCGATGTAGAGTTTGAATACAATGACGAAGACGAGGGTAAATACAAGTTAGACGCTTTTGTTGAAGCAAATTTGCTTCCAGCGATTGATCCGGGTGAGATTGCCAAAAAAATTGTAGGTAAATACCCAACTTTTGTTGAGGATTATTTTATTAATGAAATCCCTGGTTTTGTCAGAGCAGAGATTGACTTCAATAAACCGAGATTCCCAGGACGCTTGGGAACTCTACCCCGCAGGTTTAGTAATCTCGAAGTAATTATTTCTGCTGAAAGATGAGGAAAAAAATTTTAAGAATCTGTGGCATAATTTGGGGAATTTCGGGTCTGGTGATCCTTTTTTCGGCATTATATCCAATAGTTTCTTATGAAATTGTATCAAGACAAAAATTCCCCCGTCTTTTAAGCCCCATCGACAGAGAGAATTATGATCAGTCGTTTGGGAATTTAGATTACACCAAAGCAAGCAATTGGTTTGTTGGTGGAGTAGAAAGGAATAGTTTTATTTCTTTGGGAGTGTCTTTTTATACAGTCACTATTCCGGCACTAGAGATTGAGGATGCAACTGTGTCAATTGGCGGGGAGGACCTGTCAGAAAGTCTTATTCAATATCCTGGTACCTCTCTTCCAGGCAAAATTGGAAACTCGGTTATCTTCGGACACTCGATATTGCCACAGTTTTATGACCCTCAAGATTATTTGGCTATTTTTTCAACTCTTCCCAGTTTAGAAAAAGGAGACTTGGTCTTTGTTAATTATGACGGCATTTCTTATAAATATATTGTTGAGGATATGTTTGAAGTGAGACCAGCGGACATCGAAATTTTAGAACAAAGTGCCACTGGTTCATATTTGTCCCTGGTTACCTGTACTCCACCGGGTCACCCGTTAAAACCAAAACGATTAATTGTTCGAGCTAAACTCATTCCAACAACTCAAGCAGATGCAAATTTTGGTCACGATACCAGACTGCAATGAAGTCGGTACGTGACTGCGTGCTATAAGTAGCTATGAGTAAGGTACTTGCGATTGATTACGGAAAAAGCAAAATTGGGCTGGCAATTGGCGATAGCAAGTCTAGGTTGGCAGAGCCGCTTTTGGTTATTAGATTCAAATCCGAAGGAGAAGCTATTGAGAAGATAAAGCAGGTAGTAGAAGAGATACAGGGCAAGAAAGTATCAAGGGTGGTGGTGGGAATTTCCGAGGGTGATATGGCAGAGGAAACCAGGCTCTTTGTTCGCCAGCTACGCAAAAAACTTAGACTTCCTGTTATTTTCCAGGATGAAACTTTAACTACTCAAGAAGCTCGAAGATTGGCTTTAAGGGCGGGGATTAAGAGAAAGAGAAGAAAAGGGATGGAGGATGCCTACGCCGCCACCCTAATTCTCCAAAGCTACCTGGATTCAAAATTAACCTCAGTCAAGTGACAAGCTCGTAAAGTATGTTATGGTAAGTGATCGGCATTGAGAGTTTTTAGCCTATATAAGTGTTGAGAACTATTTTTTGTGATATACTTAGGTCAGTTATGTTAAAGAATGTCATTGCTCCGATTCAGGCTTGGTTGATGTCGCAGGGTAGATGTGTTGGTGATGGGAAACCACTTTCTGCCGGAAAAAGACAAAAGAGAAAAGACGGAACAGAAAAAGTAACTTGTTCTTGTGGACGAATCTTCATTTACGACACTAAAAGCAAAAAATACAGAAGAGCACTCCTTGAAGAGGTATAAAAAATTCAAAGTTCAAAGTTCAAAGTTCAAAATTTACTCTTCTTTGTTGTACAATAACTTTTGTTGATGAAACGTAGTTTAATTTTTCTTTTTATCGCTATTTTATTAATAGTATTGACCGGAATCGGTACTTACAGTTGGTGGGAAGCGAACAGCGCTTCAGTGTCAGATGATGAGAGACAAGTTGACTTTCTTATATTAAGAGGTCGAACTGCAACTCAAATTGGAGAGAAACTTTTTGAGGAAGAATTAATACGAAGTACCCTGGCTTTTAAATTTTACGTCCAGGTAACTGGAAAGGCAAAAAAGATTCAAGCGGGTCGATTCAGACTATCTCCTAGCATGAATTTAATTGAGCTTGTTGACCGATTGGGAAAGGGGCCGGTTGAGTTTTGGGTCACCATTCCGGAGGGATTAAGGCGAGAAGAAATTGTTGACAAAATTACTGAAAGTCTGGAGATGAGTTTAAGTCAGGCAGCAGTATTTCAGCAGGAATTTTTAGACCAGAGCGAGGGCAAGGAGGGATTTCTTTTTCCAGACACCTATCTTTTTCCAAGAGATGTAAGCGCATCGGTTGCTGTAGGCAAGCTTGAAAGTACTTTTCAACAAAAGGCCAAATCCATAGAAGGCGAAATTGCCTCAAATAGGTATACTTTAGGCGAACTAGTTACCCTTGCTTCAATTATCGAGCGCGAGACCAAAAAAGATGAAGAAAGACCGATTGTGGCGGGGATACTGCTTAAGCGACTTGAAACTCCAGGTTGGTATTTACAAGCGGATGCTACCAATCAATATGCGGTAGGAAATGAGAATTGTAAGCAAGTTACCCACCAGGCTGGCGGATGTGAATGGTGGTCGATTTTAACAAAAGAGGATCTTGAAATAGATTCACCCTACAATTCTTATAAGTATAAACCCCTACCACCAACACCAATTGCCAATCCGGGATTTTCCTCACTTTCCGCAGCGATAAATCCGCAAAAATCTGAGTATTGGTACTATATTCATGATCCCGAGGGTAATATCCACTATGCCAAAACCCTTTCCGAGCACAATTCGAACGTAAGAGCCTATCTTGACAAATAGTCGATTAGAGATATAATACTTCTAGGCGTACGCTGAAAGTAGGCTTATTTTTTAGTCCCAAGATTTTCTTGGGCTTTTTCCTATTAAAAAAAAGTTAGTAAATTATTTGACTCCGATGGCCCAAAAAACAACCCGTCGCAACTTTGGAAAAGAAGAAAAACATTTACCCGAGCTGGATCTTACTTTAGTTCAAAGAGAGTCGTGGAAGTGGTTTATCGAAGAGGGAATTGCAGAGGAATTAGCTGAAATTTCTCCAATTGACGACTTCACTGGGAAAAACTGGCAGATTATTCTAGAAAATCCAACTCTGAGCGAACCAAAATATCCCCCACGCATTGCTCAATATAAAGGACTAACCTACTCTTCTCCACTAAAAATTAAAGCTACTTTAGTAAATAAAAGAACTGGCAAAAAGACAACTCAAGGTGTTTTTCTGGGGGATCTACCCCAGATGACTCCAAGGGGGACGTTTATTGTTAATGGAGTTGAAAGAGCAGTAATAAACCAAATTGTGAGAAGCCCCGGTGTTTATTTTTCAGGGGGGCTTGATGTCTCAAGTGGTCGAATGCTTTACCGGGCGGAAGTCCGTCCGCTTCGCGGATCTTGGCTTGAATTTGAGGTTGCCAGAAATGACGTTATAGCAGCAAGAATTGACAGGAGGCGTAAAGTTGTTACCACGGCATTACTTCGAGCCGTGGGAGTAGAATCAGATAACGAAATCTTTGAATTGTTTAAGGATGTAGATAAGGATGCAAATCATAAATATATTTCCCAGACTCTTGAAAAAGATCCAACAAATAATCGTGAAGAAGCACTTTTGGAGATTTATCGCAAGGTTAGACCAGGAGAACCAACCGTTTTAGAAAACGCAGAAGCGCTATTTAACAATTTATTTTTTGAACCCCGTAGGTATGATTTAGGAAAAGTCGGACGCTTCAAAATTAATAAAAGACTTGATTTAAATATTCCAAATGAGAAAAAAAGCTGGGTATTAAACCGCCAAGACTTAATTGGAACTATTGCCTATCTTATTAAACTCCAGAATGGAGAGGGAAGAGTCGATGATATTGATCATCTTGCAAATAGGCGATTGAGGCGGGTGGGTGAGCTTGTCGCCTCAAATGCCTTTAGAATTGGACTTTTGCGCCTTGAGCGTTCAGTAAAAGAAAAAATGAGTTTGATCTCTCCAGATGATCAACCTCTCCCGGCGAATCTTATTAATGCTCGGCCTCTAATTGCATCGCTCAATGAATTTTTCAGATCGAGTCAGCTTTCTGCAATTCTTGACGATACAAATCCTCTAAGTGAAATTGACCTCTTAAGGAGAATTTCTGTTCTTGGGCCAGGAGGTATTAATCGTGAAAGAGCGTCTTTCTCGATTCGTGACGTGAATTCCTCACAATATGGTCGCATTGATCCAGTGAGGACACCGGAGGGGCCAAACATTGGTCTGGTGACCTATCTAACTCTTTACTCAAGAGTTAACGAATATGGTTTTATTGAGACTCCTTATAGAAAGGTTGAAAAAATAAAAAAAAGGAGGAAGACTAAAGCAAGGATTACAGATGAGATTGTTTATCTGGCTGCTGATGATGAGGAAGATTTGCACATAACTCACTCGGGCGTTGAAACTGATGGCTGGGGTTATATAACTCAAGAAAGAGTTCCATATAGACATAGGGGCTATGTCTATGAAGGGCCCGTTGCTTTAGTTGATTTAGTGGATGTGACCCCTAGGCAGGTGGTTGGCGCATCGACGTCTTTAATTCCATTTCTTTCTCATGATGAAGGTAACCGAGCTCTCATGGGGAGCAACATGCAGTGTCAGGCCGTTCCATTAGTCGAGCCCGAGGCACCAATTGTCGGTACTGGAATGGAGGTAAAAATTGCAGAAGGTATGGGAAGATTAGTTAGGGCGCGTCATTCAGGAAAGGTTGATTATGTTGATTCAGAGAGGATTGAAGTGAAACTTGATAAAAAAGTCGAAGAGGAAAGTACGAATGAGGATATAAAAATCGTTGATAACGGTAAAAGAGAGGTTTATTACCTAACAAAGTTTAAAAGAACGTCCCACTCCACCTGTTATAACCAAAGAGTTGTTGTGAAGCCTGGACAAAGGATAAGGAAAGGTGATCTGTTGGCAGATGGTCCTGCGATTGATTCGGCGGAATTGGCTTTGGGTAAGAATCTTGTAATCGCATATTGTTCTTTGGAGGGGTATGGTTTTGAAGATGCAATTTTGGTTTCCAAACGCCTTGTTCGCCATGATGTATTAACCTCGATTCATATTGAAGAATATGATGCAGATGTGGTGGATACTAAACTTGGCCCAGAAGAATTGACTCGCGATATTCCCAATGTTGCAGAAACAGATCTGGCGAATTTAGCTGAAGACGGTATTGTAGTGATCGGTGCTGAAGTTGGCCCGAATGATATATTGGTAGGCAAAATTGCCCCTAAAGGAGAAACTGAGCTTACTGCGGAAGAGCGCCTGCTTAGAGCAATTTTCGGTGAGAAAGCGAGGGAAGTTCGAGATACTTCTTTGCGTGTTCCTCATGGTGAACGAGGAATTGTTGTTGATGTTTCAATTTTAGACAAGGACAAGGGAGATGAACTGGGACCGGGCGTGTTAAAGAAGGTTGTCGTACGTGTGGCACAAATGAGAAAGATTACCGTTGGAGATAAAGTGGCAGGTCGTCACGGAAACAAAGGTGTTATCGCAAAAATAATGCCAGTTGCAGACATGCCCTATCTTGAGGATGGAACACCGGTTGATATTATTATTTCCCCTCTTTCTGTACTTGCGCGGATGAATTTGGGGCAACTATTAGAATGCCACCTGGGTTGGGCGTTAAACAGGAAGGAGGAAAAAGCAGCCTTTCCAGTTTTTGACAAAATTGATGAGGACGTTGTTGCAAAGGAACTTGAAAAGGCCGGCTTGCCAGTATCAGGAAAAGTACGTCTCTATGACGGAAAAACAGGAGAGCCTTTCACGGAAGATACTGTTGTGGGTATAGGTTATATTTTGAAACTCACTCACATGGTGGAGGATAAAACGCATGCAAGATCCACTGGTCCCTACTCCCTTGTTACCCAGCAACCACTGGGCGGCAAAGCGCAAATGGGGGGTCAGCGTCTTGGGGAAATGGAAGTTTGGGGACTGGAGTCTCATAGAGCCGCATATACTCTTCAGGAAATGCTTACTATAAAAAGCGATGACGTACTTGGTCGAGCTAGAGCCTTTGAGGCAATTGTTAAGGGGGTTGATATTCCGGGGGCTACCATACCAGAAAGCTTCAAAGTACTTGTGCGAGAACTTAATTCACTTGGCCTTTCAGTTGATACAAGAGGCGAGGTGGCTGCAGATGTTGGTGAAGTAGCACCGGGGCTTGAAGGCCAAGAATTAGCTAAGGCAGCGGGTAGCGAAGTTGTAGCAAGTGAGGAACTGATTAAATCTGAAGGACCGATGGAGGTGGAAGAAACAACTACCTAGGGTAGTTGTTTAAATTCTAAGCTAATTCGGTTAATCGGTTTTCGGTTCTCGGATACCAGATAGCAGGTGCCGGATTGTCGGTATGTCGGATTAATTTTATCTGACAATCTGATTAACTGACTGCCTGAAGACTGACAACTGACAACTGACAAACTGAAATAAATTCGGATTTTGGATTTGAAAAACATATGGAACCATTAGCAGGACTTAAGAGCCTGACCGATTTTAAGAGTTTAATTTTAAGACTTGCCTCACCAGAAGAGATTAGGAAGTGGTCTCGTGGTGAAGTTACCAAGCCAGAGACTATTAATTATCGGACCCTAAAACCGGAAAAAGACGGACTTTTTGATGAGAGGATTTTTGGTCCGACTAAAGACTGGGAGTGTTATTGTGGAAAATATAAAAGAATAAGGTACAAGGGAGTTACTTGCGATAAATGCGGAGTAGAGGTTACTCAAAGTAGAGTGAGACGTGAGAGAATGGGCCATATTAACTTAGCCTCTCCAGTTGTTCACGTTTGGTTTTTTAAAGGGGCACCAAGTAAGGTTTCACTCCTTTTGGATGTTCCACCGCGGGCAATTGAGCAAGTGATATATTTTGCTCGTTACCTTGTTTTATCTGTTGAAGAGAAGAAGAAAAAAGAAGCACTAAAACGTCTCGAGGATAGCAAACAAGAAAGAGAAAAAGAGATAAAAAATATTTATAAAGAAAGGAAGGGGGTCCTTATTCATAAATCAAAGGATGCTCACAAAAAGGCTCAACGAAAGATTAAGGATAAAGAGCAACTTGCACTGGCAATAAATGAGATAGATCTTGATTTAAGAAAGAAAGAAACAGCCATTTCTGAAGAGGAAAAAGGCACCCTGGACAGGACCCAGGAACTTTTTGGTAATTTAACCAATATTGTTTCGTCACTTAAACCGCTCTCGATCCTTACTGAGGAGGAGTATGACGAGCTGGTAAACTACGGAGCCAGTGACTTTTTCCAAAACAAGATGGGGGCGGACGCCGTCTTAGCTGCCGTTGAAGAGGTCAATTTGGAAGAGCTTGCGGCGACCCTTCGTAAAGAAATAGAACAAACGAAAAGTTCAAGTGCTCGGTATGTAAAGCTTGCCAAGAGGCTGAAGGTTGTTGACGGAATGAAACTGGCAAAAGTCGATCCTTCCTGGATGATTTTGAAAGTGGTACCTGTTTTACCACCAGATCTTCGTCCTATGGTTCAGCTTTCGGGCGGACGCTTTGCAACAAGCGATCTCAATGATTTATATAGACGGGTAATAAATAGAAATAATAGATTGAAACATTTAATCAGCTTAGGTGCACCTGAGATAATATTGAGAAATGAAAAAAGAATGCTTCAGGAGTCGGTAGATTCCTTAATCGACGCTTCTCAGAGAAAAGCAACCAGGCGTGGTCGTGGCCGGCAACCCTTAAGGTCTCTTTCAGATATGCTTAAGGGAAAACAGGGAAGGTTTAGACAAAACCTTCTTGGAAAAAGAGTTGATTATTCGGGAAGAAGTGTAATTATCGTTGGACCAGAACTTAAACTTAATCAATGCGGAATCCCAAAAGATATGGCATTGGAGATGTTTAAGCCATTTGTTCTGCGTGAAATGATAACACGAGGAGTTGCCCCAAATGTTAAAAGTGCTAAGAATTTACTTGAAAGGAAGCCTCCGGAAGTATTTGATATTTTAGAAGAAATGACCCAAGGACATCCGGTACTACTTAATCGTGCACCGACACTTCATAAATTATCAATCCAAGCATTTTATCCAGTCCTAATTGAAGGGAGTGCAATTCGTATTCATCCAGCAATCTGTGCTGGATTTAACGCAGATTTTGATGGCGATCAAATGGCAGTTCATGTACCTCTTTCAAAGAAGTCAATTTCTGAGGCGAAAGACTTGATGCTTCCAGAACATAATTTGTTAAGACCCGCTGATGGTACGCCCATTGCAACACCCGCCAGTAAGGAGATGGCACTTGGGGTCTATTATTTTACCAGCGAAGATCCAAGGCTCAAACCCCACGAGGCAGTTTTTTCAGATAAAGAGGAGGTGACTTTTGCCTATCAGTTTGGGAAGGTTGGACTTAGACAAAAGATTATGGCAAGAATTGACGGGAAGTTGATCGAGACCACTGCTGGCCGTGTTGTTTTCAATGAGGCACTTCCGACAGGATTTGATTTTATCAATGAACCAATAACCTCGACTAGGATAAAAGAATTGTTCACTCAAGCCTACTCATCTCAAGACAGAGAGAAGGTGGTGGAAATGATTGATGCTATTAAAGACATTGGGTTTTTGGGAGGTACTCTTTCGGGCCTGTCTTTTGGGATTTTTGATGCGAAGGTATCGCCGGATAAGGAAAAGCTACTTAAAGCAGCCGACGAGCGAGTATCAGAGATAGAAAATAATTTTGCCCAAGGGTTGATTACCCAAGAGGAGAAAAAAAGGTTAAGCCAAGAAGTTTGGATCGAAGTAACCGAGGAGCTTGCTGATAAAACCTGGGAAATTTTAGACGAAGCAAGTCCAATTAGAGTAGTGATAAATGCAAAGGTGGGAAGAACGTCTCGCGATCAGGTAAAGCAACTAGCTGCTATAAGAGGACTTGTTGTTGATCCTCTTGGAAAAATTGTAGAGCTTCCGATAAAGTCTAATTTTCGTGAAGGGCTTTCAGTATTTGAGTATGTTACTTCCTCACGGGGTTCCAGAAAGGGGCTAACAGATACAGCATTAAAAACAGCTGATGCAGGATATTTGACTAGAAGGCTTGTTGATGTTGCCCATGATGTTTTGGTTAGGATACAGGATTGCGGAACAAAAGAGGGGTTCGTGATTAAAAAATCGCCAAGAGATGACTCGTATTTATCAAGAATTGCAGGTAGAGTTGCCGCAAAGAAAATAGTAAATTCTCGTGGAAAAGTAATCCTATCTAAAGGTGGTATTATCAATGAAGAAAAAGCTCAAGATATTATAGAGGCCGACATAGTTGAGGTTAGTGTGCGTTCTCCTTTGACGTGTGCATCTCGTTATGGTATTTGTGTCAAGTGTTATGGTTTGGATTTAAGCGATAAACAGACAGTAAAGATTGGAACTCCTGTTGGGGTTGTCGCAGCTCAATCTATTGGTGAACCAGGTACTCAGCTTACTCTCAGAACAAAACACACAGGGGGAGTTGTGGGTGTTGATGTTACTCAGGGCTTGCCTCGCGTTGAAGAACTTTTTGAGGCTCGTACACCTAAGATGCTTGCACCGCTTTCTGAGATGCCCGGAAGAGTAAAAGTGACTGAAACAGAGGGGGGTTGGAAGGTGGCAGTTACCTCGGTTGCAACTAGACCAAAAGAAGTGCGAGAGTATGTTATCCCAAAGACCATAAAATTAGCAGTTAAAAATAGACAGCTTGTTGACGCGGGTACTTCCTTGGCCGTTGGAGCCTTGGATATTAAAGAGATTCTATCCATTAAAGGACTTCAGGCGGCCCAACAATATTTGGTAAATGAAGTTCAAAAGGTATACGAAAGTCAAGGAATTCCGATAAACGATAAACACTTTGAAGTAATTGTTAGGAAAATGAGTGATGAGGTGAGAGTAGTAACTTCTGGTGATACAACTCTTCTTCCAGGTGAGCTTATAGATAAAGCTACATTCGAGGAGGAAAATGAAAAGGTGCTGGCAGCGGGAGGAGAACCAGCTTCTGCACAACAGGTTATTTTAGGTATAACTCGCCGGTCACTCTTTACTGAAAGTTGGCTGTCAGCTGCATCATTTGAACAAACAACGGATGTCTTAACTGATGCAGCACTATTAGGAAAAGAAGATAGGCTGATTGGGTTGAAGGAAAACGTTATTATTGGTCGTCTAATTCCTGTGACACCAGAGCGAGCCACCTTGCCGCAGGATTCTATTTCGTAGTAAAATACATCGCTTTGATAATCATCAAAGGGGTAGGTTGTTAGTTGTTACTCTCTACTTACCCTAAAATAACATGCCTACAGTATCACAACTTGTTAGAAAAGGAAGAAAGAAAGCCGCCAAAAAAACAAAAAGAGCGGCTCTGAAGCGTTGGTTTAATACAAAAGACAGGAAATTTAGTACCATGCCAAGCCCTTTTAAACGAGGTGTAGTTTTACAAGTAAGAACAATGACTCCTAAAAAACCAAACTCGGCCTTAAGAAAAGTAGCCAGGGTGAGGCTATCTAATAAACAAGAGATTACTGCTTATATTCCAGGTGAGGGTCATGAGTTGGCAGAACACTCGATAGTATTAGTTCGGGGAGGAAGAGTAAGAGATTTACCAGGGATCAGATACAAAGTTGTTCGTGGAAGGTATGATACAGCTGGAGTAGTTGGTAGGAAATCTTCTCGAAGTCGCTATGGTACCAAAAAGGGAGGAGTAGTCACCCCGGCGAGTGAATCTAGTGAAGAGGCGACTCCTTCCGAAGCACCAGCTAGTGAAACACCACTAACTAACGAAGTAACTAATTAACCAATTAACTATCATGCCAAGAAGAGGAAAAGTTAAACCAAGAAAGATAGAGCCAGATCCTATTTATAAAAATCGGCTGGTTACCAAACTTATCAACAGGAGTATGCGTGATGGCAAAAAAAGTGTTGCCCAAAAGCAAGTATACCGCGCTTTTGAAATTGTTAAAGAAGAAACTAAAGACGATCCGATTAAAATACTATCCCGTGCATTAGGTAACATTAAGCCAAATATGGAAGTCCGACCAAGGAGGGTTGGGGGGGCTGCCTATCAAGTTCCAATGCCGGTTAAAGGAGTAAGACGCGAATCTTTGGCAATCAGATGGCTTATTTTTGCCGCTCGCGCTCGATCAAATTCTGAATATCATACCTACGCAGAAAAACTGGCAGCCGAGTTGATGGATGCAGCCAAAAGTGAAGGAGGGGCAGTAAAAAGACGCCAAGATATGGAAAGATTAGCGGAAGCTAACCGGGCATTCAGTCATTTTCGCTGGTAGATTTTCTAACAACAGTATTGAATGGTGGTCTTTTTGTAGCGGTAAGGGGCTAAATGTTAATCCTCAGTCTCTAATATTTCCTCAACTTCTCCCTCAACTGGTCGAGTGAATCCGCCCCGGCGTTTTGCTTTTCGAGAGCTTCCCCCAATGACCGTTGTGCTAGCTAGAGGGTTTCGGTGATGACAGTGATGTGATTTGCTAGAGTAATCGCCAAGACGATCTTTGGATACAGCCTTGAGATTGGCAGCCGCTTCGCCTGCAGATTCAAGCCCCTGGAAATAGGTTAATGTTTCGTTAAATGACATGTCAGTACCCAATTCATTTTCTAGTTTGGATTTTGCATTTAATGCTTGTTCCTCTGTCAGCTGCTCGCCGAATACGTTACTCATGGATCTAACAAACTGCTCTTTTCTCATACCTTATAGTTTATATTGAGAAGTCTTATAAGTAAAGCGTTAATACACTGTTTATAAGTATTGATTAAAAGTAGTAATGTTGATAAAATTCTTATCGCTGCTTCCGGAAGGAGGCAGTTTGTTTTGTCAGGAGGCTTTTCACCGAGTAAACTTAAGTAACGAAATAACTAAGTAACTAATTAACCAATTAACTAATCTTACTAACCATGCCTGGACAACAGATAAAAAAGAAAGCGGCAATGGTCTCGGCGGTCACTAAAGACCGTGAGGTNNCGCAAGCGTTTATGCCTGGACAACAGATAAAAAAGAAAGCAGCAATGATCTCAGCGGTCACCAAAGACCGTGAAGTTCCAATGGAAAAAATCCGGAATATTGGGATAATTGCCCACATTGATGCCGGAAAAACAACTACCACAGAGAGAATTTTATTTGAAACAGGCAAGACTTATAAATTAGGTAGTGTTGACGAAGGAACAACAGTAACCGACTGGATGGCGCAAGAAAGAGAGCGGGGAATTACCATTGTTTCGGCAGCGATTACTACTTTTTGGAATTTGAAAAAAGATTCGGGACAAGCTCCTGTTGACTCTGGCCGCTATCGAATAAATATTATTGACACTCCGGGCCATATTGATTTTACTGCCGAAGTTGAAAGATCACTTCGGGTACTGGATGGCGCCATCATGGTTTTTGATGGTCGTACTGGAGTTGAGAGCCAGTCAGAAACTGTTTGGAGGCAAGCAAATCGTTACAATGTTCCTCGAATTTGTATTTTAAATAAACTTAATTTAATTGGCGCTGATTTTGAAGGCAGTATTAAATCGATTCACGAACGCCTCGGTGCTAACGCTGCTCCAATTCAAATTCCAATTGGCATCGAACACGACCTTCATGGAGTTGTTGATTTAATAAAAATGAAAGCTTATACCTATAAAGGAATTGATGACAACAAGTTAGCCGAAAGTGAAATTCCCAAGGACGCTCTTACAATGGCCAAGAAGTATCGGGGTGAGTTGATAGAGAAGGTATCTGAGTATGATGACAAGGCGCTGGAGAAATATCTTGATGGTAAAGAGCCGACCGAAAAGGAGCTTAAAAGAGCCTTAAGGAAGGGTGTTGTTGCTGGAAAATTCTTCCCAATTTTGGGTGGAGATAATCGGACAGTTTCTGTCCAGCTTCTTTTGGATGCAATTGTTGAGTATTTGCCTTCCCCACTTGATATCCCCCCAATTGAAGGAGAAAACCCTCAAACCGGTAAAAAAGAGGTT
>JABAOH010152814.1_pt1 | contig 34173 bp, 40 predicted proteins | sample 7062181 | NCBI WGS metagenome assembly JABAOH01 (sample SAMN14538630, study PRJNA623070) | marine sediment metagenome | biome: marine biome [ENVO:00000428]; feature: marine pelagic biome [ENVO:01000023]; material: deep marine sediment [ENVO:00002113]; isolation source: pool of 5 deep marine... | reverse complement strand
CCGAAACCTCTGGCGCGGTACTCTCGAACATACGTTCGACAATACCGGCCACCTGTGACACCGAATCCAGCCGACCGATCCCCTCTCCGAACGCGCCGTCCGACCGTCAGGGGCGGCAGATCGCCTCGCCGTGGACCACCGAGAACCACCCATCCGGATCGTCAACCCAGCGCCGCCACGCCGCCGCCATCTCCTCCAGCTCAGCCTGCGTGGCGTGCCCGCTCTCGAGCGCCTGGCGGGCGATCGCGGTGCCGGAGGTCCGCTCCGCCCACAGCCCTCCCCACCAGGCTCGCGTCTTCGGGGTAGCGAAGCACCAGACACCCACAGACGGGTCTACTGAAGCAAAACCGACCTGATGGGCCCATGCCAGGATCCGCCGACCGGCATCCGGCTCCCCGTTGTTCTCCCGCGCCAGCGTCCGGTACAGATTGCGCCATTTCTCCAGCAGCGGGTCGGCCGGGTACCAGGTCATGGCCCCGTAGTCGACGTCGCGGATCGCCACGACTCCGCCGGGCCGGCATACCCGTTTCATCTCCGCCATGGCCTTCAGCGGCTCGCTGAGATGTTGGAGCAGCTGGTGGGCGTGGACCACGTCGAAGGCGGCGTCCGCGAACTCGAGGGCATACGCGCTCTGCATCGCGAAGCGGAGGTTCTCCAGCCCCCGCCTCGCCGCCTCCTTGCGGGCCTCCTCCAGGACCGACGCCACGTTGTCGATGGCGACCACCTCACCCGGCGCCACTCGGGCCGCGAGGTCGGCGGTGAGGGTGCCGGGACCGCAGCCGACATCGAGTAGAGACTGCCCCGGCCGGAGATGCGGCAGGAGATATCCGGCCGAGTTGGCGGCGGTGCGGCGCCGATGATTGTCCAGCACGCTGTCGTCATGGCCGTGGGTGTAGCGGTCGGTCACGGTGGGGGACAGTAGCCGGGCGCCGACGGCGTCCTCATCCGACGACGTGGTACACCCAGATCCGCAGGCCGCCGGGATCGTCGATGCCGAAGGAGCGGTGCCCCCACGGGTCGTCCACTAGCTCTCGGGCGATAGGTACCCCCGCCGCCACCAGTTCGCGGTGCACCTGGTCGGCGTCGTGCACCTCGATGCTCAACTCGAGATTGGCCGGTGGTCCGGCCGACGGATCGGCCAGATCACCCAGGGTGAGCACCTCCACCTCCACGCCGTCGGGTCCCAGGGCGAGCAGGGCGCCCCGGTCGTCGGCCGCCCGGTCCCAGCTATGAATCACCGCCAAGCCGAGCCGGTCCCGGTAGAAGCTCAACATCCCGTCGAAGTCGCCGGTGTGGCGCACGATTCGTACCGCGTTCCCTTGCACGGTCCTCCTCTCCAGCCGTGGTGGAGGGTACCGAGGGCCGGGTTCTGGCTGACCCCACCCTCACAGGGCGCTGCGCAGGCGCGAAGGATGGGAACGCTGCCCGCGGTCCCTCCCGCCGGCACCGCCCCGGCCGCGCCGGTAGGTTGAGTACATGGCTGGGGAGCGTCCCGTGCGCCGCTGGCAGATCGAGCCGCCGCCCGAGAAGCGGGTAGTGATCGATCTTCGCGGGGGAGGAGCCCCGCCGTGGGTCAGCGCGCCTTCGCATCAGGCCGGCCGGCCGGAGGAATCCCCGCCCTCGCCGTCGGGGGAGGGTAGCGACCCCAAGGAGCACCACCCGGCGCCGGCCCGCAAGCCGATCTCGGCCCGCAAGGCGCCCAAGCTGCGCCTCAGTCGCGCCGAGCCGTTGCACGCCGGCGTCCGCAGGCTGTGCCTGGACCAGTTCGACTTCGCCATCGGCCATCTCGCCGAGAACTCCGACCACGACATGGCGGTTCACGAGGCGCGCAAGGCGCTGCGGCGGGTCCGTGCGCTGCTGCGGCTGGTGCGGGACGAGATCGGGGAAGAGAGCTTCGGGCCCGAGAACGTGGTCCTGCGCGACACCGGCCGGCTGCTCACGGAGGCACGGAGTGGTGCCGTCCTCGCCACCGTCCTCCAGGGAATCGGCGAGCGCTATCGAGGTCTGCTGGTTCCCGACGCCTTCGCTGCGATCGCCGCCGAATTGGAGGAACGCAAGGCGGCGGCGCTGCACCGCCTCTACGGCGATTCCGGCACCCGGTCGGAGATCGGCACCACGCTGCGCTCGGTACGGGGCCGCTACGCGGCCGGCGCCGAGGGCGAGCTCGGCCGCCAGGTTTCCCTGGTCCGCAACCGGTTCGACGCGATCGCTCCCGGGCTGGCGCGCACTTACGGGCGGGGGCGCCGCGCCATGGCTGAGGCGTACCGGGATCCCACCCCGGAGAACTTCCACGAATGGCGCAAACGGGTGCGATACCTGCGGTTCCAGCTCGAAGCGCTACAGGGGATGTGGCCCGAGGTGGTCGGCGGGGCGGCCGTGGCGGCGGCCTCCCTGGCGGATGCGCTAGGCGAGGAGCACGATCTCGCCGAGCTCGGCCACCTGGTGGGCTCCAAGAGCTCGCCGGCGCCAACCAAGCGCTACCAGGAGCTGCTGCTGGCCATCACCGAGCGGCGCCGGTCGGCCCTCCAGGGCAGGGCGCGCCGCTTGGGCCGGCGCCTGTATGCCGAGCCACCCGACCGGTTCGTGGCCCGGTTGGGCGCCTACTGGGCCGCCTGGCGCAGCTGAGCCCCGGCTGGCGCCACGAGCAAAGCACACTCTCTTCAAATGAGGCCTGCACTCCCTTCCGGACATTGTTCTGTCGTGCGGCCGACAATCGGGTGTAACCGGAGTAACGCCTTCCGTGAGTGCGGGCTCGCTGACGCTGGTCCAGTCCGAACAGTGGGCCGCGGCCCTCGAGGGCGTACGCCGTGCCGGGGTGGCGGTCTACTTGTTCGCCATCTCCCTCGGGCTCGGCACCATCATTCACGTGCTCCGCTTCCAGGCGGTGCGCATCCGCGAGCTGGCGCAGCGCTGAGCCACACGTTCCTTCGCGCCGGCCACCGGGGAGTAGCCGCCCAATCGGGCGGCTGCTCCGCGTTTACTCGTAGCCGATCGCTTCCAAGATGTTGAGACGGGCCGCCTTGCGGGCGGGGAAGATGGCGGCAAACAGGCCCACGATGGCACCGAAGATGACCAGCCCGACGATTTGGGCCGCCGGCACCGACAACACGTCGATCCCTTGGGCTGCCAGCGCCCGCGTCACCACGACACCGAAGAACAGTCCGACCACGATGCCGAGCACGGCCCCGATCACCGCCACGATGATCGACTCCCACAACACCATCCGCCGCACCTGCCAGCGGCTCATGCCCACGGCGCGCAGCAGGCCGATCTCGCGGGTCCGCTCGAAGACCGACAGCGCCAGCGTGTTGGTGATGCCGAACATGGCGATGATCACGGCGAGGATCAGCAGACCGTTGAACAGCAGCAGGAGCGTGTTGACCTGCTCCTCCTGGGACTTCCTGTATTCCGCCTGGTCTTGCACCGAGACGTTGGGGAAGTCGGCGGCGGCCGCCTCGACGGCGACCCGGGCCGCGTCGGCGGAGGTACCGGCGGCTGCGTTGACGGCCAGGACGAAGTCGAGGTCGGTGCCGAAACCGGCGAAGTTCTGCCGGTAGAAGTCGAGGCCGGCGAGGAACGAGGACTGCACCACGTTCTGCTCCCCGTAGATGCCGACGATCTCGACATTCTGCAGGCCGGTGGCGTTGAAGCCCATCGGGATGGTGTCGCCCAGGGCCCAGCCCTCGTCGTTTGCGACGTCCTCGTGGACGAACACGCCGCCGGCCCCCAGCGCCGCCAGGGAGCCCTGCTGTACGTCGAGGAAGACGGTCTCGTCGATGGTTTCGGTGTCCACTCCCATCAGGAGCTCGTCGGTTCCTTGGCGGTCCCAGATTCCCAAGCGGAACCGGGTGACCGTCTCCACCTCGGGCGATGCTTCCAGGGCATCGCCCAGGTTCGGGCTGAAGCCACCGGCGAAGCCGCTCACGCTGAGCACGTAGTCGGCACGCAGGCCCTCCTCGATGGCCGCCCCGGCCGAGGCTTTGATCGAGTCGCCGAAGATGAAGAAGAACGCCACCAGGGCGAGCCCGATCATGAGCGCTGCGGCGGTGGTAGCGGTGCGACGAGGCTTGCGGACCGAGTTCTCGACGGCGAGGGTCCCGGTCATCTTGTCAACCTTGGGCATCGGCCAGCCGAGGACGCCGGCGAGAGGTTTCACGAACAGCGAGCTGAGCAGGCTGACCGCCAGAAACACGATGAGCGCGCCGATTCCGGCGGCGGACAGCTCGTTGATCGGACCCAGGTCGATCACGTCTCCGAAGAGACCGGCGAGGATGAAGCCCACGCCTCCCACCAGCAGAACGACCCCGACGATGGTGCGCACCCGATCGGGCATCCGCAGCTGGACGTCGACGTCCTGGAGCGCAGCCACCGGCGGGATGCGCGACGCCCGGATCGCCGGCAGCAGCGCCGCCAACACCGTGACCACCACCCCGGTGGCCATGCCGATGACGATGGTGCGAAGCTCCAGCGGAGCCGTGGTCGACGGGATGTCCCAGCCGATGCCCGACATCATGGCAGTGAGTGCTTGGGAGATCACCAGGCCGAACAGAACGCCGAGCGCCGAGGCGACGACGGCGACGATCAGAGCCTCGGAGACGACCATCGCCACGATCTGATTCCCGGTGGCACCCACGGCTCGGAACAGGGCCAGCTCCCGCTGCCGCTGCCGCACGATGATGCGGAAGGTGTTCTGGATGATGAAGGACGCCACGAACACGGCCACTACGGCAAAGACGAGCAGCCCGGTGCGTATGAAGCTCAGGCCCTCTTGCAGTGCCTCGGTCTGCTCGGCCGCCTGGTCGGCCACGGTCACCGCCTCCAACCCGGCGGGGAGAGCGGCGGCGATCCGGTTGCGCAGCTCGGCGGCGCTCACGCCTTCGCTGGCGACCGCGGCGATGTTGTCGAACTGGCCCACTCGGCCGAACAGCTGCTGGGCGGAGGCGAGCTCGAAGCCGGCGAAGGTGGCTCCGGCCAGGTTGTCGGCCTCGCCGAAGCCGATGATCGCCACGAGCTCATACTCGGCGACTCCGTCCGCCGTCTGGATCCGGATCATGTCGCCGACGGCGAACCCGTGGTCTTCCGCGGTGCGGGCGTCGACGGAGACCTCACCGGGACCGGTGGGGGGTCGTCCGTCGCGAACCGCGATGTTGCCCCACAGCCGCTCGTCTGCGGTCCACGATCCACCAAGGGTGGGCGGCCCAAAGGGAACGATTGCTTCACCCTCCTTGTCGTAGATGAGGGCGAAGCCTCCGACTTGGCCTTCCGCCGCTTCGACTCCGGGCACGTTGCGGACGATGTCGAGGACGTTTTCCTCGAACGGGGGCGGCCCGGCGAAGCCGGGGTTGAACTCCGTGTCCGTCTGCACGATCACGTCCTGGCCGGCCAGGGCGTCTTCGAAGAGGTCCTCGAAGGTTCTGTCGATGGTGTCGGTGAAGATGAAGGTGCCGGCGATGAAGGCCACGCCCATCACGATGGAGAGCGCGGTCAGTATCAGCCGCAGCTTGTTGGCGAGGACGGTCTTGATCACGGTGCGGATCATGACGTCACACTCCAAACTGCTTCATGCGGTCGATGACGGTTTCGGCGGTGGGACCGTACATCTCGTCGACGATGCGCCCGTCGTCGAGGAACACCACACGATCGGCGTAGCTGGCGGCGTTCGGGTCGTGGGTCACCATGACGATCGTCTGCCCGAACTCCTTGACGGCCCGGCGCATGAACTCGAGCAGCTCGGCACCGGACTTCGAGTCGAGGTTGCCGCTGGGCTCGTCGGCGAAGACGATCTCGGGACGTGCTACCAGGGCGCGGGCTGCGGCGACGCGCTGCTGCTGACCGCCGGACAGCTCAGAGGGACGGTGGGTGAGGCGGTCGCCGATCCCGATGGTGTCGACGACGTTGGTGAACCATGCCCGGTCCTCCGGTTCGCCGGCGATGAGCAGCGGCAACAGGATGTTCTCGCGGGCGTTGAGCGTCGGCACCAGGTTGTAGGCCTGGAAGACGAAGCCCACCTTGTCGCGCCGCAACAGCGTCAGGTCGCGCTCGTTGAGCGATCCCAGGTCGATATCGCCGATGTAGACATGGCCGTCGGTCAGCACGTCGAGTCCCGCCATGCAGTGCAGCAGGGTCGACTTGCCCGATCCGGACGGGCCCATGATGGCGGTGAAGCGGCCTTGCTCGAAGCCGGCCGTGACCCCATCCAGGGCGCGCACCTCGGTGTGAGCCGCCCCGTAGATCTTGACCCCGTTCTCGATGCGGGCTGCGTTGGCGTTGGTGGTTGCTCCTCCCGGTGTGGTCATGCGAATCCCCTTCAATCGGCCACGTGGTGTTTGGCACTTCGCGGAAACGTATCTCGCGCTACCACGACTGTCTGGGGTCCAAAGGCCGCATCGCGATCGCCGTTTGGCTGGATTTCTAGGCGCGACCTCGAAGTGAGCCGGACAGCCCCCTCTGGATATGGTCCCTACGGGCACACTACCGAAGGCTGAGGCCGGCGCGCTGGGAACCTCCGGTTGAGTGCCGGCGGCGCCGGCCCTGGTAGCAGAGGCCCTTCGGCTGCATGATGTGGCGGCTGTCGGTTAGGTTCGGGACCAGCCGGGCGAGAAGGGACCTACACATGGCCGGCTATGCGCTGGTGGTGCAGGCGGCGTCCGATACTCCCGAGGGTCGGGGCCGCATGGTGCACGCGCTGAAGACCGCGCAGGAGCTGCAAGCGTCGGGAGCCGAAGTGGGCCTGTACTTCCACGGTATCGGGGTGACCTGGCTGGCGGCGTTCGCCACCCGCACCGACCAGTTCACCGAGAACTACGGGCCGCTCTTCGACGAGGTACAACGGTCGATCGCCGGGGCGTGCGATTTCTGCACAGCGGTCCGATTCGACGTGGCGGAAGCCGCGGAGAGCCTGGGAGTGGCGTTGCTGGGGGGAGCAGGAGAGCACCACACCGTCGCCGAGTTGCTCGGCCGGGGACGCCAGGTAGTCACTTTTTAGACGCTGCCCGGTGGGCGCAGGATCGGCCGCCGGCGCGTCGGCCGATCCCGTTCGGGGGCGCTGCTGCGACTGTCTGCGGCGGGCCGGCTGCGGGCGAGGCCGGGAGCCTGAGGCACTAGGCGATCGTGATCAGGATGAGGCCGAGGACCACCATGACGACTCCGGCGACGATCGCAGGTGTCGTGGTGAAGAACGCGGGCATTCGCACCGCCGACTGGCTATCGCCCTTGGCGGCGATGGCCAGGAAGAGGGTCACCATGCCGGTCAGCATGAGCAGCAGCGCCAGGATGCCGGGATAGAACACGCCGAAGACGATGAGCCCGACGACGCCGAAGCCGGCGAGCTTCCAGCGCAACGGAAGCAGACGCCACAACGAAGGTGGCTTGGGGGGAGGCGGGGTGGCGGCGAGGAATTCCTTTGGTACCGGCGGAGGGCCCGGGGCCCTCGTCTCGGGCGGGGGGGTGACCGGGGGCGGCTCGACTTGGGGTGGGGGAGCTGGGGTGGCCACGACGGGCGGCGGGATGGCCACGGTCTCCTCTGGAGCGGAGCGCTTCTTCCGCCGCGCCTTCTCCTCTGCCTTGATTCTCTTGGCTCGCGCCCGGTTCAGCTGGCGATCGTTCATACCCAGGCCCTCGGAGAACCCGGCGGCATCGCCCACCGCAACGACGAGTTCCTCGCCTTCTACCTGGATGTGGAACGCGTCGCCGCGCTGCTCGACCAAGAGGTCTTCCAGAGCCCAGTTCCCGATCTCGTGCTTTTGGGAGCGCACTACGAGGCGACCTTCGTCGACCGCCAGGCTGGCCTCGAGGCCCGCTTCGTTGCTGCCGGCGACTCGGATCGATCCTTTGAAGACGGGCATGTGTCTAGATATCGAAAGCCGGTGGGTCCACCTTTACGAAAACCGGGGTAGACGACGTTGGTAAACGGAGACCCCGGGCTGAGCTGTCAGTGGACGATCTCACCCTTCATGATCTTGTCGTGGAGGGTGAGAATCCCGTGCATCAGGCTCTGGGGACCGGGCGGGCATCCGGGGACGTAGATGTCGACCGGCACCACGATGTCGACACCCTGCACCAGGGCGTAGTTGTTGAACATGCCGCCGGTCGAGGCGCAGGCGCCCATGGCGATGACCCACTTCGGCTCCGCCATCTGGTCGTAGAGCTGGCGCAGCACCGGCGCCATCTTCTGGCTCACCCGTCCGGCCACGATCATGAGGTCGGCCTGGCGGGGTGAGGCCCGGATGGCCAGCATCCCGAAGCGATCGAGGTCGTTGTGGGCGGCACCGGTGGCCATCCACTCGATCGAGCAACATGCCAGGCCGAAGATGAGCGGCAACATGGACCGGGTGCGGGCCCACCGCACCAGATACTCGAGGCGGCCCGTGAGTATGCCCGGCGGTGTCGCGAGAGCGGTCATGGTGTGCCTCCCACTGCCATCAGAACACGTTGAGACGCTCGATGGCAAGAGGGTGATCGCGGTACTGGACGGCGGTACCGGTGGTGGAGGTCAGCCGAGGAAGGTCTCTCCGATGTCGAAGAAACGGGCGTCTACGCTCCACGTACCGTTGCTCGCCTGGAGCGAATAGCCGGCGAGGTCGCCCCCCGCGGTGAGAAACACGACCACGTCGGCGGATCCGGTGACGTCGAATCCGGACGTGCCCAGCGCCGCGGCCGAGAGCTTCGCGGTCACCTCGGTAGGTGATCGCAGGGATGCCTGCCGCACCGCCCGCAGGATCTCCAGTGACGGAGCGTCGCCGGCTTGCTCCAGGGGCACCTCAGTCACCTCGCCGTCTCGTTCCACCGTCGCTACGCCGTCCACCACGTGAGTGGTGACCTGATTGGCCCCGGACTTCAGCAACAGCTTGCGATTGGGCCCATCGACCCATCCTTCGAGCTCGGTCTCGGTGCTGGTCCCGGCCACGGCGAGGGAGACCGTCGCCTCGAATGCATAGGAACCGGCATCGAGCAGCCTGGTGACGGCGGTGCCGATGGCGGCCAGGGCCGGATCGCGGGCCGCTGTCGTCGAGGAAGATCTCGGCGAGTCGACGGTGGACGTCGAGGGCGCCGCATCGCCGCCACAGCCCACGAGCGATACGACCGCGAGCAGCATGACCCCGCGTCTCAGCACGTCAACTGTCCCCGCTCTTCTTGTCCATGTCCTTCTTGCCGTCGGGTTTGTTATCGGCCTTCGGCGCCGACTCCTCAGCCTCTTCTTCCGCTTCGGTTTCCGCCTCCGCGGCTTCCTCGGCGGCCTCCCGTTCCCGTTCGGCTGCCTCCTCGGCGGCTTCGCGTGCCGCCTCCTCCTCTTCGGCGAGGCGCTCCCGCTCCGCCTCTTCGGCGGCCTTCTTCTCGGCCTCATCGCTCTTGATCTGGGTCAACACCCCGTGCAGGGGATGATCGTCTGGTAGTCCGACGACAGCCCGATCTGCCGCTTCTGAGGTCTGGGAGATGAGGTCGTCTCCGGCTTCACGCTCGATCAACTTCTGCAACTCGGTGACGCGATGCCGGGCGGCGATGTCGTCGGAGAACAGCCCCATCACCCGCTCGACGGCGAGCTTGACCGGGTAGAGCCGCTCCCCGGGGAGCGCGTCCGTCGATGCGACCGCGATTCCGGTGGGCGCCGCCACGAACACCCCGACGGCGACGCCGGCTATGGCGCGGCGCGCCCGCAGCAAGAGGGTGGGTCGGGTTGCGACGACGGTGCGACGCGGCTCGAGGCGGAGCACCGCCAGATGACGTGCTCTCGTCTCCGGGCCGATCCGAAGACCCAGCGCCCCTTCAGTAAGCCGCAGTGTCAACTGTTCATTGCGCATCAGAGCCCTCACCCTTCGCCTCTAAAGACCCCGGGATGAAACGAGATTCGACGGGCGCCAGCAGCTTGTGGAGCCGTGCCTCGGCCCGCGACGCCATTGCGTAGACGGCGACACGATTGGATCCAAGGATGGCCGCGATCTCGGCGCCGTCGAAGCCCTCGACGTGCTTGAGGTGGACTACCAGCCGCTGCTGGGGTGTCAGCTCGGCCAGAGCCTCCTCCAGCCTGGCATCGAGGCCCTCATCGAATCCCCCTGCCACGGCCACCGGGGGAAGCTCGTCGCTGGGGATCTCGGGGCGCCGCCGCCGGCGCCGTTGTTCGTTGAAGCAGGAGAACCTGATGCTGGTGAACATCCAGGCCTCCAGCGAGCGCGCCTCGGCCGGCTGGAAATCGGAACGGTACAGCTCGAGAAAGGCCTGCTGGACGGCGTCCTCTGCAGCGCCCCAATCCCGCAGATAGCGGTAGGCCGCCGCGAAGAGACGGTCTGCGAGCGCCTCGTACAACACCGCAAACGCGTCTTCGTCCCGGTCCTTGATGCCGGGCAGGAGATCATCGAGTTGATGCGGGATCCGAGCTCCTCACGACAAGCGGCGAGGCGGCTCTTGGGAGCCGCCTCGCCCATGCTCGGCATCGTTCAGTCTAGGCGCCGCTGCCTCCGCCTTTGCCACGCCCCTTGTCTTTGCCGTTTGCCTTGCCTTCGCCGTCATCTTCTGACTCGACTTCGACTTCCTCTTCTTCTTCGTCATCGGTGAGGTCGTTGAGGAACCCATCGTCGACCGCGTCGACGGCCTTGAGTTCGATCCCGTCTTCGTCGGGCTCGACCTTGAAGAAGGCGTCGGCCTGGTTGATGTCCGAGTGGTTGGCGACGTACCAGTCGCTGCCGGAACCGAAGGCGTACCAGCCGCCCGAGGCCGTGACCGTGAACGAGCCACCGTCCCAAGAAACGGTGATCGTCCCGCCGCCGGGCAGGGCAAGCGTCGCATCGCTCGCCCAGTCGACGTCGGCTTCGACCTTGTCGAGCTTGACCTCGACCTCCAGGCTGGCGGCGTTCTTCCAGGCAGCCTTGTCCGGATCGTCGTCGTCGACTTCGTAGCCCTCGGGCGCCGCCACCGCGACGACCGTTTCGCTCTCGCTAGTGCTATCGATGGTGAACTCGAACTCGCCGACGCCGGGAAGCGTGAGGGTGTAGTCGCCATCCTCCAGACCGGCTTGGGCGCTCGCCGCCATCGCCCAGGCGAGCGAGGCGACCAGCGCGGCGACGACTACGAGGAGCCACTTCTTCGACCGCATCGGATTCGACCTCCATATCGGCTGCTGTGACCTAAAGAAGCCGCGGACCGTGCTGATTCGACGCCCTCGCGTGAGAATTCCCGGGGCTGCCCGTGCACCCCTCGGCGGGTTGCTAGCCGCCGGGACGGGACAGTCGAGAACCTAGCTCTCGCCCCCGGTGATGACACCGGACGGTCCGGGGTGAGTCATACCGTCGGGGGTGGTGTAGATGCTCGCCCGCCCGCCGGGTGCGGGAGCCGAAGCGGCCGTCGAGCGGTCCGGGATCAAAACCGTTGTCGGTCAGCCACTGCTGCAGCTCCTGCACCGCGGCGCCGCGCTTGCCCACACCCCGCCGGGCCCCGCTTGGAGCAGGCCATCTCCGAACAGGCCGGATCCCTCAGACGTGTCACGCTGAGAGCCCGGCCCTTACTTCGCCCGACGATGCTCCTCCCTGAACCGGTCAGCCCGCCCCACTGGGAAGGCTCATGGCGACTATGCCGTTGAACCCGGAACTTGTCCGGGGAGTATCTTCCATAGAGGGTCATTCCGTGGATGGTGTCGCCGATCTGGGTGTAGACCTTGGTGCAGCGGAGCGGATGGGCAGGGCGCGAGCCGTGCCAAGGAGGAACGATGTCCTACACGCTTCTCGCCGACGTGGCCGCCGAGGTCGAAATCCCTCGGAATGGAACGCTGAGTCGCGTCCTCCACACGGACGACGACCTCAGGCTGGTGGCCTTTGCCTTCGACGACGGCCAGGAGCTCACCGAGCACAGTGCATCCATGCCGGCGGTAGTGCAAGTGGTCTCCGGGGGGATCGAGGTCGCCCTCGGCGGCGACACCGTCCAGTTGACACCGGGGTCGTGGCTGCACATGCCGGCGCACCAGCCCCACTCGGTGCGGGCCACCGAACCGGCGGTCATGCTGCTCACCATGCTGCGCCGTGGCTCAGCCTGACCGGCGGCGCACCGCGCGACTTCGCGTTCTGGCGCCACGCCGATGAGAAAATGCGCGATACTTGACCTGTCCGCGACGGGGACGGCATGCGGCTCACATTTCCCTACCAGACGGAGCGGCTGGGGGCGGTTCGCATCTACGGGATGCAACACGTCTTCGAGCTCGACTGCGGCCACGCCCCGCCGGGGCCGGACTCGGGCCGGTCGTGGGGAACGACGGTGGCACACGTTCCGTGCGCCGACCTGCGCGCCATCCAAGAGCGGATGGCGCTGGTGGTCCCCTGCCGGGACGAGCGGCTGAAAGTGCTCGAAGGGGTGTTGACCGGCATTCCCCACGGCTGCCTGGTGATCTTCGTGTCCAACAGCGCCCGGGACCCGGTCGACCGCTTCATCATGGAGCACGACTCTGTGGAACGCTTCTGCCGTTTCAACCAGAGATCTGCCCTGGTGGTACATCAGCGGGACCGGGGCGTCGCCGCCGCGTTCGAGAAGGCGGGCATGCCTGAGTTGCTCGATGCCGACGGACGGGTGGCGCACGGCAAGGGCGAGGGGATGATACTGGGAATCGCTCTCGCCCGGCTGGCCGGCAGAGACTACGTCGGCTTTGTAGATGCCGACAACTTCGTCCCCGGATCGGTCCGCGAGTATGTAGACGCCTACGCCTCCGACTTCCACCTCGCCAGGACCCGATTCGCCGTGGTGCGGATCAGCTGGCAGTCGAAGCCGAAAGTGGTGGACGGGTCGATCTTCTTCAACCGGTGGGGCCGCACCTCGGAAAACACCAACCGTTTCCTCAACCTGCTGCTGGCTCATCTGACTGGGTTCGGCACCGAGGCGATCCGCACCGGCAACGCCGGCGAGCATGCCATGACCATGGAGATCGCCTTGCGGCTTCGCTTCGCCTCCGGGTTCGCGGTCGAGCCCTATGAACTGCTCGAACTGTTCGAGCGCTACGGCGGCGTGGAATCGACGGCCGCGGCTCCCGTCGAGGCGGATGTCATGCGGGAAGGTGTGGAGATCTACCAAGTGGAGACTCGTAATCCCCACTTCCACGAGAACCGAGGCGAGCAGCACGTCGACGAGATGCGCTTGGCCGCCGTTAATGCCATCTTCCACTCGCCGATCTGTCCGCCACGATTACAGGAGGAGATCCTCGAGTTCCTGCGCCGTGAAGGCCAGTCCCAAAGCGACGTTCCGGCGCCACCCGAGGTCACCTACCCCGCGCTCTCCACCCTGGACTGGGCGACCTTCGGCTCGGTGCTAGTCCAGGAAGCCGAGAGCCTGGAGCAGATCGTCTACCCGGGTCTCGGCGGGCTCCCCACGGCCCCCCCGATTCCGGTCTCGCCCGAAGGGCCGGAGTTCGACCGGTACCTCGGGTAGCGCCTCCGGGCATGCCTGATCCGGCAGGGTGCATGTGCGCAAACTGTTGGCGGGGTAGTGCAGGGTCGTCCGCGGGTGGGAGGTGAGCTGCGGGCTCGACTCACATCGCGAAGCGGAGCACCAGCGCCGGGATGGTCAGCAGCCATACCCTGCCGAACAGGGCCACCATGGCCCGGTTGCGTCGCACCACGTAGTAGCCCGGCGACTGAATGAGCGTGTACACCACCGTGCCCAGGCCCAGGGCCGACAGCAGCCGTGCCCCAGTCGCCTCGTGGCCGGCCAGAGTGGCGACGGCTCCCCCGACCAGGATCAGCCCCGTCGCCATCTCGGCGGTGACGTGGAACTAGATCTCCCCCTCGCCTTCGCGGATCTCGGGCACCCGCTTGGCGGCGATCATCAACGGCCAATACGCCAGCGGGGACACCCCCACCGCCGCGGAGTAGCCGATCACATACCACAGGCCTGCCGGCACGGTCTCTCCCTTCGCTTGCCGCCACCCTTGCCCTGCTCGCGGGTCCCGTCCAGGCTCCAACGACCTTCCTGATCCTCACGCGGTGAGACCGGTCCGCGGGCAAACGCGAGTCGGCAAGTCATCGGGGCGGGGCCCTCGCCTTGCCGAGCGCCTCGGGTCCAGCCTCCTCGCGCGGCCGGCCGGTAGGTTGACGGTACCGGACGGGAGAGACGGCCCATGGCGGAGGCGGCGGCAAGTGTGACCCAGCAGAGGGAGGCGCCACGGGACCGCTTCGTTGATCTGGTGCGAGTGACCGCAGTAGCTGCGGTGGTATTCGGGCACTGGATCACCGCCAGCGTGATCTGGACCGACGACGCCATCATCGGTGAGAACGCTCTCTCCTTCGTGTCCTGGTCACACTTCACCACCTGGATCCTCCAGGTGATGCCGCTGCTGTTCTTCGTCGGGGGATTCTCGAACGCCGCCAAGTGGGAGGCGTGCGACGGCGACTACCCGGCCTATCTCCGCGCCCGCATCTTGCGGTTGATGACACCCACCGCCGTGTTCTTCGGGGTGTGGCTGGCGATCGGCGCAACGGTTGACGTGGTGGATCCGGCACGTCCCAACGTGCTGGCTCGCGGTGCCGATGTGGCGGCGCTGCCCTTCTGGTTCTTGGGTATCTACCTGGCAGTGGTGGCGCTGGCGCCGCTGATGCTGCGGCTGCACCGCTGGGGGGGCCTGATGGTGCCGGCGGCCCTCGCTGCGGGTGCGGTGGTGGTCGACGTGCTCCGCCTCGGACTCGACGTGCCCCACATCGGTGTGGCCAACTACGCCTTTGTGTGGCTGTTCGGCCACCAACTCGGCTTCCTCTACCGGGATGGCGTGCTGACTCGCCACCGCATGATCGGGCTGGCGATGGCCGGGTCGGGGCTGGCGGGAGTCGCCGCGCTGACCGCGTGGGGTCCCTACGCCACGTCCATGGTCGGGGTGCCCGGGGAGGAGTTCTGGAACACCGATCCCCCGAGCCTTCCCCTGGTTGCGCTGGCGCTGTGGCTGATCGGCCTGGCGCTGTGGCTGCGTCCCCCCGCCACCCGCCTGCTCGCCGTGGAGGGGAAGTGGCGCATCGTGCGCCGGCTCAACGGGAGGGTGCTCACCGCCTACCTGTGGCACGTGAGCGCGCTCAGCATTCCCGTCGCGCTGCTCTATCCACGGGGTTTCCCCCAGCCCGAGACGGGGAGCGGGGCCTGGTGGGCCGTCCGTCCGCTGTGGATCGCCGTGCTCCTGCCCAGCCTCGCCTTGCTCATCGTGGTGTTCGGCCGCTTCGAATTGCATCCGGCACGGGGCGTGAGCAGCGGGGAGTACGGCGCGGTACGTCTGGTAGCTACCGGCTTCGGCATCTTCTCGCTGGTAGTGGGTGCGATCGGCTTCGGCGTAGCCGGCTTCGCCGACCTCGCCGGGGCCGGGTCGACGGTGCTCGCTTTCCGTCTCAACCCGCTCCAGAGCGTGCTGCACGTGGTGCTGGGCGGAGCCGCGCTGGCGGCGGTGTGGCGCAGCGACGCTGCGTCGGGGTGGGTGGCACTGGCTGGGGCGGCCGTGTTCGCCCTCATCGGGGTGCCGGGGGCTGCCGAGAGCACACGGGTGGCGTGGCTGGGCATGAACGCCGCCACCGGGGTCCTCCACGTGGCGGTGGCGGCGCTGACGGCGCTGTTGCTGGCGGGCACCTGGCTGGCGGGCGCTCGGGCCGGGCGCACCGCGGCCTGACCGCGCGGCGACGGCCGGCACGTCTATCCGGCGGATGGTAGGTGGCGCCGACCATGCGGGCAGACCGCACAGCCCGGAGAGGCTCCACTCCGTAGGCCGGGCGCAATAGCATCGGGGGCGCGCCGCAAAACAGGGGGAGGGAACCATGAGCGACGCCGAGGTCGACGTCACCCCGTTCCAGGGGCTGTTGGTCGGACAGATCATCGTGGCCGCGGTGGGAGCGCTGTTGCTGGCCATCGACGACTTCGCCGGCTTCTACTACCGCGAAGCCGGGGCGGACGTCTACGGCTACATCTACTTCGGCTCCGGGGTGCTCGCCGGCATTTTCATCGGGGTGGCCATCGCGGCGCTGCTGGCGGCGGTGGTGATCCCGGTCCGCATCCTGCAGCAGAAGTACGGCACCATGGCCGAGGTGAAGGTCGCCGCCGGCACTGCCATGCGGGCGGCGGCCGGCGCCGCCGGGCTGGCGCTGCTGGGGGGCATCGTGTTCGCCATCGACTCCACCATCGACGACACCGACTGGTGGTTCGACGCCGGCTTCTACGGTGCCCTGCTCGGCGGGCTGCTGGCCGCCTTCTTCGCCAAGAAGGTACGCGACGGCATCGAAGCCTGAGCGCATCTGGCGAGTGGCCCGGTGGCGCGGGACCGTCGCGCAGTACCCGTCGCCGGCTACGAGCGGGACAACTCCCGGACGTAGCCGGCCACCGCCCGGATCTGCCGGTCCGAGAGGACGCCACCCCAGGCCGGCATGCCCCGCCGTGGCCTGCCGTCTCGGATGACCTCGACCAGCTCGTCCAGTGTCATGGCCGCGGCGTCTCCCCGTCGCAACGACGGGGCCAGGCCTCCTCGCCCCGCCAAGCCATGACACGAGGCGCAGGAGGCCCGATAGATGACCTCGCCGTCCGTCTCAGGCACCTCGCGTGGCTCCATCCGCAAGTGGAGATCCGGGTGTGGGGGAGTGTCGAAGATGGGATGGAAGTCGCCGATCAGCGTCGTGCCCGTGACCCCCACCACGATGAGCGCCACTGCCACCACCAGCAGGGCGCGGCGGGTCATGACTCCAGATCCTCCTTGGCTTGGAGGAAGTCGGCGCGGCTGATCTCACCCTTGGCGTAGCGTTCCTCGAGGATCTCGAGGGCTCGCGCCGGGCGGCGGCGATCGGGGGTGGGCGGCGAGGTCACCTGGAGGACGAGCCACACGACCAGCAGGATCACCCCGATCCACACCAGCCACATCCAGGCCCCGAAGCCGTACATCATGTCCCACCTCCCATGGTGATAGAAGTCGAAGCGGTCCAGCCTGGCCACGAAGGGCACGAGGTCGGACGCCCGGGGGCCGGTCACCGCAGCGCCGATGATCCCGGCCAGGCCCAGTCCCGCGGCAACCAGGAGCAGGACGCGCCGCCAGCTCATATCAGGTCCTGCTTGGCCTGGAGGAACTCCTCCCGGCCCAGCTCTCCGCGGGCATAGCGCTCTTCCAGAAGCTGCACAGCCCGCAGCGGTGGGGCGGGGCGGGCACCACCAGTGGCTCGCACCACCAGCCAGGCGATGATCGCTACCGGCGCGACCCACAACGTCAGGGCGAGGAAGACCGCCAGCAGCTCGCCGGGTAGGAGCATCGTCGTCGTCGTCTCCGCAGCTTGCGTCGCGCTCAGCTTAGAAGGCGGCGGCGCGAATCCGACCGGGCGCGGCCGGTAGAGTCGCCGCGTCGTGGACCCGGCAGCCATCCGCCGCTTGGAGGAACTCGGTCTCAACGCCTTGCCGCCGCTGCACACTCTCCTGTACGACGGGTGGGTGCTGCGGTTCGCAGAGGGTTATACCGGACGGGCCAACTCGGTGAGTCCCCTCTATCGCTCCTCGCTCGACATCGCCGACAAGGTCCCATGGTGCGAGCAGCGCTACCGGGAGCGAGGTCTGCGTCCCGCCTTTCGCCTCACGGCGGTCGCCGATCCCCAACTCGACGGGTTCCTGGCGCAGCGCGGATATGTGCGTCCCGGCGCCGAGGTGAGCATCCTCACCCGGGACTTGGAGGGCTGGAGCAGCGGCGACGTCGAGGATGTCGAAGTACGGGTGGGCACCGTCCCCGAGGAGTGGCTGTCGGGGCTGGCCGGGTTGCATCCCCGGGTCGAGCAGCACTTGCCGACGGTGCGCCGGGTGCTGGAGCGTCTCGCACCGGAGACCGCCTATGCCCTGGTTCGTGCCCACGGCAGGGTGGTGGCCACCGGGAGAGCCGTCCTGGAGGACCGGAACGTCGGCCTGTTCGACCTGTTCACCGACGCGGCGCGGCGGCGGCAAGGACTGGCTACCCGCGTCACCGGCCGGTTGCTGGCATGGGCGCGGGGGCGGGGGGCCATCCGCTCGTACCTCCAGGTGGCCGTGGACAACGCTCCGGCGTGCCGGCTCTACTCCAAGTTGGGCTTCGGGGAGGCCTACCTCTACTGGTACCGCGTCGCTTCCGACTGATCGCGGGTCCCCTTCGAGCCGCCGGCAATGCAGCGCGTGGGCGATGTCTGTGCATCGTCGGCGCGCCTAGCTTGGAAGCAGGAGGTGTGCCGTGTCCCAGACGATCCTGGTCACCCTGGACGGGTCACCATTGAGCGAGCTCGCCCTGGAGCGGGCGGCGGACCTGGCCGCGGGGCGGGATGCCGAGTTGGTGCTGTTCTCCGTCGTCGACGCCCACCTGCGCAACGAACTCGAGGAGTTCTCTGCCTCCGAGCAAGTCGACGTCGTGGAGGCGGCCCGCGGCTATCTGGAGGAGCGAGCCGAGCCCCTGCGGCTGCGGGGGGTGAAGGTGAGAACGGAGGCCGTGGCCGGCCAGCACCCGGCCGAGGAGATCGTCGGCTTCGCCGAAACGTATGGGATCTCGATGATCGTGATGTGCACCCATGGACGGTCGGGGTTGACGCGCTGGCTGCTGGGCAGCGTGGCCGACAAGGTGGTGCGCTCGGCGACGGTGCCGGTGCTGGTAGTGCCGGCGCGACGGGAGGAGCGCTCCCGCTAGCCGGCTGGGGCCGGTGCTGCCGGGCGTCCGCAGGGCGGTAGTCTCCGGGGTGTGTGGGAGATGCTGTGGGCATCCTGGCGCCGGAGCTACGTGCGGGGCGTCGCCGAGGGTCCCGCCGCCGAGTGCCTGTTCTGCCGGCTGCCCGCCATGTCAGACGAAGAGGGTTTGATCCTGGAGCGGACCGAGCACGCCTACAGCGTGCTCAACCGCTTTCCGTACACCAGCGGCCACCTCATGGTGGCGCCCTACCGCCACGTGGCCACGCCCACCGAGGTCGACGAGGACGAGCAGCGGGATATGTGGCGGCTGCTGGCACGCAGCCAGCGGGCCACAGAGGGCACCCTGCAGCCGCACGGGTACAACCTCGGCGCCAACCTGGGCCGGGTGGCCGGGGCCGGGGTGCCCGGACACTTCCACCTCCACTTGGTGCCTCGCTGGGACGGCGACACCAATTTCATGAGCATCGTGGGGAGCACCCGGGTGCATCCGGAGGCCCTGCAGCCCACCTGGGTGGAGCTGCGGGAGGCCCTCAGCCGGCTGTAGCCCGGGGTCTGTGGAGCGGCCTGGATAGACTCGAAATGTGAGCACCGCGACGGTGCCGACCCGCTACTGGCACCGGCTGGAGGACGGCCGGATCCAGTGCGACCTGTGTCCCCGGTTCTGCAAGCTGCGGGAAGGCCAGCGGGGGCTCTGTTTCGTGCGGGCGCGCCGGGACGATGGGATCGTGCTCACCACCTACGGGCGCTCCAGCGGGTTCTGCGTGGATCCCATTGAGAAGAAGCCTCTCCACCACTTCCTGCCGGGTACCCCGGTGCTCTCCTTCGGAACTGCCGGATGCAACCTGGCGTGCCGTTTCTGCCAGAACTGGGACATCTCCAAGGCGCGCGAGTTCGACGTGCTCGCCGACGAGGCCTCACCGGAGGCCATCGTGGCGGCGGCAGCGGAGTTGGGCTGCCGCAGCGTAGCTTTCACCTACAACGATCCCGTCGTCTTTCACGAATACGCCATCGACGTGGCCCGCGCCTGTCACCAGGCGGGCATTCGGACGGTGGCGGTCACCGCCGGCTACGTGTGCCCGGAGCCGCGGCGGGAGTTCTACCGGTACATGGATGCCGCCAACATCGATCTCAAGGGCTTCACGGAGGAGTTCTACCGGCGCTACTGCGCCGGCCACCTGGAGCCGGTGCTGGAGACCCTGGAGTACGTGGTCGGAGAGACCGACGTGTGGGTGGAGGTGACCACCCTGCTCATTCCGGGACTCAACGACTCGGCGCAAGAGATCGACGCGCTCACGAGATGGCTGGTGGGCCACCTCGGACCCGACGTGCCGTTGCATTTCACCGCCTTCCATCCCGACTTCAAGATGATGGACCGCCCTCCCACCCCACCGGAGACGCTGCGGTCGGCGCGGCGCATCGCCTTGGGCAACGGAGTCCGCTACTGCTACACGGGAAACGTCCACGACCCCGCCACGCAGACCACCCTCTGCCATGAATGCGGAGCCGTGCTCGTCGGCCGCGATGGGTACCAGCTCACCGGCTGGGCTCTCACCGAGGACGGGCGCTGCGCCGAGTGCGGCACCGCGGTGGCAGGCGTTTTCGAATCCGGCCCGGGAAGCTGGGGGTCCCGACGGCTGCCGGTGCGCCTCGGCCGCCACCGGCAGGTGTGATCGGTACCGCGCCCGGCTGCTAGAGCTCGTCGGGATCGAAGAAGAAGCGCTCCTTGCCGGCCGGGGGGCGCAGCTGGTTCAGCCAGGTGGCCTCCGGATCGAAGCGGGCGAAGAAGACCCGGCCGACCCAGGACGGATCACGCGCCTGGAGGATCTTCAACACGAACACCCGCTCCCCGTTGACCGTGGTGATGCCGTCGACGAGAACCTTGCCCGGGGTGGCCGACATGGAGGGCCCCCGCACCGTGCGGGCCAGACCCGACACCTGCCGGTAGGCATCCGTGAAGATCTCGTAGCCCTCGGCCAGCGGCACCTCGAAGTAGTCCCGGGGCCCGGTGTCGCGCGCCACGAACATGTAATAGGGCACCACGCCCAACTGCACCTGCTTCCTCCACATGGAAGCCCACACTCCGGCGTCGGCGTTGACGTGGCGCACCACGGGGGCCTGCGAGCGCAGCACGGCGCCGGTGTCGAGGATGCGCCGCACCGCGTGCCGTGCCACCGGCGTGTCCAGCTCTCGCGGGTGGCTGTAGTGGACCATGACCGCCAGGTGGAAGCCCGAGGCGACGATGCGGGCCAGCAGCCGCAGCAGGTCGTCGGCGTCGGGGTCGGTGAGGAAGCGGTACGGCCACGACGCCGGAGCCTTGGTTCCGATGCGGATGTTCGTCAAACCACCGGGGCGGCGTTCCAGCAGCGGCTCCACGTAGCGGGCCAGCACCGGCGTGCGCATGATCATGGGGTCGCCTCCGGTGATCAACACGTCGGTGACCTCCGGGTGAAGCCGGAGATAGTGGAGCAGGTCGTCCACCCCCCGGCTGGCGAAGCGCAGCTCCTGGACGCCGACGAACTGCGCCCAGCGGAAGCAGTAGGTGCAGTAGGCGTGGCAGGTCTGGCCGCTGGCGGGGAAGAACAGCACCGTCTCCCGGTACTTGTGCTGCATGCCCCGCAGCCGCCGCCCGTTGATACGGGGCACGTTGAGCTCCATCTGCCGGCCCGGATGCGGGTTCATGCGGTGCTGGATCTCCCGGGCCGCCGCCTTGAGCTCGTCGTCGCCGGCCCCACGGGTGACGAGGCCGGTCATGCGCGTCAGGTCCGGCGCGGGGAGCATCTCCGGCTGGGGAAAGGTGAGCCGGAAGATGGGGTCGTCGGGCACGTCCTCCCAGCGGATCAAGTCGTCGAGGATGTACTCGTTGACCCGGAACGGAAGTACCGCCGCCACCGCCTTGATGGCGGTCCGCTGCTCGGTGGAGAGTCGCCGCAGCTGAGCAATGCGGTCGATGCCCCGGCGTCCGAACGAGCGGTAGCTTCGCGGCGGCAGCGGGGCTATCACCTGCATCGTGCCTTCATTATCGGCATTATCGGCGCCGATCGGGGGATCTGAAACGGTCCGTAAGGCCCTATCGGGCTGCCTGCCAGCACGAAATCGCCGCGAGCGGCGCCTTCAGTCTTGGCGGGCAGCGTCAGGCTGAGGCGTCCTGGGAAACAGTGAGCGTGCCGTCCTCCACCGTGCCGAGCAGCTGGATGGGCTCGTCGGACCAGGTGACCGAGCCGCTGGAACGCAGGCCCGGGATGGAGTCGAGGTCGAGACCCTCAACGCGTAGCCGCGCCCCGCCCGGCTGGGGAGGGAAGGACTCGGCGATGGTCTCCGAGAGCCACGCCGCGTCTTCCTGGACGACGAGGAAGCCGTTCACCAGCAGCGGCTGGTCTAGGTCCGAATCGAGCGCTTCCTGGACGGAGATACCCGGTCCCACTCCTGAAGAAGCCCCGGTGCCTCCCGGCGGCTCTTCGTCTGTCTCGCCTCCGCAGGCCGTGGCGAGGAGGGCCAAGGCCAGCAGCAGCCGCAGCACACGTTTTGTCATGGAGTTGCTCCTTCCTCAGTCCCTCTTCGACGCCGCGGATGTCCAGTGGGTTCCCATCCGCCATCATGGCAGCAGCGGTTGAGGAGGTGGACATGGCGGAGGAGCAGGTTCGAGTCGGCTGGATCGGCACCGGGGTGATGGGCTGCCCCATGTGCCGCCACCTCCTCGATGCCGGCTATCCGGTCACCGTCACCACCCGTACCCGCTCCCGGGCGGAAGAGCTTCTTGCCGCCGGCGCGGTGTGGGCGGACACTGCGGCCGAGGTGGCGGCGGGCTCCGAGGTCGTCTTCAGCATCGTCGGTTTCCCGGACGAGGTGCGGGAAGTGGCGCTGGGATCGCAGGGCGTGGTCGCCGGCGCCGCCCCCGGCACGATCTACGTGGACATGTCCACCGGGGAGCCGGCTCTTGCCGAGGAGATCTACCGGCAGGCGCAGCAGCGGCAGGTGCAGGCGGTGGACGCCCCCGTCTCCGGCGGCGACGTGGGCGCTCGCAACGCCACCTTGTCGATCATGGTCGGTGGCGACGCCGCGACCGTGGAGAAGGTCCGTCCTTTGCTGGAGGTGATGGGCAAGACCGTGGTTCATCAGGGCGGACCGGGCGCCGGGCAGCACACCAAGATGGTCAATCAGATCCTCATCGCCACCGGGATGATCGGGGTGTGCGAAGCACTGCTCTACGCCTTCCGCGCCGGTCTCGATTTGGAGAGAGTCCTGGAGTCGGTGGCCGGGGGCGCGGCCGGCTCCTGGTCGTTGAGCAACTACGGCCCCCGGATGCTGCGGGGTGACTTTGCGCCCGGGTTCTTCGTGGATCACTTCATCAAGGACATGGGTATCGCGCTGCGTGAAGCCCGCCGGATGAAGCTGGCGGTGCCGGGTCTGGCACTGGCTCATGAGCTGTACGTCGCGCTGCAGGCCCAAGGTGGGGGTCGCCAGGGGACCCAGGCGCTGTTGCTGGCCCTGGCCCGACTCTCCGACGTGGAGTGGGAACACGCGCAGTGACCTCTCAGCGCGCCGGCCTGCGGAACATGACCAGGAGGCCGAGGAGGATTGCCAGCACCGGCAGTACCACCGCGGTCGCGCCGCGGAACCGCCGGTCGCTGATGCCGACGACGGCCTCCAACAGCAGTCCCAGGGCTACGAAGAGGGACAGGGCGATCAGCATCAGGGCGCGACCCGCGCTGCGGTTTCCCGCTTCGTCGTGGATGACTCCTCGGGACCACAGCCCGGCGCCGAGGCTTCCCGGAGCCACCAGCGCCCATGCGTAGGCCCAGCTTTCCCAGTGGCTCGTGGCCGCCTGGTAGAGGAGCAGCAATCCGAGCGCGGTGAAGATGCTGCCGGGCACGGTCAGCGCCACCCCAGCGCCGCCCGGCTTCGTCAGGCCAATCGTCAGCGCCAGTGCCCCGGGAACGAGGATGAACAGCGGCCAGGCGTACCGCCAGATGTCGACGTCCGCCAGCCGGCCGATGAGCGCGATCACTCCCAGCACGATCAGCACTCCGCCGACGAGACCCCGGGCCAAGGTGCGGTCCTCTCCGTTCATGCGTACCTCCGCAATGCTCCACGTCCACGCTACCCGAGGGGACGCCGCCGCTGAACGCCCCCCTTTGCCACTGAAGGCGGCGTCGCGGCATAATGAGTGTTCCGAGATCTCTTTCCCCGGAGGAACTTTCATGGACATCACGTTGCGCGCCCGCCAGGGACGCCCCACGGGCTCTCGTTCCTCGCGGCGCATGCGTCTTGAGGGGCAGGTGCCCGCCGTCGCCTACGGTCGGGATCTGGAGCCCGTCACGATCGCCGTCGACGCCCGCGAGCTGCACGCTGCGCTGCACACCGAGGCGGGGCTCAACGCCCTCATCAACCTGGAGATCGAGGGTGGCGGCACCCAGCTCACCATGGCCAAGCAGCTGCAGCGCCACCCGGTGCGGGGCGACATCATCCATGTCGATTTCGTGACCATCTCGCTCACCGAGGCGGTGCGAGCCGACGTTCCGATCGTGCTGCAGGGGGAGCCCGTTGGCGTGGTGGAGGGCGGCATCGTGGAAACGGTGCGGGCCACAGTCGACATCGAGGCACTTCCCACCGACATCCCGCCCAACATCGCCGTCGACATCTCCCATCTGGAGGTGGGCTCGACCCTCACCGTGGCCGACCTGCCGGAGCTGTCCGGAGTGGCCTACCTCGAAGACCCCACCGCGGCCGTGGTCACGATCACGCTGCCGGCGGCGGTGCTCGCCGAGGAAGAAGAGGAGGTCCTCGAGGAGGAGCTGCTCGAAGGCGAGGAGGCCCCCGAGGAAGCGCCCGCAGAGGGCGCGCCGGAGGCCGAGGCACCCGGCGACGAAGAGTAACCCGCCGGGGGTCCCCGCATGCACGTGATCGTCGGGTTGCGCAACCCGGGTTCCGACTACGTGGGGACGCGTCACAACGTCGGCGCCGAGGTGGTGGAGGCGCTGGCGCGGCGCTGGGGCGTGCGGCTGCGGCGCGGGCCGCTGCGGGTGCGAGCCGACGTGGCCCAGTCGACTGTGGCCGGCGGCAAGGTGGTGCTGGCCCTGCCCCGAGCGATGATGAACGTCTCCGGCCCGTCCGTGGCGGCAGTGCTCCGCTACTTCAAGGCCTCCCCGGACCGCCTGCTGGTCGTTCACGACGACATCGACTTGGAGTTCGCCCGGCTGCGCCTCCACCGCGACCGCGGCACCGGAGGCCATCGCGGCGTGGAGTCGGTCACGGCGGCGCTGGGCACCAGGAACTTCGCCCGACTCAAGGTGGGGGTGGGACGGCCTCCCGGCAGCATGGATCCGGCCGACTTCGTCCTGCGCCGCTTCCGTCCCGTCGAGCGGGAAGAGGTGGACCTGCTCATTCAGGACGCTGCCGGGGTGGCGGAGCGGTTCCTCGAGGATCCGGAGGAGGCCGTGCAACAGGCGGCGCAGCGGCAGCCGGCGGTGTAGCCCATCCGCCCCAGTGCACCTGGCCACGACCCACCGTCACGGGTGAGCGGCAGAGAGCCGGCCCGCTGCTTCCCACGGTACGCCTCCTGTACCGGCGTCGGATTGGCTCGGGGGACGACCGCTAGGGTGGCGCCGTCGTAGGAGGTGAGCGGTGACGCAGTACGTGGGGGCCCTCGATCAGGGCACCACCAGCACGCGATTCATGGTGTTCGACCACAGCGGCGGGGTAGTCGCCTCGGCCCAGCAGGAGCACCGGCAGATCTTCCCCGAGCCGGGCTGGGTGGAGCACGATCCGGCCGAGATCTGGGAACGCACCGAGGCGGTGGTCGACCAAGCTCTCGCCGACGCCGGACTCCGACCGTCGGAACTGGCCGCGGTGGGCATCACCAACCAGCGCGAGACCACCGTGCTGTGGGACCGCGCCAGCGGCGGCCCGGTCGTCAACGCGGTGGTGTGGCAAGACACCCGCACTGCCGAGCTAGCCGAGGCCCTCGGCGGCGAGGCCGGCCAGGACCGCTTCCGGGCTCGCGCCGGGTTGCCGCTGGCCACTTACTTCTCCGGGCCCAAGGTGAGCTGGCTCCTGGAGAACGTAGAGGGCCTGCGCAAGCGTGCCGAGGACGGCGAGCTGGCGTTCGGCACCATCGACTCTTGGCTGATGTGGAATCTGACCGGGGGTCCCGACGGCGGGCAGCACCTGACCGACGTCACCAACGCCAGCCGCACCCTGCTCATGAACCTCGAGACCCTCGACTGGGACGATGAGCTGCTGGAGGCGATGGGCGTGCCCCAGGCGATGCTGCCGGAGATCCGGCCCTCCAGCCACGTGTACGGGGAGGCGGTCGGCGCACTGGCGGGAGTGCCGCTGGCGGGCATCCTCGGCGACCAGCAAGCGGCCCTGTTTGGCCAGACCTGTTTCGATCCCGGAGACGCCAAGAACACCTACGGCACCGGATGCTTCATGCTGCTCAACACCGGCGCCACGCCGGTCCCTTCGGCCAGCGGGTTGCTCACCACGGTCGGCTATCAGCTGGCGGACGCCCCTGCGGTGTACGCGTTGGAGGGCTCCATCGCCATCGCCGGCGCCCTCGTGCAATGGCTGCGGGACAACCTGGGCATCATCGAGCGATCCGAGGAGGTCGAGGCACTGGCGGCCTCGGTGGCCGACAACGGGGACGTCTATTTCGTGCCGGCATTCTCCGGGTTGTTCGCTCCCCACTGGCGCAGCGACGCCCGGGGCGTCATCGCCGGCCTCACCCGCTTCGCCACCAAAGGCCACCTGGCCCGGTCGGCGCTGGAAGCCACCGCCTTCCAGACGCGAGAGGTGCTCGATGCGATGCACGCCGACTCAGGGGTGGAGCTCACCACGCTGAAAGTCGACGGCGGCATGGTGGTCAACGACTTGCTCATGCAGTTCCAGGCCGACGTGCTGGGGGTGCCGGTGGTGCGCCCCTCGGTCGCCGAGACGACGGCGCTGGGCGCCGCCTACGCGGCCGGGCTGGCGGTGGGGTTCTGGAGCGGGCTCGACGACCTGCGGACCAACTGGGGGATGGACCGGGAGTGGACCCCGCAGATGGCGGAAGAGCGGCGAGCGGAACTCTACGGGCGGTGGAAGCAGGCGGTCGCCCGCACGTTCGACTGGGTGTGAGCAGTCACTCGACCGCAACGCCTCCCCGTGAACGTACAGCAGCCGGCCGCGCCCGGCGCCGCGTCGACGCGGCGGGGCCGGCGGCGGCTACTTGGCCCGTTGCTTGTCGCGGTCGGGGACGAGGAGCGCCCCAGACAGGGAGCTGACATGGCCGTCGTCCCAGCGGACCTCGACCGTGTCGCCGCGCACGTCCAGCACGACGCCGGTGCGGGAAGCCTGACCCACCTTCTTCGTCAGCTCCCGGATCCTGGTCCCTCTGCGCAACACAGCATCACCCCCGAGAGGTCCGTCTTCTTCTTCGCATCCCCCAGCATAGGTGGCGGCCCGCGCCGCTGAAGCGGCGAGGGGCATGCTGCAGCCGGCTCTGCGGGCCGTGGCGCGGTCCCGTTCGCTATGGTCGATCAGAACGCAGGCGCCGCGGCCCGCAGGAGGAGGCTCGATGGGCAAGATCGCCGACATCCTCGAAGAGAAGGGGGGCACCGTCTACCGCATCGGTCCCACCGACAGCGTCTTCGAGGCAGTCAAGACCATGGTGGAGCACAACGTGGGCGCGCTGCTGGTGACCGCCGGCGACGAGATTCACGGCATCGTCACCGAGCGGGACTATCTGCGGCGGGTTTCGGTAGAGGGACGGACCGCCAAGGCGACCGCGGTGGAGGAGATCATGAGCTCGCCGGTGGTGTTCGTGGGCTCCGATACCGACATCGAGGAGTGCATGGCGGTGATGACCGACCGCCGCATCCGTCATGCCCCGGTGATCGACGACGGGAAGCTGGTCGGGATCGTGTCCATCGGTGACTTGGTCAAGTACCTGTCGAGGGAGCAGAAGTTCACCATCCAGTACCTGACCGACTACATGCAGGCCCGCTGATCTCGCCCGAGTTCGGACCGGGGGGGGCTCCGGCAGGGGTGGTAGCCTGCGGCCGGGCAAAGATCACGGGAGCGAACGCATGAAGATCGTGGTGGGTTTCATCAGGACCCCGGAGGGCAACGCGGCTTTGGAGCAGGCGATCGACGAAGCGCGGTTGCGGGACGGCCACCTGATCGTGGTGCATTCGATGCGCGGCGGCAACAAGGAAGAGGCCGACGAGATCCTCGCCTACCGTGAGGAGCTGGAGGCGATCGATGCTCGCCTCACCGAGGAGGGCGTGGCCCACACCATGCGGGAGTTCGTGCGGGGGCAGACGCCCTCCGAGGACCTGGTGCAAGCGGCGACCGACGAAGGTGCCGGTTTGATCGTCATCGGCCTGCGCAAGCGCACCCCTACCGGCAAGTTCCTCCTCGGCAGCAACGCTCAGGAGATCCTCCTCGACGCTCCCTGCCCGGTGCTGGCCGTCAAGGCCGGCTGACCGGCGCCTCGGGAGCGCAACCGCCGGCCTCTCTCGCTCGAAGCGCGCCGCGGTGGCACGCGGGGCGGCGTGTCAGACTGGGCGTGGCCGACCGAAAGGCACCACATGCCCTACCGCACCATCATCGAGCCGTTCCGGATCCACTCCGTACAGGCCATCAAGCTGCCCGACCGCAACCAGCGGGAGGAGGCGCTGCGTCGTTCCGGGTACAACCCATTCGGCCTGCACTCCGACGAGGTGATCATCGACCTGCTCACCGATTCGGGGACCGGAGCGATGTCCTCCCGGCAGTGGGCTGGGATGCTCGACGGCGATGAGGCCTATGCCGGAAGCCGCTCCTTCTACCGCTTTCTCGAGGTGGTGCAGGACCTCACCGGCTTGGCGGAGGTGATCCCCACCCACCAGGGGCGCGCCGCCGAGCGCATTCTCTTCACCGTGATGGTGAAGGACGGGGACGTGGTACCCAACAACACCCACTTCGATACCACCCGCGCCAACGTCGAGTACCAGGGAGCTGAAGCCCGCGACCTCGTCGTCGCCGAGGGGCACGATCCCTCGTTGCTGCATCCGTTCAAGGGCAACATGGACGTCGAGGCGCTGGAACGGACCATCGAGGAGGTCGGACGCGACCGGGTGCCGTTGGTGATGGTCACGGTCACCAACAACTCAGGCGGAGGGCAGCCGGTGTCGATGGCCAACCTGCGGGCGGTACGCGAGGTCTGCTCCCGCTATGGCATCCCCTTCTTCCTCGACGCCTGCCGCTTCGCCGAGAACGCCTGGTTCATCAAGCTGCGCGAGGACGGCTACGCCGACCGCTCTCCCCGGGAGATCGCCCGCGAGATGTTCTCCCTGGCCGATGGGTGCACCTTGTCCGCCAAGAAGGACGGCCTCTCCAACATCGGCGGCTTCCTCGCCATGAACGACCCGGACGTGGCCCGGGACTGCCGCAACCTGCTCATCCTCACCGAAGGCTTCCCCACCTATGGGGGGCTGGCCGGCTACGACTTGGAGGCCATCGCCCAGGGGCTGGACGAGGTGCTCGATGAGGAGTATCTGCGCTATCGCATCCGCTCCACCGAATACCTGGCGGAGAAGGTGGCCCGTGCCGGGCTGCCCATCGTGAAGCCGGCAGGGGGACATGCTGTCTACCTGGACGCCAAGGCCCTGCTGCCCCACATTCCGCCCCATGAGTACCCGGCGCAGGCGCTGGTGGTGGAGCTGTATCTGGACGGAGGCGTGCGCGGTGCCGAGATCGGGTCGGTGATGTTCGGCAAGCCGCAACCGGACGGCACCGAGATCCCCGCCCCGATGGAGCTGGTGCGGCTGGCGGTGCCCCGCCGCACCTACACCCAGAGCCACATCGACTACGTCGGTGAGGTGATGATCGACGTCGCCGAACGGGCCAAGGGACTGCAGGGGTTCCGGATCGTGGAGCAGGCTCCATGGCTGCGCCACTTCACCGCCCGCTTCGAGCCGCTGTGAGGGGCGAGACCGGTCACAAGCTTTCGGCGGCCAGTTCCTCCTCGTAGGCGGCCAGGTCGGCCTCGGTCTGCTCCCGGCTCCATCCGAGCTCGGCGGCGAGCACCTCGGCGACCGCGGGGGCGTCGGCCCGGCCGTGGTCTCTGGTGAACAGCGCCAGCCGGGTGCGACGCAGCGCGAAGTCGGCGATGCCCTGCACTCCTTCGTGCGCGGCGCCGTAGGCGACCTCGGCCAGGGTGGTGGTACGGTCGCCGAGCAGGCGCCGCAACTCGGGCCTGGCCTCGAGCTGCCCTGTGATGACCTCCGCCTCGGTGCCGTAGCGCCGTAGCAGCCACCCGGCGTAGTCCTCCGGCAGGCCCAGCGGGGCCAACCGGCTCGCCAGCGCCGCCGCAGCGCCGGCGGTGGCACCGGCACCCACCAACGGCAGGGTCTCGGTGGTGGAGGATCGCGCCATGCCCAAGTGCAGGGCGGCCCGGTCGGCGGCGGAGGCGGCGATTCGCCGGTAAGAGGTGAGCTTGCCGCCCGCCACTTGGACGTACCCGGGCGCGGCGTCCACGATGAGGTGCTCCCGAGAGGCTTTTGCGGTGGTGCCGTCGCCACCATCGGCCAGGGCTCGCAGCCCGGCGAAGCTACTGAGCGGCTCGAATTCGGGCACGTCCAGATAACGCATCACGTGCCGCATCAGGTAGTCGACGTCGTCCGGAGTCGCCGCCGGGTGCTCCGGGGAGCCCTCGTAACGGGTGTCGGTGGTGCCGACCATGGCGGTTCCCAGCCACGGGATGATGAACAGCACCCGCCCGTCATCGGTCTCGGGAAGGACCACCGCCCGATCTCCCAGCCTGAGGGCGGCCGACTCGACAATGAGGTGAATCCCCTTGCTGTGGACCACCGGCAGGGTGCGGCCACCGCCCGTCACCGGGGGTGGCTCGAACGCCCCGGTCGCTGCGACCACGGCACGAGCCCGGACGGTGAGCCGTTCTCCGGTGGCGCAGTCGGTGGCGTCGATGGCGAAGCTGCCGTTGGCCTGTGTCAGCCGGTCGGCCCGTATGCGGCTCACCGCCGCCGCACCCTGCTGCACCGCCGTCTTCACCACGCTGATCACCAGGCGGGCGTCGTCGGTCTGGGCGTCCCGGTACAAGAAGCCGCCCTTGAGATCCTCGGTGCGCAGCGCGGGCACCAGCCGGAGCAACTCGTCGACGCCGATCCGGCGATGACGGCCGCGGCGCCGCCCCCCGAGCGCGTCGTAGAGAAACAGACCGGCGCGCAGCGCCAGGGGTGCCAGCAGCGGGTGGGAGGCGAAGCGGGGCACGTCGGCGATGGTCCGGCCCCGGTAGAGGGGGATGGCGAACTCGAGGGGCTCGTAGAGGAAGTCGGCGGTGCGAGCCAGCACCCTCTGCTCCAGAAGGCCCTCTCGCACCAGGCTGAACTCGAGGTGGGGCAGATAGCGGATGCCTCCGTGCAGCAGCTTCGTGGAGCGCCCCGAGGTCCCCGCCGCGAAGTCGGACTGCTCCACCAGGGCCACCCGCATGCCCCGGGCGGCGGCATCCAGCGCCGTGCCCGCCCCCAGGATGCCGCCACCCACCACCAGCAGGTCGAAGGTGTCGTGGCTGAGCTGCCGCCGGTGGTCGGCGGGGTCCCACGCGGCGGCTGGAGAGGACCCGGGCGGTGAGCTCACCGGCGTAAGGGTACCGGGGCCGATGAGTTGGCCGGTGGCGGTATGATCGGGCCTCCCGAGATCGGAGGTGGCCGCCATCTCGCTGCCCGACCTGCTGGCGCTCACCCGCATCGCCATGGTCCCCGTGATCATGGGGCTGATCGTCCTCGAGGGCCGCCTGGCCCACTCTTTCGGGCTGGCCGCGGCGGTGTTCGCGGTGGCGGCGGCCACCGATTTCCTCGATGGGTTCTTCGCGCGGCGGTGGGGCATCACCACGGTACTGGGAGGTTTCCTCGACACCACCGCCGACAAGCTGCTGGTGGTGGGGTCGCTGCTGGCACTGATTGCGGTGGGGCGGGCGTCGATCTGGGTGACGCTGATCATCATCGTGCGCGAGTTCGTGGTGATGGCGTTGCGCAGCGTTGCCGCCATCGAAGGAGCCGTCGTGAAGCCGTCGATCTGGGGGAAGCTCAAGGCGAGCGTGCAGTTCGTCGCCGTCGGGCTGGCCATCCTGCGCCTTCCCGAGCCGTGGGGTCCGCGCTACCTCGACGAGTACGTCATGTGGCTGGCGGCGGTGGTGACGATCGCCTCCGGTTGGGAATACGTGGCTCGCTTCTGGGAGCTGGTTCGCTCCGCCGACACTGAGCGCCGGGCGGCGTGAGCGTCCTCGTCACGGGGGCCTCGGGGGTAGTGGGCGGGGCGGTCACGGCCCTGCTGGTGGGGCAAGGAAGGCGGGTGCGGGCGCTGGCCCGCTCCGCCGAGTCCACGAAGACGGTGGCGGGGCTGGGCGCCGCAGCGGTGGCGGGGGACATCCTCGACTATCCGTCGCTGTTGACGGCTATGACGGGATGCGAGGTGGTCTTCCACGTCGCCGGTCGCAACGCCATGTGCCTGCGCGATCCGACCGAGCTGTTCCGGGTCAACGTGGACGGGACCCGCAACGTGCTGCGGGCGGCCGCCGCTGCCGGGGTGGGGCGGCTGGTCTACACCTCCTCCGCGGTCACGCTGGGGGAGGCCGCAGGCACCGTGGGCGACGAGGGATCCGCCCACCGCGGCTGGTTCTTGTCCCACTACGAGCGCTCCAAGTACCAGGCGGAGCGGGTGCTGCTGGAGGAGAAGACTCCGGTGGAGGTGGTGGTGGTCAACCCGTCCTCGGTGCAGGGCCCGGGGCGGGCCACCGGCACCGGCAAGATCGTCCTCGACTTGCTCAACGGGCGCTTGCCGGCGTTGGTCGATTCCCGCCTCAGCATCGTGGACATCGACGACTGCGCCCGGGGACATCTGCTCGCCGAGCAACGGGGGAAGCCGGGGGAGCGCTACGTGCTCAACGGTTTCACTCTCAAGACCCGGGAGGCGGTGACGCTGCTGGAGCAGGTGAGCGGGTTGGCGCTGCGGGTGCGTTACCTGCCCGGCTGGCCGGCGCGGGCCGGGGCGGCGGTGGTGGAGGTCGTGTCCCATGCGGTCGGCCGCCGGCCCCCGGTGTGCCGGGAGATGGTGCGCACCCTGCTCCACGGGCACGCCTACGACGGATCCCGCGCCACCCGAGAGCTGGGATTGGACTACACCGCCGCCGAGGACACCATGCGACGCTTGGTGGGGTGGCTGGCCGAGGAGGGGCTGCTCCGCCGAGAACTGCCCGGTGCCGGCCGAGCGTGACCGTCAGGGCGGTACGGCCCGCAGCTACGGCGCGTCGTCGAGTTCCTCGCCCTCCTCGAGGTCGTCTTGTCCGGGGCCGCTGCCCGTCCTGAAGTCGCCGATGCCGGCGGCGATCTCTCCCTCCAACGGTTTGGGCGGGTCCACCAGGGTGTCGGGATCGAATCCGGAGACGCTCTCTCCGCCGTCGGCCTCACCCGGCGGGGTGATGCCGTCGACGGCCCCCGCCCGCGGATCGGAGACGTCCCGGTCGAGAGACAATCCCTCGTCCTGGCTGAGGGAGCCGAGGTCCACCAGGCCGCCCGGTTCGATGGCTCCCGTCAGGTCCTGACCACCCATGCCGGCGAGGCGCTCGTCCCCGGTAATACTGGCGATGCCCTCCAGCTTCTCCGCCACCTGCTCGGCCCGCTCCGCCATCTCCACCGTCTCCTCTATCTCGGAGGCGGGACTTCTTTCCGTCACCCCGGCGGTGGGGGCAGTCCCGGCGGCGGCGGCTGTCGCCGCTTCCTGGTCGGCCGCGGCGGCGGCTGCCCGCCACGAAGCAGTCGGGGCTGCCGGCGCTTCCTCCTCGGAAGGGGCATCCTCGGCAGGTGATGTGTCGTCTTCCCCTTCGGTGTCCGACTGGTCGTGGGATTGCTCGAAGAGCGCCCGGATGGCCTGCTGTTCCTGCTCAGCGTGCTCCTGCACCTTTTGCATCATCTGGGCAAGTTGCTCTCGGGTCGCCTCAGCGGAGTCTTCGGCCTGCTCGAGAGCCTCCTCGTAGAGCGCCTGGTCGATCTCCGCCTGCTGCGCTTCCAACTCGGCGGCATCCGCCGCGCCGCTCGCGGCTGCGCTGCCGCTCCCCGCCGCGCCGCTCGCTACGGCGGCGCCTATGGCGGCTGCCATCTCGGCCCATGCGGCTTCGCGCTCGGCTTCCAGTCTGGCGGCCGTTGCCTCCAGCTTCTCGTGCGCCGTCGTAGCGCCTGCGTCGGACGGTGCCTGGTCGCCGCCGTCGGCTACCGCCTGCGCGGGACGCACCACGAGATCCACCAACGACGTGTCTGAGGAACCCCCGGCGCTGTCGACAGCGTCCTCCGCCTCCGCGATCGCGGCGTCGCGCAACGCATCCATCTGCTCGTGGACCGCGGCAACGGTCTCCGGATCGTCGGCGGGATCGGTCGCTTGCAGCTTGAGGAACATGGCGAGCAGATCCTCGCTGCTGAGCGCGCCAGATTCCTGTACGGAACCCAAGCTGGCTTCGTGCGGGTCGGCCAATTCCGGCTCCTCCGAGCCGCCCAAGCCGCCCATGGCCTCGACCAGCTCCTTGAGGTAATC
>JABAOH010028358.1_pt2 | contig 34186 bp, 46 predicted proteins | sample 7062181 | NCBI WGS metagenome assembly JABAOH01 (sample SAMN14538630, study PRJNA623070) | marine sediment metagenome | biome: marine biome [ENVO:00000428]; feature: marine pelagic biome [ENVO:01000023]; material: deep marine sediment [ENVO:00002113]; isolation source: pool of 5 deep marine... | reverse complement strand
TAAAAAAGGCGATCCTCACGACTTCTCCTCAGGCAGTTGTGCCTTTATCCAACCCTTAGCCATGTCCAGGATCGAACACATCACCTCTAACGTCTTTAAAATGCCTCGCAGTATTGGTGCCATGACTCAATGTTCGCACAAACTACATCTGGATGCTATCCTATACGTATTGGGGGGTGGCGTCATGGATTGGGCCAATGACAGACACCTCGACTCGGTATGGGAACGGCTGAAGTTTCTCGAAGACACCGTAAAGAGCCAGGCCGAAAAAATTGAAAAGCTGAGCGCTGAAAATGAACGGCTGCGAAATCAGAACCACGAGCTTCAGCAAATACTGGGTCGAATAAAAGGTCAGGACTGAAGCGAGAATCCTCGTTTGTCCTGCCATCCCTTGCGCATGCTGCCATTCTCCGCAACTCTAGACAAAACCCAAACAACCGGACCACTAGGGGGGACACTGTGGCAGGCTTCGAGTTTCAGTGCCGGGGCTGTGAGTCGATTTTCGAAGTCCCGCAACCCATCACTGGATGCTTCAACTGTAAGTCTACCGATGTGGTGCCCTATCAACCCAATCCCGAAAGGATGTGGGCCATACTACAGGACACACTGGTGAGAACCGATAAACTCGAAGACGCCATCATAAACATCAGCGAAATGATTCACGATCTCGAGGACGTTCTTGAGGAAACCGTCGAAAACTTCGATCGCGCCACCAAAGCCATGAAATATAGTCTTGATGCCATCGAGTCCAGACTGGCTATACTAGAGGCTCAATTCAACGATGAACTCAATGAACCAAACTGACCCAGCTATCGATATCCTGCTCCGGAAAATAAAAAAAATAGTGGGCCTTGGCCTCTCCCAAGCAGAACTCAAAGAAGCTATCGAACAATACCGATGGGAACGCGCCATGACTGTCGTACGCTCACAACTGAAAACCATGCCAAGAGAACGGATCGAACGCATACTTACCCAACTTGACGATAACGCGATAGACTAGTTGTATAGACAAACATACCCAACACTGGGAGGGGGCACATTGGGCGACGTTACCGAACTTCCTAAACCACGACTAGATGCATCACAAATGGGTAGGCAACTCGTAGGAGACCTCAGTCGCATGATGACCATCGACGGACACTGGACCTACCGCTTCGAAGTGGTCATAGATTGCAGCCTAGTCGACCGTGTCCAAACCGTAGATTTCAAAGAGCTGCACCTTGTCAATGTGTCAAAAAAAGACAACGGATCAGCTGCGTAACAGCATAGGAGAATCCAAATAGGCCGAAAAAAGAAAGTTCCAGGTCGACCGTTCAAACCGGGTCAAAGTGGCAATCCAAGCGGTAGGCCTCCGGTTCCAGCTCCAGAACGAAAACTCAGGCAACTGAGTCAAATGGAGTTCATCCGGTTGGCCAATAAGCTGATTCATCTGACTGTGCCCGAACTCCAACAGATTCAACGCGATCCCGAAACCACCGCCTTGGAGCAGATGCTTATTGCAGTCATCATCAAAGCCACCAATCAGGGTGACGACAAACGACTGACGTTTTACTTGGACCGATTGTTGGGCAAGGTTCCTGATAAGATAGACCTAACCGGCAATCAGACTATAAATTTCGATGACATATCGAAGGAAGAGTTGGACGAGCGTATGGAGAAGATCCTCAGGCGTCTGAAACGAGTCAATGAATCTACAACCAAACGAGGTAAATGAACTCGTCGCCCTAGACAAAAAGGTTTGCGAGGACTACCTCCAGGCTTTTGTGGATGCGGCATGGGAGATACTGGAACCCGATAAAGAGCTATTGTGGAACTGGCATCATGACCTGATTTGTGAATATTTGGAGGCGCTTCACGGTGGCGATATCCGAAGACTCATCATTAACATCCCACCACGCTACACAAAGCCAGTGGAACTAAATTCAAAAGTGTTAACTGAGAATGGTGCACGTAAACCTCTGTCCGAGGTGATGGTTGGTGATAAGGTTCTGACACACAAGGGCAGATTTCGAAGGGTTATAAAAAAAATCAACCAAGGAAGTCTGAAATGTTTGCGCATAAAAACCTGGCATGGAAGAGAGCTTATATGCACAAGCGATCATCCAGTTCTAACTCCTCACGGATGGAAACAAGCGGGAGATTTAACTGAAAAAGAATTGCTTGGTGTTCCTGTGCCAAATGACATCGCCGAATCCAATAAACCAGATGAAGCCTTTAGGCTTGCAGGCTATTTTATCGGTGATGGAAACACTTCTCCGGCGGGATCAAGCTGTGCATCCAATATTACTTGTTACGATGGTCGTATGGGGCAAGATATTGTTAATTGTGCGAGGATATTAGGATTCGGGGTGACAATTTCTGTCGATGGAAAGCGATTTAACATAACAAATGGTGTTCGGGATTGGCTTAGGGAAATCGGACTCGCTGGACACACATCACGCACAAAAAGGGTTCCTCAGTTTATTTTTAATGGCTCCAAATCGCAAATTGGGCAATTTGTTGGCGCTTATTTCGATTGCGACGGAATGATATCGGCCAAAGAGAAATACCGAAAAGATATGTGGTTCTCTTGGACGAGCGTCAACAGATATCTTTTGTCTGATGTTCAGCATTTGCTTATTCGACTTGGTGTACGTTCTAGAATAAGAGAACGGATACACAACAATAACGATTGGGTACCTAAAGGATATAAGTATTATATGCTAGAGGTTAGCTCACAGGATGATTGTGACAGGCTTAGACAATATATCGAATGCAGAGGTGATAAGGCGCAAAGAATTAAATCTTGGGATGTCAGGAGACAAAGATTTGATGAATCAATATTACTGGATGCGATTATTTCTATCGAAAACGGAGGAGAAAAAGAGTGCGCCTGCCTGGAAGTCGAACAAGACCATAGCTTCACAGCAAATGATATCGCAGTTCACAACTCGATCCTTGTGTCCGTTCTCTTTCCGGCCTGGGCGTGGATACAAGACCCCAGGCTTAGGTTCATATTTGCGAGTTATTCGGGCTCTCTTTCGACCAAGCACTCTGTGGATCGTCGTACAGTCATTGAAAGCCAGTGGTACCAAAACCAATGGGGAGACCGGGTGCGACTTAGCACCGATCAAAACGTAAAAACGGAGTTCACCAACGATAAACGTGGCCATATGATCGCTACATCGATGCTTGGTACGGTTACGGGAAGAGGTGGGGATTGCTGCAGCGCGTCCACTAATATTTTGACGGAATCTGGTGATGAGGTCCCTATAGCTGAATTCGAAAATAGGATCGGGACTAAAGTATGGTCTATGAATCCGAATGGTGAATTGGAATTGGCAACCGTGGTTGCCTGGCGTAAGGTACTCACCAATGAAACAATCGACATCCAAACCAATTCTGGTAACAGAATCAGATGCACGCCGGATCATCGAATCATGTCCAAGAAATCGGGATTCAAATCGGCAGAGCTTCTTAGACCGGGCATCGATAAGGCCATATGCGTCCAAAACGTGTGCCAANNNNGTAAAAGTATCGCTGAGTTGTCACAGCTGTGGAAAGAAGTTCGCAAGGGAGCTATTCAACTATCGCAAGTCCATAACGAGAGGTTGTATCAATTTCTTTTGTTCCGCGAAATGTTCTTGGTTGCATCACTCCAAAAAAAGAAAGCAATGCCTTGTCTGTGGGGAATATCTCCCGGATCGGCATATGAAATTTTGTTCAGTTGGCTGCAGACGAAAGGACACTGCCCCAATGAAAAAGAGGGTTTATCGTGGCCAGAGTTACACTGTGGCATTCCGAGAAATCAGACCAATTGTTTTGAAGCGAGATGGCTTCAAATGTATGAAATGTGGGACCCATCAGAAATTCAAAAAGACACGAGTTGTTGGAGCCAAGCCAGTGTCAAACCTTATAGTTCATCACAGAAACCAAGATATACACGACAACAGAATGAGGAACTTACTAACGATGTGCCGGCCATGTCATGCCAGTCACCACAAGTTTTATGGTCAGGCATAGAATCAATAAACAGAACGAGAAAAAATGAATATGTGTATGACATCCAGGTTGCGGGCAATAGGAATTTTTTCGCAAATGGCATACTCGTCCACAACTGCGTAATTATCGACGACCCCCATGATCCCAAAATCGCCCAGTCTGAAACCCAACGTAAGACAACTATCGACGCCTTTAAGCGTACGTTCACCACTCGTATCGATGACAAACGAAAGGGGCGCATGGTTGTCGTCATGCAAAGGCTCCATCAAGATGACCTCACCGGATACTTACTTGAACACGGAGGGTGGGAGCATCTATGCGTGCCCGCCGAAGCCGATTCTAAACAAACCGTCGTGTTCCCGTTGTCGGATCGGAAGATTATTCGAAACCATGGAGACATACTTCATCCCGAGCGAGAGGGTCCAAAGGAAATCAGCCAACAGAAACGCGATCTCGGCAGCTATGAATATGCGGCACAATATCAACAGGCTCCCGCGCCCAAAGAGGGCGGCATAGTCAAACGAGGTTGGTGGAAGTTCTATAAATCCATTCCTGCAGGTATCGAGCAACAGATACTTGTGTGTGATGCGTCATTTAAGGAAACCAAATCAGGCAGTTTTGTGGTCATTCAGGCGTGGGGTCGCAAGGGATCCAATGCGTATCTTCTTGATCAACTCAGAAAACGCATGGACTTCCCATCCACGTTGATCTCACTGAAATCGATGGCGGCGAAATGGCCGAGAGCTAATGCCAAGTTGATTGAGGAACGGGCAAACGGCGCAGCAATCATTTCAATGCTTCGAAACGAGTTGTCCGGCATAATCGCTTTGAATCCGAAAGAGAGCAAGGAGGCACGGCTTAGCGCAGTGTCACCACAAATCGAGGCTGGCAATGTTTGGCTTCCCGACCCCAGTATTGCAGAATGGGTTGAGGATTTCATGCTGGAGTTCGATCTCTTTCCAAATGGAAAGTACGATGATCAAGTCGATGGAACCGCTTACGCTCTAATGAAATTGCTTCACCGCAGTCAGGAGCTTTCCAACGTAGAACTCATCAGCATGACGCGATCTAGTCCGTGGCTGAAATAAACATGAGGATTGGGCATGGCAGAGAAAAAAAAGAAAAAGAAGCGAAAACGTCGTAGCGCAAGAAGTCCTGTATACGCCCAAGCCCCACCTATCGGTGCCTCCTTATCATCCCCTGAGCGCATGTCTGAACTGGAAGAAGGCAGGAGTCAGGAGGCAGCTAGCATTGAACTTGGCACTACAGGTCTCAGGCGTAGTCGCGGCCAGATACACGAGGAACGCCTACCTGAGCTCCAAGGAATAAAAGAATTCAGAACCTACGACGAAATGAGCAAGAACGATCCAGTCGTGGGTGGAATGCTGTTTGCCATACAAATGCTCATTCGCCAGGTCGCATGGAGTGTGACCAGTGCCAGCAATCAGCCCAATGATATGGAGGCCGCTGACTTCCTAACGTCAAACATGGATGACATGAGCATGACTTGGGAGGATACGATCGCAGAAATATTGTCGATGATTCCATTCGGGTTCAGTGTCCATGAATTGGTTTACAAGACACGCAATGGCCCGGATCAAGAGGACAGTAATCAGCGAAGTAAGTTCAGCGATGGACGAATCGGGTGGAAAAAACTCCCAATCCGATCGCAGGAAACCGTACTGGAATGGATTTTTGATGAAACTGGTGGAATCAGAGGCTTCGAGCAGCTTGATACGTGGACCGGACACAGGGCCATCATTCCCATCGAGAAAATGCTCCTATTTCGCACCACTGCACACAAGGGCAACCCTCAGGGCCGTTCAGTGCTACGAAATGCGTTTAGACCGTGGTGGTTCAAAAAGAACATCGAAAACATTCGCGCCATCGGTGTGGAGCGGGATCTCGCGGGTTTGCCCATCGCGTGGGTACCCACGAGACTATTGGATCCAAACTGCACGGCAGCTGACAAAGCCACGCTAGCCACCATTAAAGAAATCGTCACCAACGTTAGGCGTGATGAGCAAGAGGGCTTGGTGTTGCCCTTATCCTATGACGAAAACAACAATAAGATGTTTGACTTCGGATTGCTGACTACTGGAGGTCGTAGGCAGCACGACACCACCAAAATTGTTGCTGAGTACAATCAGATGATTGCTACCACTATTCTCGCTGACTTTATTCTGTTGGGACATGAGAAGGTGGGCTCATTTGCCTTGGCTGATTCCAAAACAGATGTGTTTGGGCTGGCTATTGCTAGTTGGCTGGATAGCATTGGGGAAGTCTTCAACAGGTTTGCGATTCCCAGGCTATTCGCCCTGAACGATTTCAATGTCACCGAACTACCCAGGCTCGAACACGCTCCGGTTGAGACCGTGGATATCGATAAGCTTGGAGACTTCCTACAGAAACTCAGCCTAAGTGGCGCACCCATATTCCCGGATCCCAATCTTGAGCGATGGGTGAAGGAGCAGGCCGGTATTCCGACCACTGAATCCCAAGAGGTCTAATGGGGAAACTACAGGCAGCCGGGGTCGTCTTGGATCGCATGGGCAGCCGAACGGTTGTCATTGGTAAGGCGAAGCGACCCAAAACGACTCCTTTTAGCCGTCAGGGAGCGGCAATGAATGCGTTGGCTGACACCATACAGTCATCGGTAAAGATCTCACTGACACGTGGCTTGTTTCGATTCAGGGACCGAGTTGATGTGGATGCCATCGCTGGGGCTATATTGGCAGGGGAGGAAGCCAAAATACTGGATACGATTCCATGGGAACAGATGGAGACCGATATCTCCGGAGTTGGCATAGCGATTGAAGACGGTATGCTGGAGGGCGCAAACAAAGGCAGAAACTTCTTCCCAGCTACAGTCAAACCAAGATTTGAGTTCGATACCAACAACCCTCGTGTGGCCCAATTCATCAAAACCAGAACAGCCTCGTTAGTGGTGGAAATTAGTGAGAACAGTCGAAACTCTATTCGGGCCATCACCAGACAAGTAATCGATTCAGGGTTGAAACCAAAGGCCGCGGCACGCTCGATTCGAAACGTAGTGGGACTGACTTCTCGTCAGGCTCAGGCGGTAACCAATTTCCGCCTCAAAATAGAGCAGGGCCGATTGTCCGATCTGACCGATGCGCAACGTCGGGACATTGCCCCTAGGCTTGGTAGGGGCCGGAGCAGGATTAAATTAAATGATCCTAAGGTAAGGGCTCAATTCCAAGCCGCTTTGGACCGTCAGGATATTGACGGCATGGCTGACAAGATGAGTAAACGCATGATCAAGCAACGATCCGAAATGATTGCTCGTACGGAAAGCTTGAACGCCGTGAATGCCGGACACTTATCGGTATGGCAGCAGGCCGCTGATGACGGTATAGTCGACCGGGCCAACGCCATGAAGAGATGGATCATCGATCCAACCACGGCATGTGAGATTTGTATGCCCCAACAGGGACAAACGGTACCGATCGACGAACAGTTTAGCACTCCGGTGGGACCCGTAGACGTCCCAACTCAGGTTCATCCTCAATGCAATTGCATGATGGAACTACTATTGGAAAGGGAGCAATCATGACAACCGCTCGAAAAATTTATAAGCACGGAGTCATTGTTACCAAGCAAACCGAGGTACAAACCCTAATCTTCGACAAGAAATCATTCAAGACAGCGAGTGCAGCTAAACGGTGGGCCAAGGAACATGATTTCAAGGCATCTAAGGTCGATGAGACCGACGACAGTTTCAGATTACGTCAGGCTGAACCTGGCGATTTTGTCAGACTCCGAACCATAGAGCTGCGGGAGGGTGTCAAAGCGGTAGTGGGCCCCATGAAAAAAAGCGAAAGTCTAGCCGATGTCGTACAGAAGGCCCATGGTAGTGAGGGGGGAGCTCATGTGCATATTCTCGAACGATCGGAATCCCAAACACGGATGGATGGCCGACACACCCACCTGTTCATGCTCCCAGACGGTTCGTTTGTCGAAACCGAATTTGACGGGCCCCATGGCCATGAATTCGATGGTGAGGGAGCGGACTTCATTGAAGATGAAGGTGGTAAACATACCCATCAGGTCATCATGCCCGATCGCAGTGTGCTTACGACAGGAGACGAAAAATCTGCCCACACCCACGAGCTTCAGGTTGAAACCACCACAGCTGATGGCATCCATGCCCACTCGCTATTGCTCCCCGATGGGCAGGAACTGGTCTCTATTTGGCCAGGACAGTTCTTTGAGATGATGCAACGTAGCGGAATTCTTCAAGAGAAAACCGAAAAGGCGGTCATCACTGCACCGACCACATTCATCACCATAGGACCAAACGACACCCCATCTCTGCTAGTGAAGGGTGATCTCAATTTCCTCGTGGATGCTCCGGGGGGAGTGACGGAAACAGAGATACGACGCCATGTTTCAACATTGGACGGGGTTTTTGTGACCGACAAGAACCACCAGGAGCGTGCCGACACCATTGCCAGGGCATTTAAGGCTGGGCTCATTGTTCCGAAAGATGAAAACGAGGTCGAAACAGTTTCCAAAGCAGTCCAGTTTTTCCCGCGTAGGGTTCCGGCTGGAGGTCGAAAGGAATTCGGCATTATGATCAAAACCGAAACCGGCAATGTGGCCTGGGCACCTAGGTTTTCTGCGATGCCCAAGTGGGTGGATGCCGACATAAAGCTAGCATTCTTGGGGGGAAGCCCGGATCCGGAATCTACCATAGCCAAGGCTAACGAACTTGGGGTGAGTCAGGTGGTTGTTACAAGGGCCATGGATAAAGGCAGAAACTCCGAAACCTTAATGCAGTCAGTCGCGAAAGATGGTCAGTCGTTTTTGGTGAAGGGTAACGCCGGAAAGGACCGAGTACGAACCAAAATCGACATGACGCCGGATGCCGTGATGGCTTTGGCTAGCCTTGGCATAGGTGTACGTACATCCGTGCATACAAAAAACGGTAACGGCTCTGGAGGCCGTGTGTTACAATGGAAGCAGCTGCTTGGCTGCATTGAAAAAGGCGAGGGTCAGGCAGAAGTTCTTTCCCGGATCCCAATCAAGAAAATAGATGAAGATCAACGACTGGTTTATGGCATTGTCAGCGCGGTGGACGAATTCGACGCACATGGCGATATTATGTCCGCTGACACTATCGAGAAGGCCGCTCACCATTTCCTCGAGCATTCGAGAGTGGTTGGTATCGCACACAAGGATGTGGCCAAGGCAGTCGTGGTGGAGTCCTATATTGCCCCAGTGGAATTTGAAATGGGTGGAGAGGTTGTCAAAAAGGGCGATTGGGTCTTAGGATGTAGAGTCGATGATCCGGAACACTGGCGAATGGTCAAATCCGGACGGTTCAATTCTTACAGTGTTGGCGGTTGGGCATTGAAGAAACCTTTGTAATCAGCGAGAATTGACACCATAGGGGGCATCACATTCCTGGAAGGCCGAAAACAGAGGGTGTAAAGCTCAGCGAGCTTTTTGACCTCGAACCATTCGAAGTATCCCTAGTCGAACAGGGAGCCAATCAGAAAAAGTTTTTGTCTTTTAAATCTGAAAACGGGGGCGATATGGATCTTTCAGTTGAAGATCAGGCGTTGCTCAAGTCGATTGTCGAGGGAGGCATCGACAACGAGGAACAGTTTAATGAAATGGTGGAGAAGAGGCGCATCTCATCGAAGGGTAAAAACCTTTTGAAGGGTATGTTACGTCTGTTCGCCGCTGGTAAGGACGAACTGCCAGAGGATTTGAAAAAGTCCATTGAGCAGGCCCTGCTCACCAAGCAGGAAACCGAGGAAAATCCGACGGAGGATGCAATGGATAACAAAGTCGAAAAGGAGCATCCAGAGGCTTCGGAGCAGGATAAACCTACTGTCGAAGAACTCTGGAAGGCTTCCAAACAAAAAGACGAGAAGATCGTTGAGTTGCAGAAATCGCTGCAGGCTGAAGTCGATCGACGCGTTCTGAAAGAATTCGTCGAAAAGGCCAAAGAGCTTCCCAAGCTTTCGGTCAAAAACTATGAGTTGGGTGAAGTGCTCAAGGAGTGCTCTGAGAGTTTGAGCAAAGAAACCTTCGAAAAGCTTGAAGGGATTCTGAAATCTGCCAACAAGCAGATTAGCGAAGGCAAACTGTTCGCCGAGTTGGGTACTACCTACAGTGCTCCCAATGATTCAGAAGCCCGAATGGATGCGCTGGCTGAGAAATACGCCAGTGATCACAAGACTACGGTTGAAAAAGCTCACCAAGAGCTATCGATGAATAGCCCCGAGTACCGACGGCTGTTCAACGACACCGTCAATGGGAGGGCTAACTAATGGCATATCAAGGCGGAAATTTAAAGCTTGTTGGGGAATCAGCCGCAGCCGATTTGTCTTCGAGTCAATTTCACACTGTGAAACTAACCAGTTCGGGTGTGAACTTGGCAGGTGATGGAGAGCAGGGTGTGGGCGTTCTTCAGAACAAACCCGAATCCGGACAAGCCGCTGAGGTCATCACTCACGGCAGCACCAAAGCAGTAATTGGTGCGGCGGTTACAGTGGGCGCATCACTGGCCAGCAATGCCAGCGGTCGTCTTATTCCTGCGACCACCGGTGAGGCAAGGCTTGCGTTGGCTCAAGAGGCGGGTTCAGCGGACGGTGAGATCGTCACCGTGTTGATGATGCCTCATGGGGATGCACCATAAACTAATTTTTAAGGGGGGGGCGAATAACATGCCACAGCCTGCAAAGAGTGACGTTCATGTTAATAGGCCGCTGACAAATATCTCAGTGGCCTTCATTCAGGACGCGTCGGATTTTGTCGCCTCACGGGTTTTTCCAGTTGTTCCCGTGATGAAACAGTCCGATCGCTATTTTGTGTATGACAAAAAACAATGGTTCAGGACCTCGGCTCAAAAGCGGGCACCCGGATCGGAATCGGCAGGGGGTGGATACGATATCGACAACACCCCCAACTATTTCGCTGATGTGTGGGCAGTCCATAAAGATGTGGACGACCAGACACGAGCCAATGCCGATATTCCTATCGATATGGATCGGGATGCCACTGCGTTTGTGACGCAGCAATTGTTGCTTCGTCGCGAAATTGAGTGGGCCGCCAATTACTTCACCACTGGTGTGTGGGATACCGATTTCACCCCTGTCACTTTGTGGGATGCCTCAGGTTCCGACCCAGTGGCCGATGTCCGCGCTCAAAAGCGAGTCATCATGCAGAACACCGGTAAGATGGCCAATAAATTGGTCGTCTCTCCCGACGTCGATGATGTCTTGAAGGACCATGAAGCTGTGTTGGATCGAATTAAGGGTGGTGCGTTACCCAATAATCAGGCCATCGTGCGAAACCAACAGCTTGCGCAGCTGTTTGAAATCGATGAATACCTGGTGGCAAACGCCGTCCAAGACACTGCCGTTGAAGGCGCCGCCGCATCGATGGACCACATCATGACCAGAGATGCTCTGTTGGTTCATGCGGCCCCTAGGCCGTCCATTCTGACCCCGAGCGCTGGTTATACCTTCGCTTGGGTCGGCCTATTCGGCGCCGGTGCCGCCGGAAACCGAATCTCTCGGTTCCGTATGGAGCACCTGAAATCCGATCGAGTGGAAGGTGAGATGGCGTGGGCCCAAAAGGTCGTCGCGCCTGAGCTTGGCGTATTTTTCGATAACGTCAAAGCGTAATCAGTGGGGTTAGCTGGATGTACGTTGCTATACAAAGACTTAAGGTTCCCCAGGGTTACATAGAACCTGGGGAACCTGTGCCCCAAGCGTCTAGCTGGTCGCCTCTGGTCTTAAGGGCTCACTTGAACTGGAAGAAGATTAAAGAGGTGCCCGACAAGGCTGCAACCCCACGACGCGGCCAGCCACGTAAGAAGAAGGGACAGAAGCGTGGCGTGGTCCTACGAACCAGTAAAGACGGACAAAGATAAAGTCCGACTTCTCATTGGTGATACCGATGAGTGCGATCAGTTGCTTCAAGACGAGGAGATCAATTTCTTCTTAGACCTTGAATGCTCGATTCTCCGTGCCGCACGGTCGGCAGCCCATCAATTGGCGTCCAGTTTCGGTCGACAGGCCGATGAAAAGGTCGGCCAGATATCTGTATCGTTTTCGAATCGGGCCAAACACTTCTTGGATCTTGCAAAGCAGTTGCAAATGAGGGCCGACGCTCAAAGCCTTGATGGCATCTACGCCGGCGGCATATCGATTTCCGACAAAGAAACCCGTCAAGAAGATGGTGATCGTGTTGAACCGAGATTCAGCAAAGACCTGCATGAAGAATTTAGGAATGAACCACGTATTATCAGGGAGAAGTGATGGAACGAGCACGAACAATTTTTAAGAAATTTGAAAAAACAGCACTCTTGTTGATTGGAATGGGCATCGGTACCGCAGCATGGATGATTAGCTCTGCGATAATGACCGATGAGTTCGATGGCCCAAAAGTGATGCGAATGCTCGAGGCGAGAGCCCGTGAAGGAAGTGTTGCGGGCATTCTTCTCAAAAATACGGTGGATGTGGCCACCATGGGTCAAAACTATACCGATCCTGGAAGTGAACTCATTGCTAGTGGCGCCAAAACTAAGTCGCATTTCGCCCTGGTCAACGACACCGACAATGTCATTAGGGCATGCTTCACAAAGGGTGCAGCCGCAAACTGTGTGGGTGACGATCTTTATCTACCCATGAGTTCAGCGGCTGCGTTGGACGGTATTGCGATTGGTGACAAAATATTTGTCAAAAAAGAGGCCGGTGGCCAAGCCGGTACTGTTTGGGTAGGGGTTTGGTGATGAAATCCATCATAACTTTACTACTGTCTCTCGCACTCACGACTCCGGTACTCGCCTCCTTTATTTCTGTAGGAGGAGGGGGAGGCGGGGCCGAGGTCGATCCCATTTCATTACATATCAACGGGAGTGCTAGTGTTGGCACCACTGATCTTACTTGTGGTACATTGAGTTCATCTCTTCTAGATTGCCAAGAGGTAAACGTTACCTTCCCAGATGACACCGGTTTTTACTCGGGTCACGAGGTCAACGCAACACCTGCGGGAACTAGCGCAACAGCATGGTTTGGGTATCGCGGAAATATGAATGCAGGTGCCACGGCATCTGATATTGGAAGCACCGGTGTTCAGGGCCAAAACATTTCAGCAACGGTGTCGAATGCCCAGTATGATGCACTCAATCGCAAGGCCGTATTTGGTGGTCAGTTTACTGGAAACTCTCTTGCTGTGGATAATGCTGCCACGGTAGGTGTCAGGGGAGACTGCAACAACTCTAGAATTTGTATTGGTGCTTCAGGTATCGCTAATCCCAGTGGAGGTGGAAGCGGGACTGCGTTTTCAATTGGTGTTGAGGGGCAGATAGTCGGAATGCCAATAGGTGCAGGAGATGCCGTAGCTGGAGCGTTTACCATAGCAAATACATGGACAAATGCCCAACCATCTCAGAGTGCCGTAATATTTGGCGACAACACCAATCAAGCCGTAAGTCTTTTGGTTCTTGAGGACAACAATACAGTCGTATTTGAGGTTGTAGATGGTGGTGATGTTCAAGCAAACCAAGGTGTGGATATAGGCAATGAGTTTGAGACCAGCTCCACTGCGGTCAACCTCACCGCTGATGACACCGTGGTAAACGTTGCCGACACTTCGTTTCTCGTAATGAGTAGTGACAGCGCTGTTGCGATTGACCGTACTTTCACTTTAACCGCAGGCGCTGATGGCCAGCACCTGAAAATCGTTTGGAACTCGGCTAATGCCGGTGAGCTTCTAGATGCAGGCATCCATAGATTGAGTGCAGCATTCACGCCAACTCAGGACGATACTCTGAGCCTAATTAGTGACGGAACCAATTGGTATGAATGTGGTCGAAGTATGAACTAGTTTTTAAACAAAGGAGAGAAAAAGACATGGCCGGAAAATATGGAGTCGAAAACTTAAAACAGCTCATGGATCTGGGTTTCGGTATGGGCAATGTCGCCAAAGCCGCCCTAGCCGACGGTAAAATCGATCTGCAGGATCTGGCTCAATTGGTGCCGATTCTGCCCTTACTTGGCCCGGCAATCGACGATATTGATGTCGCGCCTAAGGAGCTGACCGAGTTGGACAAACAAGATGCCGATGCTCTCATTGCCCATGGTCGATCAAAACTCAGTGGCATGCCTGACGATAAGCTCAAAGCCATCGTTCAGCACTCCCTTCGAATCGGGCTAGAGGTCGGTCTAATGATCTCCAAGCTGAAGAAGTAAATGGGAGTCACGACCACAGTTAAAGATCTCGGTGAAAAAGAGCTGATGCGAAAGCTCGCTGATGCCGATCGATCGTTTGTGACCGTCGGGGTACATAAGGATAAGCGGTACCCCGACGGGACCTCTGTGGCTCTGGTGGCCTTTTTCAACGAGTTTGGGACTCAGACGATTCCAGAACGTAGTTTCATACGAAGTGCCGTGAACGAGAAACTGAAACGTATTGAGCGGTTGCGAAATGGGTTTCTGCGAGAATTAACCGAGTGTCAGATTAGTGTGGTCAAGGCACTGGAAAAGCTTGGTTTTGTGATCCAGACGCAGATCCAAAACAAGATTAAAAGCAATGTGCCGCCACCGAACAAGATTTCGACATTAGATCAAAAACTTGGAAGACGAACGCTTATTGACTCCGGGAGGTTGCTCAACTCCATAGCCTTTGAGGTCAAGCAATGAGCATTACGCCTTCCATAATTTCCAGGGGAAAAGAAATAGAAGTGATTCGACGAAAGCCGGGTGAGTTTGAGAACGGATTTTTTGTTGAAGGCCAAGTCGACAAGCGTTTTTTGGTTAGAGCGTCAGTTCAACCACTTAGCGGAATGGAGCGATTGCAGGTTCCAGAAGGTGATCGCAATCGAGAGCACATTAACATTTTCACCAAGGACGATATTCGTGTGGATGACACCATCATCTACAACTGTAGGGAATTTGAGGTTCAGCGTATCGACGACTGGGAAGATCAGGGACTCAATATAACGCACCGCCGTTGCGTGGCCATGCTCAAAGACGTCAACAAACAATTCACCCCAGCTGGGGTGAAGACGGAGTTCCATGGCGCTTGATCTTGCAGCTTTTCGTCAAACCGTATTCGACTGGGCGTCTGGTGAGAGCGGGCTGACAACGATTTTTGAGCGACCCAATCAACCTAGGCCATCGACACCGTACGTGTCACTAAACATCGTGGGTGGCCCGGTAAAACAGGGTGGTCAGCAAGAGGTCAGGTTTGATGATCCAACGTTTAGTGTAAACGCGCTTCTTGCGTTAACAGTAAGCGTCAAAGCGTATGGAAACCAGACCAACGACCCGATAAGCATACTGACCAATCTACAACTGTCGCTTGGTAAACTTGAAGTGTTAGAATCGCTGAGGTCCGGGGGCATTGCGGTGTGGAACGAGGGGCCGATTTCCGACATAAGCGAAGTCTTGGAAACGGGTTTTGAGGAGAGGGCGAATATGGATGTCCTGTTTGCGGCCTCTCATAGCACGGTTACAGATGGCGGGCTCATCGAAAAGGTGGATTTATCGGGAGAGGTTGAAGCCGATACTGGCAATACCATCGATGTGCCCGAAGAAACGATAGAATAAAGGGGGCTGAACATGAGTTTGGATTCCATTGTCAATGTACAGATTGACAGACAAACCACCGCTTTATCGCGTGTGGGATTCGGTACGCCGATGGTCTTGGGGGAACATACTAATTTCACCGAGCGGATTAAATTTTTCGCAAGCCAACAGGAGGTATTGGACGAAGGCTTTTTGTCTACCGATCCCATCGCTGTGGCTACGAGTAAATTGTTTGCTCAGGAAATTGTTCCTCCGACAGTTGCTATAGGGCGTCGAACTGCAGATGTTGCTCAGGTCAATACCGTGACCGTTGACACGGTGGCAGATGCTACGGACTACACGGTAACGATCAATGGTACCGACTTCACATTCAATTCAGGTGTTGGTGCCACGGCAGCTTCAATCTCAGCTGGTCTGGACGGTCTCATAAATGCCGGCTCAGAGCCCGTTACCTCACTCGATGGGGGTGGATCTCTTACTCTGACGGCGGATGTGGCAGGAGACGCATTCACGCTGTCGGTGAGTGCGAATATGAGCTTTGTCGTGACCACAGCCAATGAGGACGTCGCGTTTTCGATACAGCAAGTCGAAGATGAATCGGCCGATTGGTACGCTTTGATTCTCGATGTTCATAACGATCGCGACACCACCAAGGCGGCCAATGACATTGAAGCACGGCGTAAGATTTTTCTCACGTCCAGCTCCAATGCGGATATTCCGACATCTGCGACTTCGGATCTTGGCAGCACCCTTAACGCGCTGAACCTTCAGCGAACATCGCTGATGTACCACGAAGATCCGTCGACCTTTCCCGAAGCTGCATGGGCTGGTCGAATTCTTCCCGAGGATCCCGGTAGCGTTACCTGGGCGTTTTTTAATCTCCAGAGCGTAGCCAAGTCGGTAACGCCTCAGCTTACGGGCGACCAACGAACCAATCTTCTGGCCAAGAAGGTCAATTTCATACAGGAGATTGCTGGTGTCGATGTGACGCAGGGTGGGTTCATGATTGGTGGGGAGTTCATGGACATCATCCGAGGCATCGACAATTTCACTGTCCGGTTGCAGGAGCGCATTTTCGACCGGCTCGTGAATCTACCTAAGATTCCCTTCACGGATGCGGGCATTGCCATCATCGAAGGGGAAATCAGGGCTCAAATTGCCGACGGCCAAGGAGACAATTTCATCGCACTGGATCCCGAGCCCACGGTGACTGTGCCGAAGGCAGTGGATGTCAGTTCCATCGACCGAGCAAACAGATTACTACCTGACGTCGAGTTCACCTTCCGAGCGGCTGGGGCCATTCATCAGGTGGATATAAACGGCGTTGTAACGGTTTAGCAAAGGAGGCTTAGATGGCTCTGAGTACATACGATCCGGCGCAGGTCGCTGTCATCGTAAACGGATTCACAATGGGAGGCTTTGCCGATGGCACATTCGTCCTGGTCGAACGAGACGAGGATGCCTGGAGCCTGACCGTTGGGACCGACGGTGAGGCTACGCGTTCCAAATCAAACAATAGAAGTGGCACGATTACGATCACCCTTTTGAACAGCTCCGATTCCAATACCGTGTTAGACGGTTTCGCCAATTCGGACGAGGTGTCAAATGCTGGTGTCGTTACCGTGTTTATCAAGGATAATTCGGGCACTACGCTTGCCACTGCCGAACAGGCATGGGTACAACGAAAGGCATCGACTGAGTTCGCACGTGAAGCCACTGAAAGAGAGTGGGTCCTGCGTACCGGAGAACTGATATTGAGTCCAGGCGGTAACTAAGTGCAAAGAACTGAAGAGCGTCGAATCGGGGAGCATACATATAGCATCACCCAGTTTTCGGGCACAAAGGGCCTGAAAATGTTTACCAGGCTTGTGAAGCTTATTGGAGAGCCTGCAGCGATGATGTTTGACAAGGGCGAGTCGGAGATGAGCGGTGAGGTTTTGGCTCCCATGATTAAGGCGCTGGCGAGCAATATAGACGAATCAATCGTCGAAAACCTGGTTAAGGACTTATTGGAAGGTGTTCGGTGCGATGGCAAGGAAATACAATTCGATATCCATTTCGCGGGGAACTTCGGGGAACTATTTTCGGTGATTCGGGCTGTTCTGGAGGTGCAGTACGGCAATTTTTTATCCGGCTTGGCCGCCGCCGCGGCACCAGGAGCAGTCACCCACAGACCGGCGTAGGAGTTCCCGCCCACCTAAGAGACTTGTGGCCCGCATGGCGACTCGTGTTGGCCAAGGTCGCAACACTTTCTGAAATCGAAACACATTATTCCATTGACGACGTCATTGAGGCCAATGAGTACCTCGATCTGCAAGACGAAGCCGAAAAGAAGCAGATCGAGCGCGCCAAGCGCAGGAAGGGGAAGCGCTAGGTGGCAACTGTCAGCGAAGTTATAACTAAATGGCTGATACGGGTTGACGATAAGCAACTCAAACGCTTCCAAAAGGATTTCAAGGCTGCCCGAACCGACATCACCGCTGGCCTCGGTGGACTCACTCGCACTGTCAGAAATATTGGGCTGGCCTTTGGAGCCGCTACCGCAGGTGTAGGAATTTTCGTGAAGGCCGCCGGAGACTTTGAGCAAGTCACCGTTGCTTTTGAGACCATGCTTGGCTCGGCTGAACGAGCCAATAAGCTTCTCCAGGAAATCACCACATTTGCTGCCAAAACACCATTTCAACTTACTGGTCTATTAAGGTCATCAAAAAGCCTACTCGCATTCGGCTTTGCTGCAGAAGAAATTATCCCAACATTACAAAGCTTGGGAAATATTGCCGCTGGTGTAGGCACTGAACGACTACCACAGCTCATACTTGCTTTAGGTCAGGTTAGAGCGGCCACAAGGCTCAGGGGACAGGAACTCAGACAGTTTACGGAGGCCGGCGTTCCTGTCCTTGATATTCTGGCGCAACGATTCGGTAAGTCAGCCGCCGAAGTCCAGGAGTTGGTGAGTCAAGGCAAGGTCGGATTCGACGATCTGAATGCCGCACTGAAAGACCTGACTACTGGGAATGGTCGGTTTGCTAATTTGATGGCCAAGCAATCCAAGACGTTTCTTGGGTTGGTGTCAAACATCATCGATGTGTTTGAGATTCTGGCAATTCAAATTGGCGATCAGGTTCTACCTGTGGCCAAAGAATTCGCTGAAGAGATTCTTAATTTTGTCGAAGTGAATCGTGAGTTGATCAAAATAGAAGCCGACAAGTTTTTCCGTGAACTGGTCATCCTCGTTAAGGACGGCGCCAAGTTTTTCCTGGCGCTTGGAAAAATAATTAAATCTGTCACTGACGCTTTCGGAGGTTTCGCTAGATCAGCGAAATTCATTCTCGGTGGACTTTTTGTTATTCAGTTAGGTTTGGTCATTGGCTCATTTGCTAGAATGGCTGTGGCTATCGGTCAATTGATTATCGCCACACGTACACTAGGCACTGCCGGGTTAGTTGCGAATATTAAATTCCTTTCCGGGATACTAGCTATCGGTGCCGGGTTGGTTGCTCTGTTGCTGTTTTTCGAAGATATAAATGGCTTCCTAGAGGGCAATAATTCACTACTAGGCTTATTCCTGGACTCTTTAGACGAAGTGTTTCCAATGATAGGAAAAATTAGAAATGCCATTGTTGATTTTCTGTCTGACGTCGGTGCTGGACTGATAAGTTTTTTTAGAGGCGAAATTTCATTGTCTGAACTACTGAGTCAAGCGGAGGTTCAGCCGGCCACGGGTGCGGCAGCCGGTGTGGCGGCTGCGGCTGCGATGGGGACAAACCAGGCTAACATCAATGCACCTGTTACCATAACTATTCCACCAACACTTGGGGCTGGAGCTGCGGCAGCCGCAGTTCAGGCGGGGATGAGAGAAGCCATGGAGTCAACTTTTAGGGAGGCTGAGCTGGCCATTGAAACGCCAGTTGAGAGATAGATGGCACTTCTTAGTCTGATAGTGGGCAACTCTCCTGAACGCGTCAGTATTGAGGCCACTCAGGTCATACGAGATGGTGTTGGTGAGATCAAGGGCACAACACAGGTTCTGGAAATTGAAACTACTATGACCGAAGAACACCGTAGTACGGTAGTGCCCACTGACCACCCTATCGAGGAGGGGACCACTGTTGCCGACCATGTTCAAATACGGCCAGATGAGGTGACGATAGAAGGTGTTATTTCTGAGGCTCCCTTGACGTTCGCTGCAACTGTGAGTGGATTGGCCACCGCCGGCTCTGCCGCGCTGGGCGCCAAGGCAGCCGGTGGATTAGGGCTTGGTAGCGCCATTGGAACTCAGGTTGGTGCGATTGTGGGGGGCAGCATCGGGGGATTGCTTAGTCAAAGCAATGAACGCATAAAAGATCATTTAGACTTTCTCAGAGAATTACAAAAGAAAAGAATTCGTTTTGATTTAGTCACAAAACTCCATCGATATCGGAACATGATATTGACTGAGCTTCAGATTCCCAGAGACGCGACTACTGGCCGATCCCTTCGGTTCATAGCGAGAATGAGGGAAATACAGCTCGTAAAAAGTGACTTCGTCTTTCTGCCAGAGGCTTCGATTGATGCATCTGCAGGACATTCAGCCGCCAAAAAGAATGATAACGGCAAGCAAACGACTCAAGATGCAGCACAAAGTGCGGTGAGTCAAATAACAGATATAGTTACCAATACGGGAACAATTCTATATCAGGGCCTGACAAACTTTGTGACCGGGGGATAAAAGTGGCATTACTCGAAATTCCAGTACGTTCTGACATTCCGGCGTACACTTTTTCGATCGAGCTAGAGGGTGTGGTGTACGTCATGATATTCACTTTCAACGCTCGATACGACCGATGGTTTATGGACATTAAAACCAACGAAGAAGTGGATTTACTTTTAGGTGTGCCGTTGATCGCATCTATTCCACTGACGGACAGGTTTAAAGATGACCGACTTCCACCTGGAACGTTTGTTGTCGTGGATTTAACTGGTGAGAACCGCGATCCGACTAGATTTGAGTTGGGCGAGGATATGAAATTGGTGTACCAGGAGAGCGCATAGGTGGCGTTTCTTTTTGACAGAAGAGTAAGTGTTTTACTCCGATCTGCGATGCGATCCGGTGACGTGCTTACATTGAGCGGCACTGCCAGGAGAATAACTGATCTCAGGGTTGTGTTCTCGCTTGAAAAAACATCAGAATCCAGCTCAAACCGGTCACGGATATCTATTTTTAATGTCAACCCCGACACGAGGGCGCTTTTAGAGATGGGCACAGTCGATGAATCAGTGACTACAGTCATGAATTTCGCCGTCGGATACAAGGAAGTGTTCGAAGAGGTTTTCAATGGCAACGTGACCAAGGCCGTGACCACAACTCAGGGCCCAGATACGGTTACCGAACTTGAAGTAGGTGATGGGGATTTCGTGCTCAGAAACGCAAGGCTAAACAAGACCTATGCGGCTGGGGCCTTAGTGCAAACGGTGGTGACCGATCTGGTTCGTGCTATGGGACTTGAGCCTGGTGATTTGACTCTGGTTGGACCGGATCGTTTCCTCCAGGGCCATTCCGTTAGTGGTGCGGTGAAGGGTGAGTTAGATCAGATTATGGAGACGCGCAATCTAGAGTGGTCAATTCAAGAGGGCGTATTCCAGCTAACTCGCGCCAACGGATCCAATGAAGAACCTGTGCCGCGACTGACTCCCGAAACCGGATTGGTTGGCAGTCCCAATAAAACCGACAAGGGCGTCGAGATTGTTGCACTTATGCAGCCTAAGCTTGGCCCTAAAAGACGTGTGATCATTGAAAGCAATATCATCAGTGGAACGTTTCTGGCTAACAAGGTCACTCACGAGGGGGACACGCACGGGAATAACTGGTTCACAAAGATTGAGGCCACTCCATTATGACGACTAGAGGCCGAACACCAACACTGCAAGAGGTTATCAGGCGGGCCATTGATGCCAGGCTTAATGATGTTCATACGGCAATGCCGGCTGTGGTGGTCAGCTACGATGCCACTTCCCAGAAGGCTAATGTTCAGCCTCAACTTCAACGTAAGTTTAAGAATGATAATTTAGCCATCAATCTACCGGTTATCACAAACGTGCCAGTGGTGTTCCCCCGCTCAGGTCAGGCGTTCATTAGTTTTCCAGTAAAGGCCGGAGATCAGGTCATGCTGATTTTTTCCGAGCGTTCTTTGGATCGATGGTTGGATTCTGGAGGCATAGTGGATCCTGCAGATCGTCGCAAGTTCCATCTAAGCGACGCTGTGGCGTTACCAGGGCTTTACCCTTTCAGCGACACCGTTGCCGCTGATCCCGATGATATACTGATCAAAAATGGCGACACCGAGCTACGAGTAAAGAACAATGGGAAGTTCGAGCTAAAAAACGCAACGGAAGAATTGTTGGATTTGTTTGACCAATTTTTGGATGCAGTGCTGGCGGCTAAGACCAATACCCTGCTTGGTCCGCAGCCATTGGTCCCGCCAACACTTTTTACTGATATCAAAACGAAGTTAGCCACTTTGAAGGTGTGATATGGCAATGAGTGGAACAACCTGGGGGTCAGCAATCAATGCGGCGGTGTCTGGGCTTACCATACCTGATGACAGAGTCATAACGGCAGGCGAGTTGGAAACTTTCTGGCAGGCTATAGCAAGCGAACACGTGACTCATATTAGCGGCAATGCGGATACAAGTAGCACCGGAACAACGGGTGTGGGAACACCAGGTGGGCCGCTGCCAATAACCGCGCTTCCTGGAACGGTGTCATGAGCGATATCGCCTTAAATACTAGTGGAGACATCCGATTGGCTGGGGATGACTTGGATTTTACCACGGGACAGGAGACCATTGCTGATTTCGTAGGGGTGAGACTGAAAACGTTTCTGGGGGAATGGTTCTTGGACCAGTCGTTAGGGGTTCCATATTTTGAAGAGATCTTCAAAAAGAATTTCAACGCCAGAGTGGTAGATGCCGTGTTCAAAAACGAAATTTTAGATTCCCCAGGGATTATAGAACTCAAAGAATTTGAACTTGATCTCGATGAGGCCACCAGACAGTTGACACTGACGTTTGCGGCGAGATCGGAAGAGGGTGATATCAATTTCAGCGAGATAATTCCATGAGGACTGTAACATGGCTTTTGGTTTAACTAACGAAGGATTTTCAAAAAAGCGTATCGACGATATTAAGCTTGAGATCCAGGAATCGCTTCGTAGTGTTTTCGGTGAACAGATAAACCTGGACGATCGATCACGATTTGGCCAAATCACTGGCATTTTCGCCGAACGTGAATCACTGATTTGGGAGCTTCTTGAAGACGTCTATAACTCCCAGTACCCCGATACCGCAACTGGTGTATCACTCGACAATGTCGCGCGAATCACCGGTGTCAGTCGATTGGAGGCAACCAAATCAGTTGCCACCATGCTGCTTTTTGGTACCCCTGGGACTTTGGTTCCTACTGGAACGATCTTCAGTGTCAGTGGGAATAGTGATGCCCGGTTTCTCACAAGAAACGATGTCACCTTAGTCGCTGGCACGGATGAGGAGCAGCGACTAGCATTCGATTTAGTTCCAGACAGCGGTGATTTTTCTCTGACATTCGATGGTGAGACCACCGCACTAATTCCTTTCAGCGCTACGGCATCTACAGTGGAAACCGCGCTGGAGGCGTTGTCCAATATCGATGATGTCACAGTGACAGGATCGTTTGCGGCGGGGTTCGATATCGTCTTCGTTGGAGATGCGGTAAAAAAGCGTGACCTTCCAGAAATAACTGTCGCCACCAATACGTTGCTTTTGGTGGCAACACCTGTGGTGATTACTCCTAGCACTACCACAGAGGGTGTAATTCAGGGAACGGTGTTGGTGGATGCGGAAACCGCAGGTGAAGTGGCCGCACCTTCGAAAACGCTCACTGTCATAGATACTCCAGTGTTCGGGCTGGATGCCGTGGAAAATCCATTAGACGCAGCTCTAGGCCGAGACATCGAGACAGACTTTGAGCTTAGAGTCAGGCGAGAAGAAACCCTTCAAACCGCAGGTGCGGCAACCATTGATGCGATTCGCGCCCGTCTTCTTGGTGTCGACGATGTCACAGCGGTGGTCATATTTGAGAACGATACATTTATCACTGATCCCGAGGGACGACCCCCAAAAAGCTTTGAAGCTGTCGTGCAAGGTGGAACCGATCAAGATGTAGCCGATGAAATATTCGCCGCCAAAGCAGCTGGCATAGCCACTTTCGGTTCGGTAGCCGTGGTAGTTACCGACTCACAAGGATTCACGCACACGATAAATTTCAACCGACCCACACCAATAGATATTCATTTGGAGATCGATATCGTCACAGATGCCACCATATTCACGGCCACTGAGGATGACATCAAAGCCGCATATGTGGCGTTTGGAAACGCGTTGGGTATCGGTCAGGACGTCATTGTTCATCCACAGGTAGAGTGCGTGCTATTGGATTTTCCCGGTATCGTAGACATTGTGATTCGAATTGGTACGGCACCTTCGCCGACTCTGGACGACAATATTCCGATCGCTTCGGATGAAGTATCGGCTTGGGATACGTCGAGGATAACACTGAGCATAACGTAATGGCCATCATCACCGATCACGAAGATGCTGCAGTACGTCGTTTGTTGGAGCAGTACAAGGACAAACCCTTAATCGAGGGATTGATCCGGTGTTTGGTTGCCGACGTTCAAGAAGAAGAGCAGGCCGGGTGCGATCTGAATGATTTTCGACTGGATATCGAAAACACTTCCGGCACCAATCTCGATCGTCTGGGTGAAATTGTTGGCGCGGAACGTCGTGGACTTAATGATGCCGACTATAGAATTCGCATTCAGGTAAAGATTGTCCAAAACGTCAGCGAGGGAGAGCCCGAGCGGTTGATACAGGTCTTAGGTCTATTGACCGAAGATAAATTGGTGCACTTGCAGGAACTCACGTTGGCTAGTGTAGGAATGGGTGCGGTGGATGGAACCATTGATCCCGGAGACGTCGACTTCATTCACGAACAGCTCGAACTTGTCGCTGCCGCCGGCATAAGGGTAGACTTCCTAACGTGTTTCGATGAAACCGAGCCGTTTGCGTTTGCTGGGCTGCTTCCAGGGGCTGGATTCAGCTCATTAGCGGCTCCTGGGGTTGGCGGAAAGCTTGGATTCCTTCACAGACAGACGTTGCCAGAATTTGCATTTGATGGAAGTGAACCGGATCCCGGAGGGTTCGGGACCTTGGCTGATCCTTACGTTGGAGGATTCCTACAGGGCCTATAGAATTGGGGGATAAACCATGGCTTTTCCTAGCAAACCCGGACTCGCACTTTTCAGCTGGACTGATGGTGCGCCAGCAAAGATATCTGATCCAGGAGCCGCCAAAAAACTGTTGGGATGGGTGGCCAACGAACGGCCTCCTTTTGAGTTCTTCAATTTCACCGATCATGTGGCTTTTGAATGGTTGCAGTATTTCGAAAGCGTCACCGATCAACTCATCGCCCAAGCGCTGTATTTTGATGCCATCGTAGGCAGCGCTGGTGGTGCCACGCATGCCACGCTTCAAGACGCGGTCAATGACGGCTCTCTTGCGACTAACGTTGTAGTTTTGGTCACCGAATCTGCAGCGTTGGCTTCAACTCAGGTCATGACGAAAGCTGATTGGGAGGTCATTTTCAAACCCGGTGTAACCTACAGCGAAAGCGGTGCCGGTACTGGAATTCAAATTTCGGCAAGTGGAATTCGTATAGTCGGCGGCAGGTTCGCTGATTTCAGTGGTGGTGGTGAACGGGCCATACTGATAGATGCGGGAAGTGACTTCACCAATATTCATGGCTCCAGATTCTCCAATAATACCGACGACGTTGTTGACAATAATGGCAACACTTCGATTACGGGAGTGATCAATGAGTAAACGAATACGGACGAAAAAGTTTTGGGGCTTCGTCGGGCTGGCCATTGCGGTGGTCTGCGTGGCAGCCTACGCGGTGGACACCACGTTTCAAACCGACAAAGTCAAGCTCGGTAGGGCATCGAGTAGTGCTGACAAGATTCTGGAATTCGATACGAACTCTGGAACGGCGAACCCTAAAATTTTGGTTGATCCAGGTGACGGCATTCTTAAATTTGCCAATGACGGCGTCAATGCCATCCCATTGGGTTCAGGTGCCGGTGGTCGAGGTATCAACAGTGTCGATAACCCCGGATTTGAAACCGGAACCACACAGGGCTGGACAGCCAGTGGTGGAACATTCGAGGTTGGTGAGGCTGGAGATCCTGGGTTCACAGCGGCTGATATTGGTTTTGATACGTTTTCGGCAAGGTGGGACGTTGGAGCATCGGCTGAAACGGTTACCAGCGACCAGCAAACCGTTCCTGGTGGACTGCTCAATCAAAACTGCTTGGGACAGCTCAATTATAAGGGTGGTGGCACAAATTTGAGTGTGGAAGTCATTGACGGCTCCTCCGTTGTACTGGCTTCTGAGACTCTCAGTGCGTCTACATTTTACCGATCGGTGAATCTGCCTTTTGTGTGTCCGACCTCAGGCACCTATGCCATTCGACTGGTAAGCGATGGTGCCGGCGATCCACCGGAAATCTTTTTCGACAATATGCATGTCGGAGACAACTTTTTAGTGGGTAGTGTAAGTCAGGCCCAATTTGTTGGATCCATTCGCTACAGCGGCACTGCGAGCTGTATCTGGACCTCAACCTCAGGTACGGCTGCGCCCTTTGCCGCTGTGGGGGCATGTAGCTCCACGACACTAGATGGAGACGCACAGGCCCATCCATCGGGAGCCGTTCCTGGGCTGGGCTTCAGCTCTCTTCAGCCAGGGCGTTATAAGGTGATCGCCTCGGGAAGGTTGCAGCCTGACACGGCTCAAATTTGTACCTATCAAATCGAGTTCGATAGCACTGGAGCTTTGGCAGGAAACGCCACCTCCGAATTAGCCAATTCGAATACAGGACCCATCGTGGCTGAGTTTGAAGTACCCACCGCCGTGGGTTCGAATGCCAGCTTCCAGGTCGTTGTAAAACGGGTGACGGGTGCGGGTAACTGCGAAATCGTCAATGATAGCACTGGCTCCGACGACAACTTCTTCGACATGCAAGTGTGGCGGTACCCTCTGGCTGAGGAGATCGCACTCAAACACACCCAAACCGGATGGTATCTAGATGCCACTCAGGGCGATATCAATGTCGGTTTGGGCATTTCCACGGTGACCGTTGCCAGCACCATCAGCGCTCCTGGATACGTGCACAGCTCGCAAACTGGTGCCGCACCATCATTCATCTCATGTGTACCTCCCGAAGTGGGTGTGGGAACAACCTGTAGTGGAACCGAAATCGCGGGCATTGTATTCGACATTCCAACCACCGGAACCTATCAAATCTGTTCAGCTTTTACCCATGGCGTCAGAGTGGATAGTACGGGTTCGCTGGCTGCGACGTTTGAACTTGCCGAGACCGGGAACGACAATTCCACGATCGTTCAGATTGGACGTTCACGAACTCAAAGTGGCACAGCGGGCACCGCAGGAGCAGATCAAAGTATATCCAACTCCAATCGAGTGTGCGGCGTATTTCGATTCACCTCCGTCGGAACCAAAACGGTAAGACTCTTTTTCCGACAAAACGCTGTTGCCACGGTTGTATTGAACAATTTGCAGACCGATAGAGGCGCCGGAGCTGATGGTGAGCGAAACATGCATTGGACCGGATATCAGATCAACGAATCTCTTGTTCAGCCGGTCATTTTGAATCATGTTTCCACCGACTCGTCTAGCGGCCTTCTCGTCACTGCGGCTGAGGTCGATATGGATGCGGTCAGTTGCTCTATACTGAATCAAACCGGGGATTGGCTAGCTAGCACCACACATAACGCCGACGGGGATTGCACGCTCAATTTGAAAGCTGGATTATTCCAGAATGCTCCATTCTGCACGGCTTCTGCCATTGGAGGTCTGAGAATCGCGGTGTTTGACCCTGTGAACACGACTTCAGCGGTGAGAGTGAAAACTTTCGATTCGTCGTTCGCACTGAATGGGTTGGATGTGTATGTCCAATGCTCGGCGGTGAAGTAAATGGGTATGTGATCTGTAATGGGAAAGTCGTTATCGAGACAGGTTATTGTAGAGCAGGGAACCGATCTCTTTCTGGGCAACCGAATAACAGGTGTAGTGGGAAGCGAAGAGGATGTGGTGGTGTTGTCGCTCAATGTGCTCAAGACTTACAAAAACTTTGAGATCAATGGTTCGGCATCCCGACATACAGACTGGAGAGTTTTACAGGTGAATGATGCCACTACAACCGAACTATGGACGTTTGAGACGGGACCGGGAAAGTTTTCTCATTACATGTGTTTTCGTTCTGTAAACGTAACGTCTGGGAGCGTTGGAACCCAACAAATAAAGCTTGTGGCGACACAAGTACAGGGCGGGCCAACGGAATTGCGTGGTATCATCGGCGTATTTGAAAAAGCATAACGTTTTGGATTGAAACTTTTCGAAAGGGGGCCGTAAATGTCGTTAGCACCAACCTTTAATGTGTTGGAGAACTTCTCCACCCAAGAAGGTACACCATGGCACTTAGTTGCTGAAGGTGAAACAGTCACTGGGAAAAATGCCGGCCTTGTCATGGTCGCTAAAGATCCCAGCGGCGATGCCATCTATCTATCCGTTGATACTCAAGGCCGCTTAAACGTCAACTCGGAAGCAGAAGACGTTGTTAGCCTTAAAGGGGTCGGAGACAATGCGGGATCTGCGACTTTCGTTACATTATTCGACATCACCCTTCAAGCCAGCACTGAATATAAGGAACTTGAATGGTCGGTGTCATGCTTTCGAGATGCCACGTTTGAACTCGTTCATGTCGACGATTTAGGCGGTGGTGGAGAAACGTTCAATATTCTAGCAACTCCAAAAGTCGGTTCTGGTGATTATACCGACAGCGCCAAACAGGAAGCACGGTTCACTACTGGCGGTACAGGGACGCAGGTTCTACGTGTTCGGGCGTTGAACCTAAACGCCCTATCTCAGCTAGAAGGTTCTGCAAGCATTAAGGAGGTCCAATAATGATGAAGGTTAGGCTTAAACGGAAGCATGCTGCCGGATATGTGAAAATTCACGACCGTAAACTTGTGGAAAAGGACGGAAAAAAACAAGAGGTGAAGATTTTCCATCGTATCGGCCCAAATGGATTCGACAAAGAGATCTACGAGGAGGACTACAAAGATCTCAAGGATGGGCAGATGAAAACTCGTAAAAAAACCCGATATATTGGAAAGCCCTTTGAGGTCAATGATGGTGAATACGTACTGAATCGACATGGAGCTATCTTAGAGAAGGCATAAGTATGTCCGATTTGAGGCCGGTTAATACTTCGGAGCTAATTGACCAACAAACTCGAGCCCCGTTCCAAGTAGCCCCTACTGGCACCCTCCAGATTGGTGAGTTGATTCGTCTAATCGGGGGTAACTTCGAGGGCACGGTTGTTGATACCAACATTTGGACAACTAGTGTGGCTAATGGTGGCACGGTAACGCAGCTTAACGGTGAGTTATTCTTAAACACCAATACTACAGCCAATGGAACCGCCAGAATTCAAACCCGGAATCGGGCTCGGTTTGTTACCGCTACCTTTAATCTGGCCCATCTTGCCATTCAAAATGACAATTTCTCCAATGCCAATGTGACCAGACGGTGGGGTCTATTCGACCCGGTTACTCCTATATCCAGCGGCGATGGTGTTTACTTTGAAAACACCGGTGGTGTAGTGACTTTGAATCGACTCCGTGGTGGCTCTGTGGTGGAGACTGTATCAGAGGGGAGCTTTAATGGTGCTTCCCTAACAGGGATCCCAACAAACACTTTCACTAAAGACAATGACGTCCATATCTATGAGTTGATGATGAACGCTGGTCGCATCCTGTGGTTTCAGGATCGCAAACTTATCCACGATATGAGTTCCGTGTCTTCGGCGGCGTACAACACTGTGCACCTGACCCTTGGCATGTCTTGTTTCAATATCAACGGCAACACCACCGCTAACACCCTTAAGAGTCGTGGTTTTTCATGTTCTCGAATGAGTACCTCCACTGCTAATCCGGAGCGCGTTCGCATTACAAGCTCTGGCTCTGGTGTCATTAAACGTGGTCCTGGTAACTTAAATCGGATTGTTATGGTTGACGTTGGTGTGGGTGGTGCAACGCTGAGCCTATTTGACAACATTACGTCGTCGGGGACTCCGATCCTTTCGGCTAGCCTTACTGACAGTCAAAACTTTCTGGATTTTGGTTTTATTTTCAATAACGCCTTAAGTTATAGTGCCACCGGCACTGGATTTGAGGTGTTGGTGGTATTCGATTAATGGCTAAAGAATTTGTAGACCTAAGATTGAGTCAGCAAGTCGATGGGCTGACTCAGGAGTGCGTCACATACACTCCACCAGCGGGATCTGAAGTAGGGGTCAAGCTTTTTAGTGGGGAAGGCACTGGTCAACCTAACGCTGCCGCTCTTTTGATTTGGAAGTTTCAGCATGCTACCGAAACTGAAGAGATCTTATGGTCTACCAAATTTTCTTCCAGTGCCTCTCAAGCGATAAGAATCTTGGACGCTGGTGAGACTGATGGAGTCAGAGATATTGCTCTGTGTTTGGATAATGGAGAGGTGGGTGATTTGTACATGAGTTGTTACGTTAGACTTGTGGTGGTGACCTAAATGCCTAGAGTCACCAGACCATCTCCAAGGGCCGCTAAACCCACCGTCCAAAGGGTCAGTCAGATTTCCACCCGAGGCACGCTATTTGCACGTCGTTTCCCAGTGGTATCGGCACCACCCACAGCATTCACAACCATAGTGTTGCCGGACGGGGTGGAGGCCATGAAGGTTTTCAATAATTCTGCAGTTGAAATCCGGGTAAACTTCAACACTGAGGACATCACCTCTGAATATATCACAGTGAGAGCCAATGGTGGCTCATTAGGGGATTGGATTCCCATCGACGATAGAACGACCATGCAGGCAAGAGGAACTGGTGCTGCAGGAGAATTGGAAATATTATTTAGAGGCTAAGGAATGCCACAGGTTGGGGAAACTCTAAAAATCTTTTGTGTGCTGGATGACGGCGATACCACGAAGTTCATCCGCGCTGAGCTTAGAGATGATTCGGGAACTCCTCTTGCTGCCAGTCCTGTGACATTGACCCATATCAGCGGTGGATATTATTTGTACACGGGAGCTCCGGTGACTATGCCCAGCGTGGATTCGGTGTGTGCACACTACAAAGTGTTCACAGACGCTGGTTTCACCACACCTGATTTAACACACGGCGATGCCGTCGATCTCTACGAGCGGGACGAAAGCTTTCCTGATGTCATCGACTGCTTGAACGAAATTAAGGATGACCTGACCATATTGATATCGACGGGACTGATAGTTTTTCCTACGGCTATCAAAGGAGTGGTGAGAGAGGATCCTGTACTTGTGGGCACGGTCGGTAGTGACGGTGAGGGGCTGCGGGGTATGATTGGTGAGGATGCAGAAATTCGCGGGCATGTGGGTAGCGATGATTCGATAACAGGGATTGTTCAAAACAAGGAATCTATCAGTGGTACGGTGGGGGGATAAATGAGCACGACTCAAGACTTTCAAAGCCTTTGCAAACCAAAAATTATCGAAATCACTCGTGGTGAGGATCGAAGTGTTCCGCTTACTGTGGTGAAACAAAACACTTGCAACGAGCCTTTCGATCTGACGGGGGCCACGGAAATAAATGTTCGATTCCCTACGGACACCGGTTTTCTCGAAAAGAAACTGACTCTGGCTGAGGTCACTATCGTCAACGCCGTATTGGGCATGATCTCAGTGACGCTTTCAGATACTGATACAACCACTCTGAAGGTGGGTTCCCAACAAAGTTTCGATGTAATTATTGATATCGGCACGACCAGAAGAATTGCACTTTTTGATGAGTTGCTGACTGTAAAAGCAGCACTATTCTAAATTTTTTCACGTCATCATATAGGCCGCGGTTAGGCCGTTGGGAGGTCTTGTGACTGTTCCGCAATGGCTACAGATGCGCTATTTCCATCCGACGGAATTTCATCGACCGTACGACATGCAATTTAGTTTCATGCTCGCTGTGGACAATTTCCGTCACTTCATAGCCACACCCATTTTGGTAACAAGTAGCAATGACCCCTCAGAGAAGCACTCAAACACATCCCTGCACTACCCAGGTAGGGCCATAGATCTGGTAGCCCCAGGCTTTGATGGAACGCTATTGGATCTATTTATAGCCGCGACACGTTTTTTCGGTGGAATAGGTGTTTACCCCGATTGGCGTTACAATGGAAGAAAGGTCGGTGGCCTACACGTTGATGATCGCGATGAGCCAGGATTCTGGCTGGGAATACGCTCTAAGACCAAAAAAAAGCTACCCAATATTTATCTGCAATTAAATGAAGCGAACCTCAGAAAGTATGGGGTGCTGTGATGCTTTGGGATTGGTTGCGACTGGCCCTTCTTCTCGTTGTCATATTGGCCATAGTGGTCATTCGGTCGGTGTACCTTGGAGGATTCTGATGAGACTGATAATTGCACTTTTCTTTTTCATTGTCGGGTGCGCTGACAAACCGGCAATGCGCTTCGATCCCAATCCGGCACCCATCGACCCATCCATCAACTACTACACCTTGCTGTTAGAGGCATGTGGGACTCTGGCCTACGGACAGGGTGGGTGCAGCTATGGCCATGATGAAGTCATCCCCAAGACAGACGAGCTAGCTGTCTACACGCCGATGGGAGGCTCGCTTAGTCTGTTCAGTAGGGAATGCGGGATCGATGTCGTCAAATACGTGAAGGCTGGAGGTAGGCACAGTTGGCCCGTAGAGTTTCTCATGCCTGAAGGAGTGTCGTTTTGTCTGCTCGATTTGATTGCCACGCCGAAACTTCCAAAGGGTTTTGAGTCTGAATATCCGGTACGAAGCACTCATGGCCAGGCCTACTTACGAAGGCGTCCTGAAGGCGCACGGGCCGCATTTTTGGAGTGGTCCCCACAGGCCGGGTCAGTGGGCATTTCAGAAGGCATAGCATTTTCCCAGTTTAGAGCCATGGCACCTTTGGTGCCTACAATGATGGGCCTGAATCTGCTGTCACGTGAACCCATCATTCTCAAGGTCATGACAAGTCGACCAACCACCGCTGGCACCTATCAGCTCTATGGCAGTGGCATCGGTGTGAAGTCCACGCCATTCAAGGGAGACACGATTGAGATCCCCAAATCAATCATCATGACCTCTAAACCGGATGATATTGGCAGCTATGTCATGTTTGGGTGGGCAGTGGATGCCGACGGTTTAAACGAGGATTTCGTGGTGGGCATCAACGCATTTGGATATCGAAACAAGAAGCTGGCTGTGGATCTGTGGATGGACGGTACGAACGCATGCTTTGCGGCTGAGGATCCGATGAGCTTCGCAGTTACCGCTGAGGGTAAGTGGTCCAACGAGGTGGAGGATTGTTTGGAAGTGCCGGAAACGGGCACCATGGTTGGTTTTTTCACTCACGTAGGACGAACCGCGTACTACCTGATAACTGCAGAAAAAGAGATCCGAAAGATCGAATAGGAGACTGAAATGGAAATCGGTGACATTCTCAAAATCGTGATGTCGGTGGTTGGGGGTAACTGGCAACTAGCGCTCATCTTTGGAGTGGTCGGCCTTCTAGCGCTGCCCATCATACTACCTATTTTGAAACGACAAATACAGGGTTATCTGAAGGATCTCAATATTGATCGCGCCAACAAGGATACACAGCAGATCTCAGCCGAGGACTTTGACAACAAAATAAAGTCCCACGATGAGAAGAGTAAGGTGGCCAAGGACGATGCCAAACGATCCGAGCAGGAAAAAAGAAAGGCAATGAAGAAACGTCGTCACTAGCTTCATTGGTTTTCCTTCATCACCCGTTCTAAAACGAGTAGTCGTGCTTTCATTGCGTAAACCTCCTCCTGTAGGTGTCCAACTGAGAGATATATTTGAACGGCTAGGAAGCTGATTATGCCTAACAGGGCGTGCGTGACCAACTTGTAGATGTTGCCTCCATTTGCATCCATGTAAGTATTTTATCATTCAACCTTAGGGCTCCACACCCCATATGCTAAGTATCCGAACATATTCAGCCAGACTACTTATGAGGCAGTAGAACCCGCCTACCGATTCGATATCGCCCTGAAAGCGCTTCTGGTCAGGACTTTGACGCCCGCCTTTCCATCTTTTAGTTTCGCACCATAAGGTCTTGCCATTGGGGGCAAGCACCACTACAAAATCTGGCATTCCCGCAGCTGGATTTTTGGTAAACCTAACCGGCCCTTTGCCCCCACCACGAACAACCGGCCCAGTATATATGCGCCGATATGCGATTTTACCTTGCTTACGAAGCATTTCACTGAATTCCAAACAGGCGTTCAGTATTGAACGTTCTTTTGGTCCTGGCTCCAAACTACCTCTCCTTTGATCCCCCCATGTAGCCGCCACACCTTACCATCGAAGCTTGGTACTAGGCCTTGATGCCACAGATCGATAGCAGGTTGGAAGGGGTTTTGTCCTGGTTTGTGCTTAATGTATTTCCACTTCTTAATCCCAGGAAA
>JABAOH010006759.1_pt4 | contig 34197 bp, 33 predicted proteins | sample 7062181 | NCBI WGS metagenome assembly JABAOH01 (sample SAMN14538630, study PRJNA623070) | marine sediment metagenome | biome: marine biome [ENVO:00000428]; feature: marine pelagic biome [ENVO:01000023]; material: deep marine sediment [ENVO:00002113]; isolation source: pool of 5 deep marine... | reverse complement strand
CTTTGATTTTAAAATCTTCACATCTTGACCTCTTCTTGTAAAAGAAAGTGCCATGTACTCAACATCATTTTTCTTTGCAAACTCTATAATTTCTAGATCTTTCTCCGAGAGGGTTGGAACTGAAAGTTGTTTCTTGAGGATATTGACTCCTTTACCATCACTTATTTCCCCATCATTCATCACCAATAAACGCAATATTCCATTTTCCTTCTGAACAACCTGCGTCCTTATTTTGCCATTGTCAATATAGACGTCATCACCAATACTCATCCTGTCGTAGAAGTTATGGTTAAAACTAATCTCCCCACGATTGAAACCCACCTCCAGAATGTCCCCCTTCTCAATACTCTTCTTTTGTCTAACTCGGAGTCTGATTTCGGGTCCCTTGATGTCAAGTATTATCGGGATATCAGCCACTTCTCGAACATTATTCACAATCCGCCTGTATTGATCAAGAGTTCCGTAGGCGGTGTTTATTCTGGCACAATTCATCCCTACTTGATACATTTTTTGTAGCGTTTCCGATCGAAGACTGGAGGGCCCAATTGTACAGATAATTTTGGTTTTCTTCAACAATTCATCTTTCATTTACTTTCCTCACTAGGAATATGGATGGCATTCTATTTTTAATCTAGCGCAGACAATATGAACGCTCTTTAAGTTCTCGTTTAGAATCTCTGCCTTGTCCATCAAAGGTTATTCAATGAATATACGGAATCATATCCTGTACTCAGGAGAGTTGGGTATTTCTATCTGAAATATAGCGAGACTACGGAAACCCTTTGAACAAACTTATGACCAACAAACTGTATGCGACAGATTTCAGACACGGGTTAAAATCAAAAAAGAAGATATCAAGACCGCAGTCAATTTTATTTCTCTGTGAAAAGTTGAAATTCTGTGACAAAGGCTGGGTACATATTTGCGTTATTGTCACATATTCCTCTTGCTGTTTCGAATATTTTAAATAGTGGTTGAAGTGTTAAAAGCTGCAAATAAGGTTTGCATCTAGAGTCAACTAGTAGATTGCCAGAAAATTCGGGTGCGAGCGCACATAATATTTGAAAAGGGGAGGTTACAGTGTCCTGTCAGTCAGCTTTCACTAAGTTGCAAGCAATTTTTGTAATCGACTTGATTATTGTTGCTTTTGCGGTTGGAGCTTATTTTTATGTTGAATCGTTGCCTCCGCCTCTCAAGAAGCCAGAGTTTCAAGTTTCCGATTTGACTGTTAACCCAGCTGAGACGGGTATAGATCAGCCCATAACAATCTCGGCAAACGTGACTAATGTGGGAGAGGTTGAAGGTAATTATTCGATGAGCCTCACAATTAATGATGTGGTGAGGGAGAACAAGACGGTCCAGCTTTTAGGGAACGAGTCTAGGATAGTAGAGTTCACAGTAACCGAAAATAGTGAGGGAAACTTTTACGTTAAAGTGGGCGGTTTGAATGGCTCATTCGTGATAGTTGCTGCACCTCCACCAGACGTATTTAAAGTATCGGATTTAAGTATCAGTTCGTATGAAGCTTGGGCGGACGAAAACATCACAATCTCAGTTAAAGTGAGTAATACTGGAGACGAAACTTACAGTTACTCGCTGAATTTCAGAATTGACGAAGTTGTCAGGGAAACCAAAACATTACAGCTTTCAGCAGGAGAAACCACTACTGTAGAAGTTAACATTACCGAGAGCAGCGAAGGAACCCACTCTGTAATTGTGGGAGGTTTGTCTGGAGCCTTCAGAATTGTTCCTACAGGTAAACACACCCTCACCGTTGCGGTATCTGGATCTGGTGTCTTGCCTTTCACCTTGGATGGAGAGCCCGTAGAGACCAGATTTTCTGAACTCTTAGATGTGGGAACCCACACCATTTCAGTGCCAGCTAACTACGAAACTTCAAACGCCGTATTCGAATATACAAGCTGGTCAGATGGAGTCGCAAGTCGGACGCGAACAATAAACCTAGAAGATCGTATGTTGCTTGTTGTAAATTATTATCTGGTTAGTGGTACCGCATCCTGTCCTTCGTTGTATATCTGGAACGGAACAAGTTATGTTTATGTTTCAGATGTCTCAAACCACGGGTGGCTAGGATATGTCAATTACATCAACGAAGATGGGTCTATCGTGTTTTGGAGAAACGACCCATGGGACTACATCAAATTAGATAAAGGTCAATTACAACCGAAGAATGGTTATTATGATCTAACCTTGACCCAAATGTGGGATGAAATTTTTTATCTGGATGCGGCTTGGTTGATGGTTGTTGATCACTTATCAGATGTGGACGTCTTTTCAACTGGAGTTGAGCAATACATTGATTCGAATTTTATGGGTCAGATTTATACAGTAAGCAAAGATCCGTTGACGCCAATTTCCGCTTTCAATGAGAAAGGAGAGGATGTGCTGCCTCAGATCTCCAAGATGGATGGAGTTTTCACACCTGGAATCAATGGACTGTTAAGTCCATCATGGGACAATATTTCATGGAATACATTAACACTAAACTTGGGCGATTTATCTAATGCAGACCAAATTAAGCTGGTAGTCACAGGAATGGTCGATTGGGGTTCACCTAGCGACTATAACATTTGGCTCGATAGCTTTTTCGTGCAGCCTGTACCCAATGGTACGCAAATTACGCCACCTCCCTACATGGAAGTTAAAGACGCGAACGGAAATTGGGTAAGAATTCCTGAAAGTAGGCAGTTTCCGTTACCACCCGATGTGAATCCTAGAACTTGGATTGTTGATTTAACAGGCCTTTTCCCAACAAAAGATTACTCCCTTCGAATAAACAATTTCTGGAAAGTAACCTTCGATTATATTGGAGTAGACACAACCTCACAAACAGATATAATAATTCAAAGGATTGACCCCAACGCGAGTCTTTATCAAGTATTTCCTGCCCATTCAAAGTCTGAAGGGAACTTTACAAGGTACGGCGATGTAACTCAATTGGTGCTCAATGCAGATGATAAATTTGTAATCGGAAGGCAAGGAGACGAAGTCTCTCTCAAATTCCCAAGCGCCAATATTGCGCCTCCTATAGAAAATATGGAAAGAGACATCTTTTTGTTTGTTTCATGTTGGTTCAAAGATGAATATGGGAATTGGGGATTCGGATTTGGGTTTTCAGTAGACCCCTTACCCTTCCAAAGCATGAGTGGTTTTCCATATCCGCTCACGGAGAGTTATCCATACGACACCAATTTGAGTTATCTCTTGGAATATAACACTAGGACAATAACTATCCCCTAAAAGAAAGGACTGCTCATTTCAAATTAACATGGTATCCGTTAAAGAAGACTAAGCCTCTCTCACTATGAGTTTTGGTATATATGAATTCACAGGGAGATCTTAATAGTGTAAACTTTAAATGTTCAATGTTACTTTCTAGTTCTAAATCTAAAAAATGGGGGAGCTTTGAAGACGACGCTGCTGCCTGGAATTCCGAATCCGTATCTTGCGTCACTCATTCTCGGATTACTGTATGGGCTCACATTCTGCTCTTCAGTGTGTCTTCCCTACGTCATAAGTTATATTGCAGGTATCGGAGCAGGATTTCGCAAAGGAGTCTTGGTCACCTCAATCTATAATTCAGGTCGCGTAACAGCATATGCCGTGATAGGCGGCGTAACGGCTTTATTCAAGACCCTTGTGAGTGATGCTTTCTTTCTTTCTTACCAGAAATATTCTCCCATTGCCTTCGGTATTGCGATTGTTCTCATAGGAGCAAGCATGTTTCTCAGAAAAAAATCATCCAATGGCACTTGCATCGCAGATGAAAGTGAACACTTGGGAATTTCAAAGTTGACGCAAAAATTCGATATCCGCGCCTTTTCTATGGGTTTTACCAGAGGTTTAGTGTTGTGCCCTCCCCTCATAGCTCTTCTTTTAGCTGCATTAACTCTCTCTCAAATAAACACAATCGTTCTATCAGTCTTATTCGGTTTGGGAACCACCATATCTCCATTACTAATCCTTGGGGGAGCAACTGGGTGGCTCCTTAAGAAAGCCCCTGTTTTTAGCCGATGGATATCAAAGATCGGTGCAGGAATCCTCATCCTACTTGGGTTCAACGTGTTGCTAAATGTAATGGTTTAATAATTGTCATCTCTTCATGAAGGAGAATCACGATGACGCAAATAATAGTCGATGTGCTGAGACTAACAATAATAGCGGGAGCAGTGTTAGCAGGAATCCTGGCTATTCTCATATGGATGAAAGATTTAACTAAAAAAATTAGTTCCTTCAGACTTTTCATTCAAATAGCCACAGTCCCCATAATTTTTCTAGGTTTAATAATAGGCCCCTTCCAATCGCTTGAGGTTTCACCTTCAGGCATGGCACCACGTGATGCTTTAGTTGTAACCGACATTTTGGGAACACCCTACCAAGACGGATTATCTGTGCCTGTATTGGCCTGTTACTTCCCTAATGGAAGAACAGTGACTTGTGCTATTTGGCAGATTCAGTCCTACATTTTTCCGTTTTGGAATACAGGAGTTGGTTGGGGTGTTTTATACACTACTACTGGTCTATTGAGACTAGCCATTGTTTTCAGCTTAATCATCATCATGTCTGTTATTTTAGGCAGATTCTTCTGTGGTTGGTTTTGCCCATTCGGATTATACATGGATTTAATTACGCGTCTTCGAAAAACCTTCAAGAAGAGATATCTGAAGTTTTCTGAAAGGTTAAACGTTGGTTTGCGTCAATTGAGATATGTAATTATTGCTGCTTTTTTGGTTCTAAGTTTCTTTTTCGCTACAGAAGCCATAATAGGTTTGCAACTTGTTCCGGGAACACAACGTGGAGAATATGTTTATGATTATTTTAGCGCGCCTTTTTGCCAAATCTGTCCCATGAGGCCTCTCGGTGTATTATTAGAAAGCGCTGTGGGCTTCATGGATATTACATTTGTTCTTTCTCAATCCACTGGGATACTATATGAGGCAGGATTCTATGTTACTTCGCTCAACGTGATTATTTTGGTTTTGGTAACGATTGGGGCTTTTGCGTTTAGGCGTTTCTGGTGCCGAATTTGTCCTTTAGGCGGATTAATCTCTATCTTCAACAGGTTTCCCCCATTCAAATGGATTTCAGGAATTCGCCTAAACAAGATAGAAGAAAAATGTACTAAATGTGGAATTTGCAAAAGGGTGTGCCCACCACAGGTTACCGAGGTATACGAGGAAAAAGGCGGAGACGTCACTTCTACTGGATGTATATTGTGTTTAAGGTGTGTAGAGATGTGCCCCTATCAAGATTGCTTAGAAGTACGGGTGGTCAATAAACCAATTTACAAATCAAGAAATTGGCTGAAGCACTTGAAATGACGAGGAATTTTGAATGGCAAGCAAGATAGAAAGCGAAATGCAATCTAAACCTGACATGTCCGACACGGAGATCAAAGAACTGAGAGCGGCAATCAAATCCGCTTCTGAGAAAGCCATCGCCGAAAACATTGAGAGAATGAAAAAGGCATGGCCAGACCGACCTAGAACTATGCAATATTTTGATGAAATATCAAATTTCTTCGGACAACGCGAAGAGGAGATTCGAAGATTAAAAGAGGAAGGCAGGAAAATAATCGGTTACACTTGCATGTTCGCTCCCATCGAATTAATTTTGGCTGCGGATGCTGTACCCGTCAGGGTCGGTTCAGGATGGTACGATGCTGCAAAGCTTGGAGATAGAATTGTTCCAGTTGAGGTATGTCCAGTAATACGATCTACAATCGGCGCGAACATGGTGCACTTATCTCCTTACCTTGAGTTGAGCGATGTAATAATTAATCCGCTCACATGCGACGGGAGAACGAAGTTGAGTGAAATAATTGGAATTGACAAGAAAGTTTGGACATTGTGCCCTCCGCGCGTGAAGGATTCCACGCACTCAAGAGATCTATGGATTCAAGAAGTCAGAGTGATAAAGGAAAAAATTGAAGATCTAACTGGGACAAAGATCACTCGTAAGAAATTGAGGGCTTCAATCGAGGTTATGCAAAAAGCTACAAAGGCTTTTCGCAGATTACACGAAATAAGAAAAGGGCATCCTGTTATCATGGGAAGGGATGCTATGTTAGTGAATCAAACAAGTATGTGGGACGATATAAAACGGTGGACCGAAAAGACTGAGGAGCTGTGTGACGAACTAGAAGAAAGGGTTAACCAAAAAGTCTGGGCATGTCCTCCTGAAACGTCTAGAGTGATGGTTACGGGCACTCCAATGATATGGCCTGACAATTGGAAGATACCCAACCTGATCGAAGAATCTGAACCTAAGGGGCTCCTCGTTGTTGATGAACTCTGCTCCGGCGATCGACTTCTCTATGACCCTGTGGGAATCGATGAATGGACCATGAGTGATATGATTGATGCAGTAGCTCAAAGATATATACTAGCTTCAACATGTCCTTGCTTTACCTCAGAACATGGAAATGAAGACCGTATCAACTGGCTTTTGGACAGAATCAAAGAGTTTAAGATCGACGGAGTAATCTACTATGTAGTTCGCGGCTGCATCCTCTATGCAATGGAATATGCTCGAATAAAGAAGATCTTAGATCACATGGATATGCCTATCTATTACCTTGATACAGAGTACACTCGAGAAGATGTAGGACAGATGAAAACAAGAATCGAAGCATTCTTAGAAATGTTGGAAGCCAGAGTGGAAATTTAGAAGGTGAACCTGATTGATAGCAGCTGGAATAGACATGGGAATCCAAAGTGCTAAAGTTGCCATCCTAAAGGATGGGATAATCTTGTCGAAAGGCAAAGCTTTCTGCGGATTCAAACCGACGGAAGCCGCTGAGGAAGCATTTGAAGAGGCATTGACGAGCGGGAAACTGTCACGGAATGAAATTCAACACGTCACTGCCACAGGTGCAGGCGTCAATCTGGCTTCCCATTTCGATAGCACTATCAGTATGATGGGAGCTGATGCACAGGCAGGAGTCTACTTTTTCCCCTCAGCGAGGATAGTGGTAGATGTAGGTGCCGAGGAAGCTAGAGCTGTCAGCTGCGACGAAAGAGGTAACATGTTAGATTTTGTAGTGAACTCTCGATGCGCTGCCGGTGCTGGAACCTTTATCGAGGCAATGGCACGGGCTCTAGAGGTAAAGCTAGAGGAGATGGGCCCTTTATCTATAAAAGCTGAAGAAGCAACTCCGATTAATGCTTCGTGCGTAATCTTCGCGGAATCTGATGTAGTTTCGCTAATTCATCGTCAAAAGTCAAAGGAAAATATCGCTCGAGCCATATACGCCGCAATGGCTGACCGCATTTCTTCGATGATGCGTAGACTAGGAATAAAACCAGAAGTCGTTCTCGTCGGAGGAGTCGCTGAGGATGTGGGTTTCACTGCTGCCTTGGAGAGGAAGTTGGGAATGAAGATCCTAATACCGGAAGACCCCGTTTTCGCTGGCTCTATAGGAGCTGCGCTCATCGCTTCCAAGCGAATCGCCAAGGTGAAATGAAAATGGAGAAAGGGCAAAAACTGGAGTATTGGAGATGGCCCGAATATCGCAGAGTTGTGTCAGGTAAAGATTGGAAAAACGCGGAGATAATTACAGCTGGAGTCGATGTTGGTTCGGTAAGCTCAAAAGCAGTCATAATGCTTGACAATGAAGTTTACTCATGGGCTATCCTGCGAACCGGGGCGAATAGCTTCGATAGTGCCAAGAAAGTGATGAACTGGACGTTAGAAGACAATGGGTTGAAGCTTGACGACCTTGATTACATCGTGGGAACAGGTTATGGAAGAGTAAATGTTCCGATGGCCAATAAAGCTATCACGGAGATTGCATGTCACGCAAAAGGTGCGAACCACATATGGGGACCCACCGTTAGAACAATACTAGATGTAGGTGGGCAGGATGTCAAAGCGATTTCATGTGACGAGAGTGGCCGAGTAACACGGTTTTTGATGAACGACAAGTGCGCTGCGGGCACAGGTAGAGGAATGGAAGTGATTGCAGACCTGTTGAAAATACCCATTGATAAAGTAGGTGAGACGTCGTTGATGGTTGACAAGGAGCCTGACCCAGTAAGCAGCACTTGTGTGGTCTTTGCAAAAAGCGAGGCAATAGCCCTTCTACGTAGTGGATGGTCAAAGGAGAAAGTCCTAGCTGCATATTCCCGAGCAATGGCTATACGTATGTCTGAACTAATTAAAAAGGTAGGTTTAAAAGAAGATTTTGTAATTACCGGTGGTCAATCAAAGAACATCGGCATTGTGAAAAGAATAGAAGAAATACTCGGTGTGAAACGCCTCCCAGTACCCAACTGGGAAGAAACGGGGCTTGATCCAATGGCTGCTGGAGCCCTTGGTGCTGCGCTCTTTGCTGCGGCACTGTACACGAAATCGTCTAAACGTTGAGGTTGATTTCAATAATCATCTACTATGGTTACACGGACGGTTCAGGAGAATTCTATGTAATTGTTGATGCTGAAAAATGCAACAGTTGCAGCAAATGTGTAACTGCGTGCCCTAAAGAAGCCTTAAAAATGGAAGCATTCATGATTGACTTGGAAGACAAATTTGTGGCAGCAGTAAAAGAAGAACATCGCAAAAATATTAAATATACTTGTTCCTCATGCAAACCAGAGAGTGGAAAAGCACCATGCGTTGTTGCCTGCGATCAAAACGCCATTACCTGCGCTTGGAAACTAACTGAAACCTGAAACATATCCGCCAATTTCCTTCAAAACTTTTTAAAGCATGGGTTTTTCGTTTTTCGTCGAGCATAGACGATCGTAATGTTAGGTACACTCCGTTTTTACATAAAGCCTTGTACTCGCCATTCTTAATTGTGAATGTAGAAAACATAGAAATTGGAAAAAAGTAAGGGTTTGTTACAACTTTATTAATCAGCATCTCTTGTCGAAATGACATTGTAGGTAATTATAATGTCACCTGTTGAGTGATCAACAAAGATCTTTGGGCGTTCGAGGAAAGAGGAATAATCTCCTAATTGAAAAGAAGATTCTCGTGGTGATCGAAATTCTCATATATTTCCTTATCTTTACTCGGCTCTCGCGTAACCTTTCATTAAGAAGCCTATTCTGGACCATAACCAAAGTGAAGTGCGCCTCTAAAGGCAAAACTTATAATATGTAACAGAGCGAATCTTTCTTTCTGTTTTAAGAGACGAGGGAGACAAATGTTATCACATGAAGAAATAGCTAAATATGCCTTTTTGGTCTTCGCGGTAGTAGCGATAGTATCCGGACTAGCCGTTGGTTACTTGGCTTACAATGCGCGTCCATACGGAACGTCTGACCCGAGCGTAACTGACATTCATGGGTATGTAATGCTGATCATGTTGATTCTTGGCATCATAGTTGGACTCGTAAGTATAACCGCAGAGGAAGTCGCACCTTTTCTTCTGGCCGCAATCGCTCTGACTGTGACAGGAGTGGGAGCCAACGTATGGAGTCCCTTCCTTTATATCGAAGCCTTGGAGTGGCTATATTACTTTGGAACTACAATATTGACTTATTTCATAACATTCGCGGCTCCAGCTGCGGTCATAATATCAATGAAGTCAATTTGGGCCATAACAAGAGAGAAATAGAAACAAAACATCCCCCTTTTTTTTGGGAAAATCGACGTACTCACTTTATAGTAACTTTACGTTCGTAGATTAGTGAGAAAAATTACATTTAGTTATCTTTTATGTGGAAATTAGTTACAATTTGTGGAACCACTCTTTGTATCTGGGAATAATGGTAAAATGAAACATTGATAGGTAACACAAACAGTGACTAATTCCTCGAAATGACATTCACATTGATACTAAACTGTTAACTGATGGGATGTCAAATCCTAATCGGTGATGGAGAATGCGCAAGCCAAAATACAGATGCTGTGAGCAGGTTTTCAACAAAACGGAAAGATTGGAAGAATACAAAAAGGAGATGCACAAGCAACCGCTACCTGTGTGGTGCAGAGGAATTATGGGCGGATGCGTAAATTGCGGGGGGTGTATTCCATAATGGCCTTAAAAAAAATAAAAGGATTCGTATTAAATCATTGCCCGTTGGGGTGTAGCCTACACACTTTTCCCAATCACTTTAAGTTCTGTCCCTACTGTGGAACAAAATTGACCATTTCCGAAATTTAATGATGCGTGTGCGCATATGCCATAATTTAATTGCTTTTAGAAAAAGCGGTTGTTCATTTGATCACCACTGAAGCGGGTACGGTATGAAGGGTAGCAGAGGAAACAGAGAAGATTGAGGATATGAAGGTTGTGGTGCGGGTTCTGACCTGTACAACATTGTTATTTGGGCAGAGGCTCCTTAAGTTGGAAAATTGGCTAATGTGATATCGCAGGTGTACTCAATTGAAGGAATTTTATAGTCTTAGATGTTGGTAAAATTAACTGGATAATCTGTGTGGTTAACATGGTTACTCACAACGTTAGGGAATGAGGTTCCGTGGTTTCTTGATGCAGAATTTGGTGTTAGGAGATTTTAAAGCTCAAATCGTGAAGCCTTAAAGAGTCTAAGCTTCTCTATAGGAAATTGGAAAATGAGATATTCCAACTGAAAAGAGAGGTTTAAACTGTTAGCGATGGAAGAGTAAAGGGATTGGTGGTTTGGAAGTATTCTAGAGTGGTTTCAAAGATAAATGAAATCAAATATTCTAACATTATAATACTTGCGCGAGATGCATAGCTGCGAGTGCAAATCTCTTCCCAACCTTCTTCTTATGATTTGTTTCCGCTCCATGATACAGTGAACTTGCTAGGTTTCTCTGCATTGTTTCCCAAGATTAACTCAGCTAATAACGGGGCGATTATTATCGTCACTATTGATAATACAACCAAAGCGGCTAGGATTTCCTCTGTGAAAATGCCGTATTGGAGGGCTAGGCTTGCCGTCGCCAGGGTTGTTGACATCTGGGCGCTAGTCATGACTCCCACTCCTAAACTGGTCCTCGAAGGAAAACCTATAAGCCGAGCTCCTATGAAGCCGCTCGATGATTTACTTATTATCAAAGAAACGACAATCAAACCTGTTGAGAGAGCGTCTCCGGGTGCGAAGAGGGCTGTTATGTTTGTTGTCATTCCTAGATTGAGTAAGAAAATTGGGATCAAGAACCCGTAACTAATAGCGAAAATGTTCGCTTCCAGCTTTTTCTGTCTTCTTAACATGTCTGAAAGGGTTAAGCCAGCTAGGAACCCCCCCACCATAGCGTGAACACCTATTAGCTCTGCCATTAACGCCACTAAAGAGAGCGTGATAAAGACGGCCCTCATTTTCCCTGCAAAAGCATCCTTTTTAGGTCCCCACGCAAAGAGCCATTCCTGAAGTATTGGAATTACATAAAAAACAACGAGTAGAAAGACAAGTAATGCGCCTGGAAAAAATTCCAAAGGTATCGTGGATATGGGTGCTACTGCCTTAAGTAAGACTGCGAGAAGGATCAGGCTAATCACGTCTTCAAGAAACATCGCGGACATTACCGTTGATTTAATTTTCGATTTGACCTTCAATTCTCTCAACATTGGAACTATCACCCCAATAGAAGATGAACTAAAGCAGATTCCCAGAACCAAAGACGCGAAAACACTTAATCCCAAGAAAATTCCGACAAAATATCCAGTGGCAAAGGGGATACCTAGGTTGATCATAGAAAAATACAATACATTTCTGCCCGCTCTCTTCAAAACTGAAAACTTTGTATCTAACCCAGCGGTGAACATGAGAAAAACAAGCCCGATGGTTGCTAGGAAATCCATAATCTCCCCTGGGTTGACAACTCTCAAACCATATGGTCCTAAAAAGACACCTGCGAAAATGACCGCGGTTACCCATGGTATCTGGAATCTTCTAAGCATCACTGGAAAAAAGAAGGCCGCAGCGATCCAAATCAAGAACAGGAGAAAGTACTCCATATTTATAACCACGTCCGATTTATGCCACGTCAACGTACTAAGTTGTACTATTTCGATTAATGTTTCAAATTCTGAACAGCTTTATTATTTTATATCATGTAAAGCAATCCCTTACACATTAAATGTGAAGCGTTCATGGTTAACACATAAACATGCAGTACAATCACATGATAATGTATTCACGAAATGGGGATCTGGATTATAAATTACGAATCAACGTAGTAGATTCATCTGAAACCAGTGAAACTTGCCGCGAGTTCAACACAAAACTTTTGAAGAAGAAAAAGTCTAGGAACGCTGTTGAAAACTGTAGAGAAATGGACGTACCAACGTGGAAAAACCATCCTAGTACATGTAATGAAGCCGAAAGTATGGCAACGTTTGAGAGCCTCCTTCGGAAACAAAATTTCCCGTCTTCAAATATGTTTTCACTTCAAAGAGGGCTTTCTATTCTTGTGTGACGTGTTTTGTTCAAAAGTGTAAGCTACTTGCAACATCAAGTCTTCACGAAGGTGAGGAGCAATAATTTGCATCCCAATAGGTAAGCTGCCCGTGAACCCACACGGGATGGATATGGCGGGAAGTCCAGCCAGATTCGCAGAGACTGTATCGACGTCACACATGTACAGAGCTAGGGGATCTTGAATTTTCTCCCCAATCTTGAACGGAGGAATAGGCATCGTTGGGCCAATTAGGACGCCGAATTTTTTAAAGGCTTTCTCGAAGTCTCTTCGAATCAAGGTTCGAATCTTGAGGGCTTTCAAGTAATATTTATCGTAATATCCGGCTGATAGAGCGTAGGTTCCAAGGATTATTCGTCGTCTCACCTCAGCTCCAAATCCGATTCGCCTATTTTTGGAGTAAACAGTTGACCAGTCGCCATTATCACGGCTGATTCGGTAGCCGTATCGTAGTCCATCGTATCTTGCTAGGTTAGAGCTGGCTTCGGACATGGCTACGATGTAGTAGGTGGCAAGAGCGTATTCAAGGCCAGGAAGCGAAGTTTCTTCGCAAGAAGCCCCCAACTCTTCCAATCTGTGAATGCCTCTCCAAACCTGCTTCTCAACATCTTCACTTGTTCCTTCGCCGAAGAATTCTTTTGGCACACCTATCTTGATCCCTTCAGCACTGTTTTTGAGGGACTCTGTGTAATCTTTTGCTGATGCCTTCACGGATGTGCTGTCTTTGGGATCATGACCAGAAATAACGCTAAGAAACATAGCGCAATCATAAACGTCTCTTGCCATGGGCCCAATCTGTTCAAGACTATTTGCGTAGGCTATTAGTCCGTAACGGCTAACCAAACCATAGGTTGGTTTGATACCAACGACAGAACAGTAGCTAGCGGGACAACGGATAGATCCTCCTGTGTCAGCTCCAAAGGCTAGGATGGCTTCATCAGCCGCGATGGCTGCAGCGCTTCCTCCCGAAGATCCTCCGGGGACCATTGAAAGATTCCATGGATTATGAGTCGGTCCGAAGTAGCTGGTTTCTGTGGAGGATCCCATGGCAAATTCGTCCATGTTTGTTTTTCCAATGATGATACCATCTTCTCTCTTGACTCTTTCAATGACGACTGCGTCGTATGGAGGAACAAAATTCTCAAGCATCCGAGAAGAACAGGTGGTATGGATTCCCTTCGTGCAAATGCTGTCTTTCACCGCCACAGCAACTCCGGCCAATCTTCCAAGGGGCTTCCCCTCAGAAACCTTCTCATCAATTTTTATAGCTTTCTTAATTGCTTCTTCCTCAACGAGAGTAACAAAAGCATTAATCCTATCTTCCAGCCTGTGAATTCTTTCAAGAATAGATAAAATGCATTCCTCTGCTGTTATTTCTTTACTCAGGATTTTTTCAACAGTTTCTTTAGCTGTTAACGCGTAAATCTTGGGCATGTTATTTGCTCCCTAAAAGATTCTAGGGGCCTTTAGGAACCCTTTCTCTTTTTTAGCCGCATTTTTGAGGGCTTCTTTCTTTGACAGAGCGGGTGTCGCTTCATCTTCTCGATAAATGTTTCTTAGGTCTAAAACATGATATGTTGGTTGGACATTCTCAGTGTCTACTTTGTCAATTTTTTTGAAGTAGCTGAGAATTTCGTTGAATTGTTGGGTGAAAAGGCTTTTCTCTTTCTCACAAAGCTCTATGTGGGCAAGCCAAGCTATGTGTTCCACTTCGTTACTAGTTAGAGTATGTCTCTTCATGATGTTTCCTTCGCATATTGTTCTTCTGGTCATCTAAAGCTTTTACGGAACATTATGATCGTGGCTTTTTTAGTGAATCCATCTAATAGTGGCTATGTTGATGCTGCTTCCTTTCTTTGAATTTTGATTTTAAACTTTCTTAGCTGCTACCAATAATAATTGTCAGTGCATAAATCATAAAAGATATGCTTGTAAGCATATTCTTTAGGCAATCTACAAAACGGAGAAAAATATTTTGTCTTCTGAAAAACGTTCAGTTAGAAGGACCACCATAATTTTAGACGAGGAAGAACGAGAATATATTGATTCTCTTATCGAAAAAGGAAAGGAACCGGGAATAAAACCTCTCATATCGAAAATGCTTGACGTTTACAGGAACATGATGATCTATGATTGGAAATACCCTGGAGAATATTACTGCGGCATCAGCCGCGTTGCTTTCGTCAACATAGAATTCATAGACATCATGCTCAAATATATTCCAAAAGAAAAATGGAGAGAAGTTGGCCAAAGAATGGGGGAAGCCGCTAGGGTTTCAATGGAGGCCACGCTCAATATAGAGGCTAACCGAGAAAAGTGGTCTGTTGTGTTTAAGCGACTAAGTGTTCAAGGTTTCGGTGACTTCTACATGAAAGATAGATTCGTAATTGTCAGGACGCCTTTTATGAATAACCCAGAAGTGTGGGGAGGCTTCTTGGAAAACTTACTCGGAGTTCGTTTGGAAGTGAGAACCTTGTCGCCACCACTTGTCTTTGAGATCTCTCGCTAATTTTTTCGGGTTTTCAAGTATTTGGAGTATATAGGCTAGATTCATTAAGTCTATATGCTGGTAGGCTGCAATTCGATTATGGCGGAGAATCCATCATGTTTCCTCTCGCGTTGTCTGTTTTTAACACAGGTTTACTTATCACAGTGGTTATTTTTATGCTACTTTACCTAATTGTCCTTATCAAGTTAAAATCACCAACTGTAGAAGAAGAAACCGTAAAAACAAAATCAGTGCAACATGAAAATCGGAAGCTCTTCTCCATTAACCGCCGAAACAACCCAATAATATACCCTAATAATAGGAGAGAACCTGCAGGACAAGTGAAAGCTGTTGAAAAACCTAAATTTGTATCAACGGTGTCGGTGGAGACTGAAAAGAATGAGTTTTCAAGAGGCTCTAAGCCATCGGGATGCCCTCGTCACTTTGGATATTTAAAGGAGCATCCGAAACGGAGTCCAATTCCTAATGAATGTTTGACCTGTCCTAAAATAATGGAGTGTTTGTAGCGATCGATTAGCGTCGATACTTTATTTCAATTATATTTATTCAGAATAAGTATTGTTCTTTCTCAAGGCATAAATGTCCTCTTCATTTACGTTTTCACGAAAGCTGGTTTCTTGTCGTGTCTTTGAAAGTCGAAGACGTCATGGTCGGGCAAGTCATTTCAGTGTCGGAAATGGCAACGGTTAAAGAAGCAGCAGAACTCATGAACCTACATGAAATCGGTTGTCTGATAGTTGTGAATAATGGGAACCCCATTGGAATAGTGACTGAAAAAGACATGATGAAAAGAGTCATACTGGGGTCGGTAGATCCGGAAAAGACTAAAGTTTCTGTAATAATGTCGAGTCCCCTCATAATGGTTGATTCCCAAATGAAGCTTGAGGAAGCTTCGAAGATCATGAGAGAACGAAAAATCAAGAAGCTTCCTGTTATCGAGAATAGGCGTCTAGTTGGTTTGGTAACGATAACAGATATAGTTCGCTCTCCTGAAGTGATGAAGATGATGATAAAGACGATAAAAAGGAACATAATCAAAGAACTTATGGCGTCCATTGAAGAGAAACTGGAATTAGAGAAATAGTTAAAAACCAACGTTGAAAACATGCGCGCGCGTTTGCTCTAATCCCGCCTACACTTCTTGTTACCGCATTCAACTAAAGATTCGAATACCAAATTCTTCAATCTGCATCTTCTATTGTATTCCTTTCAAAATGTCTGAGCTTAGAAAGCATTTGTTCTATGCTCTATTCATATTCCGAATATGTAGGGTTAATTATATCTCAAATATAGTATCGTAAGACGTAAGATTTAAATCCGAATATCATGTTATCTCCTAGTGGGATCTATATGCGGAAAATGCTTAGATCTAAAAAGGGAATATCACCTATCTTGGCTACTCTTCTCTTAATCGTCATCGCTGTCGCAGCCGTCATAGTCACCTACGCTTGGGTTATGACTTTCACGTCGTCCCAATCGGGGCAGGCAGGAGTATTCCTTAGGAAGGATGTGGATTGTCTCTGGGAAACTGGCAACGTAACAGTATACGTCAGAAACACCGGAACTTCAGACGCAGAAATCAACACAGTTTACATAAACGAAGTACCGCAAACCACAGTAACCTACAACCCATCATCAAAAATTGCCGCAAAAGACGGTGGTCTCATAATCGTTACGATCATGTATTCTTGGACACCAAACACAGAATATCGCTTCCAGATTTCACCCAGAGCAGGAACCCCTCTAAGCTTTACCGAAAGCTCACCGAGCGCCTAAACATTCCTTTCTGCTTTCTTTCATCTGCTTCGTAGTAACTATTTTTATTCTCTATTTCACTAAAAGATAGTTTAAATAACCGAGGAAATCCAATGAGTTATCCCATAAACGAGATATTGGATGTAACCCGAGTCGCCATCTCCTTGGCTTTCTTAACCTACGCTTCTTGGAGTGATTATAAAACGCGAGAAGTAAGCAACATGGTTTGGATGGTTTTCGCGCCCATAGCTCTCGCCTTAACCGTCGTCCAATTCTTTATCTTATCCCCAGAATCATTGTACACCTATGTTTTGTCCTTCGCGGTAACCTCAATCTTGGCTCTAGCTCTCTTCTACACTGGAGCCTTTGGTGGAGCAGACGCCAAAGCGTTGATGTGCTTGTCCCTAGCCTTGCCTGTCCCTCCTCTGAATTTTCTTCAACAACCCTGGTTTATTTCTCCTCTCTTTCCTATCACCGTCTTCACCAATGGCGTTCTTTTGGCGGCTCTAAGCGTGATCTATGCTCTCTTCCGCAACATTCTGTGGAAGAGCAAAACAAATAGGGGCCTCTTTGAAGGATTAGAGGAGGAATCTGTTGGCCGCAAGATTCTGACGCTTCTCACAGGATACAAAACAAAAATTTCTACATTGAAAAAAAGGGAACACCTATACCCTCTTGAAGATCTTTACGTGAACGAAAAAGGAGAAAGAAAAAGAAAGTTACTTGTGTTTCCAAAAGATGAAGAGAGAGAGGATATTATTGCGAGACTCTTGAAAGCTGCAGAGGAAGAACTTGAAAACGAAGTGTTGGCAACCCCCGGTTTACCTCTACTCATTTTCATTACAGCTGGCTTAATCGTTGCCCTCGCCTATGGAGATATCGTGTGGTCTATACTCAGCTCTGTTTTAAAGTAAAAATGTAGAGATAAACCGAATGAGCGCATGCTTCTAAACTTAAGACTTTTCTCAAGTTCTTTTGGTGCTCTTTAATTTCATGTCTCAGACCTACGGGATGACTTAGATAGATTTTCAGTTTCCTTCTCATCTGTTGCCCACTTCTCTTAAACACAGTTTAGCACAAAAGAAGGAGCATTACACAATCCCCGCAAGAATCGGAGACGACGCAAACTGCAACAGAGTCTCCGAGGAAGCGAAGCTTTTTGCCTTAACTGGAGGCTCTCCTAAACCCTATTTTCCTTTTTCTACATATTTATTTACGCGTGCGCCACGTATCTATCCAAGTTTCCTCAACCTCGATTTGCCCCAGCCTCTCTAGGACATCTTCGAGCTCAGCCCTAATCTCTTCAATCCTCTTGTCAACCTTGCTCTTGCGCCTACATTCTTTTTGTTTACATATCTGGTTCGACATTGCGGATTAACATTGACTCCAATATTTAATATGAGTTATGAATTGTAAATCCATTTCAAAAATCGTCACTTTGACCCCCTTTTTTGCTTGGCTGCATGCATTTACTTAAAATTGGAGTCTAGATTGTCTAATCATTTTGTAGGAACCAGCGACATATTTTTCTGTGTCTTGACCCCCACGAAACAGGTTCGTATTGAATCCTTTACTTTTTGCGAGTGAATAGGAAAGAAACTCTATTGGAATTGTAAGAACTAAAGGAGACAGAACCCTGTCTTCAGGCAGAGCAATCGGCGTTGAATTAGGTCCCGCTTCCTTTTTTAACTCTGCATCTACTAAAACAACAGTTTTTGCATCAAATTCTTCACGAATTATTGGTTCGATTTCCCTTATTCGATTTAATGAAGCTGAGTCGGCAGCTATGAAAACGACAGAAGTTTGATCCGTGGTGGTGAAATAACCAGTATGGCAATATTCTTCTATGTCACAAGTAAATCCGTTTAGCGCAAATTCGAACATCTTGTATACCCCGAATAGGCCAGTAGCAGAATTTGAACCCGAGGCGACAAAGAAAATTTTGTCAGCTGCGGTACTGAGAGACTGGCCAATCTCTAGGAAAGTTCTCCTTTGCTCAATAACCTGATCAACCAACTGAAATGCTTCTTGGACATTCTTGAGAACTTTTTTCGTTCCTTGGGAGAGATAGCCCATTAATACACTGAGGACTGACAAATTAGCAAGATAAGTCTTGGTTTGTGATACATCATGATGATAACCTTTGTAGTTTTTTGCTCCTTCCGAGGAATATAAACTAGTTTGCAATGCTTCCGGAGGCGAAGCATGGATAAAAAGTTCATAATCAGTTTCCTTAACTAATTTCCCATTCGGGTTATCAGTAAGGCCTATTGTTATAGCCTTATGTTTATTTGCAAAAATGGTTGATTCTAAAACACGTGGTGTTTCTCCAGATACTGAAATGCCAATCACAGCGGATCCCTCTAACAATTCTGGTCGAGAATAATTGATGAATTCAAAAGGGGCATAATGGCGAACTCTAAGGCTAGGGCACCATTTTTCCCCTATGTAAGCCCCAAACCAAGCCGCGCAATAGCTATCGCCCGATCCCATTAAATAGATTCGTTCTATACTTGCTTCTGCAAGGATTTCAGCCAGTTTTTTGATTTCGGAATCTTCTAAAATAGATTTGAGTATTTTGGGTTGTTCTAAAATCTCTGTTAACATGTAGTCAGGCTGCATCATAATTAATCCCTCAAAGACTCTTTCTTGAAGATTACATGAGACTATGACCAGAATTGTTCCTTAAATCTTATGCGCGAGCAAAAAAGGGAATGCGTACAAATAAATCGATGTTGCACTAGGAGCTGACTTGGCTAGGATTAAAGCCTATTATTACATACGTGTAGTTAACCGATTTTTTCCCTATGTTGGGGAACTGAGATTTAAGGCACACACATCTTTTTTCTATAAATACAAGAAATCAAATCAGAACTTCTACATACATATTTTACAAGTAAATGAAATACATATGTGTAAGTAGCTGTTTTAGTTTATTAACAACCGTGACTGATGTGGAACACGTTTAATTGATTAAGCTTGAGGATGTATAAAGCGTGAAACCCGTTTTTGCTGTTTCCTTGATTATGCTGATTTTGATATCAACCGCAGCATTTTTTGTTCAGTATAATATGTTGAAACGAAGCAGAGAGGAAAAACCATTTTATTTAGGGGTCACTTTTTGTGGGAATACTACTGCGGAAGCCCGTCTGCTTATTGATAGGGTTAAGACTTACACTAACCTTTTCGTTCTGCAATCGGGAACTATTAGTAAGAATGAAACCGCAGTAAACGAAATTTGTGATTATGCAGTCGCCTCTGGATTAAACATAATCGTTTATTTTGGCTGGTTTGATACTGATCACCCTTGGCAGATACCGTGGCTTAACTTTGCGAACCAACGATGGGCAGACCGATTCTTAGGAATCTACTACTATGACGAACCTGGAGGTATTCAGCTTGACTACAACTGGACCAGCCATTTTAGCCGGATAATTAACCTGATAAACCTGCGGAATTCAACTCTATATCAGACACTTGCCTCCGCAATAGAGGGGTACCTTAATGGGACCCTACCACGAGATTATGATGAAGCAGCAAAAAGATACATCAGTATCCTCCAGAACTATCCTGACCTTAAAGAGTTGAAAACTCGCTCAATTGTAGCTTTCACTTCTGATTATGCTCTTTACTGGTTCGACTACTTGGGAGGATTTGATGTTATACTTGCACAGTTTGGCTGGAATAACAGCGTGGCTCAAGACATAGCATTAATCAGAGGCGCCGCGCAAATGCAGAATAAAAGTTGGGGCGCAATTATAACTTGGAAATATGAGAAGCCGCCCTACCTGGACAGAGGAGATGAAATATACCGGCAAATGCGCATGGCTTACGAGGCCGGAGCAGAATACATTGTGATCTTCAACTACCCTCAGATCAACGACAATCCCTACGGGATAATGCGCGAAGAGCACTTCGAAGCCCTTGAAAAATTCTGGAACGGAGTAAAAACATTCCCAAAGACAATACAAGGTTCAGCAAAAGCTGAAGCTGCTTTGGTCCTTCCTGAAAACTACGGATGGGGAATGAGATGTCCTGATGACAGAATCTGGTTCTGGGGAGCAGACGAAAAATCCCCTAAAATCTGGGAACTCTCACGTACACTCCTGTCAAAGTATGGTCACCGATTAGACATAGTCTATGATGACTCGGAATTTCCAATCGCAGGAAGGTACCAGCAAATTTACTATTGGAATAGCACAAGTTGATCAATGCATATGTATCTGAAAGAGTCAAAATACTATCCAACACATCTTCTCGAGAAAAGCTCTGTCTTGGTCAGCAAAAGGCATGCATGGATGCTTACAACCTTTTTTGTCACACGGCGACTTAGATTTTCTTGTTTTCTGATCGTCCCTCTTGACATAATTCTATTATAGAAATATGTTCTATTTGGAAACACGCCTTTTAGGTCCCCTTGTCTGCTTGGACTATAGACAAAACTTATAGAACAAGTTTAGCGAGGTTTACATTTGGAAAATGAATCTGTGGAAACCGTTCGCAAACGCAGAGACCGCCTTTACATAATTGCAGAAATATTAGCCATAGCAAAAGATGGAAGTTTAAAAACTCAGATAATGTACAGAGCGAATCTAAGCTTTGCCCAACTAAATGAATACCTGAATTTCCTTCTCAAGAAAGAACTACTCAAAGTGCACACAGATGAAAGAAAGACATTCTATAAAACAACATCTAAAGGCATCAAATACCTCGAAAATTACGAAGAAATCTCACATCTCTTAAGAAGAGGGAGTGTTGTTAAAGCCAACTCACCGCTCTTTTGGCTAGACCGGACATCGTAGAATACCTGCAGACAGAAGAGCGCTTGTTACGAAACTATTTTGGCCGTTATACCGTCGATTCTGATACTTCTTTCCTCGCCAGTCTTAATGTTCCTAAAAGTAATTTCATAGATTGGGCTGTAAATCACAGCGTGCTCAGAGATTTGAAAAAGTTCGTTTTCAATCATATCGGCTTCTTGAGGTCTCTTGGCAATCCTGGCCTTTATTATCTCCACTCCTTTTTCAGGTGAAAACGTAAGCTTCCCTACTTTTTTACCGACCTCTTTCAACACTTTATTTGGATGCTCCTCGGAAGGGGCAGAGGGCACCTGATCAGCTGGGATTTCGCGCCCTGTTTTATCAAGAATGACATAAGCCTTGTTTTCGTGGGATGAACATTCGTGTGCTTCAAGTCTAATTATCTTGTGAGACTCTCCGGTGGCATCAACTATTGTTTCAGGTTCGAAGGTTTTGTCTAGAATCCTAACTTCTTCAGTTTCATTGTCAACATCAAGTGTGTAAACCCTCGTTTTGTAGAAATCGACGCTATAGTTCGCGTCAATGAGAATGTATGGTTCATAGTACCTGTCAACCGAAACAACCCGTATCTCTTCTGGTCTGGGCTTTGAAAAACCGAATTTTATGAACAATTTGTTTTTCATTTTCTCTGCTGTAAGTTTCACGATGGTAGGGTCAACACGAGACTTGTAGACAATTACCTTTCTTTTTGCTATCCTTTCGGTGATCTTTGGAACCTCGGCCAACAGTAAACACCAACACGATAACTGAAAACATTCGCTAATTAATCATTTATGAATTCAAACTTAATATTGGACATCTATCAGTTTCCAAGCGATCTCCAGCTGAGGAATTATAAACCTAGTTCTTTAGATATTTCCTCACCTGAAAGACGGAAACTCTTCAAACAGCGCCTCAACCATTTACATCTCGACTTCATCAGAATTCATCTAATTATCTTACTCATCTGATCTAGATACATGCACGCGCATTCGAAGAATTGATAATAGATCTTTTCTCTAGAATTCTTTCACATCTTCGCTGGAAATATTCTTTTCAAGGAATACTCCCTTTATTATGAGAACAAGAGTTAGATATCGATTAAATAGTATATGGAGCGCAAGCTAGATTGCCTTATTACGTAGCGGAAATCAGATTCAACAGAGACAAAAATGCAAAAAGAGAGGAAAAAATGAGAAGACGGCTAATTTTCCGCGTAATCACTCTGTTACTAATTTCCTTGCTTATTTCCGCCTCAATTTTAACAATCTCGGTGTTAGCCTGTCGAAAACCAAAGCCTGGAGATTGGGATGATCCAGAGTGGGAAGAAAAAAAATTCATAGTCGATTCTTTACTCGAACTCTCCTCGGATATTTCGAATTTACCTAAAGAAGCCTTCAAGGACCCGAAAAACGCGTGCTGTCAAACAAGAATCTTACTTGTCATGGTTAATGTGGTAGTCCGACAGATTATTGTTGAAGCGTATGAGGGAGCCATACACAAGCTTAAATATGATGTACGAGGGGAAATTGAAAAATGGATTGTTGACCCATGGAAAACCAATCTTCTCGAAAAGGTAGATTATATAATTATACTCCTTGAAGAACTCCTTTGGATAGACAAAAAACCACCTATAATTGCAAGTGTGTTGACGTTTCCTGAAACTCCAAATTATTATGAATCAGTGGCGATTATCGCCCAAGTCATCGATAAGGAAAGCGGGGTTGAATCAGTTATTCTCAGCTATCAAACAAACTCAGGCAGCTGGGTCAACGTAACCATGAATCTGTATAACGGGTCTTATATCTCTGAGTTACCCCCTCAACCATACAATACCATCGTAAGTTACAAAGTCTACGCCTATGACGAAGCAGACAACTTCGCGATATCAAAAACTTATTCATATCTAGTAATCGATTCTTACCCTCCAACGATTTCCCAAGTAGAGCACACTCCAGCTTCACCAAACTATAACGAAACCGTCACAGTCTCCGCAAGCGTAATTGAACCCCTAGAAGCCAGCGGAGTTAAAAATGTCACGTTATTCTACAGGACGAACGGCGACTGGCAAACCACAGAGATGACTTTAGACGTCGATCTGTACACCGGAACAATTCCCCAGTTTCCCCAAGAAACAGAAGTCTACTATAAGATACGTGCTTTTGACAACGCCGGAAACTGTGTCGATTCTGAAGTTCACAGCTATCCATTAGTTGATACTTACCCTCCACTAACTAGAATCGACGAACCAACTGACGGAAGTTACCAAACAGGCATTGTTAGCGTGAAGATTTTCGTAGATGACGACAACTTCGATAGAGCAGAATTAAGAATTAAAGATGTTGCCGTGATTCAATGGAATTCAACAGGACAACACGTTTTCTATTGGAACACAACTGCTCCTCAATATCCCGATGGCCTTTACATCCTCCAGCTGGTCGCATACGACCAAGCTGGAAACTTCAATACAGAAACTATTGCAGTGATCTTAGATAACACTCCGCCCCTGATCGGCATTCCTACATGGAACCCCCAAGAGCCACTTGCTTACGACGATGTAGTTGTTAGTGTATGGGTGAGCGAGAGCGGACATGCTAGCGGCATCAAAAACGTCACCTTGTGGTACAAAATAGACGATGAATGGTACTTCCTTAAAATGGAGATGCCGGATGGACTGTGGACTGCCACTATTCCTGGACAAAGTGCTGGCGTCAAAGTCGAATTTTACATCGAATCCTACGACAATATGGGAAAGTACGCCAAGACATTAACCTACGACTACACAGTGAAAGCTCCTCCAAACCTTTCCCCCCTAGCTAATTTCCGCGAATCGGCGGAAACCGTCTTAACGGGCGAAGTGATCTATTTCGATGCATCCGAAAGCCATGATCCAGACGGATACATAGAAAGTTACTTCTGGAACTTTGGTGATGGAAACAGTCTCATGAGTGCGAATGCATTCGTAAATCACGCATACCTAGATGATGGCGTCTATACGGTCACCTTAACGGTAACCGATAATGAAGGATCAACAGCTACAGCTACTTCAACTAAAACCGTTTCAAATAGGTCTCCAGTTGCGTCATTTACCCAGGATAAAACAACTGTGCTCACTGGAGAAATCATCAGCTTCGACGCGTCTAGTAGCGAAGACTCAGACGGTTCCATCATCAGTCATCTCTGGGACTTTGGTGACGAAACTACTGCATTCGGCGTCAAAGTGAACCATATTTACAAAGATGATGGCGTCTACACAGTTGTCTTAGAAGTTATTGACGATGATGGCGCAATCGTATCGATTAGTGCTGTCATAACTGTTTCGAATCGGCCTCCTGTAGCACTCTTCACCGAGAACGCCACTAAAGTGGAGAAAGGTGAGGTAATCCACTTTGACGCTTCCGAAAGCTATGACTTGGATGGCAACATAGTTAGCTATTTCTGGGATTTTGGTGACGGAACAAACGCCACTGAAGTTACAGTAGATCATGCATATGTTGAAGACGGAAACTACTTGGTAACTCTAACTGTAACAGACAACGACTGGGCTCCGTCGTCGATCAGCGACACGAAGATTGTGGAAAAGGAGACGTTTGGATGGCCATTGGCTTTGCTTGCAGCCATTGGCTTAGGCATCGCGGTCTTAACCGCGACTCTTCTGTACGCTTTGTATAGAATAATAAAGAAAAGAGGAGCGACTTCAAAATCTGGAAGCAAACCCCTTGTTACACTTTATATTCCATCGAAGCTCTTGGATGATTACGATTAGTGGTGTCTAGATCACGTGAAGAAGATTTGATTCTTGACGCAGTCTTATAAGTTGAGAGCCAGGAATTTGACATTTTTTCACGTGAATTGATTAGTGTATCTCTCTTTGACTTTTCGCCACTACGGTATCTATCAGAGTTCTTGGGGTCTCATCGTTTGCTGGTTTCCACACGTGACGGCATGCCTCAAGAGAGAGAAAGGAGTTTCGGACATAATAAGAAGGCTGGCCACACGTGTTACCTTCCTGTCAACCTCCCCCCCAATTACATATGTCTTACGACATAATATACATTATATCATGTCTTATAAAAAGTTTGCTTATCCAATTCAGCTTATGGCCAGGATTCCTTCGAAGATTTTTTCTTCGGTGACATCTAGTTCTTTTGAAAGCCAGATTTTCAAGAGCTTGACGCTTTGTGGAAAATCGCCTGTATAAGTGAGGACTTTGCCTTGTTTTAGGGCGTCTGCTTGGAAGATTTTTTCTGTTTCTTTGGACTGGTAGGACACCGTATCCGCGTTTGCAGCCAAGACTTTAAAGTCTTCCCATTGTTTGCATTTCACGATCACTGGAGGACCATGGATCTGGGGCAGGACTTCTCGGGGAGAAGCTATGTATTTTATAAGGTTGGAGACTTCGGTTTGGAGGGTTGCTAGACGGTCTTCTATTTTTTCGAATTTTTCTGTTATTTCACCAGTTTCTCCTATGCTTTCTGTTATTATGCCCAGTTGACCGATTAGTCGATCTAGATCTTTTTCATGTTCTTTGAGGACATTGATAATGAAGTCGAGGGCTTCTAAAGCTTCGTCTTTACTGGGTTTCTTAGCCATGTAGCTTTCTCCTTGTGCATGTATACTTAAAAGGCTTATAGACAAATAAACATAATGCATTGTCAAACTGTATCATTAGGTTGGGGCGTGCATATTAATTCACAATTCAAACCGAAAAAACTAACACAACAAAATATGCTCGTTATATTTGGATAGAAGCAGAATTTTGAAATAATTTTTCCTAAAAACTACCGCCTCGAAAAACCTTTATTCTGAATCCATATTTTCGATTCATAAGACAGTTAAATGCCAATAGCAACCACTAATCCAAATACCTTTGAAAGGAGAACAAGAACAAATGGAAAAAATGCTCTCCTCCCAAGAACGCAAAAGACTTCAAAGAATAATGATGAACGCCTTCAAGAGCGAAATCCAAACCCTCAACCCCGAACTCCGATACATACTAACAGATGATCTAGTCACGGCCTTCAAAAATCGCCTAGCCGTCTTCCAAAAAATCCAAGAAAAAACAATCCTTTAGCGAAAATAAAGTCAAAAAACCTTAGTCTGAATCCATAAATAATATATATAAAAGAGACAAAAATTAACCCAAAAGGGGCATAACCATGCGAAGATCAAAACTCGAAATGTATGTTGACATCCTTAAGGTTCTAGCTCATAGAGGCCCCCTCAAACTAACCCATGTGATGTACAAAGCTAACGTTAACTGCAGCGTCCTCAAAGAATACCTGGATTTTCTCATAGAACAAAACCTAGTTGAAGAAAAAACCGTGGGCAAAAAAAGAATCGTCTATGCTATCACAGAAAACGGTCTAAGAGTCCTCAAATACTTCAGAGAACTAAAAACTATGCTCCCAGTCATGGAAGAAGGCCAAGCCAGAATTCCAATCTCTCTCTATTAACCCTTCGCACGCACATTAACATCCCCCATTTTCTGTAATTCTTCTCAGATCCGAAGTTCAACCCAACTTTTTCTATTCTAATAACGACAAAACCCACCCAGCCAAAGATTGCAATCAAGAATACAGACTATCATATCGTAAGACTTAATAGATTCTCTTTACTACAATAGTGTAGATGCGTCAAACACATCTAGGACCTTAGCTATGTCGGTATACAAGAATCTAGAGGTAAAGTCCACTCAATTACTGGAAAAAATCAGAGAAAGCCTCGAGCGATTGAACGAGAAAATGGATGCAATGATTGAAATTCAGAAGCACGGTCAGAGGGTAGGCCCAGAGATACCTGACGTCCTAGATGTGATGACCCTCTTGTCCCTACCTGATCACCTGAGAAAGACAGCTGTGACCCTCTGTAAGATTGGCGAAGCAACAGCCGCCGAAGTTGCTGAACAAACAAAACGAGCAAGGGCTGTTGAGAGCGGGTATCTCAACCAATTGGTAATAATGGGATACCTGAAAAAAGAAAGGAGAGGACGCAAGGCCTACTTCTTCGTTGAAAAGGAGGCGTGAGGGAAAAACTGATGGGAAAAATTATAGCGCTCCACTCATACAAAGGCGGAACCGGAAAGACGTTGCTTTCAGTCAATTTGGCAGCAACATATGCTAGAAAAGGAAAGAACATCTGTCTACTGGATTTAGATTTTCGCGCTCCAAGTCTCCACGCCGTGTTCAAAGTTGCCAATTCGGAATATTGGTTAAACGACTACCTAAACGGAACCTGTGAAATCGATAAGGTCTTGATCGACGTTACTAAAGAATATGGTAGAAACGGAAAGTTTTTCGTAGGACCAGCAAACCCCAGCACTGAAGCGATTAGAGAAATGTCAGCAAAAGATAGAAAGTGGGAAATGCGAGCTCTCGGCAGACTTTTATCATTAAAAACGTCTCTACTTAACGATATGCACTTCGACTACGTCATTTTTGACACCAGCCCTGGACTTCAATATTCTTCTATCAACGCCATCGTCAGCGCTGATGTTGCTTTGGTGGTAACAAGCCTAGATGCATCTGACATAAATGGAACCCAACGAATGACCCGTGAACTCTACGATCTCTTCGAGAAAAAAACTGGGATCTTGATGAATAAAGTACTCGTCGAGATTTTGTCGTCAAAGAAAAAGAAAGAGAAATTTTACAACCACTTTAACAACGTTCATCGCCTTCCCATCTTAGAAGTTTTGCCCTGCTTCTGTGATGTGCTTCGAGCAGGAGGAGCATACATATTCTCAGAGGACAGAAGGGAACACCCATTCACAAAGACGCTGGAAAAACTAGCAACAAAAATCGAAAAATTTTAACCATGGTCCCTCTTCTCTTTGTATTTTTCCATGACTTTCATCGCCTTTTGAGTATATTTTCTAAGACGCCGAAGCTCAATCTTCCTTTCAGGCAAAGTCTCAGGAGCATACATCAATGGTAGAACAGCCACAAAAATGAAAAAGCTAGCCAACGGGAAAGCAGTATATGGCGGGATTTTTTCAATTAAAGAAGGATCTAGAAGTAGTGGGATTATGCTGCTGAGAAAAAAGGGGATGCTTCCTAATGTATAATACTTCTCCCTATTTCCCGATTGGGACAAGTCACCCCACAGAATTAGAATAAATATAACAAAAAACATGCCCCAAGCAACTCCGTCAACAAGGAAATAAAAATACCAAGAAATTAGCGATGATGGAGCAAACCCAATCATTGCGTAACTGAGGCCCAACGCAATGAAACCATATAGTACTATCCTCTTTCGTCCATTCCAATCACATAGCAACCCTGCAATCAGCATGAAAATGCTGCCAATGATTGGTTCCATAATATCCATAACATTAAGTAGATTGGGCATATTTTCACTGAGAAAATGGGTTAAAATGTTTTTCTCAAATCTATCTACAAGGCAGAACATAAACCAAGAGACAAAATAGAGGAAAAAAGATTTATCACGCAGAATTGATGCGAAAGAAGCATTCTCTTTTAAAGGAAGAAATTCTTTGGGTTTCAAAAAGAATATAATTAGTCCGCTCCCTCTCCATATCGAGACGATTATTGAATTCACGGGCAAACCAAGAGTTAAAAATGGAATTGCAAGAAGAGGGGCGCTCAAATTGGTAATTAATAATATTATTCCACCGATTCGTCCCCTATTCTCGACAATTGTACATTCTGCAAAATATGCCAGACACGAGGGCATACCTGAACCGAATGAGATGCCTAGGAGAATTGCGGTGATTATGAGATGTGTTGGAGTGAAACTATTAAATAGGGAAGGTAGTGATGATGTAACTACTCCAGCAATTATCCATAAATAAAGAAAATTGATTATGCTAATTCTTTTTGATAAAATCGATCCAATTATTGCAGCTCCTACAGTGGATAAATAATAAGCTGCCCAAACAACAAAGTTCTGTTCATGTGTTACGGTGAGTCCATCCAGAATATTGTTTATCAATGTTAGTGTCATGTAGTACCACCCGAAAACATTGAGCAACAAGATGCAAACTGTGAAAAAGTCTCTCTGAGCGATACCAGATTCTCCCAAGAACTTCCGAAGCATTCTATGCACTACTCGTATTTCAAACTCAATAGTCTTTCAATTAAGAATTAAGAATTGAAAAACAAGATTATAGATCGACATTTTGTATATGTGTTGAACAAACCTTATATAGGGATACCTGTAGAACACATATACACGTGACGCAGATGCGTAAGAAACTACCAGTGAGATGGTTCTGGGGTTAAGTATTTCGACCATTCGGGCAGAAGCATTCCTCTAATTAGTATTTCTAAATATCTTCTATTATGTTTGATTCTTTCTATGCTGTTGTAAGCATCTTTGGCTAGCTCTTGCATAATTTGTTCTAGGCGATTGAATCCTCGTCCCTCATTGACAACCGCTGAAATCTTTTCAACGTCATTCTTGGTTTTTGTTTTTTTCTGAAGAAGATGGCTCAGTGTAGATTTAATCTCAGGGTTCTGTAAGGCATAGAGAATTGGTAGAGATAGATGTTCCTTCATGATTCTGTGCACCGTCTCTTTATGATCAAACATATCTATTAAGTCGTCTCTTAATATTACTAGCATCCCTAGGAGCCTACCGTATTCGCTGAGAGACTCAATTTCTTCTTCTGATCCCCCACCAAGAATGGCGCTGATGCGTGTATGAGCTTCCACATCCGCTGCTTTCTTTCTCACTACGCGGAGGTATTCTTCCGGTTTAATGTCCAGCCTTCCTCGAAATTGAAGTTCAAGTGCTTCTGCGTCTCCCAGCTCGAAAAATGTCCTTTCAATTATATTAATGACAAGTGCAAGTTTCTCTAGGGGAATTCCTTTCTCAACCGCTTTGTATAATAGTGCGAAGCCTTTGAGTAGCAACGCGTCTCCGACGAGCAGTGCTATATCTTTGCCAAACTTGCCTAGGACTGTTTGGCGTGATCCTTTGCTTTTGGATTGATCGATGATGTCGTCATGTATGTCTATGGCTCCGCTTATCACGATCATCGGAACAGCTACAGGAGTTGTTATCGTAGGATCGCCACCCACGGCTCCACATGTTAGAGAAAGCAGAGCGGGTCTAGCTAAGTCGTGCCAGTACTCAGTCATGAAGTACTTCAGGGCGTCACGGATATCTTTGCATTCTATTTCTTCTTCCAACACCGTTTTTCTAGCCATCTCTAGAGCTTCTCTTCCCTTATCTTCTAGAAGTCTCTGCACTTGTTCCTCTATCGCTTCTTGGCCGGAAGCTTTTTTCATCGTTATGCCTCTTTGATGTCTAGTTTTTTTAGTTGTTTATCCAAGAGATCGTAGTAAGTGTCGACGAGTTGTATTCCTTTTGACGTTATCTCGTACACTTTTCTTACTCGCCCTCTTTTCGTTGTTTTTTTACTTCTGACGTAGCCTTTGGCTTCCATAGAATTGAGGAGAGGGTATAAGGCGCCGTGCCTAATTTTCATTCCAAAAAGCCTCTCTGTCTTCTTGATGATCTTGTAGCCCCACATGGGTTCTGTCTGGATAAGCCTTAAAATTAGGATATCGAGAAAATTTCTGGTTATGCGTTGAACAATCTGTTTCTGGAAAGTTTCGGTCAAGATTTCCATTTCTCCATTAGCAGTATATCTTGAATAAGCGAATTTTGTTTATTTAAATTGCTTAACTTTCACCAAAGTTTGGTATGCTCAAGTATGTTTTTTTATTACTTTTGGTCGCACGAACCTTTATATCCGCGTTTAACCTATATGGACATGTAATATGTCTAAAAAAGGACATATTGTATATGGGTTGAACTGAAAAACTGTAGAGCAGAAATACATGAGGAAAATGAAATGAGACAAAAACTGAGAGAGGTCCAAATTAAACTCATGAGAGGCCTACTGGATCTCGTGATCCTCCAGTTTTTGAAAGCAGAATCCATGCATGGATATCAAATAATCACAAACATTCGAAAAAATTTTGGGGTTTATTTCGGTCCCAGCACCATCTATCCTCTACTCAGCGCCTTGGAAGAAAAAGGTTATATCAAAAGTCAATGGGACCTAAACAACGACCGACCAAGAAAGGTTTACTCTCTAAAACCTGATGGCCATAGTCTATTAAATGGAACTGAGGAATCTTTGAATCATATTTGCCGCAGGCTTACAAACATCGGGTTAAATAGGCTATACCTCAACGGCGATAATAACAATATTCTGAAAAACCCCAATGGTTGCCTCAAGGAACTAAGGGAACATTAGAGCATCTATCAGTCTCACCGTCTATTCGTGCATGGCTTAGCCCATCTTTTCTACATTTTTATCCAATTTTTAGCAAATCACAGTTTCCAACATACGTTTTTATCCCAGCGACATACATTTCTTTTCTCCCAAATCTCGCGAATATTCTTAAATCGATGGCATCAATAAATTGATTCTATGAATGAAAAAAAGTTTAGATTCGGTAAACAGGGCATAACAGGTGTGATTCGCTCACCTCATGAGGAAACTTCAGCCTGTGTTATTACCTGTCACGGCTTGTATAGCAACAAAGACAGCGAAAAATATGTTAGCATTGCCCATAGGTTATGCGCAGAAGGTCTCTCAGTTTTGAGATTTGACTTTAGAGGTTGCGGAGAAAGTGAAGGCCTTTTTAGAGATACTTCCTTAACCGGAAGAATGGAAGACTTGGAAGAGGCTTTAAATCTTATTCAGGAAAAAGGCTACGAAAGTGTAGGGGTGATGGGAAGCAGCTTAGGCGGAACAGTTGCGGTTTTGACAGCTGCAAAGGATAAGCGAGTTAAGGCGTTGGTGACTTGGGCAACTCCTTCCTGTCTAGACGAATTGGTTAAAGGTGAAGTAATCAAAGGTTTGGAAAAGCTTGGGCAAGATGCGAGTCGATATAATGTTTCCAAGGCTTTGAAAGATGTACATTGTCCGATCTTAGTTATTCACGGCAGTCTAGACAAACAGGTGCCTTCATTCAATGCTGAAGTTTTAAATGAAAACGCAAACAAACCAAAGAACATCCAGATAATTGAGGGCGCAGACCACAGGTTTACCAACCCCATCCACAGAAAAAGAGCCATTGAACTAACGCTAGATTGGTTCAGAAAGTATTTAAAAATCAAAAAGACGGGCTGAAGCAAATCACTTGTCGTACCCATTTATTAGTACTCAATTAATTAAACCTGGATGGAAACAACATGTCTGGAACTGAAACTCTCATACCCTACATAAAAGAAAAAGGAAAAACGGAACAGCCCACAATAATCGTAGACAGCCGTGAAGCAAGCACAGCACCGAAAATTGTCAAGGGACTTAAAGAGAATGGCGCCGAAATCAGCATACGAGCCCTTGAGAAAGGCGACTACGTCATCTCAGATTTGTGTGTCTTCGAAAGAAAAACTGTTCATGATTTCGTTTATACACTTACCAGACGATATCTATTTGAGCAGCTGTTCAAACTGAAGGAAGTCTACGCTAAACCCTTCTTGATTATAGAAGGTTACATGCCCATAATCTACAAGTTCAGCAAAATCCAGCCAGCCTCAGTGTGGGGAGCCATGTTCTCCCTCGCCAGACAAGGAATCTACTTGATACACACAAACAGCTACAAAGAAACAATAGACTTCCTCTACACCGCCGCAAAACAAGAACAAATCGTTGAGAAAAGAATTCCAGTCATTCACCCAGTAAAGAAAACTGAAACCCTAGCCGAAGCCCAAATATTCTTTTTGGCCAGCCTCCCAAACATCGGTCGAGAAAAAGCAATAGCTCTCCTAAAATCCTACCAAGCTCCCCTAAAAGCCCTAATAAACATAGACAGTTGGTCAAAAGACGTCCACGGTCTAGGGCCAAAAATCACCAAGAAAGTGGAGCGAGTTATCAACAAACCTTATGAACAATGAAACGCGCGCGCAATTACTAATGCCTTCTGGCTCTTCTTCGTATTATGAATCAGCTTCAAAGCCAAAAGCTTAATGGACATATGGATATGACTTTTTACGTATACTGGATCAATCATTCTTTGGCTTCTGGTATGATCTCTTGTAGATTACGAGGTGAGGATTCACGTTTGTTCTTCCATGAACCTTAAATAGCTCTTAATGTTTTAGATAGTAAATATAATAAATATTCCTGAGAACACTCGAATGTGTTCTTGATCTGCTCATTTGGACAAGCTAAAGGAGATTTGCTTTAGGCATGCCTGAGAAAGCGATTTTGTACGAAGATGTAGATGGAACCACATATGAGGTTGAACTGCCTTTAACCTCCTATGTTGATCCAGAGGAGATCAGGGAGGAGCTCGGCGTCCCTTCCTACGTCGACATGAATTATTTTCCAATGAAAAGCGCCATGGTCACCATTTGGGCGGCTGTCAATGCTAAAGAACTCCATAAACTATATCCTCAAGTCTTCAAGAAGAGGGTTAGTAAGAAACCCATCCCAGTTCTGCTGTTCGGTGGAGGCGCCGTCAAAATTCACTGTAAAGATGCGAATGGCCAGGGTTCATTGTCGAGAAATTTGAAGGATACGGATTATATAGTTCCTAAAAAACAGGGTTTGGATTTCTACAAGCTTCTTCTAAACATGGATGAAGCCTTTGGAACCATGTATAGATCTTTCAAAACCAAGAGTGATGGACTTTTCAATGCAGTGAGGCATGGAGACAGATATAGGATCAGGACGATTGAGGGAATAGCAGAGGGAGGAATCCCTATAGTGGGAGTGATGGATATCCTCTGTGATCGCGTAGATTTGAGACATGAAATAGAAGTTAAAGATGC
>JABAOH010001197.1_pt1 | contig 34218 bp, 40 predicted proteins | sample 7062181 | NCBI WGS metagenome assembly JABAOH01 (sample SAMN14538630, study PRJNA623070) | marine sediment metagenome | biome: marine biome [ENVO:00000428]; feature: marine pelagic biome [ENVO:01000023]; material: deep marine sediment [ENVO:00002113]; isolation source: pool of 5 deep marine... | reverse complement strand
CCAAGCGGCAGGGAACTCTTGCGAGGATGGGGACCGGGTGAGGGCTTCACCATCCAAGGGAAAGACTTGCGCGGAAGCTTCAGTGCCCGCGGCGCAGCGTAGCGTTTCATGTGTCTACTTTGTCCTTTTTTCGCCACTTTTTGACCTCCTCTCGAGCACCTTATCGCGCTCCTTGTCTGAGGCTAGCTTTATCAATACAACGTTCGAGGGCGCGAGTGGCCTATCGACTTGAGTTCCATCAGCCTTGGTAGTTGTTGCTCCCTGAACTTGGATACGGCGTCGCTTAGTATCTACCTCGAGCACATCGCCCTCAAGCTTCTTAAAGTCGCCCTGCATGACCCGCACTTTGTCCCCCTTCCGTACGGGTAGGGAACGCGTTTTGTATTTTCCTCGGAGCTCGCGGCTGAGGGGTGCGGAAAGGAATCGGTGCCTCCGGTGCAAGGGCGCGGCGTAAAGCGCTAAGTGTTGTTTTCTAGGCTGTTTGCTCACCATTGCTCATACCACCGTTGAGGCTATCCCAGCTACGCGGGGCCACCGCTCGGCTGCCTCTCGAGCCATGGGTCCTTTAATCTCCGAACCCCTAGGAGCCCCCTCAGGGGTTATCAGAACTGCTGCGTTGCCCTCAAATTTTATCCGCATCCCATCTGTGCGGCGATACTCCTTGCGCTGGCGGATGATGATTGCGCGGACGAGTTGTTTCCGAAACTCGGGGGTGCCCCTCTTGACCGAGGCGATGATGTGGTCCCCTATCCCTGCCTTGCCCATGCGCCTACGTCGGCCGTGATAACCGACGACGTTCACGATCTGCAGCTCCTTGGCCCCCGTGTTGTCGGCACAGTCGAGACGCGCGCCAATCGGCAACGCCCGTATTGGAGCCATCGCGGTCACACCAATCGAAGTGCCAACACCTTTCTTCCCCATACTAAGCCCCCAGCTTCTGCACGACGACGAATGCTTTGGTCTTGCTTAGTCGTCGACACTCCATAATTTTCACCTTATCACCAACGCGAGCGGCGATGCAGGGTGGGTTGTGAGCATGGAGCTTGGAGGTGCGGCGTTCATATCGCTCGTATTTTGTGATTACCTGCATTCGCTCCATCTCAATCGTAACAGTACGTGACATCTTATCGCTCACCACGACGCCTTCGAAAGTTCTGCCTCGTACCGAAAGCGTACCGTGAAAGGGACACTTTGGATCGGAACATCGCTCCTTTGGTGGTTTTATTCCCATGCCTACCATAGCTTTACCTCCTTCGCTTCACTCGCTCCTCAGGCTGCCCGACGAGCTTCGCTCCGTCGACTTCGACTTTCTCGCCACTAGGGCGGGTGAACATGAATTTAGAGCTCGCCTTAGGTACGATCTTGGTCCTGCCATCCTGCTCGATCATCAGTATGTCTCGCGTTTCGTCGACGATGGTGCCATAAGTGCCGAGCAGCGTAGGATCCGAACTATTCGTGACCCTAGCCTTGAGCCCAATGAGCTCATGCCGCAGCACGTTTCGCTTAGTTATCGGCATACCCTTCACCTATCTCGTGTCGATCATATCAGGGGAGAAACCCATCTCCACGAGTACCTCCTTCGCTCGGGTTTTGTGATTGCCCTGAAGCTCGATGTGACCCTCTTTCGAGGTTCCTCCGCACGCGAGCTTCGATTTCAAGCTCTTCGTCAGTTCCTTGATATCAAGTTGTTTTTCATCTATGCCTTCAATAATGGTCATAATTTTGCCGTATTTTCGCTTGATTGAATATACATTGATCCGCTGCTGTTCGCGGGCGATCTCCTGGCAGACGCAGAGTTCTTTGGGCAAACCACAGACCTTACACACCTCTGGCAGCTCTCATGCACCTCCTTTTTGTTTTTCTTTCATGATGGTGAGTATCCGAGCTATCGTATGCCGAAGATCGCGTATCCGCGCCGGGTTCTCAAGCGAGCCTCCTGCGGCTGCCGTGGCGCGCGTTCGGGCGAGTTCGGCTCGAAGTTCTCTAATCTTTGCCTTCATCTCCTCAACGCTCAAGTCTCGAATCTCACTGGACCTGAGTATCGCCACTTTTATCGTCCTCCTCGGGTTTAACTTCTTTTGCTTCTTCTCCCTCGGCGGCCTTAACCTTCTCCTGCTCCTCACCCGCTTCCACTGCTGGAACAGCTTCCGCTGGTTTGGGGATTTCCTCAGCTGCAATTTTGATCTCGTCGGGTAGTGGGACCCCAGGTGGCATTATTAGCACCTTTACCCCTGCTATCCCTGGCTTCAGCTTCGCGGCCGCGTAACCGTGGCTAACTAATTTTTCCGCTGGTTCCCCCGCCTTGCTGAGATAACCCTGATAGAAGCGTTGAGTACGGGTGCGTTCTCCAGCTATCCTACCTGAGATCGTGACTTCGGCGCCCCTGGCACCAGCGTTCATTACCCTCCGTAGCGCAGTGTGCCCAACCCGCCTCGCGCTTATCCCACGCTCGAGGGCGAACGCGATTCGCTTCGCCATAATAGGGGCGCAGAGTTCAGGCTTCATGAGCTCGACGACTTCGACCTGCGGGTTCTCCAACCCAAATTTTTGGGCAAGCTCATCAGTGAGATGCTTTATGCTCTTTCCCTTACGCCCAATCACCATCCCGGGCCGCTCGACATAGAGTGCGACCCGCGTGCCGGTTGGGATTCGCCTGATGTCTGCCCCACCGTACCCCGCCCGCTCGAGTTCTCGCGCTAAGAACTCCTCGAGCTCCATACGTTTTAAGCCGAGTTTAATGAAGGTGCGCTCCACTGGCACTAGGCTGCCTCCTTGAGGATTATCTCCACATTAGTCAGCGGCTTGTTGAATGGGGTGGCTCGAGCGAAAGCGCGGGGCAAAAATCCGGGGATTGTGATTCCCTTATGGGCGCTTGCGTGCACAATTTTGAGTTTCTCCGCGTCGAGCCCCTTGTAAGTTGCGTTGGCCTCAGCATTCTCCAAAACTTTTAGAATTGCGCGTGCTGTTTTAACCGGAAATTGTCCGCTTCCTCCTGCCCCCCGCCTGTGTGGGATCTTCTTTCGATGGCGCTTGAACGGGACGGGCTTTTTCTTATCAACAACCGCTTGCAAATACTCCTTGGCCGTAGCTAGTTTCATGCCCCTGATTGTCCTGCAGACCTCCATCGCGTGCTTGGGTGAGACCCGCATTTCTCTGCCGAAAGCTTTCGCGCATGGTTCATCCACTTTTGTAGAATAACCGAATTTAGGCATTACATCACTTCAACGGAACATACAAAGAGCTGCGGGTTGCCCCAATACCAGGCGTTCCATGGGTGACCTTCCGGCGCGTCTGGGAGAACTCGCCGAGGCGGTGACCGACCATCTCCGGCTTCACCTCGACCATGACGAACTCCTTTCCATTGTGGATGGAGAACTTCAGGCCGACCATCTCAGGCAGGATTACCATCTCTCGGCAATGGGTTCGGATGGGGGCCTCTATTTTTCCAGCCTCTCGCGCCCTTCGAATGCGTTCGATCAACTTCTTCTCTCGGGGCGTGAGGCCGCGGACGAGCGAGCGCCGCTGACGTGCTGGCAGGAGCTTTGCGAAATCGTCGAGCGTAAGCTTCCGGAGCTCCTCAATCGAATAACCCCTAAACGTAAACTTCTTCGGCATGTTTTTACCTCTTACCAGTTCTCTTTGCCGCTATTAATCCCACCTTTTGTCCAGGCGGCGCACCCATTCCAACGGTTTTCGGCCTGCCTGCATGCTTGCCCCTGCCTCCCCCGAAGGGGTGGTCGACTACATTCATTGCGACACCCCGCACATGAGGGTATGGCTTCCCTCGCGAGAGCATAGCGTGATAACGCTTTCCGGCCTTGACGAACGGTTTCTCTAGACGCCCACCACCAGCTACAACCCCCACGGTGGCTCGGCAACGTGGGTTGAAATCCCTAATTTCCCCCGAAGGGAGCTGGACTGTCGCACGACCGATGTCGTGGGCAATCAGGATACCATGGGTGCCGGAGGCGCGAACAAAGCGTCCCCCATCCCCCGGTCTTGATTCGATGTTGTGAAGTGGGGTGCCCTCCGGAATCTCAGCAAGTGAGAGCGTGTTGCCCGGCTTGATAGGGGCTGAGATACCACACATTATTTTATCTCCCACTTTTAACCCCTCAGGCGCGAGCACCAAACGCTCTTCCTTATCACCATACCTTATCCTAGCCACCGGGGCACTTCTGCCAGAATCATGCAGAATGTCTATCACGACTGCCTCAGCCTCCTTTTCGGCTGGAGGTAGCTTAACCTCACCGAGCTTTCGCCAAGACTTTGCACGGTAGGTGGGCGCCCCTTTGCCGAGCCTTTGAGCTCTTATCCGCTTTCCCATCAGATCATCCCCAGTTTCGAGGCTATCTCGTCCGCCATGAATTCAGGCGCGAGCTTCACATAGGCGCGTTTTCGCCCATCTGGGATTACCTCTATTTTCACGCTATCGACTTTCACTTCAAAAAGCAGCTCAATCGCAAGCTTCACGTCCGATCGGGTTGCATCGTTCGCCACGATAAACATGAGCTTGTTTTCAGATTCGATTAGCTTCACGGCCTTCTCTGTAGCCTGTGGGTAAAGCACGACTTTGTGCGGGTCCTTCATACGAACAATCCTCCGGCGAGCTTTTGAATAGCTCCTTTTGTCCATACTGTAAGCCTCCCTGCAACGCCTCCAGGGGCGAGCTGTTCCGCGTTAAGAGTTCTAACTTTCACGACCTCGACGCCGGGCAAGTTCCTCGCACCGAGTTTGATGCCCTTGTCTTCGCCCACCACGATAAGTGGACCGACAGCCTGCCGATATCGCCTGCTGCGCATCTTGCCGCGCCCTGCCCGCACTCGCTTACTCCTAGCTACACGCTGCACGTCCTGCCACAACCCGAGCTTTTGGAAGATTTCCTTCGTCTGGCTGGCCCGCCCAATCCCCTCAAGCTCGTCAGTCACCACGAGCGGCAGTTCAGCAACGCTTTCAACGATGTGCCCCCTTGAGCTGACCAACTTTTTCTCCTTGGTAGCAGCGACCGTCGAGCGAACGGCAAGCCGGCGTTCTTTTCGGTTGATACGCTCGCGGAGAACCTTTTCGACTTTCGGTGGGTGGGCCCGCCTTCCGCCGACCGTGAAGGGAGCAAAAGCTCCACGTCCAGCAGCGGGGTAACGAGTTCCCTTCACACGACGAACTCGAGCAACGCCATGCCCCTTCCCCCATGTCTCGGCGGAAGTGCGCTTGCCCGCCATCCAGTTAGCCCCCCAAGGCTGAAGCCGGGCAGTCTGGGCAGCCATCACCGCGCGCTTAATAACATCAGGTCTGAACTGCTCATCGAAGATTGCCGGGAGCTCTATCTCCTCGACGGGTTTACCCTCAAGAGAATATACGTGGACTTTCATTTTCATGCACCCTGCTGGGAAGCCATGCTTATGTAAGTGATAGAGGGCGGCGAGGTCGGAGTTCCAGCGGGCAAGCGCATGGGTTGTCGGAGTTGCACAAGCCGTTTCGTGGGGCTTGGCACCGATCCCGCGAGCACGATGAAATCTCCCTTGATTGGACCATACCTGAGGAAACCACCACTTGGCGTCACCTCCTTCCCATCACCCCCGAGCTTTAAAATGCGCTTGTTGAAATCCGTGCGCTGGTGGTAGCCCATCTGTCCTGCGGCGGGGACGGTCCACATTACCCGCGCGGGCGACCAAGGGCCGAGCGTCCCAACTTGGCGGTGCCCCTCCTTGGTCTTGCGAGGCAAAATTTTGATTCCCCAGCGTTTGACGGGCCCCTGGAATCCTTTGCCCTTAGTGATCGCGAGCACATCGACGTATTCACCCTCTTTAAAAACATCGGCAACGCGGACCTGCTTCCCCAGCAATCCCTTGCAGTAATTCCACCTTTCCTCTACCTTGCTGCCTCCGACGCGGATTTCAATCAAGTCTGGCTTTTTCTTGCGCACGTTGCTGGCGCGGGGCTGTGTACACGCGAGTACACGAACGTCAACAATTTTTCCCTCTTTGATGAGTGCTTCTGCGCGCTCGAACGCTTTCTGCTGGTCGTACTTTTTGGGCAAGTTCATCGTTTTAGCAAGATCCTTCGGCAGCTCGCTCGCCCAGATATCCGTTGCAGCGTTGAGTCCCCGGGTGGTCGAGCTGTACAGACGAGCAGAACAGATGATAAGAGGGGGGGTCTCGATGACCGTAGCAGGAATATTTATCTCTTGGCCCGAAGTCAGGCTTTTCTTGCGGTCGTCTATCATAAAGACTTGGGTCATTCCTGCCTTGTAGCCGACAAACCCTTGGAGGCGTAGGGTAGCTTCCGCTGGCCAAGCCCGCACATGGGCGATTGGGCGTGGGGCTCGCACTCGCGGCATGTAGGCGAGTGAGCCCCGCCTCGGACGGTGTTTTCGCCTTCCCATTTTATCCCTCGATGAGCGCGTTCAGCAGCGCGAGCGTTGCCACAAGCGCTTCCTCTGTTCGAACGGTGGCAGCCCCTTGGCTCGGGATCGTGTTGATTACGACGTCGAAGAGTTTGCCCGCATCGACGCCTTGGCGCTCGCAGATTTCGAAGAGGCCCGCATAAGAGCCCCCGAAAGCCACCGCCACGCTGCGAGGATTGCTACTCCTTATCGCTTGCACAGCTTCATATAAATTTTGGCCGTGCCGCGACGTTCCTATCGTATAATCTACTTTCAGAACTTTTAAAGCATCTGCGAGGGTTTTCGCCCGTAGGACTTCGTAGCCCCAGTATTCACCGACTGCGTTCCGTGGTACCTGCTCGATTGCGCGTTTGCCCTCACCCAAACCTTCTCCGAGTCTAACCGTTACCCGCTGACCAACCCTAAGTTTTTCACTTGTGAAACCACGCTCATGTATACCGAGTTCAAGCAGGCTACCACTTTTGCCCACGTCTATAACGACGGCTTCACGATAATTGCCAGCGACGGTTTTTTCATCTGCGAGCGGGTGGGAGGGTATACGCAGCGGCGGTAGCAAACCAGCGTAGCGAAGCTCTCGCGCACGTGGAAATAGGAGTTTGCGCAGATATTGCGGCGTTTCCATATAATGCAAAAGTGTTGAGATAATCTTGGTCTCTAAGGCTTGATTTTTAACGTGGGGGTCATCGTCGTGATAAATGCAAACCTTACCAACACGAAAAATCGCTAGCGCACGCCCGATTGAACCAATCTTGAGGGTTTTCTGTCGAAAGTCAGGTGCATCAGCAACGAGCGAGGACGGCAGCAGCACTAAAAACGATGTGGATGTTCTGGGCATCATCGCTTAACCCTTTGCAACTCCCACAGGTTTCAAGCGGGCGACCATTCGAGCGATTCCCGCCCTATGGGACACCTCACAGACCTTATGGATATCTTTATAACTTCTTGGCGCCTCCTCTGCGATTACCGAAATCTTAGCTGCTCGCACTATGATGCCCTTCGACTCGAGCTCTTTCTTCACATCTTCACCCCAGAACTGCTTGAGCGCCGCCGTGCGGCTCATGTGGCGCCCTGCGCCGTGGGCGGTCGAAGCAAACGTCTCCTGCATCGCCCGCTCGGTGCCCACGAGCACGTAGGAGGCAGTGCCCATATCCCCCGGGATAAGCACCGGTTGCCCAACGCTACGGTAAATGGCGGGCACACTTGGGTGTCCAGGGGGAAATGCTCTTGTAGCACCTTTCCGATGTACACAAACTTTCTTGCGTCCTCCGTCAATTTGGTGCTCCTCAAATTTAGCGATGTTATGTGCGAGTCCATAAACAAGGCGGAGACCCAATTTTTCCGCGTCCTGTCCAAAGACTTGCTCGAACGATTGTCTCACCCAATGTGTAATCATCTGTCTATTTGTGAATCCATAGTTTGCAGCGCACGCCATCGCTGCGAGATATGCCTGCCCCTCAGGCGAATTTATTGGAACATTTACAAGCTCTCTATCAGGGAGAGTTATGCCATATTTTCTAACGATACGTTCCATAGTTCTTAAATAGTCCGAGCAAACCTGATGGCCCAGACCTCTCGATCCGGTGTGAATCGTGACCGTGACTTGCCCCTCGTGGGTTATCCCAAAAGAGGAAGCGACTTCCTGGTCAAAAATTTTATCTACCACTTGAATCTCCAAGAAATGATTTCCACTTCCAAGGCTGCCAAGCTGGGGGAGGCCGCGTTCTTTTGCACGTTGGCTTACTCTACTCGCATCAGCACCGGCAAGGCACCCTCCCTCTTCAAGTCTTTCCATGTCTTCTTCCCAGCCAAAACCATTCTCAACAGCCCACCTTACACCGTTCTCAAGAACTTCATCAAGCTGGGAATAGGTAAGCTTGACCTTTCCCCTGCTACCCAACCCTGAGGGCACGTTTCGGAAGAACGCGTCTACAAGTTCGCGGAGTTTCGGCTCGATGTCTTTTTTGTCAAAATTGGTCTGCAACAACCGCACTCCACAGTTGATGTCGTATCCTACACCTCCGGGGCTAACAACACCCATCTCAGCGTCGGTGGCCGCAACCCCACCTATCGGAAATCCGTATCCTTGATGACCATCTGGTAGCGTTATCGAGTATTTGTAGATGCCCTGCAGGAATGATACATTCGTGGCTTGCTCCAGCGTCATATCCCTGCGCATTTCATTTAGCAGCTCGGCGTCAGCGTATATCCGAACTGGAACTCGCATCCCAGGCTTGTGGTCCTTAGGAATCTCCCACCGCACATCGTCGATTTGCTTAATCTTATCTGTCCACACCATTTTTACACCTTAAACTAATAGGTGCTCGTAAAGTTAATTACTCTTTGGTTTGAAAAACGTGCAATTTTTTAAATATCTACGACCGCTTGCACCGAGCAGCGTTCAGGTTCACACTTGATTTCCATCATGTGGTAGGTCATCGCCTTGACTGCGGTTCTCTCGGGGTGCTTAGTCGGGTCAAACGGTTCTCCCCAAACTCGAGCAATGAGCTTGAAACCACCATTGGCCCCAGAAATTGATACCTTGAACTTTGACATTACCAAATTTTGGGTGTCGTGAAAGTAGAGTAGTCGATTTAACCAATCGTAAAGCAGCGCCCCCTCGTCCTCAGCCTCCAGCTCGACCTTGACTTCCTCGCGCGGCTCGACTTTGCTCGTATCGACCATCACCTCGAAGAGAGCAAGCGCCGCGTTCTCGAAGGCCTCAGCTAAGTCGTGACCGTAAGCGCGAAAGCCGATGTCCGACGGGTGCTCGACCCACTCGAAGCGCTTCATGGTTATCATTTAATTCTAGGATGGTTTGGGATAAATCTAACCGAGGCGCTGAACGGGCACCCTAGCAGGTTCTAGAGGATAAGGAGGATTTCCACGCTCATTTTGCCACCTCGACATTAGGCGGATTTATATTTAAGACGAGAAGCGATACGGGTAAAAGGAGGATGGGGATGTGATATGATAAAAATAGAAAATCTTGAGTTCATATATCCAAAATCAAAAAAGAAAGCATTAAACGGAATTTCTTTCCAAATAAAGGAAGGAGAAATCTTTGGGTTCTTAGGACCAAATGGTGCAGGGAAGACCACCACACAAAAGGTAATCATAGGACTACTCAAAGGATACGGCGGAAATGTTGAATTACTAGGTAAAGACCTTCAAAACTGGAGATCAGACTTATATGAGAGAATTGGTATCTGCTTCGAATTCCCCAATCATTACCAGAAACTAACCGCCTTGGAGAACCTAGAACTGTTTGCTTCTTTTTACAGTAGGAAAACCGTTAATCCTCATGAACTGCTGAAAATGGTAGACCTAGACCAAGACGCCAATCAGAGGGTAGGCGCATTTTCCAAGGGTATGCAAATGAAACTAAATTTCATACGGGCATTGCTCAACAACCCTCAAATACTGTTTCTAGATGAACCCACCACTGGTCTTGACCCAGTCAGCTCCAGACAGGTCAAAAACATCATCCTGAAAAAGAAAAAGGAGGGCAAATCAATCTTTCTTACAACGCATAATATGACTGATGCTGACGAGCTTTGTGACAGGGTAGGATTCATAATAGATGGCAAATTAAACCTGATTGCGAGCCCAAAGGAACTTAAGATAAAACATGGCAAAAAAGTCGTCAGAGTGGAATATCTCAAAGGCGATAAACTCATACGGGACAAGTTCCAACTGGCAAATCTTGGTACGAACAGCAAATTCATTAAACTGCTAAAAGGAGGGCAAGTTCAGACCATCCACACTGCTGAGGCAACTCTAGAGGATGTATTCATTAAGGTTACTGGAAGGCAGCTGGAATGAATCAACTTAAGACAATGATCAAATGGGAGTTCATCCTACAATCCAGGTACAAGATAATCCATCTCTCGATAGCAAGCGTTGTACTGTACTACCTAGCCATTAAGGCAATACCATTCATTGACACGGAATACTTTCGTACCGTGTTTTTGTATTGGGATCCGGCACTAATTGGCATCATGTTCGTTGGAGCACTAGTGCTATTTGAAAAAACCGAAAACACACTCCAAGCACTCACCGTCACACCAATGGAGACACGAAACTATTTTCTTGCTAAGATAATATCACTCACTACGCTTTCGGTTGTAGCAGCTTTGCTGTTTTTATTCCTTGTTCATGGATTCGAGTTCAACTACCTTTACATGTTCCTTGGAATAATTCTCACATCCGTGTTTCTCATACTGCTTGGCTTCATCTTGGTGTCAAGATGCAAAAGCATAAACGAATATTTACTCACGGTGGGGCTTTCATCTCTGGTATTGTTCATTCCCCCAATGCTGCACGTATCCGGATTGTATGAAAACGTTATATTCTACCTATGGCCTTCACAGACATCCTTTTTCCTACTCAAAGGTGTGTTCAGCGAAGTCGCCTTATGGGAGACAGTATATTCAGTTGTTTATCTGTCCTTATGGACAGCTTTATGCTATCATCTCGCAAAGAGAGCGTTCTACAAACATATAGTAATGGGGGGAAAGTAAAGTGGCATACGCCAGCAAACTACTCGCAAGCGACTTAAGAAGCATCATAAGAGAAAGATTGTATCTTTACGCCTTTGCATTATATCCAATAATTTTCGCTGTGGTGGCCAGGTTCGTCATCCCATGGATTTCAGAGAATGTGTACTACCTCGAACCATTTTACCCCATGTTGTTCATGATGATGGCTATTTTACTGCCTATGACGTTTGGTTTCATCACTGCGTTCCTCATCATGGATGAGCGCGATGAAAACCTGCTAACGGTGTTACGTGTCATGCCTATTTCAAGGAGCGCCTACCTCATCTACAGAATGTTATTAATGACGTTGTTCTCGTTTATCTATGTCGCCATGTTTCCGGCACTAACCGGCCTTGTGGAAGTCCCATTTCTTTTGTATCTGCCGGTTGCGGTTCTGTTTGCCGTGTTCACGCCGGTGATGGCGTTGATAATAAACGTACTTGCAAGTAACAAAGTACAAGGTTTCGCCGTGATGAAAACGCTTGGAGGTGCATTCCTCCTACCCCTCTTCGCCTTCTTCATCGCCGAAAACTGGAAGTATGTTTTCGGCCTGGTCCCAAACTTCTGGACATTCATGGCCCTCGACAAAGTATTAACCATCGGTATTCATGATTACATTCATCTAGGAGTAGGATTTGCTGTGCACCTTGCATTACTATCTGTACTCTTCCATAAATTCAACAAGAAATTTTAAAAACAGAGATTATACGGGTTTTATCTGAAGGAATCTTAAACAATAAACTCCTCTCTTCTTTTTTTAATAAAAATAGAAGCGCCGGGGAAGGGATTCGAACCCTTGAGGCCCAAAGGGCCACACGCTCTCAAGGCGTGCGCCTTACCTGGCTTGGCTACCCCGGCACCAGAAGAATCTGGTGAATGTGATGATAAAGATTTATCTAAGGTTTTGAAATAAAGAAATTGATAATCACGGCAGCTTTAACCTGAGCGATAACTATTCCAACGCAAACAGTATTTACCGATAACACCTGAGCAAATCGAGGATTAGCGAAAAAGCCTACCCAGCAGGATAAACCTCACAGAGTAATGCTCTTAATTGATAAGTTCCCATAGCCGGATCGTAAGGAGGTTTATTGCTTGTCAGCAAATTAACATTTGACTCCCATACCCCATATTCAGGCCGACCTTTTTCCGGGAACCACCAAGCATGTTCACAATTCACAACTTTTGGATGAATCCCCTCTGTCAGTTTAGCTTTCTGCTTGATTTTACCCCTAACATTTTCTATAAAAACCCATTCACCATCCTTGATCCCTCGCTCTTCTGCCGTTTTTGGATGTATTTCAACTAAGGGATCGGGATGAACTTTCCTTAGTGATTTGATTTGCCTCAATTCGGAATGAAAAAATACAGTAGTTCTTCCTCCGGTGATTAAAATTAACGGATATTTTTTGGCGATCTCTGGCGTGCTTATTGGGCTTTCTGGAGGTTCCTTATAGGTTGGCAGGGGATAATAACCTAATTGCTCGAGCTTGTTCGAATAGACCTCGACTTTTCCCGAAGGTGTTTTAAATCCTTCCTTTTCGTACTTTTTATATTCCGTGGGAAGAAGGACAAAGTTTTTTTCCTTCAATTCTTTCCATGTGCACCCGGCAGGAATCAATTGACGATCGTAAACCTCTTCGAGAGCTTCGGTGCCAACCTTTAAGTTCAGTTTTCTGGCTAATTCAATCAATATTTCCTCATCTTGCTTGCATTCTCCAATTCTGACAATTTTTTTCTGCGCACAAAGAAATCTCTCAGCGTTATAAGGAAGCCCCATAACCGCATCCACCTCAAGCCAGCTGGCCGCTGGAAGGACTACATCAGCAAGTTCGGCAGTTGGAGTCATAAAGAGATCTGCAGCAGCAATAAACTCAAGTTTTTTTAATGAATCATAAACTTCCCTAGAATTTGCAAAACTCACTAATCCGTTGTTCCCAAAAAGGAGGAGCCCTTTGATAGGGTAAGGTTTGCCTGTTCTCATGGCTCTGAGTATGGATGGTATATGGCCCGATGGAAGGATAGCATGTTCAGAACTTAGGAGTTTAAATCTGTCATAACCCAATCTCTTTCTTTTTGTTTCTTCAGGCAATGTATTTTCTAATGTTGGAATATTGGACCAAATTCTTCTGCCAAATTTTAACCCGCCTGGTATATCTATATTTCCCGTTATTGCCGGTAGGAGCATCACAGCTCGGAGCGTCTGAATGGAGTTAGGTGTATGCTCGATTGCTACTCCCCACTCAACGCAAGCTGGTTTATTTTCTGCGAACTCTCTCGCCGTTTCCTTTATTTTTTGTTTTTCAATCCACGTTATTTCTTCTGCCCATTCCGGAGTGAATTTCTTAACATGCTCGACTAATCTATCAAAACCATATACCCATTTTTCCACGAAATCTTTATCGTATAACTCCTCTTGTATAATAACATTCAACATAGCTAAAGCCAATGCACAGTCAGTTCCAGGCCTCAATTGTATCCATATATCTGCCCTTTGTGCTGTGATTGTAAGACGTGGGTCTATGACGATAAGCTTACTTCCCTTATCCAGCGCCTCAAGAAACGGCCATGGAAGCTCACCATCAGGGCCAGTTATTATTGGATTATGGCCCCAAACGAGTATGCATTTGGGATTTACATCTTTATTATAATAGTCATTAACGAGGTATTCTCCGAAGGTGATCGTGGCGACCGTAAGACGGGGGAAGAAACACTGCGCTAACCCAGGTTCACTCCAATTTGGAGTTCCAAATGCGTGGGCGAACCTCGGGACGAATAGATAATGGTGCCTTCCAGTTCCTTGGAATACAGCTACCGATTCTGGCCCGTACTGTTTTCTAATGCGGGCGAGTTCATCGGATATAATACTTAAAGCCTCGTCCCACGAGATTCGGTCCCACGTTCCTTCCTTCACCTTCTTGAGAGGATGCTTAAGACGATCCGGGTGATAGAGCAACTCTAGTGAGGCAAGACCTTTTGCACACAATCTCCCTTTATTAATAGGATTTTCTTTATCACCTTCAATTTTCGTCACTTTGCCATCTGAAACGTGTACAAGGACCCCACAACCTCCATGGCAAATCCGACAAACGCTTTTATGTATTTCCAATTTTATCAATGTTTTTTCTTTTTCTTTATATTTATTATTTCCCTTTCCTTTTCTGACTTGAGCGAAAATATAAAATCAACCCCCTAAACCTTATGCGCGCCTTGCGAAAGAGCAAGAAATTTTAATTTTATATGAATCGAAACCTCTGTAGTATAAAAATAGTATAAAAATCTCATAAAAAAACAAAATACTTTTATTCTCTCTGTTAAATCAAAAATGTGTTGTTATGTCTAAGGAGAAGAGCGTTTGGGAATATATTGGAAAGGAAGAAAGTGACTGGTTGAAAAAAAAGCTTGGCATCGATCCCCACGATGAAAAAGAACAAATCAAAGCAAACCTAATGGTCGTTGGAGGTATGCTGCCCCTTTGCTGGTCAAGAGCCAAGGTCTTCATGGATTTAATGTATCGTGAAGCAGAACTCAAGAAAGGGGACAGGGTTCTACTCTTGGGGGAAGACCTAACGGCCTCGGGTCACGTCGAAGCGGTCAGAACGCGAATAGGGAAAAAAGGTGAAATCAAAATGGCCGACTATCTGCTGGAGGGCCTTGAAACCTTCAAAACCGATGTCATAGAGAGGACGTGCACCAAGTTTAGAGACGAATACTTCGACGCCGTGATTCTCGCCCATGGATTCCACCATGCAATAGATGGAGATAGAGCTGCGAAGGAGATGACTCGAGTCCTAAAGAAAGGTAAGAAACTCGTCATCGCAGAAATGCTTCTGTTAAGCACGTTTGTACTCGCTGAGCAGGATGTACACCTTCAATGCATCTTTGAAAAAGCCTTCCTATCAAAAGCGTCTGAAGCAGCCTCCGGAAAAAGTTCTTACTGGGATGTGAAAGCATCCATCGGGGACCCAGAGCAGGATATACCCAATACTTTCAGCAAATATCTTTCAAATATAAGCACGTTCCCATGGAGGGGCATAGTGCTAGTCGTCGGCACTAAAAAATAGTTGAAAATTAGGTCTTGAGTTCGATCTCGATCGCGACCTCTTCAGGCACCTGGATGCGCATGATCTGTCGCATCACTCGCTCGTCTGCCTGCATGTCAATTAAGCGCTTGTGCACGCGCAGCTCCCACCGGTCCCATGTCGCCGTTCCCTCACCATCGGGCGATTTTCTCGTGGGCACCACTATCCTGCGCGTGGGGAGGGGAATAGGTCCCGAGATCTTGATGCCGACCCGCTCCGCTATACCGGCAATCTGCTTGCAGACCTCGTCGAGCTTCTTTGGCTCTGTGCTCGAGAGCCTTATGCGCGCCTTTTGCAATGATACCCCTCACCCTACCTAGAGGGAAGGGGATAATAAAAGAGTTGGGACTATTTCGCGGGTGTCAGGTCGATGCAAACACCTGCTGCGATAGTCATGCCCATGTCGCGTACAGCGAAGCGACTCAGTTGTGGGAGGTCAGCAGCCTTCTCGATTACCATGGGCTTTGTAGGCGTTATCTTAACTGTTGCCATGTCTCCCTTCTTTATGAATTCCGGCTTCTCCTGAACCACTTCACCGGTCTTCGGGTCAAGCTTCTGAGTAATTTCCGATATGGTGCAAGCTATCTGCGCCGTGTGGGCGTGGAAAACCGGAGTATAGCCGGCAGCTAACGCCGTTGGATGTTGCAGCACAGCAATTCGTGCGGTGAACTCCTTAACCACGGTTGGAGGCGACTTCGGGTGCCCCGCAACATCCCCCCGCCTTATCGCGGTCTTCTCGATCCCCCGAACGTTAAAGCCTATGTTGTCGCCGGGCTCGGCCTGCGGAATTGTCTCATGGTGCATCTCGATCGATTTCACCTCCGCGCTCACTCCCGCAGGCTCGAAAACGAGGGTATCGCCAGTTTTCAGCACTCCCGTTTCAACCCTCCCCACAGGCACGGTTCCAACCCCAGTAATGGAGTATACGTCCTGCACTGGCAGACGAAGCGGCTTGTCGACAGGTTTCGAAGGTACAGAGAATGCATCCAGCGAGGCATAAAAGACGGAACCTGTGTACCACTTCATCTTGTCGCTAGGTTTAGTCACGTTATCCCCATGGAATGCCGAAGTGGGAACGAACGTGAATTTTTCTGGGTTCTTGAAGCCAACCGTTTTCAGCAGGTCGATAATCTCATCTTTGAGCTTGTTAAACACATCCTCTTTGTATCCCACGAGATCCATCTTATTTATAATAACCACCAGTTGTCCAACCCCAAGGGTAAAGGCAAGCGCCGCGTGCTCCCGTGTTTGAGGCATAATCCCGTCATCAGCTGCGACCACGAGCACCGCTGCGTCAGCTTGGCTTGCACCAGTAATCATGTTCTTAACGAAGTCCCGGTGCCCTGGGGCGTCGATGATAGTGAAGTAGTACTTGTCCGTTTCGAACTTTTTGTGCGCAAGGTCGATGGTAAGTCCCCGCTCTCGCTCCTCCTTAAGGGCGTCCATCACCCAAGCGAACTTGAAGGTCTTACCTCTGTCGCCCATCGCCTCGAACTTCCTTAAATCTTCCTCTTTCACCAATCCCTTTTCATAAAAGGTTCTACCTACCAACGTGGACTTACCGTGATCCACATGTCCGATTGTTATCAGGTTCAAGTGAGGTTTCACCATTCATATCTCCTCCTCTAGCTAATTCCCATTTGCGTGTGCATTTTAAAAGCCTTGCGTTATCTTGCTCCCTTTGCTATTCGCTCAGTCTCCCCTTTGCGCGCCACGGCGAAACTTTTCATGTCGTTGTTAGCGGCCATTATGAGTTCCTCGGCAAGGCACTCCTCGATCGATTTTTTGTTTGAGAAAGAAGCTGCGAAGCTTCCGGCCGCGAGATTCTTGAGTGCGATGTCGAGCCTCCGCTGGGGGGAGGAGTCGACAGCGACGTAGTAGGTTATCCCCCCGTAGCTTATCCGGGTTGTCTCCTCGCGTGGAGCCGAATTCTGTATAGCGTCGATCAAAACTTGAATAGGATTATTATTCGTCTGCTTTTCGACAATCTCAAATGACTTACGCACGATGTTATATTCCTTGTATTTTTTACCGCAGGCTTTGGCGCCACGGATCGCCTTGCCTCCAAGCTTTCTCACGCCCGGCCCTGAGCGCATAATTTTATTTATCAACCGCTCGACAATCGGCGCACCCGCTTTTCCAAATTGTTTACGGGAATGTCTTCCACCGCCATGCAGAACCATACCTGGCTCCAGCCGAATGTACTGCTTCAGCCCAGGATCCTCTATCGTAATACCATCGACTGACCACTTGTCGAAGTACTTGAACGCCACTCAATCACCGCGCTGGCTTCTCCTTGCGCCCCTCCACGAGCTCATTCAGCGAAACGTCATTCACTTTGATCACCTTGTAGCGAACGCCAGGAATATCACCGTACGAACCACCCTTTGCACCCCCTATCCCCTCGATGACGACCTCATCGTGTTCATCGATAAACCCAATTGCGCCATCTCTAGGAGCGAAAGCTGTGACTTGGCGACTATTCTTTATGAGCTGAACGCGAACGCATTTCCTAATCGCTGAGTTTGGCTGTTTAGCTTCGACCCCAACCTTTTCGAGGACTATTCCCTTGCCCTGAGGCGACCCTTCAAGGGGGTCAGCTTTTTCATCCAGCCTGAGCACCCGCCGCTTGTATTGGGCGCTCTTCCATCTAAACTTCTGCCGTTTGGAACCCAGCTTCCGAGCTGCAAATTCTCCTCTGGAACCTTTGCTCATATTACCCACCTAAAAGAATACTTTCCTTTCCAACCTTAAAAATCAAACAAGTGAGATATCCTGAATCCCATGATGGCGGAGAGCAAGTTTCTTTGCGCACTGGATTTTTCTGCCTCCTCGACCGATGGCTATTCCTCGGTCTTGTTCTTCGATTTTTATTAACGCAATTTTCTTGCCTTCACGTTCGACGATGTTGACTTCCCTGACCCTTGCAGGCATCAATATATTTTTCACGAACTTTAACGGGTCTGCGGAGTATTCGACGACATCGACGCTTTTCCCGATTACCCGCTTTGTTTTTCTGATCTTATTTCCACCTTTTCCTATGACAAAACCAATATCCCCCGTATTCACAACGAAGGTGAGCCTAGCCCCATTTTCGTGGATTATACAATCGTGAACCCTCGCTCCCGTCAAGCCTTCGAAGAGGGCGATGTAGCGCATTTCATCGGCACTGAGTTTGATGCTCATTTAGTTTCCCCCAAGCTAAGAATGTTCGAACCTCCCGGCTCTAGGACTGCAAGCACGCCTACCAAAAATGGCTTGCCGCAGGCTAGACCTAGCTCCGCGCTGCCCCCGGCGAAAATGTGAATGGGAGTATTTGTTAACCCTGAATAACGTTTGATATCATCCAAAACTTCCGATTGACAGTTCGATGCCACGATTACCAATTTTGCTTGCCCAAGCTTAAGAACCTTACGAGATTTATCTGTGCCCAAGATAACCTTGCCGGTGTCAACCGCTTGACGTATCTCCTTACTTACGTCCACTTTCTCCTTCCCTCCGCATCGCTAGCTCCACTGAACCAGTTCCTAACGGAATTGGTTGCCCCGCGATGACATTTTCGATTATGCCGTCGAGCCTGTCGCTCTCGCCGTGGACGCACGCGTCTAAAAGGTGCTTAGTCGTGATCTCGAATGAGGCCCGCGCGAGTACGCTGGCCTTTCCACCGCTGACTCCGTGCCTGCCCATCTGTTTCACCGCGCCCGATGCGGTCATCATATCGGCGGCCAGCATGATGTGCCTCACATCCACATCGAGTCCTTGCTCATCAAGCGTTTTTCTCGCCTCATTAATTATAGCGTTGCGTGCCGCCTCCACGCCCAGAACCGCCTCGATTTCGTGGACGTTATTGGTCGAAGTCCTTGTCTGGTCCACCTCTGACATTGCCAAGATTTCAGAGAAGTTGGAGCCCTCAGTATAAACGACATATTCATTGTCCTCCATCTTCACGACCACCCGGTTGATTCCCTTAACGCCGTGGAGAGGCAGTGCCCTTATTCTTGAAGCGAGCCTACGCAACTCAGACAAGCTCTGGGTCGTAGGTTTTATACGTAGTTTATAACCATCGATCGATGCATCCACCTTCAGCGCTCCCTTGATTGCGGAGACCACCTTTGAAGGAGTTAGCTCCCTTCGCTGCATCCGGGAACGGTCAAGGGTGAGGATGAAAACTATGTTGATCAAATCCATCTCTGTCTGTAGGACGACATCCTCAACCGTGGTCATTTCGATCTTTTGGGCGAATTCGCGTGCTTTTTCCTTACTTTTGGCGTACTTCTCCTTAAGGTAAATCGTCATTAGGGCGGCTGAGGGAACTCGTCTCGCATCGACAATTTCAATCAATCTAGGGAGCCCCAGCGTCACATTCAACTCGGCTACGCCCGCATAGTGGAAGGTCCGCAATGTCATCTGGGTACCAGGCTCGCCAATCGATTGTGCAGCTACCGTGCCGACGGCCTCCCCGGGCTCGACCATGGCATCTACATATGCCTGCTTAACGCCTTCGATTATTTCGCCTAGTTGTTCGCGCGTTATTGCTTTCTGTTTACCCACGCGTAGTAAGCTCTCCTCTAGTCCCTTAACCACTGCCTCGGGAACCACGTCATCCATCTTGCGAACTTCAGTCTTTATTGTATCAGGAGAAACGCCCGTCATGTACTACCCCCAACAACTCGCTCGATTATTTTTTCGACTTTAACAGCTTTTCCATTGTCACTGCGCGCCGGGTCGACGCCGTCCTCGCCGTACACAAACTGCACCACCGCACCCCGATCATCACGTACTGTCCCATCGTTCTCGACGCGGAGGTCTTGGAGGGCATTGATTAGGCGACGCTGCATGTAGCCACTCTGCGCAGTTCGAACTGCTGTGTCGACCAAACCCTCTCTCCCACCCATGGCATGGAAGAAAAACTCAAGTGGCTTGAGGCCATCCTTGTAGCTGGAACTTACGAATCCGCGGGCTTCTGCGCCGAGATCCCCGAACTTGAAATGAGGCAGGGTACGCCCTCTGTAGCCTCGACTCAAGCGTTCACCCCGGACGGATTGCTGCCCAACGCAAGCCGTCATCTGCGTGAGGTTAAGCATGCTGCCACGCGCGCCAGTTCTAGCCATGATAACAGCGGGATTGTCAAGACCCAGATATTTCTCGGCTATCTCTCCCGCTCGGTCCCTGCTCTCCGCGAGCACCTCCATTATGCGCATCTCGAGTGTTTCTCGGAGGGATCGGCCGGGAAATGGCTCGAGTTCTCCAGCATTGTAAACCTCAATCAGTTTTTTCACTTTCTCTCGCGCATCATCGAGCACCTCGCTTATCCGCTCCTTCGCCTCGGGCGGGATATCTTCATCATCGATGCTCGTTGTGAACCCAAACATGACTGCGGCGGCAATCGAGAGCTTTGTTACCCGATCCAAAAATTCCCGGGCAGCCGTTGTACCGTAATCTTTGACAATTCTGTCTAACACCTCACATCTGTCGAGCGCCTTGTAGCTCCGAGCGTCCATAACCCCGCTGAGCAACTGCCCGTCCCGTATGACCACGTACGCATCGATTTCGCACTCCTCTTTCTTGCAGCGGGTGCAGTTCTCACATATCTTGGCTTTGAATGTCAAATTCAGCCCCCTAGGAAGAAGCATGCTGAAGACCTGTTTGCCGGCCCAATACTCGATGCTCTTTTCTTTGACCGCTGGCTTAGGCAGACTGGCAAACACCCCCACAGCCGCCAAGAGCTGTTGGCTTTGTTCTCTCGTCAGCAGCGTACCTTTACGCGTGAGCAGGTATGCGCCCGTTATATGGTCTTGGATGCCTCCTATGATCGGGCCCCCAAACCGTGGAGAGAGGATTTGCTCTTGGACCCTCATGAGAATGCGCGCTTCGGCCTGGGCCTCCTCACGTTGGGGAGCGTGCACGTTCATCTCATCGCCATCGAAGTCGGCATTGTAGGGCGGGCAAACGCTTAGGTTGAGCCTGAAAGTTCGTCCAGGTAGGACCTTAACCTCGTGGGCCATTATCGACATGCGGTGAAGAGATGGTTGACGGTTAAAGAGCACGATATCACCGTTCATCAGGTGCCGCTCGACGGTGAATCCCGGCTCAAGAGTTTTCGCTAGCTCCTCACAATCAGCATAGCGCAGGTCGTAGCGTTTGCCATCAGGACTTACCACACAGTTCGCACCTGGATAAATGTCGGGTCCCCGGCGGACTAAGTTTCGGATATCCTCAATATTATGCTTGGTCGCACGAACGGGTATGCTCAGAATCCTCGCGATATATTCAGGTACACCTATCTCGTTGATGCTGATGTTCGGATCTGGAGAGATAACCGTGCGCGCGGAAAAGTCGACACGCTTGCCCGATAGGTTCCCACGGAAGCGCCCCTCTTTCCCGCGCAGGCGTTGGGCAAGTGTGCGCAGAACGCGACCCGATCTGTGTCGCGCTGGAGGGATACCAGAAACCCCGTTGTCGAAATATGTCGTGACGTGATACTGCAACAGCTCCCAGAGATCCTCGACAATTAGGTGAGGGGCTCCAGCTTCGATATTTTCACTCAAGCGCTGGTTGATCCGTATTATGTCCACTATCTTGTGAGTAAGGTCGTCTTCGGATCGTGCTCCGGACTCAAGTGTTATGCTCGGTCTGACTGTCACAGAGGGTATGGGCAAAGCCGTTAAGATCATCCACTCCGGCCTAGCAATTTCCGAATTTATCCCCAATAACATCGCATCTTCATTCGTTATGCGCTCGAGCCTCTCCCGTACATCGCTAGGCGTGAGGCGGTTTTTACCTTCGACGAATCCTGTAGGTTTTTCAAACTTCAGCGAAATTTGTTCTTCTTCACAATAGGGGCACTTATCTGTGGTTGAGGCGCTCTTGACGATCTCATTTGTCATCCCCCACCATTTCCGTCCAACCTCCCTCATCTCCGTGATCCGTTTTAGATATTCCTCAAGTTTTGGTCCCGATAACAATATTCTACCACATTTTCTGCATGTAGCTCGAAGGCAGTTGTAGATTGTGTCCACATAACCCACATGGATGACGGGACGCGCCAACTCAATGTGACCAAAGTGGCCGGGGCAATCGCCTGCCCGCGCGCCACAGGTTCGGCACCTCAGACCCGGGTCAATAACTCCGAGACGGGAGTCCATGAGTCCCCTCTCTATGGGATAACCATCTTCATCGTAGGTGTCAGCGGTGACAACTTTTGTCACCGAAATTTTGCGTATTTCCTCTGGCGACATCAAGCCGAAGTCCATACGGTCGATTAATTTGGGGATGTGCATCATAATTATCACCTAGGCCCTATCCTTCAGCCGCAAGCGTGGCGACATGCACATCGACTTAAGCTCGTCGACTAGTAACTTGAACGCGTAGGATATCTCCACCCCGTAAATCTCCGAGTCTTCATCACAAACCGGGCAGTACGTGCGATCTCGCCGCCTGTCGTAAATCGCAAAACTGCCGCATTTGCCACATATCAGGCTGGTGTACCTATCCGAGGCGTCCAAGAGGCGCTCCTTCAGCAACATCGCTGCACCATGGCCAATCAAGCAGTCACGCTCCATTTCGCCGAAGCGCAACCCCCCTTCGCGCGCCCTACCCTCGGTTGGCTGATGGGTCAGAACCTGTACCGGCCCTCGAGAGCGAGCATGTATTTTGTCCGCTACCATATGGTGAAGTTTTTGATAATAACAGACTCCGATGAAGATATCTGTGGGAATCATCTCACCAGTGACCCCATTATACATTATCTCCTTACCCGTGTGCTTGAATCCACAAGCTTGAAGCATTTCGCGCAGTTGCTTTTCCGGCATTCCCGCGAATGGTGTGCCATCAATTCGTTGCCCAGCGATAGCCCCGACTTTACCGGCAATCATCTCCAGCAACTGTCCTACCGACATGCGTGAGGGGATGGCGTGCGGGTTGATGAGGACATCAGGCACTATCCCGCTTTCGGTGAATGGCATGTCCGCGCTATCGAGGATGATTCCAATGACTCCCTTCTGACCATGCCTAGACGCAAGCTTGTCCCCAATCTCCGGTATGCGCAGATCTCTGACCCGCGCCCTCACGAGTTTGTTTCCTTCAGATGTCGTGCTCATGAGAATCATGTCAACGATTCCTTCCTCGCTGGGTCTGACCCTTATCGAACTTTCCCGACGTCCATGCTCGACTGCGATGCCGAACTCGTCTATCTCCTCTAAGAATCTCGGTGGGCTTGTTCGCCCAATCAAGACATCCTCGCCCCGAACTTCGGATTCAACCTCAGTTATCCCATCGTCCCCAAGGTTCCGGTAGAGGCTCGCGTCAGCATATCCCCGAATCTCCTCACTTGGGATCTCGAACTTGTCCTCTTGCCCCCCAAGATACCTACCTTCCTCGGCCTCGTAAGCCCTGTAAAACGTCGTTCGCCCAAAGCCACGATCAATGGAATCTTTGTTGACGATGAGAGCATCTTCCATGTTGTAGCCGCCGTAGGTCGCGATTGCCACTACAACGTTCTGCCCAGCAGCCCTGCGGTCGAAGCCAACCGCGTCCATCACCTTGGTCCAGATAAGTGGGACGTGTGGGTAGTGTAAAAAGTGACTCCGCGTATCCACACGGTTGTGAATATTGGTTACTCCGACCCCGAGCGCCTGTTTGGCCATGTTTGCGCCGTAAGTATTTCGCGGTGATTGATTGTGTTCGGCGTAGGGGATGAGGGTTGCGCTTATCCCCAAAATCGCTAGCTGGTGAAGCTCCAAGTGGGTGTTTTCAGACATCAGCTCCTGTTGCGAGATCGCGATAAAAGAGTTTTCCTCCTCCTCGGCGTCTAAGTACTCAATTATGCCTTCCTGAATCAGGTCACGCCAAGTAAGTTCACCAGCCTTGACCTTCTCGATGTGTTCATCAGTCAGAAGGAATTTCCCGCCCTTAGCGACGATCACTGGTCTGCGCACCCGGCCGGCGTCCGTGTTTATCCGCACCTCGTTCGTGTCCTCCCTATATGCTATGTTAATTTGCTCATCGATGCTTCCCTTACGACGATGACGCCTGAATTCCTCCACAAGCATTTGCCCATTTTCGACTATGCCGATTAATCGCCCGTTTATGTAAACAACGCTCTTGCCCTTGTGCTCGCTACCCTTCTGGATTTTTATGACGCCAAGCTTGTACAAGAGCCGCTCGCACTTCCCCTCTTCGGTTCCTGTCGAGATTTCAGCCATCAGCGCGAGATTTTTCACAAGCCCACAGTTCGGCCCCTCTGGAGTCTCGCACGGACAAATCTTTCCCCAATGCGTCGGGTGGAGGTCACGTGCCTCGAAGTGAGGCTGGCTCCGGCTCAGAGGAGAGACGACGCGACGTAAATGTGAAATGGCGGCAATGTAGTTCGTCCGGTCTAAGAGCTGGCTAACCCCGGATCGTCCACCCGGCCAGTTGCCGGTGGCCAAAGCGTGCCGGATTCGTTCAGTCAGCACATCCGCGCGCGCCGCAGTCTTGACGTTTAGCTCCCTGCCCCTCGCATTTGCCCGCTCGAGCTGATATTTGATGTCCCGGGTGAGGTTGAGGAAAGCTAGCCTGAACACGTTCTCAAGCAAATCACCCGCCAGCTTCAGCCGTTTGTTTGCATAGTGGTCCTTGTCGTTTACATCTCTCCGACCGAGTGCAAGTTCTATCACCTGCTCAGCCATTCTACCTAGATAATACACCTTACCGATGCGGTCCTTTGAACGGGAGCCTATGTGTGGTAAAAGGTACCTGTCTAACACCTCTTGTGCTCGCTCCAGCCGGTATTCCTTGGTCTGCCCTATTGCCACTCGCTTTCCTATTAAGTCGAGTGCATCCTCTCGCGTTTTTACTTCGACCGCTTCCTGTAGGTTCTCGAAGAGTTCACGAATTAGCTCTTGGTCATCAGAAACAGCTTCGACGACCTCGCGATCGCTCTCGAGTCCCAAGGCGCGCATCAGAACCACGAGCGGTACTTGTCCTGGAACGGCGGGAAACGAGACGCGCAACAAGCCATCGCGCTTCCGCTCGACCACGACGAGTGCCCGAAAACCGCGCTGGGTCGAGAAGACCTTCGCCACCGCGGTGCCCATGCGCTCATCGCGCTCTACCAAAATAGAGTTCGACGCAAGGTCCTCTTGGGTGACAATCACCCGCTCCGAACCATTGACGATGAAATAACCCCCAGGATCTAGAGGGTCCTCGCCAGCAGCTATCAGTTCATCCTCGCTCTTACCACTCAACTTGCAGAGCTTTGACTTGAGCATTACTGGCAGCTCACCGATATACACTTCGTCTGTGGGTTGTTCCTTTCCCTGCTTGATAAGATGCACATCAAGATAAATCGGTGCAGTGTAGCTGAGATTTCGCAATCTCGCCTCGCTCGGAAATATTTCTGGACGGGACCCATCGGCTTCCTTCACCGAGGGCCTACCTAATTTCACCTGACCAAACTTGACATCGACGCCCGCGATATCGATATCTACGCCGCCTATTCCGTCAATGACATTCTGGATTCCACGCTCGATGAATTCATTGTAGGAGTCTAGGTGCTGCCTCACAAGCCCCTTTTCCTTGAAGAAAGCCTCTACTAAAGGCCAAGTGTCCTGCATCACACCACCTACTTAATCACGTACCTGTACACGACGGCTTTCCCCGCTGTGGGACTGTTACGGGTGATTTTGAGCACGTCCCCGGGCTTGGCCCCTATGGCTTTAGCGGCGGAATCGGAACTTTTGATGAATGGGAGCTGGTGGGGGAAAATCTTGTAACGATCAAGAACCTCTTGCATCTTCTCTTTCGACAATATTTCATGTTTTGGCACGAGCACGTGCTGTCCAACGTCAATTTTGGCTGACATACTCTCCCCGCATACCGCCCCACAACGGGCCCGGAGGGATTCGAACCCTCGACACCCGGCTTAAAAGGCCGGTGCGCTAGCCAGACTGCGCTACGGGCCCAAGAAAGCGGCTTGAACTCTCCTTTTATGCTTTTCGCTATTTAAAATCATCGGAAGCGCATTTAAGACTTTCTAAATGAGGGTACTGTTAACTTATTGGGGCCCAACCACAAACTTTTACGAATTTTGATTTATTGTCGTGGGCATTCTCTAGAATAAATGTTCAATCAGTATTTTTATTCCGATACCAATTAAAATAAGACCTCCTACAATTTCAATTTTATTCCCAAAAAGGTGCCCAAATCTATTACCGGCAAAAACGCCGAAAAACGACAACAGAAATGTCACGGCCCCAACTACTATTATTGAGGCCACGATGAAAATTTTTAAAAATGCGAAGCTTACTCCAACTGCTAAAGCGTCAATACTTGTAGCAAAGGATAGTACCAACAAAACATAAACATTAATCGGGTTGGTTTCTTTTTTGCTTGATTCTGTCTTAATTGACTCATAAATCATTTTACAACCAACCAGACTAAGAAGTCCAAAAGCTATCCAATGGTCAGAATCTGTAATTAACTCCTCCAAGGTAGACCCCGCTAACCACCCTATTAACAGCATGCCCGCCTGAAATAATCCAAAAAATATTGCGATCTTTAGGACGTTATTGATTCTTGGGTGTTTTATTGTCGTTCCGCTTGTGATGGATACGGCAAAAGCATCCATCGCCAATCCAAACGCTATTACAAATATTGTAATCATGTCCATCTGATATCACTTCGTACGGCCGGTTTATCTCTAACATACCCCGCGTTTTATGTATTAAGGCATTGTGTCTGAGCCAAATAATTTAACAATACCTTAAATTGAGACGCCCTGGCCGGGATTTGAACCCAAGGCGCAAGTTCGACAGGCAAAATTATTCTGGTGGTGGGAAGGTTCTCGGATAAAACATTAAGGAAAGTTTTGGCGCTCCGCAAAGTAAGCGGGACACAAATTCTTCGCGATATATTTCGAATTTCAACCTTCCCAGGCTGCCCACTTTTTAAAAATCTTTTCTTGAACTTCGACAGCCTCAGATAAACTGAATGGACTTTCGGCTTTTCCCATCTCTCCTTGAACGGGAATGAAAACTTTGGTATTCGGATTTTTGAACGGGCAAGGGGGGTAATGGGGGTGCTGCTTTCCCTTCCTCACTCCAGTCACCTCGCTTTCGGGACAAACGCCTCTCATGAAACCTCGGCATCCAATCATCCCCTTCGCGATTGGTAGTTGCTCAAGCAGGGCGAAATAGATTTGGGCTGTTAGACATCTGAATTCCGGAGATGTCCTGACACAGAGACGCAGGCCCAGCAAATTCAATAGAGACCGCAAATTTATCGTAACATGGTAAATCCCAACTGCCTGAGAGAACGGCAGGGTGTATCTCGCCGATTCCCTCGGTACCCCACGCTCTAAAAGTTTCTCATAGGTTTCTACCCCCTGCGAAATGCTTTTCCAAAATTCCTGCTGTATCGGATCCTCGTCTTCTAACTTCAGTAGATCCCAAGGTAGAATTATTTCGTAAACCGGCCTCTCCTTTTCTATTCCTTCATCGGCTTTGATGTACCTCGTCGAATAACCGCTGTGGCTAGCCATCCTGTGTTCCAAAAACTCGGGGGCGTTTCCTTTGCTCATTTTTAGATCGAATTTTATGATTATGTGCTCTAACGCTGAGCCATAATCGTTTCTAACTATCATTTTAAAGATATCTTCGTCAAGAACTACCGGTGGAACCCCCGAGACTCTTGCTGAATAAGCCACTTCTCTCCAAGCGTTTTTTCCTCCCACTACCTCAAAATTCCAAATTTGAGGTTTCACCGCTTCTATTTTCATCTAAATCCCCAACGACCGATATCCAAATATTGTGTATGCTATGATTTCACCCCTAATTCAACACCTTTTTGCTATGAGGTACGGAAATTTAAATAATTGACGGTTTTGCGAGAGGCTCCTCCGTAATCAGTGGAGCACAGGCGAAAATGAAAAATCCCAAATTTGGCGCCTTTTGTGAAATTGAGACGCCCTGGCCGGGATTTGAACCCGAGGCGCAGGCTCGACAGGCCTGCATGTTAGACCGGTCTACACCACCAGGGCCCAAATAAAACTGAGCCGTGCCAATAATAAGTTTACTCAAGTGGACTGGCAGCGTCTCGGAGTTTCCCTTGGCTCTCGCACAAGAGTACAGTCCGAATCGCTGGCAGGCTTAACTTCCGGGGTCTGACGAGACCGGGTGTTGCCCCGCCGCTATGACCGCCAGTCCGGTTAATCTTTAGGTTTGGAATTAAAAAGCTTGTTTAAGTGGTCCCGCGGGCCGGATTTTCAGCAGATTTGCCGCATTTGAACCGGCGACATGTCGGTTTCGGCTTGGGTCTACAGCCGACCACTCTACCAAACTGAGTTACCGCGGGACCGGTTAAAATTGGGATTTTTGAACTCTTAAGGTTTCACCCGAGAAACTCATGCAACCTGCGGATAGCACTTAACTTCTCCTTCCGATCAACTTTTACCTCTTGGACAGCACTTTCTAGGATTTCGATTGTTTTTTGGTAGGTTCTCCTATCCACCGGATACGGGATCCCATCTTTTCCTCCGTGCGCGAAAGAAAAACGTGCCGGGTCTTCCCATGAAGGTGGTTTCCCGTAGATCAAGTCAGAAACAAGGGCAAGGGCTCGTACAGCCTTTGGCCCGATTCCTCTGATTGCGACCAGCTTCTCGTAGCTTTCGGGCTGAAACTCATAGGCTTTGCGAAGCGCTGCCATCGTCCGCTCGGTGAGTTCTGAAATAGTGTGCTGAGTTGGCATGATGAGGGTGCGCACTTGGGGCGAGCGCGCTAGGTATTCATCGAGTGACCGCTGCTCTGCTTCCCGGACATAACCCCCTAACCGCTTCGGATCGTCACGCACGAGGTCTAAACTAGATTTTCTCGCTTCATCGCTCTCGCGCGCGGTCATGTCGAGAACCACTTTCTCCAAGCGATCGCCTACAATACCCGAGTGCGGCTCCTCAACGAAGCTGTGGACGTCCTCGGAAAGCCAGTGGTAGCGCCTAGCCAGCCGCTCATGCATTCCCTGCTGCACCACGGCCCAATCTCCATCTTCGCTGAGCACGAAAACGTGATGATATAGCTGGTACCCGTCCTGCAAACAAGCGTTGTCGACCTTTGCGGTCATCTTGCTAGCGTACCTGAGAGATTCAATTTTTTTGGGGGCGAGGGAAAAAACATCCGCGAGTTTTTGGATTTCGTTCGGCGTTCGCTTCGAAACCTTACCTTTCCCCCCGCAGACCGCGATGCCGAACTCCTCCGTTTTTATCGCCTCCTTCAACGCACCGCATACGGTAGTGGTCAATCCCGATGAATGCCAGTCGAACCCAAGTGTGCACCCTAGAGCTTGAAAAAAGAAAGGATCACTCATTCTCCTAAGAAATTCCTGCCTCCCGTATTCGTNNCCTCCCGTATTCGTGCACGATTATCTCTGCTATTGCCCCGCCCAAAAGCTTCATCCGACTAAACAACCAAGGTGGACATCGACCGCCGTGCAGGGGCAGCTCAGCAACACCAACTCGCTTCATCGAGCCTATTTTTATTTTCCAAAAGATTAAACCTATCTCTAACTCGCCTCGTAAAATTGGGTGAATAGCGAAAGGGGCATCGCAGCTAGTCATTTCGTGGCGTAGTAACCTGCAGACTTCTGTCGCGCCACGCGTTTCGCATACCCTTTTGCGACGAGTTCCATCAGCGCGTTGTTCGTCATGCCCTTTGGTAGGCGGGCTACGCGCATAACGTCGCCTGCGGTCCTCAGCGCATCCGGATTAGTAGCTCCGAGTTTTTTAAGTTTATCATATACCTTTTGACCAGCAGGGGTAAGCTCTGCCATCGGATTACCTCGATTTTTGCTTCCTTCTGCAAGTGGGCTTAAAGCTTTTGCTTTTCAGTTCCAACCGCATGTCCAGCGCGGGGGCTCGCATGGTAATGTAACTCGATGATATCACATCCACACCGGTCGCCACGTAGCTCTCCACGTTTGAGGGATCGATCCCCCCCGAAGCTTCGAGGGTAACCCGGTTCCGCAGACCTCCTCGCTTAAGTATCTTTATCGCACGTATGATGTTTGCAGGCTTCATGTTGTCGAACATTACCATGTCCGCACCTGCACGAGCGGCTTCGTATGCATCATCTGGATTGTTTACTTCAACTTCCACCTTCTTCACTCGGCTGCCTTCACGCGCTTGGAGGACAGCTTTACTCACCGAACCGACCAGCCTGAGGTGATTACCCTTGATCAGGATATGGTCGCTGAGTTTGTATCGGTGGGGCTCACCCCCGGCAACCTGAACCGCGCGCTTGTCGAAGTAGGTCAAGAGCGGGGCGGTCTTCCGTGTAGCCGCTATCACAATATCCGGGTTTTTCTTCTTAGCCCGGTCGATGAGTTCCCGCGTCGCCGTTGCAATGCCGCTCATGCGCATCAGCAAATTAAGCGCCACCCGCTCAGCCGCGAGGATACCTCGGGCTGGCCCCTTGAGGCACAGGATCACCTCTTCAGCCTTGATTTGTTGCCCATCGGACTTGAAGGCTTTCGCTTGTACCCCAACCTCATCAAAGGCCACCATCGCCTCGCTTACCCCCGCTAACACCCCTGGTTGCTTGGCGATAATTTTGGCCTTAGCCTTGTCCTTAGGTGAGAGGAGAGCTTTAGATGTTACATCGCCAGAACCTAGGTCCTCCGCTAACATTTCGCGGATTTTTTTCCTTACAAATGCGCTAGTCACTGGTGGCCCTCCCTGAAATCTCGAGCATGCGTTCAGTTGCTGCGCGCGCCTTGGTAGCTATATTTGGTGGCACGCGTACCACATGCTTCTTATCGTGCAGGGCGAGGTAAAGTTTTTCGAGGGTGTGGTTTTTCATTTGTTCGCACACCGCTGTCTCAAGCGCGGGGATGAACTCTTTGTCGGGGAATTCACGTCGGAGCCGCTCGACTAATCCAATCTCAGTGGCGATGATAAATCGCTTGGCTGGCGATGCCTTGGCTCGAAGTAGCATCTGGCTTGTGCTGCAGATGTGTGAGGCGAGCTTCTGGATCTCGGGGTCGCACTCCGGATGCACCAGCACTTCAGCATCTGGATAGCGTTCCTTAAGCAGCATGACATCGGCGGGAGAGAACATCCTGTGCACGTAGCAGTAACCACGGTCAGGGAGCGGAATGATTTTTTTGCCGCTGCGCTGCTGCACGAACCAAGCGAGATTTCTATCTGGGCCGAATAGAATCTCCCCTTCGTCAAGAGCGTTGACTATAAGCGGAGCGTTCGCCGAGGTGCAGGTGATGTCTGCTTCAGCCCTAGCCTCGGCCAACGTATTGATGTAAAGCACCACGGCGGCATCGGGATGCTCTCGCTTTGCTTCAAGCACGAGCTGCGCTGGAAGTTGGGCTGCCATGGGGCATCGGGCTTCTGGATCCGGGATCAACACGGTTTTATCGGGGTTCAGGATCGCCGCGGTTTCCGCCATGAAATCGACTCCGCAGAATACGATGAGGTCGACGTCAACTCTCGCGGAGTACCTAGCCAGATCGAGCGAGTCCCCTATGTAATCAGCGAGGAGTTGAATTTCCTCCCGCTGGTAGTTGTGGGCGAGGATAATCGCGTTGTGCTCGCCCTTCAGCTTCAGGATGGCCTCTTTTAGATGCTCGGGTTTCATAATCGAGCCCTCAAGATTAGGCAATATTCACAATTTATAAAGCTATGTTCCAACACGAATGCTCTCGCTCAGGTTCCGCAGAGTTTGAATAGCCGAGAGCGCCGCGAGGTAGCTCGTCCTTGGGGAATCGGGGAACGACACATTCCGCGCCTCGGTGACAAGCTCGCCCGCCTTGCCCAGAACGCGGATCTCGTGCACGTTGCGGTTAAGCTTTGGGTCGGCGATGATGCGAACTTTTGTTTTTTTGAGTCCTATGCCCGCCAAGCTCAGGGTTGCCGCTACATTAACGCTTCTGGGGAATGCCTTAACCGCTTCTCGCGCGGAACCCTCAAACACGACACGAGGTTTTTTTAGCCCCTTTAGGTCGATGCCGAGTTCCTTGAGGTATGCGCTGTAAGCCAGCGTTGCTGGCGGCTTCCGTGTTGTTAACGTTACCTCCTTGATTTCGCCTAACTCGGCCGCCTTTATCCCATCGATGCCTAATACAGCACCTGACGGGATATAGATTCTACGACCGCTTTGCTCAGCTGCGCTACGCACATTTCTTAACAGCTTCTCGTCCGCAAATGCGCCTACGCTCATAACCATAAGATCTTTACCTGAACGAAGGACATCGAGTGAGTACTGCTCAACCGCCAGTTGGGAAGATGCCTCAATGACCAAGTCCACGGTTTTGTCGGAGTATATTTCTGCTACGCTCCTCGCTATTCGTGGTTTTAAACGCAGCTTTTTCGCCAACTTCTCGGATTTCTCTGGCTTAAAGTCATAAAGCCAAGCAAGTTCAGCTTTGCCGGCTCTACCCTCATCTATGGCTTGGGCTAACACCGCGCCTATTGCGCCGCAACCAATGAGGGCGACCTTTAACCGCATCGAGACCCTTTTAAAATTACAAACACCAACTGTTTAATCTTTAGGATGTTGTTTGGACAGGGTTTATTCCCTGCTCCATTTGCTTTACGTATGATTTCAATTTTTTCTTCATTAAGTTCAATATTAATTTTCCAATGAGGAGTTTTTGTAGAGGGCGGCTCTGGAAGTAGTCGTCTGCCATTTCGCCAACCCACTTCAGGTCGTGCTTTATGCAGGCTCCGAGCAGCATCCAGTGCTCCGGCAACATGTCCTCAAGCTTGAAAAATTTCTTCTTATCTAGTGCACCTATCGGCACGAAGAAAAGGGGGACGATGAAAGATCTGTACTCATTTAGTCGTTCGATTAGCTCAACTGTTTTCATGACATCCTCAGGAGTTTCCTTGGGGAGCCCCATTATCAAAGTCGAACACGGCTGCCAGTTGTTATCACACAACAACTTATGGGCTTCCACCACCACCTCTGGCCACTCCTCGGGTTTGAAGGGGGCCACCTTGCCTCTCATGTGCTCCCTCACCAGCCTTGGAGATCCCGTTTCTATACCTACTTGACCAGATATCTGCAGCTCTCCATTGGATTTTGAATTCAGCATCTCTGTAAGGCGCTCGATGAGGCTGGGCTTCGCCATTGCAGATGCAAAAGCAAAGTGAGAGAGCCAGACATTATTCGTCAGCTTCAGGGCCATCCTAAAAAGTTTCGTGACTTTCTCCTCGTCTGGAATCACACCTTTGACACCATATCTGAAAACATCTTCTGCATGTAATAACGCCCCCTCAGCTCCAGCATTAAGGTTAACTTTGATTTCATCTAGGATTTGCTTTGTCGGCCTACATCTATAATTCAAAAGCGTGGGGATGCAGAATTTACATCCTCTCCCGCAACCTCGTGCAATCTCAACGAGCCCGCATATAGTTGGATTTTTTATAGAGGGGATCCGCTTAAGGGGCACAACCTCTCCTTCTACAACTCTCGGTAGCTTTTCACCGTTCAACGCTCGTTCGAACATCTCCACTGCGNNGTTCATCCGCAAGCTGCCATGCGCCGGGGCCCCCAGCTATCAACTTTGCTGTATTCACTCTAAGCGAAGAATTCGCGAGGAGCTTCCGGTAATAAAACGCCGCGTAAGTCTCCTTTCTTACCAAACCGCTGAATGTCGAAGAAGCGGGCCCCAAACCCAGAGGATCGTTAGCCGTGATTCCTATCGCCTTGGTTTCCTTATTGATAACTTTATGTAAGTGCTCAGGGTGTGCGACAGCAACGTCAAACCCTTTCTCAAGCAAGGCTGCTTCTATCTTCCTAGTTCCACACGGGGCGACTTTTGCTATACCATTGTGCTCAGGAATTGGCGGACAGAGTAATCGTTTGTATAACCACCCGGGTATCAACTTGGGTGCGCAGGCTGCAAAACCAACGAATATGCCGCCGCCATAATCGGACATCAGCGAACGATCTGCGGTTAAAACTATCTCACTCATCCATATCCCCAACTGGGGTGCAAATTATCCTGCATATAAGTTGGGCCGTAAGATATTTAGGTTTTTTTCTCGTATAAGTAGGCGTGGCAAAAATGGGGGCAGAGAATCTTATCATGGAGATATCAGGTTTTCTCAACATTCGTGCCACGGGCATAAAAATTCTTGACATTTTGGCGAGAAGTAAAAGGGGACTTTTGGTATCTGAAATAATCGCGCGCAGCAAAAAGTCTGAACGAT
>JABAOH010010441.1_pt1 | contig 34256 bp, 35 predicted proteins | sample 7062181 | NCBI WGS metagenome assembly JABAOH01 (sample SAMN14538630, study PRJNA623070) | marine sediment metagenome | biome: marine biome [ENVO:00000428]; feature: marine pelagic biome [ENVO:01000023]; material: deep marine sediment [ENVO:00002113]; isolation source: pool of 5 deep marine... | reverse complement strand
AGGTGGCCGAGGTCGTCAAGGAATCAGGGGTGGAAAAGATGGTCAAACACAAAACTCTCATAATCCCGGGAATGGCCGCGAGGCTTTCGGGGGAGATCGAGGACGAGACCGGGTGGAAAGTCATGGTAGGGCCCCGGGACTCCTCAGGAATACCGAAGTTCATTCAGGAGAAATGGAAAAAATCCTAAATGACGAACAGGCACCTTTACTTTTTCCGGCTCGCTTCCCACCACGTCGGGAAAAGCTCACGTTTGCCGGGAAGCATGTAGGCCGCCGTATATTCGTCCATGAAGTCCGCATCTTTGAGCAAATCGAAGTAGGCTATCAAGCTTGCTATCTCATTGGCCTTTTTCCTCTGCTCCTGAGAGATTAGCGTCAAGTAAGCCCCGGCCACCGAGCCGTTTCCGAGGAACTTCATTTGAGCTTTGGGGAATTCCGGCAGGAGACCTATCGCCATCGCGCTGTTCAGGTCCATGTAGTTGGCGAACGCACCACAGACGTACACGTTGGCGACATCGTGCACGGACAAATTCATTTTTTTCATTATGACGCTGATGGCGGAGCAAGCCGCGGCTTTAGAATCGATGAGGTTTAGGATGTCCTTCTCGGTTATGACTATGTCTTTACCGATGTCCGTTTCAGAAGCTGGCACCACAACGTATTCGTATCCTTCCTCTCCACTCCGAACGTAGGGGGAGTCCAGCTTCTGGTTCACCTTCCCCAAGCTATCTAAGATACCATTCCTGAACATCTCGCTCATCGCATCTATCAAGCCCGAACCACAGATTCCCCTCGGTTTAACCTCTCCGATAACTGTAAAGCTTGCCTTTAGAGTCGCCGGATCGATCTTCACGTGGTCTATTGCCCCTTCGACCGACCTCATCCCGAATTTTATCCCCCACCCTTCAAAAGCCGGGCCCGCAGCCGCAGTCGTAGAAAGGAACCACCCCTTGCTCCCGAAGATGGCCTCGACGTTTGTCCCGATATCTAAGAGCAAGGAGATTTCTTCAGATGCGTACATTCGCGAGAGCAGGATGTCCCCAATGATGTCCCCACCTAAAAATCTGCTCACGCAAGGCAAGCAGTAAACTTTTGCCGCGGAATTAACCCCAAGACCTATGGACTGAGCATCCGTAATCATTGATCGCTTGGATACCTCAGCGTTCGGCTCAAGGAGAGGAGATGCATCCTTATTCAGGAAAAAGTAGGTCATCACGGTATTCCCTGCAATACACACGTCCGTTATCCAACTCGCTTCCACGCCGTGATTCGAGGCCAGCCTTTTGATTAAGCTATTAGCTGTATTAAGCACCGCCCTCTGCATGTTTTTTATCCCATCTTCTCTGTCCACCGTGTACCCAATCCTCGAAACCAAGTCTTCACCGTACATCAGCTGTCGGTTGTAATCGGATTCACTTCCGAGGATTTTTCCCGTCGTTAGGTCCACGAGATATGCAGAAAGCTTTGTTGTCCCGATATCGACCGCAAGGCCGAAGTTCCTTTTCGATGTATCCCCGACCTCTACATCCAAAATCTTCGTAGGCTCCAACAGCCCAACGGTCAGGGTTGCTCCTTCCTCGCCGCACCGTTCAGCGATAGACTTTAGCTTTGAACCGACTTCGTCCGAGAAGCTGCGCGCCTTGGTAAACGATTGAAAGCCCTTCATGAGCTGTTCGGCGGATTGGCCGCGAAGTTGCTTGGACGGGACAAAGAATTTCTTAATCGCGGGGTCAATCTGGATTTCGGGTATCGCGGCGTCCGAGAGTATTTTTTGTCCCTCGATCCTAGACTCAGGTGGAACCAGCACTTCACAGTCCGACCCGCAGCGGGCCAAACAGGCCAACACGTACCCGCTTGAGAGTTCTTCCTCCGTCAGAAGTTTTTCCTTTGGGCTGTACCTAAAATCGATCTCCCCTTTTCTTATGATCACCTTGCACTTGCCGCAGCTCCCCTTGCCGCCGCATATACTCCGGATATTTATTCCAGCCCCACTTGCAATCTCCAGCATGTTATCATCTTTAGACGCGCGGACCCTCTTGCCATAGGGCTGAAAGACTATTGAGACCTGGTCCATTCTAATGACCTTTCAATTATAGATATTTAGACATGATTAAAGGTCTTAATAAACTGACTTCTATTGATCGAATTTATTTGGAAGCTAAATAGATAATATAAATATAATAAAAAAGTTTTAATCTAACAAAATCGAATTTAAACTTTGGTGGTTTGTAAAATGCCTCCAGAATCTCTTCTTGCGGAGCTGAAATATTGGCCGATAAGGAAATATGAAGATATGTACCGAAAGTCACTGGATAACCTAGAAGAGTTTTGGGGGCAAGAAGCGAGAAAACTTGAATGGTTCAAAACATGGGATAAGGTACTTGAATGGAATCCTCCATTTGCAAAATGGTTCGTTGGAGGAATGCTCAACGCCTCTTATTTATGTGTTGATAGACACTTGAAAACCTGGAGAAGAAACAAAGTAGCAATATACTGGGAAGGAGAAAGCGGTGAGGAAAGAGCATTAAGTTACTCGCAACTAGGAAGGATGGTAAACCGTTTAGGATCAGCGCTTCAAAAACTCGGAGTTAAGGTCGGAGATAAGGTAGCTCTCTATTTGCCTATGATACCTGAACTACCAATTGCCATGTTGGCAACAGCAAGGATAGGCGCAATACACACCGTGATATTTTCAGGATTTAGCTCAATGGCACTAGCGGATCGAGTGAACGAAACTGGAGCAAAAGTGCTCATAACGGCAGATGGCGGCTTCAGAAGAGGGAAAAAAATACCATTAAAAGAAATAGTAGACGCTGCCTTAGAGAATACCCCATCAATTGAGAGAGTAATAGTGGTGAAAAGAACAGGCCAAGAGGTTAACATGAAGAAAGGGAGAGATTTATGGTACCACGAAATTACAACGAAAGATGTCGGGGAATATATTCTTCCAGAGCTTGTAGAAAGCACTCATCCGCTTTATATTCTATACACGTCAGGCACAACAGGAAAACCAAAAGGCATAGTTCACAGTACAGGAGGTTACCTGACCTTTATAAATTCCATCTATGAATGGGTTTTCGACATAAAAGAAGATAGCGTATATTGGTGCACTGCTGATGTGGGATGGGTGACTGGACACAGCTCCATTGTTTATGCGCCACTAATGCATGGGGCGTCTATAGTTGTACACGAAGGAGCACCTGATTATCCAAAGCCGGACAGATGGTGGGAAATAATCGAAAAATATAAGGTAACAATCTTTTACACATCGCCAACAGCCATACGCATGTTCATGAGATACGGAGAAGAATGGCCTAAAAAACACGATTTGAGCAGCCTATCAATCTTAGGCACTGTAGGAGAGCCAATAAACCCAGAGGCATGGAGATGGTATTTCAAAAACATAGGCGGAGAACGCTGTCCCATAGTTGACACTTGGTGGCAGACAGAAACAGGAGGTGTGATGATTTCACCCGCGCCTGGCATAGGATTGGTCCCGCTGAAACCTGGATCTGCAACATTCCCGTTACCTGGCATTGACGCCGATGTGGTAGAAGAAAACGGCATACCCGCGATTCCAGGCGTAAGGGGTTACCTCATTATAAAGAAGCCTTGGCCAGGCATGTTAATGACACTATACAAGGATCCTGAACGTTATAAGCAAACTTACTGGTCTAAGTTTCCAAATCTTTACTACACAGGAGATTACTGTATAAAAGACTCGGAAGGATACTTCTGGCTACTTGGCAGGGCAGATGAAGTTTTAAAAATCGCAGGACACAGGTTAGGCACCATGGAACTGGAAAGTGCACTTGTTTCCCATCCAGCGGTAGCGGAAGCTGCAGTAATCGGCAAGCCGGATCAGATTAAAGGTGAAGTTATTATAGTCTTCGCTATGTTAAGAAAAAAATATGAACCCAGCGAAGAACTTAAAAAAGATTTAACAAAACATCTAAGAAATTCTGTCGGGCCTATTGCGACACCAGAGGAAATACACTTCGTTTCAAAACTTCCAAAGACAAGAAGCGGCAAAATTATGAGAAGAGTTTTGAAAGCAATAGCCTCACAGATACCATTAGGTGATGTCACCACGTTGGAGGATGAAGCTTCCGTAGAGGAATTAAAACAGGCATATGAAGAATTCAGAAAAATGATGGAAAAACAACCCGTTTGAAACTTCATCTTCTTCTTAAATGTGAAATATTCCAGTCCCCGCAAATGGAATAAGTTTGTTCATTGAAGACTATAATAACGTCCGTCCAGCTCTTTTATCAACGCCATTACTGGTGGCAACTCCTTTTCATAAATCTTGATATCTTTGTGAACCGCACGCCAAAGTTCATCGAGTTTCTTCGAACGATTGCCTCGCTCTCGATATTTGACCGCCTGCACAAGCACTGAGAGGTAATCTGCCGCATGGACGAGCTTAGCCTCAAGGGTGCGTTTCTCGCTATACTCCCGCCAAAGCTTTAGGTATTTTTCTTTATTCGGCAGCTTACCCAGAATATCCTCAAGTACTCCCCTCTCGATGCGTTTCTTCGTGCCCGCGGGACCTAAGTATTTCAAAGCCGTGTAGGGAAAATCTCCGGCCTCGGCCTCAGCCCAATCATGCACGACCGCCATGCTTAGAGCTCGCTCCCTGTCAAGTTTCTTGCCTTTACGCTCGAGTTCATCGGCAAGTAACAGGGTTATTGCCGTAACGTCGAAGGTGTGCTGCGCCACATCCTCGACCTCGCTGAGTGGGACGTTGCAGATCAACCAGCCCGTGCGGGGGATTCGCTTGAGGTTGTTGAGCTGCTCGAGGAGTTCGCACAATCTCATCTAGACCACCACTAGCTTTGCCTGTTTTACGCCCCGTAGCGCACCCAATCGGTCAACAAGTTGACGAATCATATCAGCTGACCCTCTTACTATCAAGATTTCTAAGCAATTTTTTGCATCGACATGAAGGTGTTGGACTGCGTTTACGATGCCCGCGCTCTCATGCTGGATGTCCATAAGCGCATCGGTTACTCCTCGAACGTCGTGCTCATACATCACGAGGATGGCCCCCAGTTGCTCGCCTCTCAGCTCGCTCCGCCAACGATAACTCGCCAAAAAATCGCGGAGTGCGTCCCTGACCGCCTCCGAGCGGCTCGCGTAGCGTTGCGCCTTTAGCGAGCGATCAAGCTCATCAAGCAACTCTTGCGGCAGCGTGAGGCTTATCCGTGTTATTTTCTGCGGCACCCAACCAACCCATCCAAACTCAGGCTTATTCATTTTCAACCTTTCGTGGTAATATTTATAAGTAAAAAAGTATTACTCTTATCTAAAATCGCACACTGGGAGGCGCAGAATAATGGTTTGCTACATCGTGCCCTTAATAGCGGCGATAATTACATCGACAATCTGGGGTTCTCAACGACGAGGTCCAGCGGGCTGGTGGCTCAACCTGTTGCTCTATGGTGGTGCGCTGTTCGGGGTGGTAGACCACCTTTGGAACGGTGGACTGTTCCTAATCGGGGAAGCACCACTTATAGACTTGCTTCTTGGGGTCACTATCACCGGAGTAATCTTCGGGAGCTGGGGGATAACCTTCGCCGTTGCTAGGGCGTACCCTAACTTAGGTCACCGCATGGGGTTCTTAAAGCCTAACAAAAGCGCTGAATAGGGTTTAAAAACGGTAAAACCTCGGCGGAAAGACATTTAATTAGAGGATTCTATCTTAATCTGGTGAAGAGAATGGAAGAAGCAGCCGTTGAGAAGAAACTCGTGGGGAAAATATCCCACTACTTTACAAAGATAGAGGTTGGAGTCGTTGAACTCAGTGATGAGCTCAAGGTAGGCGATATGATATCGATCGAAGGCGCGACGACCAATATCCAGCAGAAAGTGGATTCGATGCAGATTGAGCACGAAAACGTGCAGAGTGCTGGCGCGGGGCAATCAATTGGATTGAAGGTCCCACAGCGTGTGCGCGAAGGCGATCTCGTCTACAAGCTGGGATAACTCTAACCTTTGAAAACAGAGTTAAATTCCTTCACGGCGCCCACTACATGAACTAAATTGTACTTCGACATTCTGTAGCTGCTCAATTAGAGAGCGAGCGTAAAGGTTTAACGTAGACGAAAATTTCTCTGCAGAGGGAGTATTAACATAGGATTGCAATTCAACNNATTTAGGATTCAGAATGGTGAAAAAATGGGAAACTTTTTGGTAAACAAGAAAGATTTTTTAAAGTTAATTGACGGGATGATCAGGAATGGAAAAGAAGTAGTAGCCCCTGCGAAGCAAGAAAATCAGGCTAATTTTAAAAGGATAAAATCAACGAAGGAAATCCTCTGGGGAAGTCCTCAAACGGTTATCCCTCCAAAAGATTTTCTTTTCCCACAAGAAGAAGAATTGATCGAATATGAAGTTGACGATGAGATCAAGGTAGAGGCCAAGGTGGATGCAAAACCGGTAATTTTACTCGGAATCCATCCCTGCGATATCAATGGGACTGCACTTTTGGATAAAGTTTTCGCGGAAAAAAATTTGGATGAAAATTATCTCAAGAAGCGGGAGTATCTAACTATAATTGGGGTGGAATGTCTCCTCCCCTGCTCCCCAGAGTCGTTTTGCTACCGCAAGGGATCCGTACTTCCGTGGGAGGGTTTTGACCTTTTCTTAACCGATATGGGAGACAACTTCTTTGTGGAAGTAGGTTCAAAAAGAGGAGAATCTCTTATTTCGGGAATTGCTAAAAAAGCGACTCGATCAGATGTCAAGGAATTGAAGAAAATCAGAAGGGTAAGAGACAATTTATTTAATAAAGAACAGCGAAAGCTTAAGCCCAAACTTGAAGACCTACCCAAGTTGCTGAGGGAAAATTACGACAGCCGGGTATGGGATGAACATGGGGCAAGGTGTTTCAACTGTGGGTCTTGCAACATGGTATGCCCCACCTGTTACTGCTTTGATGTAAGAGATTATATCGAGTTAAACTTGAAGCGAGGAAATCGTTCTCGCTTCTGGGACGGTTGTCTTCTTACCGATTTTACCAGGGTGGCCTCAGGAGAGATATTCAGAGAGGAAAGGGGAGCCAGATTGCGCCACAGAACCAACCGGAAGGACTGGTACCTTTTTGAAAAATGGGAGAGGTCTTTTTGCACTGGATGTGGAAGATGCGGAAAAGCTTGCTTAACGAAAATTGTTGATCCTTTGGACATCGAAAATGAACTTTATGAGAGGGGGGGACGAAGATGACGATCTACAAACCCGAGATAGCCAGAATAAACAAAATCGAACAGCTTACTAAAACGGAACGTTTGTTTGAAATCGAGCTTCTATCAAGAAAAAGTCTCAACCACCAACCAGGACAATATGTGGAGGTATCGGTTTTTGGCGTTGGGGAGGCTCCTATCTCCATCTCGTCCGCTCCCTCCGGCTTACCGACCTTTCAACTATGTGTACGAGCGATAGGCAATGTCACCAAAGCCCTGCACAGCAAGAGATCAAGGGATAGAATTGGAATTCGTGGCCCCTTTGGTAAAGGGTTTGAACTTGAGCATTTCAAGGGGAAAGACGTACTCTTCATAGCAGGGGGTCTTGGACTGGTCCCCCTTCGTTCTTTCATCTGGACTGTTTTAAATTCCAGATTAGATTATGGAAAAATCTACATCCTCTACGGTGCGAGGAGACCGCAGGAACTTCTTTTCAAAGAGGAGTTGAAGAGCTGGGAAGAGAGAGATGATGTCGAGTATCATGTAACAGTTGATGTCGGAGACGAAACCTGGCAGGGCAACGTAGGGGTCATCACCAACCTTTTCCCCCACATTCAGCTCGATCCTAGAAAGACCCAAGCGGTCATTGTCGGCCCGCCAGTCATGTATCGCTTTGTCATTGGGGGATTGAAAAATCTCAGAGTTCCTGATGAAAACATCTGGATGTCATTGGAGCGCAAGATGAAATGTGGGGTGGGAAAATGCGGGCACTGTCAGATTAACAACATCTATGTTTGTCAGGACGGCCCAGTTTTCAATTACAAACAAATTAAAAATTTGCCAGAGGCCATATGATGAAAAAACCAAAAGTGGCATTTTTTGAATTCACCTGCTGCGAAGGATGTCAATTAACCGTCCTTTCCTTGGGGGACAAACTTCTGGATCTTTTCAAATCTGTGGATATCGTTAACTTCCGTGAGGCATCTAGTTACAAGGGACAGGATTACGATATAGCTTTCATTGAGGGTTCGATCTCCACTTCTCAAGATATAGAAAGGGTCAGGGAGATTAGAAAGAGGGCAAAAATATGTGTAGCGTTGGGCGCATGTGCTCATATCGCTGGAGTCAACGCCATTAAAAACTTTCACAATCAGCTAGAAGTCAGAAAGAGAGTCTACGGAGATAAGGCATGGGTTTTTGATTCCATATTGGCCCAGCCCGTAGATGCCGTCATTAAGGTAGATTACTTTATCCCGGAGTGTCCCATCGATAAAAAGGAGTTTTTGCGTATTACAACCTCCATTTTAAATGGCATGAAGCCTTTTGTCCCAGATTATCCTGTCTGCGTTGAGTGTAAAATGAAAGGAAATGTCTGCCTATACCATAAACCGAACACTATCGTTTGCATGGGGCCGATAACAAGAGCAGGTTGCGGGGCGGCCTGTCCATCGGTGGGGAATGCCTGTGAAGGATGTCGAGGACTAATCCCCGACCCCAATTTGGACGCTTTCGAGGAGGTCTTGGAGGAGTATGGGATATCTACCGAAGATAAGTTGAGGTTTTATCGCATGTACAACGGGTTGATTGGGTTGGGAAGATGAGTGGAAAAAATATCAGCGTTTATGTCCATCACATCGCCAGAGTTGAAGGCCACGGGAACATCGTGGTAGATGTAAAAAGAGGGGAGTTGAAAGAGGTCAAACTCGAAATTGTCGAGTCACCTCGCTTTTTTGAGGCGATGTTGGCCGACCGGCGTTTTTCTGAAGCCGTTCACATCGCCAGCCGTATCTGTGGCATCTGCGCTATATCACACACGAATGCCTCCATAAAAGCAATTGAAGATGCATTGGGCATTAAACCCACTTGGCAAACGGAGACCTTAAGGAAAATTTTAACAGCGGCTGAAATTATAGATTCTCATGCCCTTCACTGCTTCTTCCTTGCTGCCCCCGATTTTGTGGGGACACCCTCAGTAATTCCTCTGGCCTCTACCTCTCCGGAGGTTGTGAAAACAGCTATCAACTGGAAAAAACTTGCCCACGATATCTGTGATGCAATCACGGGTCGGCATACCCATCCTATCTCCATGACCGTGGACGGTTTCACCAACTTGGTTACCAAGGACCAAATGCGGGAACTACTCTCCAAAATAAAGCAATTTTTAGAAAAAGATGTTCCAAAAACAGTCGAATTTTTCTCTAAATTGAAAGTCCCTCAATTTGAAAGGAAAACCGACTACGTGTGTTTGACCCATCCCGATGAGTACGCATTCAACGATGGGGCGATAAGATCTTCTGAAACGGGCGAATATAAACAAAGGGATTACAAACTCAAAATAACCGAACATGTCGTTGATTATTCCACGGCAAAGCATGCATTCGGCCCTGTCAAACCGTACATGGTAGGTGCTCTTTCCAGATTCAACAACAACTTTAGGCAACTGATGCCAAAGGCGAGGAAAACAGCAGAAGAACTTGGATTGGAGACCCTAAGCTACAATCCTTACCACATAACTTTCGCCCAGATAGTTGAACTCGTACATTGTTTGGAGTCCATGGTAGAATTGATCGAGGAGTTATTATCGCGGGGGATAAAGGATGAGAGGGAGGAACGACCCCCTATCGCGGGTTGGTCGGTAAAACTTCCTAACATTAAGAAAAGTTGGGGTGTCGGCGTGGTTGAGGCCCCCAGAGGGCTACTAATCCACGAGTACAAATTTAATGACCGCGGTCTGATCGAATCGGCAAAATGCATTATCCCAACGGCTCAAAATTTGGCCAACATTGAAGAAGATATGAGGAAATTGGTACCGGAGATACTAAACAGACAAAAAAAGGAGATCACCCTTTTATTGGAGATGCTACTCAGAGCTTATGACCCATGTATTTCATGTTCAACTCATATGTTAAAGGTTGATTTCGTTGAATAAGAGCAAACTCATCATCGGCCTAGGAAATCTCCTACTGAAAGATGAAGGTGTGGGTGTAAGGTGTGTTGAGTACTTGAAGAGTAGAGGGCTGGGCAATAGGATAAAACTTGTAGATGGAGCTACCCTTGGATTCGAGTTTCTGGAGGAGATAAAGGGCTTTGAAAAGGTAGTGTTAGTGGACGCCGCGGATATGGGAAAAGAACCTGGTTATATTGCTAGCTTTGACGCCAATCAGGTCCTCTCCATGCCAAGCAGCGAGAAATTTTCACTGCATGAAATTGATTTAATCGATGTCATAAAGGTGGGCAAGAAAATTGGTTACGATTTTAAAAACGTGAGAATTGTCGGTATACAACCAAAGGAAGTCTCATGGGGCGACAGATTGAGCAAAACCATCGAAGAAAAATTGCCTGCTCTAGCCGAAAAAGTTTTAAAAGAAATAAACAACCAAAAAGAGGGTAAGATGGCAGTCAAACCGGAAATTTTGAAGGGAATGGATATTTTTGAATTTTTAACACTGGAAGAACTGAAAGACATCGCCAAGCTGGCAAAAGTCGAGGAGTTCGAACAAGGTGACTTGATTTTCAAAGAGGGTGACAAAGCAGAAAAAATATACATGCCTTTAGAAGGAAGGATTTCCATAGAAATAGAAATTTACCCGGGAAAGAGAATTCCCGTCTATACAATGACCAAGGGTAGGCTTTTTGGTTATCCCTCTCTACTTCGCACCCGCAAGTTCACCACTCACGCGCACTGTTTGGACAAGGTGAAAGTTGTTACCATTGTCGCTGATGAATTGGTAGATAAAATCTTCAAAAAAAATCGCCGCCGGGGATATCTGGTGATGATGAGAGTAGCGGAACTCATTGCACGAAAACTTTCCGATACACGTATGCAGCTTCTCTCCTTGTCGCAGCAGTGAAAAAAGCTGGTGAAAAAAAGCATTGAACATGCCGAAGAAAATCACGCAAAGGTTAAGAAAATTTTTGTAAAAATAGGGACAAATTCTCATCTCATCCCAGAAAATTTTTTTATACTTTTAAGGAATTTTCCAGAGCAGCCATCTTAGAACCCGCAAAAATCGTAATTCCCCAGCCCAAGATTAATCTTAGAATCCTTAGAAATGGAGATTTAACTCAAATGGGTTTAGATTCATTTTCTCCAAGCTTCCACTCGAAGAGTTCCTGAATCACCGTGTAAGCCGCTGACGGTGGAATTATGCCGCGCTCGGTTATGATAAGATCTATGTACTCTGGCGGCGTGACGTCGAAGACTGGATTGCGGATTTTCACGCCCGGAAAGCGCCTAGGATTAATAATCTCCTTGGGCGAACGCTCTTCAATCTCTACCAGCCTCCCTACGAGCGTCTCAGGGTGGAATTTATAGCTCTCTGCAGCAACGAAAAATAACACTCGAGCTTCGTGAGCGATGAGGGCGATTTGGGAAGTCCCTATCTTGTTGACCACCGCCCCATTCGCCGCGATGCTGTCCGCACCAACGATTATCTTGTCGATATCCCGGATAAAATGGCGCACAGCCGAATCGACGATGAGTGTAGTGGGAACTCCAACTTTCCTCAGCTCTCGCACGCTTATTAAGCCCTGCCGCATCGGACGGGACTCTGTAACGAATGTTTGGATGTGCTTGCCCTGTTTGAAAGCCGCCTTGATTATCGCGAGCGCACAATCGCTGTTGCAGTGGGTGAGTATTATGTCACCATCAGAGATGCGACGCGCGCCTATCTCGCCTATCTGCTCGACGGCTCCCCTTGAATCGCGAATGAACTCGTCCGCGCGAGAAATGACAGCCCTCCGTAGAGTTTGAACATCTAACTCTTTTGCTCGCTTCACATCCAGCATGACGCAGCGGACAGCGTTTGACAACGAAACCGCGGTCGGTCGAGTTGCCAGCAAAAGTTCTGAAACGCGACTGAGCTCCCTCGTGAACTCGGCAGGTGTCTTAGCTCGGCTCGTCTTTGCAACAAGTTTTAAGGCTCGAGCCGCAGCGCGAGCGATTCTGCCAGCGCCACGTATGTGCATCGTTCGAATATCCTGCGCGATTTGCTTGATTTCAGCGCGTACCATAGGCTTCCTCAATTTATATATCCTCACCCAAACTTAAACTAATTTAGATTTTATTTAGGAAGGCGGCGGCGCAACTCATTCAGGAAAATCTGTTCATCCGTTTTGCGTGTAGTATCCACTTTCTCAGAAATACTTCGTTTGAGCCCCTCGATGAATTCCTCGATGCTCGCGCTCTCGCCAAGCGTCCGCTCAATCAAGCTTCGGAGCTCCTGAGGGTACGCAAGATAAGGCATAACCGATGAAAATGAATCTCGAACGAGTTTTGCCTCGGCTTCTTGCATCTTAGCACCTAGAGATTCAAGATGGTTTCCTTGACGGTTTCCATTGCCACGATGGTCTGGACGCTCTTTACCGAGTCAAGGGATTGGATGCGGTCATCGACAAACTTCTTCAGGCTTTCTACATCGCGGGCACGTATCTTCATCATTAATCCATGACCTCCTGTCGTGTGATGGAGTTCACATACTTGGTGGCAGCGCGACAAAGAACGAACGAGCTCGCGCATGCTCCTACTATCGACATCAACGCTGACGAAAGCCATCACTCCATAGCCGAATTTTCTAGGGTCTATCAGTGCTGAGTATTGTTTAATCAGGCCGGAGCGCTCTAGTTGCTTAATTCGCCGCCTCACCCCTGAAGTGCTTAGGCCGACCTCGCGCCCCATTTTGCGCAGCGGAACGTGTGCGTCGTTGTTCAACATTTTCAAAAGTTTTATGTCGACGCTGTCCACGCTTCATCACCAATCCAGCCTGAATTTGTTAGGCGCTTCGATTATTTATTTCTTGTGGGCTCAATTTTGCACATCAGAGTTGAATTGTTTTTAGTTTTTCCTCAACTTTTTCGCATGCGTCAACGAGTGCGTTGCCCCATCGCCGCTCGTCGTTGAACAGCAAAACCCGTTCGTAGCGTTCACCGTACCGCTCGAAGAAGCGAGAAAGGGCCTCGGTCACTGATTTGATCTGTATCGCGTCAAGTTCTCGAGGTATCTGAAATTGCCCGAGCGGGTAAACCTCCTCGAGTTCCTCAGGAACGATGCCGAAAGGGGGCACGAGTCTTACGAGGTGGGTTTGCTCAAATTTCTCCAGCTTGGGGCGCTCGCCTTCAAAGGCCGGTAGGAGTGCTAGGATGGGCAGCGGAGGCGGATCATAACGCTCCTCGAGCCTCCTTCTATGGCGCACGACCTCCGGACGATCCACAGATTCTTCACCAAGATAGCAAAATGCTGATGGTTTGGTCACGGGGTCAAACCGCTCGATGAAATCTCGATACTTCACCAGCCTCCGGAACCCCTCAAGCAGCCGCGGATGAGCGCGACACCGCATCTCAAGATATGCCCCTAAACTTCCCTCAACAATCGCCTGGCGGATGCGTCGCAGCTCGCCGAAAGTTACATGAAGGTTATGCCTAGCCAAGAGCTTGATTCGCTCGTCCTGCGAGATGTGCCTGAACTCATTGGGCAGATGTGCCACACAAACAGGGCACTCACATGGTAGGTAGGATAGCTCATCGAGACGAAAGGTTCCCTCCGATGTCATGTAACGATCATCACGCGCGTAGAGCACGTATGCAGCGGAGTCAAAGAGGTCACAACCCATCGCCACGGCGAGCGCAAACATCATGGGGTGCCCGGCGCCGAAAAGATGCGTAGGGCGATCTAGTGGCAGGTGTTGCTTAGCAGTCATGACGAGATCGACAAGCTCCGCATAACGATATCCCTCTAGCAACTCGACAGGGCTTCCTATCGCGTGCAGTTGAAAGTCGAGCTTCCCAACCTCGCGTGCGCTCTGAGCGACCAACTCGCTGAAGAGACCCCCCTGCACCGGGCCGCACCAAACCACTTTAGGGTTGGACCTGAGTTCGACCGCCTGCTTGGCTCGCTCAAGTGTTATTCGCACCGTCTCGGCCGCATGCTCCCTAGTCGCTCGAACACCAGTCGGAACATCGAGGATAGTCGCGATGTCGGGGGCGATTGCGTCTTGATAGCGCACGATTTCCTCAGGGCCGACATCCACGCCCCCGTAGCGTAAAATCTGATAACCTCCAGAATCGGTTGCGATTGGGCCATCATAATCAAGAACTCCGTGAATCCCCTTTTTAATCGCATTTTCTCCGAAGCAGCGACGGGTTAGGTAGGCGTTTGTTATCACTAGCTCGGCGTCGAACTCACGACGCATCTGGTTGGGTGATAAAATTACGTCCGATGGATCGATGACCGGCATAAGGGCCGGGGTTGTAACATCGCCGTGTGGAGTGCTAAGTCTGCTCACTCGACCCATGCCATCGCGATGTAAGATTTGGAAAATAATATCACCACTACAACTTTGAATGATTCTCACAAAGGTCTTCCGCTTGAAATCCAAAATTCAACAAATCGGAATTTTTCCTTCGGCGAGCTTCATGCAGAATTTGTCTATATTTTCAAGCTCTGTGTCCACCACTTCCATTATCTGCCTTCTGACGCTCCCAATTTTGATGCCCGGCTTAGTGATGACCCGAACAGCTGCGATTGCTGGCTCATCGATAGATTTCCCTATTTGGCTAACTATCCAAACATAGACCTCATCCAATCCTGAAACTTGACTGTAAATCTCGTTCGCGATTCGATGTGTGAGCAAATTGTAAATTTTGCCCACGTGACTCACTGGGTTCTTGCCAGCTGCCGCCTCCGAACCCGTATGGCGGTTGAGCGGAATCACGCCATTTGGACGATTGCCCCTTCCAACTTGGCCCGAGTCCGCCCCATCAGCGCTCGTTCCGAGCACAGTGAGGTATGCTCCTCCGACACCCCGCCCACGCACATCGAGAGTGTTAAGGTTGAGCTTGATCTTTGAGAGAACGGAATTCCCTTTCACGAATGAGTATAGCCGCTTGAGGATTTCTTCCTTCTTTCTGAAGTAATCGTCCTCGCTCTCTACGAATCGGTCAACGAAAGCCACCCCAATAGTTAGATGGAGCTCTTCGTTCTTTCGAAAGCCCATCACCTTGACGTCCTCGCCGGCCTCAGGAAATTCCTTTTTAAACTCCGGAGAATTCAAGTAGCGCTCGGTCTTCAACACGAGCTGCTCTGTCCAAGTCATCGGTGCGTAGCCGACTGCGGCCGAGGTGTCATTAGCGCTAAGCACTTTACCCTTGCGCTTGAAGATGTCCGTTAGCGCCGCAGATCCAGGCTTAAACTCGACTTGGTAGCGCATGTGTTTTTCCGGATCGACAAACCTCAAATTTTCTTTTATCCAGCTCTTCGCAGCACGAATCGCGATATCCTTCACCGGGATTTTGGTCCCCTCAACCTCTTCAGTCGCTCGGTCACCGAAGATCAAAAGCATTGGTTGCTTCACTTCGCCGCCGCCAAATCTCGTTTCAACCTCTCCGGCGACGAGCAGCGACTTGTCTGCATTGTGGTGCATGATCATGCCAAATTTTTTCAAATACTCTTTACTTAACTCGACTGAAACTTGATCGAAAATCGCGTCACATATAGAATCAGGATGCCCAAGGCCCTTTCGCTCAACAATCTCCAATTTTTGTTTTTCGAGAGGAATTTGCTTGAACTCCTCAACGATTATATTACGCGCCAAGTTTACGCCTTTCGGATTTTCAATCTGCTAGCTATTTATAGGTTTTGTTAAAAATATAACTGACAGGAATAGGCGATTTTTATGCGGATACTCCGGCTATCTGAGGTTAAAGCGATGCGAAAGAGGCTCGGGCTAACTCAAGCGCAACTAGCAGAACTCGCAGGCGTGACCCAAGCTTATATCGCGAAAATCGAGGCAAAAGCCGCTGATCCTCGTGTCTCCACTCTTGAAAAAATATCCAAAGCGCTTGAGCGAGCAACTGCCATGGAGAAGCGCGCAACTGTTGGACAAATAATGACCTCGCCAATTGTAGCTGTAAAGTCCTACGACCGTGTAGACAAAGCGATCCACCTCATGAAATCATACGACATTTCGCAACTTCCGGTGCTTGATGAAGAAGTGCAGGTTGGCTCGATATCTGAAGCTACAGTTGTGCACAAGATTGCCTCGGGCGAAAACATGGGCAGACTGCTCAAACGCAACGTCAGCGAGATAATGGAAAATTCATTCCCAACCGTGAGCAAGGACACCGACATTGATGTCGTTTACTCCCTACTCGAACATGAGCCGGCGATTGTTGTCGTTGAACATGGAAAAGTGATCGGCATTGTTACTAAGGCAGACTTATTTAAACTAGCTGGAAAACCGCGGGGCAAAAGCTGAGCTTTCCCGATATTTTTATCCTCCGACCCCGAAATTAGGTATTGGTGCATTATGGCTGAAGAAAAAGAAAGGATCGCGCGATGGATCGCTGGTGACATAACTCTCTCCGACGACCCGGGGGGAGCCTTCAAGCGCTGGCGGGAGCGATTTGGCATTAACCAGACCTCGCTCGCCAAAATGATGCACGTTTCCTCCTCAGTAATCAGCGACTACGAGGCCGGGCGGAGGAAATCGCCTGGGGCAGCGACTATCAAGCGTGTGGTCGACGCATTCCTTAAGCTTGATGAGCAACAGGGGGGAGAAGTGTCTAGGATATTCTCCCATGTGTTCGGCACTCAGCTGCCCCCCGATGTCGTGCTTGAGATTCGAGAGTTCGGCGAGCCCACCGATGGGAAGACCGTCTGTAAGGCGGTCGATGGGAATGTCGTCGTGAACAAGGAGCTGCTCGACCAGAAGCTCTTCGGCTACACCGTCATCGACAGTTACAAAGCTGTACTGAGCCTCTCTGCCGACGATTTCAAGCGCCTCTACGGATTAACCACTGAGCGAGCGCTCGTCTTTACTGGTGTGACGATGGGGCGCTCCCCCATGGTGGCTGTAAAGGTGATCGGGATAACCCCTGGGATGGTGATTCTGCACGGCGAACTCAAGCGTGTCGACGCACTGGGGGTAAAAATAGCCGAGCTCCTACGCGTTCCCCTCGTAGTCTCGAAACTTCCGTCGGTCAGGGAGCTGATCGAGGGGCTTCGAAAGTGCGTCCACTGACCCCTCACGACAATTGCCGATGTTTTTTCCGACAATCGAAAGGCTTTTATTGCTCTCGCTTAAGCATAGACACAAAAATTAATATTCAAGAAAAAAGGTGACCTTGCTAATGGACGTTGGCATAATCGGTTACGGCGTTTACATCCCCAGGTACCGCATACGGGTGGAAGAGATAGCCAAAGTCTGGGGGGAAAATCCCGAGCGCGTTAAGCACGGACTTTTGGTTGAAGAAAAATCTGTCCCTGGACCTGATGAAGATACCGCCACCATAGCAGTCGAGGCCGCGCGCAACGCCGTGAAGCAGGCCGGCATTGACCCTCAAGACATAGGTGCGATCTACATCGGCTCAGAGTCCCACCCTTACGCAGTCAAACCAACTGCCACAATTGTAGCAGAAGCTATCGAAGCTACCCCCGACCTCACAGCCGCCGACTACGAATTCGCGTGTAAAGCGGGCACAGCCGGAATTCAGACCTGTATGGGGGCAGTTGAAGCGGGCATGATAAAATACGGTATGGCGATTGGATCTGACACCGCCCAAGGGGCTCCAGGAGACGCCCTCGAGTACACCGCTGCGGCCGGGGGTGGCGCCTTCATTGTGGGCAAGAACGGGAACAAGACCCTAGCAAAGATCGAAGGTACCTACTCCTACACCACTGATACGCCCGATTTCTGGCGCCGAGATATGCGACCTTATCCCAAGCACGGAGGGCGGTTCACCGGAAAGCCCGCCTACTATAAACACGTGCTTTCCGCAGCTAACGGTCTGCTCCGACAACTTCAGCTCACTCCCCAAGATTTCGCCTACGCGGTTTTCCACCAGCCCAACGGAAAATTCCCACTGCATGCTGCCAAGGAGCTGGGATTCTCGAGGGAGCAGGTAGCACCGGGCCTGCTGACGCCCGTAATAGGTAACACCTACTCGGGATCGACCATGATAGGTCTCGCCGCTGTCCTCGACCAAGCCAACCCTGGGGAGCGGATACTCGCGGTTTCATATGGATCGGGTGCAGGAAGCGATGCCTTCAGCATCCTCGTGCGCGATGGTATTGAGGACAAACGTGATGCGGCCCCAAAGGTGCTCGACTATGCGAATCGGAAGGTTTACATCGACTACGCCACCTACACGAAATTCAGGAGGCTGCTGGTGAAGTAGATGCGCGATGTTGCAGTGATAGGCGTCGGACTGACAAAGTTCGGCGAGCTCTGGGATGTCTCGTTTAGAGAGATGATGATGGAAGCGGGCGCTCGTGCAATCGAGGATGCTGGGATCGACGGAAAACAGATAGGCGCGATGTACGTGGGAAACATGTCCTCTGGTCAATTCATCCGCCAAGAGCATATTTCCTCAATTGTCGCAGACCACGCTGGACTTGTACCCATCCCCTCCACACGCGTCGAGGGGGCCTGCGCGTCAGGCGGGCTTGCGCTCCGCCAAGCGGTAATCGACGTTAGCTCAGGCCTCCACGATATCGTCGTCGCGGCCGGCATAGAGAAGATGACTGATGTGCTCACCGGGGCTGCCACCGGGGCACTTGCGACAGCCGCTGACCAAGAATGGGAGGTATTTGTAGGTGCTACCTTCCCTGGTCTCTATGCGCTGATGGCTCGCCGCCACATGTATGAGTTCGGAACCACGGAAGAGCAAATGGCAGCGGTGGCGGTGAAAAATCACCGCAACGCATGTTTCAACACCTGCGCGCAATATCAGATGGAGATAACGGTCGATGATGTGATGAAGTCCCCACCGGTTACCTTGCCCCTAAAATTGCTCGACTGTTCCCCGATCACCGACGGCGCTGCCTGCGTGATTCTCGCCTCCGCGGAGAAGGCGCGGAAGCTCACCGATACCCCAATCTTGGTCGCTGGTACCGGACAGGCGAGCGATACCATTTCACTCCACAGCCGTACCTCTCTCACGAGCCTACAAGCTGCCATCGAGGCCGCGCGAACAGCGTACAAGATGGCGAGCATCAAGCCGAGTAACATCGATCTCGCAGAGGTTCACGACTGCTTCACGATAGCCGAAATCATGGCGATCGAAGACCTAGGGTTCTGCAAGAAAGGTGAGGGTGGCAAAGTGACCGAGCAGGGCGAGACCACGATAGGCGGACGAATCCCCGTAAACACGAGCGGCGGGCTCAAGGGCAAGGGGCACCCCGTGGGCGCTACTGGCATCGCGCAGGCCGTGGAGATCACGCAGCAGCTTCGAGGCGAGGCAGGCAAGCGCCAAGTCGATGGGGCGGAGATCGGGTTAGCACACAACGTCGGTGGCTCGGGAGGAACTGCGGTGGTGCATGTGTTCAGGCGAGGTGACTAGGATGGCCGTTCCGCGTTTCTGGCGAGAGATACCAAACAGATATAACCTCGTGGGGGCACGCTGCGGAAATTGCAACAAAATCTTATTCCCCCCACGCTATATCTGCCCCTTCTGCAGGCGGATGGGCAAGCTCGAGCCTTACCGACTCAAACGTCGAGGCAAGGTCCTCTCCTACACGGTGGCACACGTTGCTGCAGAAGGTTTTGAAGACCAAGTGCCCTACGTGCTCGCGATCATAGAACTCGAAGATGGGCCACGCTTGACTGCGCAGATCACCGACTGCAACCTAGATGAAATCAAGATAGGCGACGAGGTTGAAATAGTCTTCAGGCGGATGGGCGAGGAGAGTCAAGACGGTGTCATTTACTACGGATTCAAAGGACGCTTGATCAAACCTTAAAAACTTTTTGTTAAGTGCGCCGTGCGAATGTTAAATAGCCCGTGTGTGCGATCATTCGCGTCTTGGGGCGGGTGCAACTCGGTTTGACCTCGAATTCCCGAACAAGACACTCGATAGTCTTGCAGTGGACGAAGCGGTAATTTGGTAGCTCCCGGTAGAGGCGTTGCAAGTGTTCGACGCAGGGAGCAAATGTCACAAGGTGACCGCCAGGTTTAAGTGCCCGCTCAGCGTGGGGTAACACTCGCTCGGGCTGGGGAAGGTCAAGCGTCACCAAGTCGACTTCATGCTCGTCGATTCCTTCGTAGATATCTTTCAGCTTCACCGTCACAATATCACCGAGCCCTGTCATGTTGATGTTCTCCTCCGCCACGCGCGCAAAATCCTCCCGCACCTCATAGCTCACTACGCGTCCGTTGGGTCGAACAAGGTTACCGAGAAAAATCGCCAGCGAACCAGACCCCACGCCTGCATCGACTACGAAATCGCCGGGGGCCACCCCGGTATATGCGACGATTTGCGCGGCATCTTTAGGCAGCATTATCTGGGGAACGCGGCGGAGCTTCTGGAGGTAATCAACGATGCGCGGGCGCAAAAGAATGAACTCTTTGCCAACGTGTGATTTTAACCTCGCTCCCGGCTCTTGCTTGATAGCCTCGCTCAAATCAACAACCCCAAAATCCGTGTGGAGCTTTTTTCGCTCGGCTTTGACAAGATATTTTCTGCCTCGCTCGTCGATGAGAATTATTCGCTCGTTTTCCTCGATCATTCACCCAACCTCGTCAAGTTATTTATCCTCACCTAAAAATAACAAGAGGGTCACCAATGAAGTTCACTTGGCCTCAGCGGCGCTTAAGCAATCGCCAATTAGCTGCGATTCCGCTAGTCATAATTGCGGTTCTGACTATTTCCATGCTAGTGCTCAGTGTCCCATTCAGCACTGATTTCAGGGAAAGTGGTTTAATAAGAGTAAGGTGGTTGGAAAATGTCCCTGACGCTGGCGCGGTTGAAATCGCCGTCGAAAATTTGCTCGGCTACAATGCTGATGTTGACATCGTTGAAAATGGCCTCGATATAGGAACTAGCAACGTGCTGAGTGAAAACCAAACTCTCCTAGTTAAAAGCATGTTTTCATCTCAATTTAGCATCCCTGAGAACTCAGTCACCGTGGAACTGAGAGGAGCAACCATCACTGGCATCTATTCTGAGCAGGCCGTGAGAGCTATGGTCGGTGCCTTCATCGCGATGGGCGTCATCATCTTCATCGCCTTCCGGCGCCGCGTCACCGTGGGGGCAATCTTGCTCGCCGTGGGGCTCGACTTGTTGGGGGTCTTCGGATTTATGGCGCTGTTCGGCGTCGAACTCAGTCTGGCGTCAGTAGCAGGTCTGCTTATGCTCATCGGATACGCTGTAGACACAAACATCCTGCTCACCACGCGAGTGCTCAAGCGGGTTGGGGGCGAGCCCAAGGAGCAGGTGGTCGATGCAATGCGCACGGGCTTGATGATGAGCAGCAGCACGCTTATTCCTCTCTTCGCCATCAACATTCTAACGACAGCCCCTCAACTTTACCAGTTGACAGCCGTGCTCATCTTCGGCATCATCATCGACATTTTTAACACTTGGTTCTTGAACTCCGCCATCATCATACGGCATGCCGAAAGACAGCGGAGGAAGGAGTACCATGTCAGTATTTAAGGAACGCCGCATCGCGCTGTTGCTCCTCACAGCTTTCTTGTGTACCATACTGGTCTGGAGCCCTTGGAAAGCGGTTGATTCAAAAGTGGAAACCGCGGTGGGATGGCCAGCTCAGTATACACGGGGTCTCCGCTTTGGGGTAGATATCATAGGCGGTTCTAGGATTATACTTGCACTCGAAGCTTCGCACGTCACATTTGAAAATATCCAAGACAACGAGACTTGGTGGGGAACTATAGTGCCCAAGCTCGAGGACAATCTTTACGTGAGCGTCAAGACAATCAGACTTGATCCAACCACAGGAGTGGCCGTAGCTGAAATTGGAAGACCAATAACTGAAAATCTGATCAACGCAATTATCGAGGGTTTCGGCAATGTAGCAGTAAACCCTGAAACAGGAAAACCTATGATAGAGAAAAAAATAAGCGATACAACGCGCGATGAAGTAATTTCTATACTCGGGTTGCGGGTGGACCCAACTGGGCTGCGAGGCGCACAATTTAGATCTTTAGGGGCAAATCTGATCCTCTATGAAATTCCTGGCCTGCTCCCCGGAGAAGCAGAAACCCTTCTCGGCAAACCTGGACGACTCGAAATTTTCTTTGAGAACGAAGTCTTGCTCCGCGGCGAGGATATCGTAAGCGTCAACGCACCTTATCCCAGCAGTGAGGGACCTCAAACTGCCGACCTACCTTTCAGATTGACTGACGATGGCGCAAAAAGATTTAGTGAAGCGGCGGCAAACAAGGCCAACTATCCCACCTTGATCTATGTTGATCGTCCAACAGACGCCATAATAGTCTTCAACAACGAAATTTTGGACGAACTTCCAACCTTTTTCGAATACGACCTTGGCGAAAAAATGTTCAAGGGAACTACGGACAAAGGAATGGAATACTCCCTAGGTGTTCCGGCCATCGGAACCGCAAAGGATGAGCTTTCCTCCGAAGCACAACAATTTTTGAAAGGGTGGGCAGGTTTGATTCCCACAGTGCGCTTATTAGGAGATTTAGAAGATTTCTCATTGAGTGTTATTGAAAATATTTCCGCGCTCTACAGCGTTGAGTCCATTCCTAGGCAAACCGCAGAAGGTACTAAGAAAAATGCCGAGGAGTGGATCAAAGAGGCATGCGGGCTCAAAAGTGTGGTAATCATCACGCCCGAGTTGGCTGCTGACTTCGCGGCGGGGAAAATTTCTAAAGATTTGCGTATCACGATCACCCGCCTCTCCTTGGAAGATGCTATGAACGAAGCCGCAAATTTGCGACTGGTGCTGTCCGAGCGATTGCCCGTCGAAATCACAATCGAAAGCGAAACCCCGATAGAGGCCCGCTTGGGCGCTGAATTTCTGAAACAGGTGCTCATTGCGGCGATAGCCGCCCTGCTGGGAGTATTGGTTCTCGTCTACCTCCGATATCGACACTTGCTCATCGGCTTTGCGATCATTGGGATTATGCTATGCGAACTTCTCATCACCCTCGGCGCAGCGTCTCTGATCGGTTGGACAATTGGGCTGCCAGAACTTGGGGCCCTGATCATCGTCATCGGTACCGGCATTGACCACCAAATCATCATAACCGACGAAGTGCTCAGGGGTGGCTTGCCCGGGACAAAGGTGGTAAGCTTGAGGGGGAGGATCTCGCGAGCATTCGCGGTAATCTTTGCAGCTGCTGCGACAACAATTGCAGCAATGATAATGCTCGCTTTGATTGGCTTTGGAGCGATGAGCGGGTTCGCAATCATCACAATCTTGGGGATGCTCATAGCCGTGCTTGTAACCCGACCCGCCTACGCTCGAATAGTCAGCGCTATCGTGATGAAGGGACAAGAAAAGTGACAAGCAGCTAAATTGAGGTTCCGAACTGCCTCAAAACAAATAAGGCTGCAGACAAAATCGCGAGAATTCCGATGGTAATTATAAAACCTAGGAAAAGCCTGCGAACCCCGAAAACCTTGAGCGCTCGCTCTGAGATGAAATAGATAGATGCCGCACACGCGAAATAAAACCACAGAACTACAGTCGAAACCATGAGGATATCAAACTTTAACACAATCATCACGAATGCCAAGAAGCCTGCTGCAATGGTAACGATCGTGAACGGGTAAAACAAGGCCATCAAGATGGCGCCTTTGCGTGCTTCCATGCGATCACCAAAGAAAAAGGTACTGCGTGGTCGTGGGGAGTTTTCTCCGCAGAATCGCCACCTCAGGGCGATATATCAGCAGCTCCCCGACAGCGGGCTCCTTTTCGAGAACCTGACTGACAACTTTTACCTCGGCCTCTCCACTTATCCTAGCAGTACCTCTACCGAGCTTCGGCTCCAGCGCGATTAGAATTGGCAGTTGTAGCTTATCCCTATCCGTCTCGGGGAGAAGCCCCGCCAAGAACTCAAGCTCCTCGCGCTTGAACTTGTGAACACCGCCATCACGCGTCACGACTTGAGGCTTCGCAGACAAAAGTGCCTCCTTTAACGAAAGACGCCTCTGGGGCAAATGCACGTTGAGCTTGCTTAGCTCAAATTTTATCAGACGATCCGCGCTCACTCACGTTCCTCTAGCATCGCTTTTATCCGCTTCAGACGGGAGAAGTTCTCCCGCTCCATCTCATCGAGCTTCATCATGATGAACTTAAGGGCCTCCTTTAACCTCGGGATCAAAATATACTCGAGTGCGTTCACCCTTCGCTTGGTCTTCTCGAGTTCTTTGGCGATAGCGAACGCCGATCCCTCAAGTTCAGCTAGACCTATCAGAAGCTTGAGCGCTCGCTCGAACTCCCTCGACGCCTCATCGAGCACCGAAGATGTTATGTGCAAGCTATAACCCCTCATCAAAGCGTCGCGCTCAACCTCTTCGACTTCGATGGCCGGCACCGCGATGCCCATTATGTGGCGAGTTGAAATCTCCACTTGAAGCTCCCGTTTTGCCTCTTTGGAAGCCTGCTTAGTCTCGAGCGTCCCCATGATGGCGAAGCACATCGATAGCGCGCGGTGGGCTACTGAGAGCTGCTCTAGCGCCTTTGCCCTAGCTTCTTGGATTCGCTTTACTACATCAAAGAACTCAATGACAAGTGCATCCATTTTCTCCTTGAGTAGGTCGTGCCCCCTTTGCGCGAGGCCCACCCTTTGTCTCAACTTCAAGAGCTCCATCCGAGTCGGGTACACCGCTATGGCCATCGCCATCTATCCACCCTCCTTCCTGACCATGATCTCGACTCCAACCGTGCGCTTGATTATCTCACGCAGCTCATCGACCTCCGGTACATATCCAGTCTTGTCAGGAATTCTCAGCACGAGGGGAAGCAATCGCTTCGTCTGCACCATCCGGCGGAAATCATGACCAAGCTCCTCCGCGACGCGGTGGGTTATCAGCACGAGCCCAATTTCGTCGCTGGCGAGAAATTCGCCCAGCTTGACCAGTGTCTCTTCTTTCGTCGTGGAAATGTGGGCATAGGTCGCGCCTGCCAAAGCGAATCCCGTCACGGTATCTTGATCCCCAACTACAGCTATTTTAAAACTCAATTTTTGGCACCTTCACTATTGTTTCCTTTATTTTCTGGGGCTCGACCTTGTCCACCTTGAGCCTTATTATCACCCGCAGATTTTTCATCTCATTTTCCTTCAAGCGAATGTACGAAATCACCGGTGCTATGCTGAAGAGCTTGGTGAGCGCCAGCCATCTGAATACCTTCAACTGCATTTCATCTAGGGCCCGCTCTGCCGCGGAAAGCCCTTGGGCCTCGATCTGCGGGAGAACCTCCAGTAAAATTTTGCCGTAGGGGGTACGGGAGACCGCATCCACGGCCGATCGAATGTCTTCGGCGACTGCCATGGCTCGAAGTATCCCCTCCGTCAGCATGTGGGAAGGTCGGATGAGATACCTATCGATTTCCTCCGGATTTACCCCCTCCCGCTTCAGCCGCAGAATAAGCTTGAGGTTCACGATATCTATCTCGCAACCCACCAGCGACTTGAGAATCGAACGCTGCGCCTTCACCCGCAAAACCTCCCTCCACAAGCTGGTGTAGTAATACCTGTCGAACGCGGAGAGCAAAGGAATGAGTCCGCGCTCCTCGTACTCTCTCAGCGCCTCCGAGAGCACGCTGAAATACTCGCTCTCCTTCAGAAATTCAAGTAGCTGCTCAAAGTTTTCGGCGGAGGCGAGCATCTCGAGCCTCTCGCGCGGCATCGTTGGCGAGGGCATGAGTTCTTTGAGCCTCTCCTCCTTGGGTGTTTTGTTATGAATTGCCGTAACGATCGCCTTGAGATTCCAAACCTCTACCCGCTGAAGTACCTTCCTAATCGTTTCTTTTCGCTTCTTCGGCACCATATTGAGTATCTCAAGGTAGCGTGCGTTCGAATTGTCCCTAAAGGCGTTCTCCACCTCAACCATGTTCAACTCCCCTTCCCTCTGGATCCCCGCTAACTGCTGACGGTAGTCCGTGTCGTCGAGGGCTGCGAAAATATTCACTACCCCTGGAGCATCAGCCAGCTCCCTCAGACGCGCTTCTGGGAATAGCCTCGCTTCCCAAGCACTGATCGTTGCGCTGCAGTAGACGTATGCCATCGAGCGCCTCGCGTGAAAAATCACCAACGCAAAAAAGAAGCCTATCATCCCGAAAATGATTACTAGTACTTCGATCATCCAGACCCTTCGAAGAGAACCTTTGCGACCTTTACTCTAAGCACCTCGAATTCCCTACGCATCCTGCCCTCGAAAGTCTCATCTATCTCTACCGTACCATCAGGTGCCCCAACCTTCACACCACCGATGACTTGAATCGGCTCACCGAACGAGATTTTCACTTTTTTTTCGCCGCCGCTCAGCTCGCGCGCAATTTGCTCTTTAAATGACTCAAGGAGTTTCAGGTCCTGCCGATTTGCCCTAACTATTACATCGCCGGAGCCGAGCTTTCTACAAGCGTTCAAAGTGATTCGAGCGATATCCTCTTTATACCTCTTGGACGCAACATGCGCTCGGAGCTTCTCCTCAACCTCTTTAAAAACGTTGCCGATGAGCCCCTCCTTTTTTTGGAGCATTTCTTTCTTCGCCTTCATCCTGCCCTCGGCCATGCCCTCCTCATAGACTTGCTTGCCGCGAGCGCGCGCCTCCTTCAATCTTTTCTCCTCCTCCTCTTTGGCACCTAGTCGGGCAGCGTCAAGCATCGTGGCAGCCTCTCGCTTCGTCTCTTGGATTACCTCGGCTGCCTTCTTTTTCGCCTCTTTTACGATGTCATCGATTATCAGCTTGGCGCCTTTCTCAGCTGGCAAAATCTTTCCCCCTACAGCGCGCCTATAAACGTCAGCATGAGAATCGTCGCTAAGAGCCCCAATATAGCGTAGAGCTCGACCATCACTGTGTACATTAGACCGGGGGCGAATACCTCTGGTCTCTTGGCGAACGCTGTAATACTCGCAGAGGCAACTAATCCTTGTGGATACGCGGTGAATCCCTGAAGGATAGCAGGAACGGCCGCGGCCAACACTGCCAGACCAACCGGAACTGTTACCTCAGCACCCGCCGATAGCCCTGCGCCGATTATAATCAAAAAGCCAGCAACGAAGCCATAGATTCCTTGCGTCCCAGGCAACACTTCGAATACGAATGCCTTGTAAGCCTTCTTCGGATCCTCACTCGCCACCGCAGCAGCAGCAACGCCGGCTATGCCCACGCCCAGGCCAGAGATTATCCCTGGAATCGCTATCGCTAGACCAGCCGCCAAAGCTACCCAGACTCCTTCGGCTACCAGGTTCCTCACCTCCTTATTATTTTAGTAAACATCCTTTTAGCTTTAAAGGGAGCAAACTTCTCGCCGCCGCCCTCGTAGAATTTCCCGAAAAATTCGACGTAATGCAAACGCATGGTGTGAATGAAAGCCCCGAGGCTTTGGATGAAGATGTTGAAACAGTGCGCCGCGAAGAGCGCAACCAACAGTGGCACCAGCACGATATATGAGAGTGGGGGGGACAAGGGCTCGTACAGCCACCCACCGATGTAGTTTATCGCGTATGCTATGATACCCGTGGCTATGCCGAGGGCCATGAGCCTGCTGTAGGAGGCGGCATCAGCGACCAACCCGGTTATGCCGTATACAACGTTGATGGGCCCACTTAGTCTCTCCCGCAATCCCTTAGCCATCATTACCGCCCCTGTAACTCCAATACCCAACCCAACGTAAAGCAAAACCCTGAAAGCTACGACCATGAAGGGAGCCAGTGCAAGGGGATTAAACGCTTCAAAGAGATTCATTTTTGGAAACGTGAAATCTATCCCAAAATCACTCAGGCTAACGCCCAAAGCACAAAAGCTCAGCCCAAAGAACCCCACCACGACTAGTACTCGAGGAATATGGTTGAGGATCAAGTTCCTCCAATCCCTCCTGAAAAAGTCCTTCAGCGCGGCAGCCACTCCAAACCCAATGATAATGTGCAGGATACCTATGAAAACAGCAAGCTTAAGGATAGGTATGGGATTTTCCATGGGGTTTATCCACAGGGGGCCAAATCCGAACCATCCTCCGATAAGGGCGCCTATCACAACGGTACACGCCGCGCCCACCACCATCATCCTCCTTAAACTTCTCGGGAAGGCTTTTGCAAACCAGAAGCCAGATCCCATGAAAAGCCCGAGCAAAAGCCCGTAACCAGCATCCGACAAGCAGACTGCGAAGAAAAGCGGAAAGGTGAACGCTAGGAATGGTGTGGGGTCAACCTCGTCGTACTTAGGCAAGCCGTACATTTCGGTGATGAGTTCAAAATCACCCACCCCCTTAGGGTTTTCAAGCTGTATGGGGACAGCCTCGACCTCGACTTTTTGGGGCTTGTAAATTCGAATTATATGCCGCCCGTTAGTAGCTGCACTCAGAATGGGCTCGATGTCCACCTTCTTGGGTATCCAGCCCTCGATGACCACGGTGGCGTCGGTGAAGCCAAATAGCCCAGTGCACCCCAAGCGTTCCATCTGAATCTCAAGAAGTTCGAGGAACTTGCTCACCTCTCTTGCCTCAGCTTTGGCGAGCTCCTTCCTCCTCATCTCGAGATCAGCCCGTTCCTTGGCAAGTTCCTCCAGCTGCTTTTCGAGTTCTTTGATCGCCTCCCGCGGAGTTCTTGGGATACTTGGTATCTCTAAAAGCTCTATTTCAAACCTGTAGAACATGGGTAAGAGCTTCTGCTGATCTCTTGCGCGATAGACGGCAATCAAAATCCTTCGCTCGCCCTTCCCAAACACCTCCACAAAAACTTTTTGTCCCAATATTTCCCTTGCCGCGTCCGAGAACTCTCGTATCCGCTCCTCTGCGATCCACCCTACCTTAACTTGAATTTCATCCGTCGATCGAAGGTAGCTTAGCGAAAATTTTATTTCTCTGAAATTTTCGAGTACCTCCATTTGGGTGTGCAGCTCTTGTCTCTTCTTATCGAGTTCCTCGCTTTTTGTCTTCAATGTACTTAACTTCGGCTCGAGCCTCTCGAGGAGCCTTTTCGCTTCTTTCAAGGTTTGCGCGTAAGTGAGCTCCTCAACCTCAACCGGCTTACGCGATGGGCCGAGAAACTCCTGCATCTCCCTGAATTTTGCGAGTAGTGAGGAGAACTCATACACCTCCTCCCTCACCGCCTTCCGCGCGACCTCCAGCTCCGAGATCTCCTTAAGTTGAACTACACCAGCCTCGTGAAGCCTAGCCACAACGTTATCATGCGCTTGTTGGAGGAAAATCGCCCTAAACTTCTGCATTCGAGCTGTTTTGAACGTGGAATTCACCTGAGAATGACATCCAGAACGAGCTTGACCGCCTCCGTGTGCCTCGCCCTAGCTTTTTTCTCCATCGCCTGAATCTCTTTGCGATTTTTCACCAGCAGCTCCTGCACATCTGCCTCTGCCTTTTTCCTCGATTCCCCGACCACTTTTTCTGCCTTTGATTTCGCCCCCGCCTTTGCGCTCTCCTTTAGTTTCTGCACTTCCTTTCGAGTGGATTCGAGAAGGGTTACAGCTTCTCGCTGCGCCGCTTCCATTTGCTCCCTTGCCTTTTTCTCTGCTTCAAAGATCTCGCGAAGACTTTCCTCGACCACTTAGCTCCCGTCCAGTGTACAACGTCAAAGTTAATTAGAAGTGATACAAATAAAAGTTTCTTATTACAGTAGAGATATTCATAAAAGTGAAGCCACCAATTTAGCTATAGTTCGGGGTGTTTGATTGGGAAAGATCGTCCGAATCACGGGGCCCGTAGTTATCGCTGATGGTATGAAAGGCTCGGAGATGTATGAACTCGTCAAGGTAGGAGAGGAGGGCCTGATGGGGGAGATAATTGGCCTGACTGAAGATCGTGCGATGATTCAGGTGTATGAGGAGACCTCGGGCATAAAACCGAGCGAAAAAGTCGAAGGGACTGGAAAACCCCTCTCTGTAGAGCTTGGACCCGGGCTCATCGGCGCGATTTATGATGGAACGCAGCGACCGCTCACAATCATCCAGGCGAAAATAGGGGATATGATAAAGCGAGGCGTCTTCGCCAATGCCCTGCCGCGTGATAAGAAGTGGGAGTTCGCGCCAAAGGTCAAGCGAGGCGCAGAGGTCGTCGAGGGTGATGTACTCGGAACCGTCAAGGAGAGCAAGCTTGTCGAACACCGAATTTTGGTCCCCCCCGGCGTCAACGGAAAAATCCTAGAGCTAGCGGATGGCGGGCACAGAATTGAGGATATCATCACCACCATCGAGACCGCTGATGGCAAGCGAGAGGTTGCGATGATGCAAACTTGGCCTGTGCGGCGGGTGAGGCCATTTAAAGAGAAGTTCGATCCGAATGAGCCGCTCATTTCTGGGCAGCGCATCACCGACACGTTCTTCCCAATCGCGAAAGGGGGTACGGCAGCAATCCCTGGAGGCTTCGGCACGGGTAAAACGGTTATGCTTCATCAGTTCGCGAAATGGGCAGCCGCAGACGTGGTCGTTTACGTGGGCTGCGGCGAGCGGGGCAACGAGATGTGTGATGTGCTAGTGCACTTCCCAAAGCTGAAGGACCCGCGCAGCGGCGAGTCGCTTATGGCGCGAACCACACTCATCGCCAACACCTCAAACATGCCCGTGGCCGCGCGCGAGGCGAGCGTCTACACGGGAATCACCATCGCCGAGTACTTCCGCGACATGGGCTACGATGTAGCGCTGATGGCCGACTCCACCTCGCGATGGGCCGAGGCTATGCGTGAGATTTCAGGGCGACTAGAGGAGATGCCGGGTGAGGAGGGCTTTCCCGCATACTTAGCCTCTAGGCTGGCGGAATTCTATGAGCGAGCTGGCCGCGTGCGGACGCTCGGCAACGATGAGCGCTTCGGCTCCGTGACAGTACTCGGCGCCGTTTCTCCGCCCGGAGGCGACCTTTCGGAGCCCGTTTCACAAAACACGCTTCGCATTGTCAAGGTCTTCTGGGCGCTCGACACGGGGCTGGCCGACCGGCGCCACTTCCCGGCCATCCACTGGCTCAATAGCTACTCACTCTACGCCGACAACGTCCGCGAGTGGTGGAAACAAAAGCTCGGCGAGGATTGGAAGGTCCTGCGCGATGAATCGATCGCCATGCTCCAGAAGGAGGCCGAGCTCGATGAAATCGTGAAGCTCGTGGGGCCTGATGCCCTTCCCGAGCCGGAGCGAGCCGTGCTAGAGGCCGCGCGGATGATGCGAGAGGACTTCCTTCAACAGTTCGCCTTCCACGAGGTCGACACCCACTGCCCTGTCGAAAAACAGTTCGGGATGCTCAAGCTCGTGCTCGATTTCTATCATAACTCCGTGGAAGCAGCGCGACGGGGCGTCTCGGTAGAGGAGATTAAAAAGCTGCCGATCAAGGAGACCATCGCGGGCATGAAGCGGCTTCCCTCAGAAAAGTTCATGAAAGAGCGAGAGAATTTTGAAAAACAGCTCAAGAAACAGTTCGAAGAGCTGATGCGAACAATGAAAGCACCAAAAACCGAAGGTGAAAAGAGTGAAAAGCGAGAGCGTTAAGAGTCGTGAATATTTAACTGTCGCAGAAGTTTCTGGCCCACTGATGGTAGTCGAGGGCGTAAGCGGCATTGCCTACGGGGAAGTCGTGGAGGTGACCACGCCCGATGGGGAAACAAAACACGGGCAAGTGCTGGACGCCTACGAGAATCGCGCTGTAGTGCAGGTCTACGAGGGCACGAGCGGCATCGACACTTTCAAAACCCGCGTTCGCTTCACGGGCGAAACCATCAAGTTCGGCGTCGGGCTCGAGTTGCTCGGCAGAATTTTTAGCGGGCGTGGCGAACCCATAGATGGCGGCCCCAAACCGATTTTTGAGGACGAGTGGGATGTGCATGGGGCCCCAATAAATCCTGCGGCAAGGGAATACCCTAGCGAGTTCATTCAGACTGGCGTATCATCCATCGACGGCATGAACACGCTCGTCCGGGGTCAAAAGTTGCCCATCTTCTCGGGCTCCGGCTTGCCCCACAACGAACTCGCCGCGCAGATCGCTAGGCAGGCGAAGGTGCTTGGTGAGGAGGAGAAGTTCTGCGTAATTTTTTGCGGGATGGGGATAACACACGAAGAGGCAGCATTCTTCACTCGCGACTTCGAGCGAACGGGCGCGCTGGAGCGGGCGACCGTGTTCTTGAACCTCGCCAGCGATCCCGCCATCGAGCGCATCCTTACGCCGCGCTTGGCCCTGACGACTGCCGAATACTTCGCGTTCACCCAAGGGATGCACGTGCTAGTCATCTTGGTAGATATGACGAACTACTGCGAGGCCCTGCGAGAGATTTCCGCCGCTCGAAGCGAGGTACCGGGAAGGCGGGGCTATCCCGGCTACTTGTACACGGACCTTGCGACGATGTACGAGCGCGCAGGAAGGATAGGGAAAAAGAAGGGCTCAGTGACCCAAATGCCGATCTTGACCATGCCGGGTGACGACATCACCCATCCGATTCCTGACCTCACAGGCTACATCACCGAAGGGCAGCTCGTCATGGACCGTGAGCTTCATCGCAAAGGTATCTACCCGCCACTCAACGTCTTGCCATCGCTCTCGAGGCTCATGAAGGATGGGATAGGCGAGGGGCACACACGGGAGGATCACAGCGATGTCTCAAACCAGCTCTATGCAGCTTACGCTGAAGGCAAGGACCTTCGAGCTTTAGTTGCGGTTGTTGGGGAGGAAGCGCTGACCGAGCGAGACCGCCGCTATCTGAGTTTCGCCGACCGATTCGAGCGGGAGTTTGTAAACCAGCGCCGGGACGAAGACCGCGCGATCGAGACCACGCTCGACCTAGGGTGGGAACTTCTGTGCACGCTGCCCACGACCGAGTTGAAGCGCATCGACCCAAAGTTTATCGAGAAGTATCTGTGCCCGAGTGAATGAATTGACAAGTACGCAATTTCGAAATACGGGTGATGTTGACACGTAATTTTGCCGTTGGGTATGTTTCAACAAGCAAAAACTGCTTTGTTTGAGAAAACATGCGGCGACGAGGTGAAAATTTAATAATATTCCTTGACCTTGCTCAGCGCCTTCAACAAAGAGAACCCTCCCCACTTGAAGATCCTCAAAATCTGGGATGGCCGACAATAAAAATTCATATAAGCTTTCCTCAAAAGCTCCTTGAGCTTCCGTGCGGTGAACCGAGGAAGTTTCATCACCGGATCTAAAGTCGTGTACTTTAACCAATCCCTCGTCAGGAGAAGGTTGTTTCTCCGTGCGAACTCGTAAATTTCGGTGCCGGGGTATGGGGTCAATATCGTGAATTGGGCGAGTGTGGGGTCGAGCTTTTTAGCAAAATTTATTGTTTTTTCGATCGCTTCCACCGTTTCGCCAGGGATACCTATAATGAATGTCGATACCGTGTTCAACTTAAACTTTTTTAAAACTGTCACGGACTTTTTTATCTGCCTGAGGTTTATCCCCTTTTTAAGAAAATTCAGGCTTCGCTGCGAGCCGGACTCAACGCCCAAGTAAATACTGTGGCACCCGGCTTCCTTCAGTTCTCTCGCCAGTTCCTCGTTGATAGTATCCACGCGAGAAGAACAGCTCCAAGTGATATCTACCTTTTCCTTTCGGATCAAAGCGCAGAGCGCCTTTGTCCTTTCTTTGTTAAGCGTGAAAGTGTCATCAAGGAACTCTATCTCCCTCACTCCGTATTTCTCCCTCAGTAGCTTTATCTCCTCCAAAACGTTTTCCGGACTTCTCCCCCTCCATATTTTACCGCACAGCTTCGAAGAGGAACAAAAAACACATTGAAAAGGGCAACCACGGCTGGTGACCATCGCCGCAAATTTAATGCCGCTCATCTCGTATTTCTCCATCGGAAGCAAGTGGTAAGAGGGGAAAGGTATTTCATCCAGATTTTTCACAAATCCTCTTTTTTCGTTCTCCCTCACCTTGCCGTTTTCCCGGAACGCTATGCCTTTTATTGTCCTCAACTTCTTCCCCGACGCGAGCTCCGCTATCGTTTGTTCCCCTTCTCCTTTCACCAACACATCCAGCTGTGGGCACTCCTCCAATGTTTCCCTCGCCGTGAAGGTTGCATGAGGACCCCCAAGAACGGTTCTGCAATCGGGATTCACTTCTTTCACTGCTCTTGCTATGCCATACGCGTCGTAAATGGCCGGAGTTGTCGCAGTGATGCCCACGAGTTCCGGATCGA
>JABAOH010146969.1_pt2 | contig 34282 bp, 35 predicted proteins | sample 7062181 | NCBI WGS metagenome assembly JABAOH01 (sample SAMN14538630, study PRJNA623070) | marine sediment metagenome | biome: marine biome [ENVO:00000428]; feature: marine pelagic biome [ENVO:01000023]; material: deep marine sediment [ENVO:00002113]; isolation source: pool of 5 deep marine... | reverse complement strand
CGGCGATCCCGGGGAATGACGGCGGCACCCACCGTCAAGGGCCCGGCCCACGCTCCGCGTCCCACCTCATCGACACCGACGACCACGTCGTGTCCCGACTCCCACAGGTCCCGTTCGACAGACGTCGACGGAGCCTTGCCCTTGAGGGCGCCGCGCAGTCGAGGAACCGTTGCGTTCGCGATGAGGCGACGGTACTACGCGCGATCCGCCGGCTCCGGAACATCGGAGTCGCCGGCCACGTCGAGCAGATGGCCCAGTTTCGAAGCCTTGGTGGCCAGATAACCGCGGTTCTCGGTGGTGGGAGCCGTCTCCAGCGGCACACGTTTGGTCACCGCCACGCCGTGAGCCTCGAGGCCGGCCTGCTTCTCCGGGTTGTTGGTGAGGAGGCGCACCGAGGCGACCTCGAGCTCGGCGAGGACAGACGCCGCCAGCCCGTAGTCGCGAGCGTCGACGGGCAGCCCGAGGTCTTCGTTCGCTTGCACCGTATCGCGGCCCGCGTCCTGCAGGCCGTACGCCTCCAGCTTGCGCATGAGGCCGATACCGCGCCCTTCGTGGCCTCGCGAGTAGAGGACCACTCCGAGGCCTTCCTCGGCCACCGCCTCCATCGCCGCTCGGAGTTGGGGACCGCAGTCGCATCGCTGCGAACCGAAGACGTCGCCGGTGAGGCACTCGGAGTGGACCCGCACCAGGACCTCGGCGGCGCCGCTCACCTCGCCGCGGACAAGTGCGATGTGGTGCGAGCCATCGGAGTCTGATTCGAAGCCAACCGCAGTGAAGTCGCCGTACTCGGTGGGAATGCGAGCCGCGGCCCGCCGCGTCACACTCACCGCCCACCTCTGCGGCAAACGACCTTCAAGTCGGTGCCGAGTTGCTCGAATTCGGTTATCTCCACCTGCCGCTGCGTACCGATCGTCTCGAAGACGCTCGCAAAGGCAGGCCGGCCCACTCCTCCCGCCACCGATCCCGCCAGATACAGCACCATCCGGTCGACCAATCCTGCGGCCTCGAGCGACGCCGCCAACGTTGGCCCGCCTTCGACGAGGAGGTCGATTATCTCGCGCTTCCCCAGATCGGCGAGGGCCGCCTCGAGGTCCACTCTGTGTCCGTCGCCGAGGATGGTCACATCCCCAGGAAGATCGACCGACGCCGGCGCGTAGACGATCGGATCGCGTCCGAACACGACTGCCGAAGCCGGAAGGGGGCGTCTCCCGGCGACTACGACTGGGACCGGTTGCGCCATCGGGATATCTCCGGATCGCACCGTCAGGCGGGGGTCGTCGGCCAGCACTGTGCCCGCGCCCACTGCGACCGCGTCGGACCGAGCGCGCAGCCGGTGAGCATCACGACGGGCCTCCTCGCCCGTGATCCACTGGGACGATCCGTCGGCAGCGGCGGCCTGGCCGTCCAACGTCAGCGCCAGCTTGAGAGTCACCATGGGCCGACCGGTGCGGCGATGATGGAAGTACCCAGGATCCAGCTCTTCAGCGCCCTCGGGATCAGGACCGAGAACGACCTCGATCCCGGCGGCGCGCAAAGCGGCTATCCCAGCGCCCGAGACGCGGTGATCTGGATCGCCGGCGCCTATCACCACTCGCCTCACCCCCGCTTCGATCAGGTCCTCCGTGCAGGGCGGGGTGGTGCCCTCGTGAGCACACGGCTCGAGAGTGACGACGACCGTCGATCCGCGCGCCGCCGCTCCGGCGCTCTCCAATGCCAGGGTCTCAGCATGGGGCCCTCCGCGCGTCGCATGGGCCCCCCGTCCCACGATCGCGCCGCCCTCGTCGACCACCAGAGCCCCCACGCGCGGGTTGGGGTGGGGATGCTCCGGCAACGCCAGGGCGCGAGCCTCATCCAGCAAAAGGTCGAATCGCATCTCGCCGCGGCGAGTCTATGCCCCCGCAGCGGGGTAGCCGCTCAGCCGGTGCGGCGATCCACCTTGAAGGACGAACCCGCCTCCGACTTGGCATGCTCCTTCATCTCCGACGCCACTGCGCTCGCCTCCCACTCGGTGGTGAAGCTGCGTCTTTGGTTGGTGGCCACACCGAGCGAGAAGGAGACGATCGGGAAGTTGTGGCGCTCGCCGCGGCGATCTATGACCTCCACGTAGCCGCGCAGGGCGTCGTGCGGGTCGTAAAAGTCGAGTATGCCGTCGTCGAAACGCTCCACCACATCGGCGCAGAAGGCCTCAACCGATTCGGGGGACATCACCATGATGAAGTCGTCCCCGCCGACGTGTCCGATGAAGCTCGTGGGATCGCCGACAGCCGCCGCAGCCTCGAGCAGCGTGTTGGCCGTGAACTTGATCACGTTGTCGCCCCGCATGAACCCGTAGTGGTCGTTGTAAGCCTTGAAGTTGTCCAGGTCGCCGTGAACCACGGCGACCGGCCCTCCCGCGTTGATGCGGCGCTCCAGCTCCTCGGCGATGCGGAAGTTGCCGGGCAAACCGGTGAGAGGGGAGAGATCGCGCATCGCTTTGGAGCGGCGCAGGACGGCCCTGAGCCGCGCCAGCAACTCATCCACGGCGAAGGGCTTGGTGATGTAGTCATCGGCGCCGGCTTCGAGACCCGTCACCACATCGTCGACCTGTGCCGCCGCCGTGAGCAGGATCAGCGGGATGTTGGCGGTCGCCGGATTGGTGCGCATCCTGGTCAGCACGTCGCGCCCCGCCCCGGCGTCCACGGTCACGTCGAGCAGCACCAGGTCGGGAGGATCATGCAACGCCACGGCAAGGCCCTCCTCGGCCGTGTGGGCGCTCTTCGTAGTGAAACCCTCCAGTTCGAGGCTGCTCATGACGAGCCGGACGACATCCGGATCGTCATCGATCAGAAGCACTCTTTCGCTCATCCGTCTCCATCGACTGCGGCTCTCAGCCGCCCGACCGCAGCCACTGGATCCGGATCGCCGAAGATCGCCGTTCCGGCGACGATCACATCTGCACCCGCATCTCGAGCCAGCCGAGCGGTGTCGGGGTTCATACCCCCGTCGACTTCGATATCGGCAGACAAGCCCTCAGAGTCAATGAACTTCCTGGCGGCCTCAACCTTCCCCAATACGTCCGGAATGAAGGCTTGCCCGCCAAATCCTGGATTTACCGACATCACCAGGAGAAGGTCGCACATGTGCACGTAGGGCGTCACGGCCTCGAACGGCGTCGGCGGGGAGAGCACCAACCCGAAGTCGAGCCCTTCGCCCGCCGCAGCACCCGCCGCCACCGTCGGATCCGGGTGCACCTCGATGTGCACCGTGACCAGATTGGCGCCGGCGGAAGCGAGCGAGTCGAAGAGACTGATCGGGTTGGACACCATGAGATGGCAATCGAAGTAGAGAGCTGTGGTGCGGCGCAGCGACTCGATGACCGGCATGCCGAAGGAGAGATTGGGCACGAAGTGGCCGTCCATCACGTCGACATGCAGCAGATCGACGTGAGGCTCCACGCGGGCAACCTCATCGGCGAGGTACGCGAAGTCGGCGGCCAGGAGCGACGGTGCGATACGAGCCGGCATCGTCTCAGGGTAGAGCCCCGTGCCCCCCGAACGGAGGCACGCCGAGAACTGACATCTGGCGCCTGATACCCCACATCCGATACCCGACACCCGATGCCCGACGCCTAACGGCCGGCGTTAGCCTCATCAATCCATGGACCTTCACCGCGTCGAGCCCGACACGATCGTCGATCTCTCAGCCATCGATCCCGGCGACAGCGGTGACTGGACGAAGGCAACGGCGAAAGCCCGCGTCCGCGAGCTGAACACCGAGCTCGAGAGCCTGCAAGAGCTGCTCTACGCCGAGGGCAGGCACAAGGTGCTGATCGTGCTGCAGGCGATGGACACCGGGGGCAAGGACGGCACCATCCGGCACGTCTTCGACGGCGTCAACCCCCAGGGCGTGAAGGTGGCCTCGTTCAAGAAGCCCACCGAGCAGGAGCTGGCCCACGACTACCTGTGGCGCGTCCATCCCCACGTCCCGGGCCGTGGCGAGATCGTGATCTTCAACCGCAGCCACTACGAGGACGTGCTTGTGGTGCGTGTCCACTCCCTCGTCGCCGAGGAGATCTGGTCTCGGCGCTACGGCCACATCAACGACTTCGAACGGATGCTCGCCGACGAAGGGGTGACGATCATCAAGTTCTTCCTGCACATCTCGCCGGAGGAACAGGCGGAGCGCCTTCGCGCCCGCCGTGACACGCCTGAGAAACAGTGGAAGTTCTCCTCAGGGGACCTCGCCAAGCGTGCGCGGTGGGACGACTACCGCACCGCCTTCGAGGCAATGCTCTCCAAGACCAGCACCCTGTGGGCACCGTGGCACGTAGTCCCCGCCGACCGCAAGTGGTACCGCAATCTGGTCGTATCCGAGGTCGTCGTCGCCGCGCTACGGAGTCTGAAGATGGCCTACCCCGAGCCCGAGCCGGGCCTGGAGGACATCGTCATCGAGTGAAGGCGGCGGACCGGCCGCGGCGCCCGTGCATCCACGCGGCGGCGGTCATCGCCCGCTTTCCCGGCGGCTGGACTTCGAGCAGTTCGACGGATCCGTCGCTCGTTCCGAGCACGACGGTCCCAGCCTCGAGCCGGGCGGTGCCGACCTCTGCCGACAACGACGAAGCAGCCGCCCGCCAGACCTTGATCCTGTCCCCATCGACGTCGCCCCACGCTCCCGGGCGTGGGTTGAATGCCCGCACCGCGCGCATGATCGACTCCGATGTGTGGCGGTGCGGATCAATTCGCGCCTCGGCGGTAGTCACCTTGGCCGCTGCTGTGGCCTTTGAGTCGTCCTGCGCCGTCGCCGCAAGCTCACCGTCGACGTAGGCCGTGAAGTTGTCGGCGAGCAGACGCCCACCGAGTTCGGCCAGTCGGACGGTCAGGCTGCCGGCATCCTCGTGGTCTTCTATTCCCAAGGACTGCGCAGCGAGCACGGGGCCCGTGTCGAGGCCCTCGTCCATCACCATCAACGACACGCCGGTCTCGTCGTCTCCGGCGAGGATCGCCCTCACCACAGGGCTGGCGCCCCGCCAGCGAGGCAGCAAGGAGAAGTGGACGTTGAGGAAACCATGCTCCGGGAACGCCAGCAGATCGGGACGGATGATGCGCCCATAGGCCGCCACCACCGCCACCTGAGGCTCTGCGCCGGCGACCGCCTCGAACAGGTCGGCGGACGAAGACGGCTGTGCCACCTCGTGGCCCGTGTCGAGCGCCGCCTCCTTCACGGGAGGGGCAACCAGCCGCGATGACCTGCCCCGAGCTTTGTCGGGTCGCGTGATCACCAAGGCCACATCGGCAACCTCGCGCAGTGCAGACAGAATGGGAACTGCCTCCTCAGGGGTGCCCAGGAACACCGCCCGGGTCACAGGTCGCCCTTCGCCATGTCCTCCTCGCGAATCTCACGAAGCGCCTGCTTGCGCACCCGGCGGGGAAGACGCCTCAGCAGGAGAACTCCCTCGAGGTGGTCCAATTCGTGCTGCAGCACGCGCCCCATCAGCTCGTCGCCCTCGTAGACCACGGGATGGCCGTCGTAATCGACAGCGGTCACCCGGGCGAACGCGGAGCGCTTGATGGGCCAGAAGCGCTCCGGAACACTCAAGCATCCCTCCTCATAGGTCCACGAACCGGACTTCTTGTCCATCACGGGGTTGATCAGGTGAAACGGTCCCTCGCCCACGTCGCAGACCACGACCCTCTGTGCGATCCCTATCTGGGGCGCCGCCAGTCCCACACCAGGAGCCGCATACATCGTCTCCAGCATGTCGTCGACAAGTCGGCGCAGATCAGCGTCGAATTGCTCTACCGGTTGCGCCTCCATGCGCAGCACGGGATCGGGAAACGTCCTGATGGGAAAGACCGTCATGCCGGGTGGAGGTTAGAGGCGAGCGCGATTCCCGATACCTGACACCCGACACCCGACAGGAGTCCGCCGAGCGAGGCTCGATCGCTAATTGACTAGCGACTAGCGACTAGCGACTAGCGACTAGCGACTAGCGACTAGCGACTAGCGACTAGCAAGAGAACACGAACGGGGTAACCACACGTGATCTCTGGTCGCTTATCGCTAATCACTAGAGATCAATCGGGTCGGCGTCGATGCGTACACGGGCACCACCCTCGCGCCACGCCGCCACCAAGCCGCGCACCGCCTTGCGGGCCGCGGTGAGATCGGCTCCCTGCAACAACCAGCGCTCCCGGCCTCCGGGGGTCTCGGCCGGTCCAAGTATCTCGGCGCGTCCTCCTATCGCCGTCAACAGCTCCTCGTGCGCCGCCGGTGCACTCCCGGCAGTCTCGATGACCAGCACCTCGCCACCGGGCGGAAACCCGGCTGCAGAGCGGCGACGGCCGTCGGCAGCGACGAACGAGGCCGGATCGGCGCGACGCAGCGCCTCGATAACGGGATTGGCGGGATCCGACGTCTGCAGCAGGCCCTTGCGACCGCGGCCCGGGCCGGCGGCGGCCACGGCCCGGCCCAGCAGCCGGAGGGCGTCCTCCGCCGCACGGTACGTCGGCGCCAGGATGGGGCCATCGGCGTCCACGACAACGGTTAGGTCGACGCTGAGGCCGGGAAGGTCTCTCTCGGTGCCGATCACCACCTGCCGGCCGCTGTCGGCATCGCCGACGACTGCTCGGCCCACGACTCGCGACGTCTCGGCCGTGACGCGAGATGCACCTGAACCGAGCAGTTCGAATCTGGCAAAGCCGCAGTGAGCGCACTCGGTGGATGCTTCCTCGCAGCGAGCACAGCGACCGGATTCGAACGTACCGGCGCCACAGACGGCGCACCGTCGCAACTGACGGCACCGGGCGCATCGTTGCGCCGTGGTGCGACGGTGCGTGAACACAAGGATCCGGGCACCCTCCGACACCGCCGCCCGGAGGGCAGCGCGTGCCGTCGGACCGAGCAGCATCCCCGCCGAGTCCTCGGACCGCCGGTCCACCACCTCGACCTGGCCCCAGGGCCGTAGCGACGGGCGAACCCGAGTCGGCGCGGCCCGTGACAGAGCTTCTGCAGTTGGAACCAGCCCGGCCAGGACCAGCCCGCACCTTTCGACTTGGGATCGCTTCACCAGCACCTCGCGAGCATGGGTCGTAGGTGTCGATTTGTCCTTCATCCCACGCCGCCCCTCACCGAGCGCCACTGCCACCGCGACATCCCGCACCGGCCAGAAGGCCACGGTGCGCGTGCCGACGAGTACGACACCGGGACGGGCCGCCGCCTCGACCCAGGCTTTGGTCTGCACGGCCCCGCTCATCACTGAGGAAGCGAACACGACGCGGTCACCAAGACGCCTCCTCAGGTCGTTGTGGAGCTCTTCCCCCTCCACGACCGTCGGAACAACCACGAGCGCTCCTCGATCCTGCCTGAGCGCCGGGGCGAGGGCACCGGCGACCACCTCGCCCCATGGGCCACCACCCACCCAGGTCTCACTTGCCGGACGCCTCCCCGCAGTCAGCGCCACTTCGAGCGCGGACGACGGGCCCGACCCAACGGAACCGATCGAGGGATGCTCCGCCCAGGAGCGAAGTCGAGGGAGGTTCGGCGGGGTGGCCTTGGAGAGCACCGCGGAGAGAGGAGCCACGTAGCGGATCGCAGCCCAGCGCATGACTTGGAGCATCCGGTCGTCGAACACCGGGATATCCCCCGACGCGCCCAGCACCTCTTTGAGACCCGACGGATCCCCGTCTGCGGCAGCGACCACCCACCCCCGCACCCGACGCCCACCAAGAGGAACGCGCACGATCGACCCCACGGCGACGTTGATGGATTCGGGAAGGGCGTAGGCGAATCCGTCGTCGACGGCAAAGGAAGGCACGTCTGGCACAACGCGGACGATCCTTTTCAGTTCCGTTCCCGTTCTGCCTGGATCAGGTCCCAGAGCCGCGCCGCCACCTGGCGTTTCGTCATGACGGGCCATTCCTCCGCTTCCCCGGACGGCCGGATCACGGTGACGCGGTTGGTGTCGGTGCCGAACCCAGCGTCGGGTTCCGTGACGTCATTGGCCACGAGCAGGTCGACACCTTTCGACTTCGCCTTTTCCAAGGCGCCCAGAGCCGGACCGGTCTCGGCAGCGAACCCGACGAGGAACGACTGCGGCGAACGCTCCACTACACCGGCGAGGATGTCGGGGGTGGCGACCAGGCTCAACTGTGGGGGTCCCGAGGCTCGGCGCATCTTCTCGTCGGCGACCGCCTCGGGAGCGAAGTCGGCCACGGCGGCGGCCAGGACGGTCACGTCCGAGTCTGCGGAGTGGTCCCAAACGGCGTCAGCCATATCGGCGGCCGTTTCTACAGCGACGGTGGCAATTCGATCGGATACGGGGAGCTCGGATGTCGTGACCAGTGTGACTCGGGCGCCCCTTCCGGCCGCCTCCTCAGCGATGGCGGTCCCCATCTTCCCCGAGGATCGGTTGCCCAAGTAGCGCACCGGATCGATCGGCTCCCGAGTGCCTCCGGCGCTCACCAGGACGGCGGTGCCGGTGAGGGATCCGCCGCCGAGCGCCTTCTCGATGGCGTCGACGATGTCTTCCGGCTCGCTCATTCGCCCTGTGCCCTCGTCGCCCCCGGCCAGCGCACCTTCTTCGGGACCGACCATGTTGTACCCGTCGCCAGCCAGACGCTCGACGTTGCGCTGTGTCGCCGCCTGCTCCCACATCTCGGTGTGCATCGCCGGCGCCAGCACTACGGGACCGGCAAAGGCGAGGATCGTCGCGGAGAGGAAATCCTCACTCAATCCGGTGGCGATCCGGGCGAGCGTCGCCGCCGTGGCTGGCGCCACGACAATGACATCCGCCCAGCGCGCCAGTTCGGTGTGCGGGCTCACGGATTCCGACCCGAAGAGGTCCGTGTAAGGGGGCGAACCCGTGATCGCGGCCAGGGTTTGGGGACCCAGAAACTCACGGGCAGATGATGTGAGGAGCGTGCGAACCTCGGCACCCGCCTCTACCAGCCGGCGGGCCAGGTAAGCCGCCTTGAATGCAGCTACCCCTCCGCTGACACCCAGGACGATCCGGCGTCCGGCGAGCACCGCGCTACTCGTCGGTGTCGACGACCACCTTGTCCGCCGCGATCTCCTCGAAGGCTATCGAGAGCGGTTTGCGGGACAGCGAGTGGACTTGTGGCGGTACGTAGCTGCCGATTCCCTCGCCCAGCTGGTTGAAGTAGGCGTTGATCTGACGGGCGCGACGCGCCGCCAGCACGACCAGCGTGAAGCGCTGACCGGTGCGCTCGAGCACGGTCTCAATCGGCGGTTCGATCATCATTGGTGGTCTCGTGGTTCGGGATCGCTGGCGAGTATATCGGTGACCTCGTCTATCGCGGCCGATAGCTCGCCGTTGACGACGAAGTGGTCGAACAAGCTTCTCGCTTCGCGGCTGTGCTCCTCGGCGACCGCCAGGCGGCGGGACATGTCCTCGGAAGAAGTGTCGCCGCGTGAGCGCAGGCGGCGCTCTAGCTCGCCCATGTCGGGCGGCTCGATCCAAACCATCACGGCATCGGGAAAGCGCTCCTTCACGGCGCGAGAGCCCACGATCTCGATGTCGAGCAGGACGTCGGCCCCGGTCTCCTGTGCCTCCTGCAGCGGGACCCAGGGAGTCCCGTAGAGATGGCCGCCGTACTCTGCCCACTCGACGAGCTCACCCGCTTCCACGGCCTGCAGAAAGCGCTCTCGGTTCACAAAGTGGTAGTCCCGGCCGTCCACCTCCCCAGGACGCGCCTCCCGGGTCGTCATCGACACTGAGAACCGGAACGGCAGGCGCCGCGCCAAGCCGGCGACGACGCTCGATTTACCGACACCGGACGGCCCCGACACGACTATCAGGCGGCCGCGCCGGGGCTGGTCAGGAGAGCTCTGCGAGGAGGGCCTCCCTCTGCTTGCGCCCGAGACCGCGCAGGCGGCGGTTCTCCGCAATACCGAGCCGGTCCATGAGCCGATACGTCTTGACCTTGCCCAGCCCGGGTAGGGCGGTGAGGACCGACTTCACCTTGATCCCCCCGATCAGGTCGTCACCGGATCGCTCCAAGGCCTCGGCCAGCGTCATCTCTCCGGAGCGGAGAGCCGCGCGCATCTCGGCCCGCGCCCTGCGTGCCTCGGCCGCTTTCGCCAGGGCTGCCGCGCGCTGTTCTGGTGTCAGTTGGGGTGGGTCACCCATGCCGAACCTCCTGGGCCGATGGTATCAATCCAAACCGAGCGCCAGGAGATGTGGCCGGAGCGCCCGCACCGGATCCGCACTGCGAGCGATCCCGTCATTCACCACCACCGCGGTGGCGCCACGAACACTTGCCTCGCGCACATCCGCCGGTGACTCGGCGCCGAGGACCACGACCCCGAGAGCCGAGGCGACTTGGACGACGACCCCGATGTCACCAATTGTTCCGAGCACACCGGCGACACCCGAGTCGGCCAGGGCGCGGGCGCGGCGCGATACTTCCCGACCCCGGCCTTGGTCCTCGGGGGCCTCGGGAGGGACCGTCGTCGCATAGACGTTCGCACCGCGCCGGCTCGCCGCCTCGACCGCAGCGACGACACCAGGCGTCCCCAACGATCCGGCGACGGTGACCCAAGACGCCCCGTGGCCCACCAGGCTTTGCGCCGCGGCACGGACTTCGGCGGTGGAGCCATTGAGCCGGGCATCGGCCATCACCGGAAGGAACGCTCTCACCGCGGCGATCACGCCCGGCCCCACGCGATTGAGGAGGCGAGGGCCGACGCGAGCCGCGCAGTCGGCGTCGGCCAGTGTGCGCGCTGTGCGCACGGCCTCCGCCGCAGTGGGCACGTCGAGGGAGACCAGCAGCTGCGTCACTCGCCCGTGGCGGCTCTCTCTGCGGCCAGCTGGGCGAGCACACCGTTCACGAATCCACCGCTGCGCTCCGTCGAATACGCCTTGGCCAGTCGAACCGCCTCACTGATCACCACGGGAACCGGTGTCCGAGTCCGGTAGCGCAGCTCCCACAGAGCCATGCGCAAGATGTTGCGGTCGACCGGCGGCATGCGCTCCACAGTCCAGCGTCGCGCCGCCGATCCGATGGCCTCATCGAGCGCCTGACGCTCGCTCCACACTCCCTGGACCATTTCGGCGGCCCGGCGGCTCAGGCCCTCCACAACCGGCTCAGAACGCCTCTGATCGGCCTCATAGAGGCTCTGAAGGGCTTCCTGGCGAGCTTCCGGCCGCTTCACGACGCCCTGGTCATGTATTCACCAGACCGGGTGTCGACTTTGATCCTGTCGCCCTCCTCGATGAACAACGGCACTTGGACGACGAGGCCGGTTTCGACGGTGACGGGCTTGGTGGCGCCCGAGACCCGATCCCCGCGTACGGCCGGCTCCGCCTTGGTGACGTTCAGCTCCACCGAAGGAGGGAGATCGATGCCGATCGCCCTCTCCCCATACATGGCCAGGCTCACGGAGTCGCCTTCCTTGAGGAAGGAAGCCGCCTCCCCCACCTCGTCCTCCTGGAGCCCGATCTGGGCAAAGGTCTCTCCATCCATGAAGTGGTAGCCGAGGTCATCCCGATAGAGGTACTGATGCGGCCGGCGGTCGATGATCGCCTGTTGCACGTTCTCATCGGCTCGAAAAGTGCGGTCCAACACCGCGCCGGATTCGAGGTTCTTCAACTTCATCCTGACGAAGGCCTTGCCCTTCCCCGGCTTGACGTGCTGGTACTCGACGATCTGGAAGATGCCGTCGTCGAGATCGAGCGCCATCCCCGGCTTCACGTCGTTGGTGGAGATCACGGGACCGTCGGCTCCTTGGGCGAGCCGGTGAGGGCGATGCCGCCGTCGTCGGTGACGAGCACCATGTCCTCGATGCGCACACCACCGATGCCGGGCAGGTAGGCGCCCGGCTCGACGGTGACGACGTCTCCGGAACGAAGCTGGTCCTCGTTGCCCTTTCTGATCCAGGGTGGCTCGTGGATCTCGAGGCCGACGCCGTGGCCGGTGCTGTGCAGGAACTGCTTCTCGTATCCGTAGCCGCGCAGCACTTCGCGGGCTGCTTCGTCCACTTCGCCACATTCGACCCCCGGGGCCACCGCCGCCAGCGCTGCCTCCTGCGCCTCTGCGACCGCCCCATAGACGCGGCTCATTTCCTCATCGGGAGACCCAGAGAGCCAAACGGTGCGGGACATATCGCTGTGGTAGCCGTCCACCGTGCAGCCGTAGTCGAGCAAGAGCAGACCGTTACCGATCGGCTTGCGACCCGACCGGTAGTGCGGGATCGAGGCTCCGGCGCCGCCTGCCACGATCGGCTCCCAGGCCGCCGCCTCGCCTCCGGCGCGACGCATTTGATCGATGAGTCGCCAACCCAATTCAGCTTCCGTCAGGGTGGCCTCAGCGATCTCGCCGAGAGCCGAGAACGCCGTGTCGCCGGCACTCGCCGCGGCGCGCAGCGCGCCCACCTCGTCTTCGTCCTTGGCGCGGCGCCGCTCCTCGACTGCTGCGCTGCCCGGCTCGACCTCGATTCCCGTCTCGGCGGCGAACTCCGTGGCGAACTCCCAGGTCACGTCGTCGGCCTCCAACAGCACTGATCCCAAGCCCTCGGTCAGCGAGCGAAAAACGTCCCACAAGCCCGAGGTGTAGACGACGAGATCGGCGTCGGGGAGCTCGGCGACCAACTCCTCGGCGAGCTCGCCGTAACGCCCGTCGGTCACAAACGTGGCGGCCGACCCCGGGCGCACGAGGAGGAAGGCGCTCGAGCCGGCGAAGCCCGTCAGATACCTCAGGTTCGGAGCCTTGGTGACCAGCAGCGGCGCCTCGATCTCGGAACGGAGCGATTCGAGTCGTTGTGCGTGGTTCATGCTCCTCCGATGCCGATCGACTGCAGCGCCGCATCGAGAGTAGTGGTGGGGACCGGGGACACCATCGGGCTGCCTATCTCCTCGAGAAGGACCATCCTCACCTCCCCTTCGCGGCCCCGTTTCTTGTCCACATCTATCAGGCGCAGCACTTCGGACCGGGACACAGAGGGGCACGAGACGGGCAGTCCCAGGCCGGCTATGGCCTGCCGCACCCGGTCCGCGTCTCCAAAACCGGTGAGAATCTCAGATGCCGCACCCGCCGCCACCATGCCCACCGCGACGGCGGCTCCGTGGCTGAGTCCGGCAAGCCGCTCCAGCGCATGACCGACGGTGTGGCCGTAGTTGAGATGGGCACGGACACCGGCTTCGCGGAAGTCCGCATCGACGATCGACTGCTTGACGGCAACGGCACGAGTCACGACCTGCTCAAGATCGGCCGCGGAGCCATCGGACTCGAGGAGCTCGAACAGCTCGACATCACCTACCAAACCAGCCTTGAGCGCCTCGGCCATCCCCTCCATGACCAGCGCCTCGGGCAAGTCATCGAGCACGTCCAGATCGACGAACACGGACTCTGCCGGGGCAAAGGTGCCAACGAGGTTCTTGCCTCCTACGTTTACTCCCGTCTTGCCCCCGATCGCGGCGTCCACTGCCCCCAGCAGCGTGGTCGGCACATAGCGAACACGGATCCCGCGCATGTACACCGACGCGATGAAGCCGGCGGTGTCGGTCAGGGCGCCGCCTCCTACGCCCACGACGAGACCATGACGGGTCATGCCCTCCCCCGCCATCCAGTCCACGACGTCGCCCACCACAGTCAGATCCTTGGCCTCCTCCCTGTCGGGGAGCTCGCGGAAGATGACGCGACTCCCGACTGCAGTGGCCGCTGTGGCGACGCTCTCAGCGAAGGCCATCGCCCCGGACTGCGCCAGGACGGCGACGAGGGGTTCCGCATCGACGACTACCAGCGACGCCACGTCGCGCCCGATGACGACCTGCGTCACTGCGGTGACGACTCTCTCGTCGCCCACACCTCGAGCACGGCCCGGGCTACCTCTTCCGGGTCGCGGCCGTCCGTGTCGACGACCTCGTGCGCCACCGTTTGGTAGCGCTCGCGCCGCTGCGCCTCGATTCGCGAAAGGGAATCGTGCGGGTCGTCGGCGAGAAGAGGCCGTCCCTCACCGCCGCCGACTCGCTGCGACAGGGTGGCCAAGCCGGCGCGTAGCCACACCACCAGCCCGTCGCTTCTCATCGCCTCGGCGGCATTGGAGAGCACCGCCCCACCTCCCGTGGCCACCACGACATCGCGCCCCGCCAGCGATCGGATTGCCGTCGCCTCGGCCAGGCGAAAGGAGTCTTCGGAGTCCGCCATCAGATCGGCCAGCGGGCGGCCCGTCTGCTGCTCGACGAGGTGATCGGAGTCGATCCAGCCGCGGCCGAGGGCCTTGGCCACCAGAGGCGCCACCGACGATTTACCGGCCCCCATCATGCCGATGAGCCAAAGCGTCCGGCCCATCAGAAATCCTCGAGTCGAGCCAGATGCGTCTGGGCGCGCCGCTGCAACTCGGCGACCGTGTCACCGCCGAATGTTCGCGAGATCTCGTCGGCCAGAACGAACGCCACCATCTGCTCGGCGACGACGCCGGCGGCCGGCACCGAGCACACATCTGATCTCTCCCGGAAGGCGTCTGCCGTCTCCTTGGTCACGACGTCGACGCTCTGCAGGGGGCGCATAAGCGTGGACAGCGGCTTCATCGCCGCCCGCACGACGAGCGGCTGGCCGTTGCTTATGCCACCTTCGAGGCCGCCGGCCCGGTTCGTGTGGCGCAGGAATCCGCTCTCGTCGTGAAAGATCTCGTCGTGAGCCTCGGAGCCGGGCAGAGCCGCCACCGCAAACGCCTCGCCCACCGAAACACCCTTGATCGCCGGTATCGACATCACGGCGCCGGCGAGGCGACCGTCCAGCTTCCTGTCCCATTGCACGTGGCTGCCGATGCCGGCCGGCAGGCCGAAGGCGATGACCTCGACGACCCCGCCGAGCGTGTCCCTCTCTTCCTGGGCCCGGGTGATCTCGGCAAGCATCTCCTCGGCCGCAGCGGCATCGAGCGTGCGCACGGGAGAAGCATCGATCTCCTCGAGAGCGTCGGGCCCCGTCGGGCGCGGTGCCGCCGCCGTCACCGGGCCGATCGCCACGACGTGGGAGATCACCGCGACGCCTATCTCGGCGAGGTACGCCTTGGCGAGGGCCCCAGCCACGGTGCGTGCTGCAGTCTCTCGGGCCGAGGAGCGCTCCAGGATGTTGCGGGCGTCGTGCGTGTCGAACTTCTGCATTCCTGCCAGATCGGCGTGGCCTGGCCGCGGAGTCGTCAGGGGCCGTTCCGTCGTCCCCGGCCCGGTAGCCATCTCTTGCTCCCACTTGGGCCATTCTGTATTGCGCACCACGACCGCCACCGGGCTCCCCAGCGTCCGGCCGAAGCGGATCCCACCGAGAATCTCGAGCTCGTCCTTCTCAATGGACATGCGCCGGCCCCTGCCGACGCCAAGGCGCCGCCGCGCCAGTTCGGCGGCGATCTGGTCGGCGCTCACCACCATGCCGGCCGGGAGACCCTCGACGATCGTCACCAGTCCTGGGCCGTGCGACTCACCTGCGGTGAGGAAGCGAAGCATCGCGGTCAAGGGTACCGCCGCGCCTTCTTCGGGTTCGGCACAGCGCCAGGCCGAAGTCGGGCCTCTACTTGAGGATGCTCTGGCCTACGGAGAGGGTGAAAGCGCTGTCACCAAAGGTGAAAACGCCGCCCGTTTCGGTGAGGCTGATCACCTTGAAGCTGGTGGCGAAGGTATCGCCGACGCCGACCGTGAAGGTCTCGTCGTCGACCTCCACCACAGCCACGAGCGTCCCCGACTCATCGCGGACCTCGAGCAGCTCGACGCGCGTACCCCCGGGAGTGTCACCAATGGTTGTCGTGGTGGTCCCGCCGGGCACGGTCGTCGTGGTTCCGCCCGGGACCGTCGTCGTCGTATCCCCCGGCTGCGTGGTTGCCGAGGTATCACCGGTGACAATCAACGGTTTGAAGGGGTCCCGGGGCTGGGCAACCTGGAACCCCGACGCCATCGATAGGGATTGGCCGGCTCCCCCGCCGTCGGCGGCATCCGACGACACCGGAGCTCCGGGCAGCGGCTGCTCGCCGCCGGTGAACACACCAGCCGAAGCCATGAGCCAAATGGAGGCAACCGCGGTGGCCACCAGCACCAGCGATACCAGGACCGATGCGACGCTGCGTCCTCGTGAGATCATGCGCCGTCCCCCTGCGCACCTTCGGTATCGCCTTCGGCCACGCTCTCGATCTCGTCGACAAGAGGCAGCAGGTCAGAGAGGGTGAACAGCCGCACCTCGATACCGGCGGATAGCCGCGTTTCTCCCGTGTCGGTAGCTGAGGAGGCCACGGCTACCGAGTCAACGCGCGCTAACCGCTCCATGTCGCTGAGGCCGAACAGAAAGCCAAGAAGCTCAAAGAACTCGCCCTCGATCTGCAGCGATACGGCAACCTCTCGTAGTTCCGAGCCCTCGACGGGTGCCGGAAGGGACGGAGAGAGGGTCTGCAACTCCACACCCGTATCGTTCGTCAGCTCGAACACCTGCTCAATGAAGTCTTCGAGGAGGGGGCGCTCCGGAATGAGGGCATCGAGCTGACCTAGCGCTGCTAGGTACTGCACTTCCGATTGCCGAATCTCCTCGAGCTGCCTGATCTGGACCTCCAAGCGTTGTTGAGTCTCCCGCGCCACACTCAACTCCTGCTCCAAATCGGCCTTCTGCGAGTTCCGCGGGCTGATCAGAAAGAACCACCAAGCCGCGGTCACCAAAACCAAACCCAGTGCTCCGAAGATCGCCAGCCGTCGCGACATCAAGGCACCGCCGGGATGAGTTGCTCGACTCTGTTGGAGAGTGCCGCCGTGGTCAGTGCCGCAGTGCTGGTGAAGTTGACGACCTCCTCGGTGCCCGCCACCCCCTGCGAGATCGTATTCACCCAGGTTCCGGTCAACCCGCCGAACTGCTGCGAGTCCAACGCGCGCAGCCAAGCGGACACGTCGGGGAAGTCGAATCCCACGCCGCTGAACCCAACCTGGCCGACGACTCCCGGAATGGTTTCAGGTGCGACGGAACCCGAGAAGGTTTCGACCCACAGACGCGGCGGGACCAGTCGGGCAAGGTCGTTGAGTATTACGCCCCAGTCGACGTCGCTGCTGAGAGCGGACCTGACCAAATCTGCCTTCGAGTCGTAACGGACTACGAGATCGGCTGCATCCGAGAATGCGACAATCTCGCGTTCCAGCGTTGAGTTGTGGCTCTGCTGAACATCCAAGGCTCGCCTGGCGTCATCGACCTGCCCGTTCCACCACAAGACGAGCACGCCGAGCACAGCCACGTAGGCGACGCCCGCGGCGGCCAACAGAGCCAACCGCCGACGCCTTACCTTGCGCTCTCCCAGTTCGGGAGGAAGGAGGTTGATGGGCCTCATCGCACCCTCCTACCCGACATGAGCAAACCTGTTCGTCGGCGGCACCACGTAGGAGCCCCACAGGGCCAGGCCAACAGCGGCAGGCAGAACCGGCTGCAGTTCCAACAACTGACTCTCGGTCATCTGGACCCTGCCGACGCTGATGTGGTCGAGGACACGAACCGGCTCCACCTGAGCGTTGAGCGACTTGCCGACTCGGTTGGCGAGATGAGGAAGACGGGCGCCGTTGCCTGAGACGACGAGACGCTCCAGTGCCTGCTCGCCCGCCTGGGTGAGGTAGTAGTTGACTGACCCTCTGATCTCCTCGATCAGCGAATCGGCGGAGCGGGTGAGGATGCGGCGCGCCGTCGCCTCTTCATCGTCACCCTCGGGAAACCCCTCCGGGGAGACGCCCACACGACGCTTCAGTTCTTCGGCGTCTTCGCGCGACATGGCAAGCCCAGAGGAGAGGGCCTCGGTGAATTGGTCTCCGCCGATGGGAAGGATCCGAACGAACCTGCTGATCCCACCGCGCACAATGACTATTTGCGACATCGAGCCGCCCACGTCGAGCAGTGCCTGCGGTCCTTCCCCACCGAGGAGCAGGTCGGTGCCGAATGCTGCGCGTACTAGACCGAAGGCCTGCAGGTCGATGGATGAGACGTCGAGGGCGGCCCCGGATGCGATGCGAACCAGCCCGTCGACCATGTCCCGCTGCGCGGCGATCACGAGTATCGAGAGCATCAGATCGCCGTCCGGCGTCGTGAACTCCTCGAGCGGCACAAAGTCAAGCACCGCATCTTCCACGGGGATCGGAATGGCATCTTGGACCTGATACGGCAATGCGTCGACGAGCTCGGCCTCTTCGAGATGAGGCACGTCGACCTGACGAACGATGACCCGCTGATTGGCGATACCGACGACGACATTCTTGCGCGGCAATCGATGACGTTTCCACAGCGCGGCCACCGCCTCGGTCACCGCCCCGTCGTCAAGAATGTCACCCGCGGACACGACTCCAGGAGGCAGCGGCACCTCGGAGAATCGACGAAGTACCGGTGTCGCCTTGCCGCTCTCCACGACGGCAGCACGCACCGCTTCGGAGCCGATATCGAGTCCGACCGCGACAGCCATGGCCTCCTCCAGATGGAGCCGGAGCGAATGTTGCTCCTCGCCAAACCGCAGGTTTGTAGTTACGCCTGTGTAATCAAAGGCTACACAGCGACGCGCGCGGCAACAAGCACCGCAGCCACCTGGAGCGCGGAAGTCGCGCGCGCTACGCGATCAGCCCAAGTACCATTCGGCGATGGCGTCGCCCGCCGCGATCGCCACGAACGCACCGGCCACCATCGAGGGTCCAAAGGGAAGGGCATCCTTGCGACCCACCCTCCGCAAAACCAGCAGCACGAGCGACACCAAGCCGCCGATCAGGAAAGCGCCGAGCACAGCCACAAACACTGCCTCCCAGGAGCGGAACGCGCAGAACTCACCCAACAGGAAAGCCAGCTTGACGTCTCCGAACCCAAAACCGCCGCGCGCCACCAGGGCAATCAAGAGTAGGAGAAAGAAATATCCGGCACCCCCGACCAAGGAGCGGCCGAAGCCGCCCAAGTCTCCGTCGAGCGCCGCTCCCCCGCCGAGCAGCAGAGTCGCCACGATCGTTCCCGGATACAGGATCCTGTTCGGAATCCGCTTGTGATCGAGGTCGGTAACCACCAAGGAGATCGCCACGGCGGCGAACCAGAGAAACGCGGGAAGCACCCAGACCCACCCGAGTATCGCGGCCGTTGAGGCAAAGACCGCAGCCGTGGCCGCCTCAATGATCGGGTAGCGCGGCGAGATGGGAGCGTTGCAGTCTCGGCAGCGGCCTCGCAACACGAGCCAGCTGAGCACGGGCACGTTGTCACGGGCTCGGATCTCGTGGCCGCATACCGGGCACGCTGACCGGGGTCGCGCAATCGGGATCTCATTGGGTATCCGGTAGGCGACGACGTTGAGGAAGCTCCCAACCAGAAGCCCCAAGAAGCCGACGCCCCCTACCAAGGCGGCTGTCACCGTGGGTCTCCGGCACGACCGGCCTTGGTCACGTCCGCCTCCATAACTCCCGTAAACGTACGATCAGCGGGGCCCGGGCCCGCGGCGCACAGCTTGAAGCCGCTCCACAGGGCTCCGCTCGCCGAGCGAGCGTACAACAGAGCTCTTGGACCACCCGGGCTTAGCGGTGCTGACATTCTTTCGTCCCGATGAGTCGATGCGCGGACTTGTCCGATCTCGCGAATGACTGGTCCCATTGCGTCAGACCTCGTCGTCGCGGAAGATGGAATCTTCTCCGCCAATGCTCGCAAGACGCCAGTGAGGGGCGGGCCAAGCCCGCCCCTCACTTCACTGGTCATGTAGTTGACCGTGGGCTTTACCAGCCGCCTTGCGTGTAGCCAGCAGGAGCAGCCGCCGGGCAGTCGGCCCCGGTCAGGTCGGTTGCTCCGTAGTACGTGCCGGAGGTCGAGCTCTCCCAAACGGAGAACGTGTTGCCCGAATCTGCGGTACGCGTCATGCACACGATGTCGCTGTCGGTGTCCCGAAGGTCGATCGTCACACCGAGGGTCGGGTCGGCGTTGACCAGCGCGTTCGGTTCGAACGCGGTGATGTCGGCCGCGGTCTCGGTGTAGTCGCCGTTGTCGAGCCAGTACGCCTTCTCGGAGAGAAGGACGTTGCGCAGCTCGGACTGAGCGGAACGATCCTGGGCCGACTTGCGGAAGCCGAGGAACGAGGGAATGGCGATGGCGATGAGAACTGCAATGATCATCACCACGACCATGAGCTCGATGAGCGTGAAACCCTCATCCCTGTTCAGCCCACGTCGAATTGCCTTCATCATTATCGAGAACCTCCTGATTCTCGGGGTTGAGGACGCGCTTGCGGCCTCATGTCGGGTTATCGGCCTACCCGGGAAGGGGCCTTGAGCCATTTGCCCCAACGGACTAGACCCGCCGGGTGGGGCGGGCCTAGTCACGGTCTCGAACTTGCAGCTATTGCTGAATCAGGTTGGCGATGTTGAACATCGGCAAGTAAAGAGCAATGAGAATGCCGCCGACTGCGATCCCCATGACGACGATCAGCAGTGGCTCGATCAGTGATGTGAGCGCATTGACCGTGTCGTCGACTTCGGTGTCATAGAAGTCGGCGACCTTGGAGAGCATCGTGTCGAGCGCTCCGGTTTCCTCGCCGACGGCCATCATATGGGTGACCATGGGCGGGAAGATCTCGTGGCCGTGTAGCGGAGCAACCAAAGAGTCACCGCGTTTCACCGAGGCCTGGATGTCCGAGGTCGCCGAAGCAACCAGGGTGTTGCCTGACGTAGTCGCCACGATGTCCAGGGCCTGGAGAACGGGCACACCGGTGCGGCTGAGCACCGAGAACGTCCGGGCGAAGCGGCTGATAGCCACCTTCTGCACTACCTTGCCGAATATCGGCAGGCGCACCTTGAACCGATCCCAGGCGGCCGCGCCTGATTCAGTCGCCTTCCAGCGCTTGAATCCGAACACTCCGCCGACAAGTGCCACCGAAAAGAGCCACCACATCGACGTCAGGATCCCGGACACATTGATCAGGAGCTGCGTTGGGAAAGGAAGCGTTCCTCCGAGTTCCGCGTACATGTTCTCGAAGATCGGCACGACAAACATCAACATCCCCGTGACGATCAAGACGATCAGCGAGAGCACAACAATCGGATAGGCCATCGCCGATTTGACCTTGGAGCGAAGCCGCACCGCCGATTCGAGTGTGTCGGCGAGACGAACGAGGGTCTCGTCGAGCGCACCTCCGACCTCTCCGGCGCGAATCATCGACACGTAGAGATGGTTGAAGGTGTCGGGATGGGCCTCGAACGCAGCCGAAAGGCTGCTTCCTTGTTCAACCCTGCTCTTCACATCGGACAACACCGACTTGAGGAGAGCGTTCTCGGTCTGCTCCTCGAGGATCGTCAGCGCCCGGATCAAGGTGAGTCCCGAGTTGACCATGGTGGCCAGCTGGCGGCTGAAGATCGCTACGTCCTTAACCTTGACCTTCTTCTTGAAGCCGGGTATCTGGAGTTCCTTTTCGAGGGCTGTCGACCGCTTCTCGTCAATGCGCAGCGGGATGTATCCCTTCTCGCGGAGGGTGCCGGCTACGGCACGAGCCGACTCGCCGTCCATTCGGCCCGAATGGACCTGCCCGGTCTTGTCTCGGGCCTTGTATTCGTAGGTGACGCTCGTAGTCATCAGCCAACACCTCCAACGAGATTCGCAAAGTCTTCGGGCGATTGGGCGCGTTCGGCGGCAACGGTTCGGCTCACCTTGCCCTTGCGAACGAGTTCGGCGAGTGCCGCATCCATCGTCTGCATACCGTGCTGACCGCCTGCCTGCATGGCGCTCGTGATCTGCGGGACTTTGCCTTCACGAATCAGATTCCGAACGGCAGGCGTCGCCACCAGGACTTCGACCGCAGCGACCCGGGTGCGCTCGTCGAAGGACGGAATAAGTTGCTGGCTTACCACTCCTTGGAGTGACTCAGCCAGTTGCACGCGTACCTGCTGCTGCTGGTGCGGCGGGAAGACGTCGATAACGCGTTCGATCGAACCTGCTGCGCTGCTCGTGTGAAGCGTGGCCAGTACCAGATGGCCTGTTTCTGCTGCCGTCAGAGCGGTGGCAATCGTCTCCAAATCCCGCATCTCGCCGACGAGGATCACGTCCGGATCCTGACGCAGCACGTGACGTAGCGCTGACGCAAACGAAAGCGTGTCTGCCCCCACCTCCCTTTGATTCACGATTGCGCGACGGTGGGAGTGAACGAATTCGATCGGGTCCTCAACCGTGACGATGTGCAGCGGCCGCTCGGCGTTGATCCTGTCGATCATCGCTGCCAACGTCGTCGACTTGCCGGCTCCGGTGGCTCCAGTGACAAGAACCAATCCGCGCGGCAGGCTGGCGAACTCCACCAGCGCAGGCGGCATTCCCAGGTCCTCGAGTGAAGCGATTTGATTGGGCACGGCCCGCATGACTGCACCTATCGAGCCGCGCTGGTAGAACACGTTGGTACGGAAGCGACCCCGACCGGCGACGGGGTGGGACACGTCGAGTTCAAGGTTCTCTTCGAGTTGCTCGCGTTGACGCGCCGAAAGGACGTCGTAGATCATCGACCGCAACTCCGCAGGGCGCAATGTGTCGAAGCCCTCGACCGGCATCAACACGCCGTTTACCCGGATCTGGGGTGGGGACCCCGCAGAGAGATGGAGATCTGAGCCGCCTCGGTCAAGAAGAATGTTGAGCAGATCATTGACGTGATAAGTCGCCTCGAGGGGTGCGTCCGCGGCGATTCCTGTCGAATCATGCCGGGCCGGCGCTGCTCCAGCCTCCCCCGCGACGGGATGGGTCAGGTAGACGCTGCGCACGGTCTCGGTGAGACGATCCTGCGGCGCCAGGGCCAGCTCCACACCCGTGCCGCAGGCCGACTCGAGCCTCTCTCGCTTTGCCTGGTCGAGTGGGTCGGCAACCGCGACTACCAGCACGCCGTCCTGTCTGACCCTGAGCGGAAGGGCCTCCTCCGAAACCGCAACGTCGGAGGTGAGGCTGGTTATGGCATCGGGGTCGGGCACGAATCCGACGGCAGGGTCGAAGAATTGGACTCCAAGATGCTCGGCCGTCGCTTGAAGCGCATCAACCTGGCGAACCCGACCGTCATCGACCAGAAGCTCGAGAACGTCCCCCTCGCCCGCCTCGGCGCGACTCACGGCGGTGGTGAAGTCATCGGATGTCACGAGGCGCCTATCGACCAGCACCTCGGCAATCTGCCGTCCCGGTTCGACGGTCATCTCACACCACCACCCTCAGCACCTCTTCGAGCGTCGTATGCCCCAGTCTGACCTTCTCCATGCCGTCTCTCCTCAGGGTCTTCATCCCTTGCTCGATGGCCACTTCCTTGATCTCATCCGAAGGACGGCGCTCAACGGCCAGCCTCTGGATCTCCTCGGTCACCAGCAACACTTCGTTGATACTGAGTCGGCCGCGATAACCGGTGTCGGAGCATGCCTTGCAGCCCACGGCGTCGTAAATCGTGAAGGGTCCCTCATCGGGGTCGAAGCCCATTTGGCTTATCAGGTCGCCACTTGCTTCCTTCGGGGTCCGGCAGCGCTCACAAATCCGCCGCGCCAAGCGTTGGGCGAGGATCGAATCGAGTGCCGAGGACACCAGATAGGGCTCAACGCCCATGTCGACGAGGCGATTGACGCTGGAAGCGGCATCGTTGGTATGAAGGGTCGTGAGCACCAGGTGGCCGGTGAGAGCCGCTTCCACTGCCGTCTTGGCGGTTTCGACATCACGCACCTCACCGACCAGCACGATGTCCGGGTCCGACCGCAGAATCGCTCGGAGCACCTTGGCGAACTGGAGGCCTGCCTTACGGTTCACCTGAACCTGGGTGACGCCGGGGAGCCGATACTCGACTGGATCCTCCACGGTGATGATGTTCTTGTCGGCTTCGTTCAGGACGTTGAGTGTCGAATACAGGGTCGTGGTCTTGCCGGAGCCGGTGGGTCCGGTGACGAGGATGGCGCCATACGGTTTGGTGTAGGAGGTCTCGAACCGGGCCAGGGGTTCAGGGAGGAACCCCAGATCGGGCAATTCGAGGATCGCGTCGTCCTTGTCGAGCACCCTGATCACAACCTTCTCCCCGTATATGGACGGGAGGGTTGCCACTCGGAGATCGATCTGGCGACCTGCCACACGCAGGCTGACGCGACCGTCCTGAGGGATTCGCCGCTCCGCAATGTCGAGGTCGGCCATGATCTTGAGTCGGCTGACCACCGTGCCGGACACCGACCGGGGAGTCGTCATGACTTCGTGGAGAACCCCGTCGATGCGGAACCGCACCCGCAGGTCCCTCTCCCCCGGTTCGATGTGGAGATCGGACGCTCGTTCGTTGACCGCCCGGGTGACGAGAGTGTTGACCAGTTTGACGATGGGCGCTTCCTCGACCGCCGCCTCGACTTCGCTGAGGTCTTCGACGACCTCATCATCGCTTACGAGATCTGCCAGATCGGAGACGGACTCGTCGTAGCGGCCCATCTGGCGGATGGCGTCGTCGATGTCGGACCGAGTGGAGATGCGCGGTTGAACCCGCATGCCCGTGATTGCTCGGATGTCGTCGACGACCAGCACGTTGCTCGGATCGGCCATGGCTACGAGGAGAGCCCCATCCTCGAAGGAGAAGGGAATCACCGCATAGCGGCGCGCCATCGTCTCCGGGATCAGCCCCGCTGCGGCTGGGTCCACCGTCACATCGGTGAGGTTGACGTACTCAATGCCCATGTGGCCGGCCAACACTCGAACTAGCTTGGTCTCGTCGACCATCTCCTCTTCGACGAGGACTCGGGTCAGAGCTTCGCCGGTCTCCGCCTGTAGCTCACGCGCCCGATGCAGGTCTTCGGATGTGACGAGGCCCTCTCCGACGAGGACCGTTCCCAGGTTTTCCCGCTGCGCCACCAGGCTCCTCCTGTCGTATACGGCGTGGACAAACCACGCCGAAACGCATGCTTCACCTGAATGTCGGCACCTCCGTGCAGCGCCTTAAGGGGTGCCTCGCCGGCGCGCGGCTTCGTCCATTACCCCAATGGGGGCGGCCTTCTTCGTCCAGATCTCGAAGGCCGCTGCAGCCTGGTAAACCAGTACGTCCAGCCCATCGGCGACCGGTCGGTCGGCCATGGCGAGCACTGCCGGCGTGGGGTCCCGGCCGTAAGCCATGTCGAGCAATCCCGCGGCGTTGTCGAGCAGCGCGGCTGGAAGTTCCTCCCCCTTCATACCCAACGGCGTGGCATTGACGATGACCGCATCGGCAGCGGGCTCTCCCCATGGGGTCTCCGCGGCGGATACCCCGATCCTGGCGGCCAGGGCGGCACCCTTCCCAGGGTGCCGCGTCGCTACCAGCAGCCGCGCCTCCTCTAGCGCAACCATCGCCGCGGCGGCGGCGCCTCCCCCACCCAGCACGAGGACTGGGACGCCGTCGGGAAGTCCACGCTCCGTCCAAGCGCGCCGTACTCCCCAGACGTCGGTGTTGTCGCCGCGCACCTTTCCATCTGCTTGCGAGAGCGTGTTGACCGCTCCGGCCCGCGCCGCCACATCCGACACGACCTCTGCCTCGGCGAGGGCAACCGTTTTGAGCGGCATCGTGACGTTGACGCCGTCGAGGTCCCCCCGGCGTATCTCGGCGCAGGCCGCGGCGACTCCCTCCGGACCGCTGCGTCGTGCCGTGTAGTCGCCGTCGATGCCCGATGCGGCGAGAGCAGCGCGATGGATGGCAGGCGAGCGGGAGTGTGCGACAGGATCGCCCAGCAGCACAAGGCGCATCTCAGGCACCGGTGTTGAGTTCCTCCTGCAGCCGGAGGAACTCCTCGAAATCTGCGGTGAAGGTGTGGCGGCCCTCCTCGTCGGTCACCAGGTAGAAGAGGAAGTCGGTTTCGGCCGGGCTGGCGGCGGCCCGCAGCGAGGCGACCCGCACCCCCGAAATGGGGGTCGGCGGCAGGCCGTCGATCACGTAGGTGTTGTAGGGCGAGTTGACCTCGAGATCGGCCAGGCTGAGGCCTCCGTCGGGGACAGCGCCCAGCGCGTAGATCACCGTGGCGTCTATCTGCAGCTTCATGCCCGCATCGAGGCGGTTGAAGACGACGCTGGCCACCAGCGGCCTTTCATCGTCGATCACGACCTCCTTCTCGATGAGGCTGGCGATGACTATCCCCTCGTATGGGGTCAGCCCGCGGTCCCCGAGGAATGTCCAGTCCACCGACCCCACCCGCTCCTCGGCCGTTGCGGCGAGCCGGGCGAGTATGTCGGCGGCGGTCGCCTCCGCGACGAACTCGTAAGTGTCAGGGAACAACAGGCCCTCCCAGTCGCGCAGCTCCTCGGGCTCGACGGGCAGCAGCGCCGACGTGACGGTGCCGTCGAGTAGCGGGACCGTGAGCTCGTCGAAGGTGAACCCGGTCTGGCGCTCGATCGACTCGAGCATCTGACCGATGGTGAGGCCCTCGATGACCGTGAGCCGGTACACCTCGGCCCCCTCGGGACCCTCCACCAGCACGGCCAGCACCGCTTCGGCCTCCATGCCCGTCTCCAACTCGTAGACGCCGGCCTGGAGCCGGCTCGAAGCCCGGGCCTCGAGCACGACGCGCTCGAACTCAGCAGCTGAGACGACCACACCCGCATCGTGGAGGTCGCGGGCGATCTGAGCCGCGGTCTCCCCCGGAGCTATCTCGAGCGTCACCGGAAGGCCTGGTGCGACAACAGAATCGTCGACAGCGACGACATCGGTCACCGCGTCTGCGAGCCACTGCACTCCCACGTACGCCATGACGAACAGCGCCACGATGAACCCGACCACGCCCAGGGTTCGCAGCAAACGGTTCGGTTCGCGGGGCCCGGAGCCTCCGCCTCCGCCATCGTCCGCCTCGCGGTATTGCTCGAGCTCGAGACTCATTGGCGGCCATCCAAGTACGCCTGGAGAAATACGGCAGCCGCCACGCGGTCCCGTGCCTGCCGCCGTTGGGCGCGCTTTGCGCCGCTCTCGATCATCACTCGCTCCGCCGCCACGCTGCTGAAGCGCTCGTCGTACAACTCGACGTCGACGGGTACAGCGGCGGCTATCCGCTCGGCGAAGTCCCGCGCCGCCGTGGCGGCGGCTCCTTCAGTGCCGTCGAGGGACAGCGGTAGTCCGACGACGATGAGCTCCACGTCAAGATCTGACACCAGCCGCGCCACCTTCTCGACCAGGGCCGAGTCGGTCGCGTCGAGGGACGTATGCGGTTGAGCTGTGATGCCCAGCGGGTCGCTCAGCGCCACTCCGATGCGGACGGTCCCCGCATCGAGAGCCATGACCCGTCCCACTACACGTCTCCGAGCGCGGCTGTGGCCAGCTGCTCGGCTTGATCGAGAGCGTCGCCGAGTCGGCCTCCCTCGGGACCGCCTGCCTGGGCGAGTTCCGGATCGCGACTCCCACCGCCGCCGACGAGACGGGCCGCAGGTCCAACGATCTCGGCGGCGGAGACCCCGGAGGCAACCAGATCGCCGGTCACGACGCCTACGAGCGCGGCCTTGCCGTCGCGCTCTGACCCGACGACGGCGACTCCCGACCCGAGCCGATCGCGCACCTGGAGGGCGAGGAGGCGCAGGTCTTCTGGTCCGAGGCCATCGCGCCGAGCCACGACGAGCCTGGCAGCTCCTATCGTCGCCGCGGCCTCGAGCAGGGTGGTGGCCTCGTCCGACCGTGTCTGGGCAGCGAAGGCCTCGATCCTGTCCTCCTGGGCCTTGGATCGGGCGACGAGGGCCGCCGCGGCGTCGGCCACCCCGTCCGGGCGCACCCTGAGGTGGTCGGCTGCCCGGCTCAGTTGATCCCGCAGTCCGAGTAAGTACTCGTATCCCGCCGAACCCGTGTAGGCCTCGATGCGGCGAAGGTTGCTCCCGATGGAGGACTCCCCCAGCACCATGAGCGGGCCGATCTGGCCGGTGCTGGGGACGTGGGTGCCTCCACACAGTTCACGCGAGTAGGTGCCGGCCTCGACGACGCGGACCGTCTCGCTGTACTTGTCCCCAAAGAAGGCGATCGCGCCCATTTCTTCTGCCTGCTGCCGCCCCACCTCGTGGGTGCGCACTGCGGCGTTCTCGATCACGCGTTCGTTGGCGGCCTGCTCCACCTCGAGAAGCTCAGCCTCCGACAGTGCCCCGTAGTGGCTGAAGTCGAATCGCAGCCTTCCCGACTCCACCAGGGAGCCCGCCTGCTGCACGTGGGAGCCGAGCACGTCGCGCAGCGCCCAGTGCAGAAGGTGCGTTCCCGTGTGGCTCTTGCGGATTCTCTCGCGGCGGCCCGCCGCCACCGCCAGAGTCGCCCTCTGCCCAACGGCGACGGTGCCCCGGGTCACTCGCCCTCGGTGGCCGTGGAGGCCCTGCACGGCGTGCTGGGTGTCGCTGATCTCCAGCTCACCGGTCTCGGTGACGGCGCGACCGGTGTCACCGACCTGACCGCCCGCCTCTCCGTAGAACGGCGTCGCATCGAAGAACACTTCGACCATGGCTCCTTCGGCGGCCTCGGTCACCACCTCGCCCTCGTGCAGGATCGACAGGACTATCCCCTCCGACTCGACCGTCTCGTACCCGGTGAAGGTCGACGGGCCGTGCTTGTCGAACAGTTCCAGGTAGGCCGGCGCCGTGTCCGCGTCGCTGTCGCCGCGCCGCGCCTGGCGAGCACGCTTGCGCTGCTCCTCCATGGCCGTCTCGAAGCCGGCAAGATCCACCGACAGGCCGCGCTCGGCGGTGATCTCTTCGGTGAGCTCGACGGGGAAGCCGTATGTGTCATGGAGCTTGAAGGCCGTCTCCCCGGCGAGGACACCGCCCTCCTCGAGTGCATCCAGCTCGTCGGTGAGCAGGGCGTGACCTGCCTCGAGCGTGCGCCGGAAGCGGACTTCTTCGCGCTCGGCGGTCTCGGTGATCCCATCCTGGGCGTCGCGCAGAGCCGGATAGGCGTCTCCCATCGTCTCCACCGTGGCCGCCACCAAAGCCGGCGTCACGGTCTCCTCCGCCCCGAGCTGCCAGGCGTGGCGGACGGCACGGCGCAACAGGCGCCGCAGCACGTAGCCGCGGCCCTCGTTGGAGGGCACCACACCGTCTCCGATCAGGAAGGAAAGCGCCCGGCCGTGGTCTGCCATGATCCGCAATCCGACGTCGGCCGCCGCATCGTCCCCGTAACTGTGCCCCGTGGCCGCCTCTCCAGCCGCCAGGACCGGCCTGAAGAGATCGGTGAGAAAGGCATTGTCGACCTCCTGGAGGAGCAGGGCGACCCGCTCCAGGCCCGATCCCGTGTCGATGTTCTTCGCCGGCAGATCCCCCACAACGTGATATGGCTCGTCCTGTACGTATTGCATGAAGACCAGGTTCCAGAACTCGAGGAACCGCTCCTCGTCGACTACCGGACCGCCGTCGGGACCGAAGCCCGGGCCTCGGTCGTAGAAGATCTCGGACGAAGGGCCGGCCGGCCCGGGCACGCCCATCTGCCAGAAGTTCTCTGAGTCGTCGCGTCGTTGGACCCGCTCGGCCGGTACCCCGACACCGTCGATCCAGATCTGCTCTGCCTCGTCGTCGTCCTCGTGGACCGTGAACCACAGGCGGTCCGGATCCATGCCAAATGTCTCGGTGATCAACTCATACGCCAGAGAGCAGGCCTGGTCCTTGAAGTAATCACCAAAAGAGAAGTTGCCGAGCATCTCGAAGAACGACATGTGCCGCGCCGTCGTCCCGACGACTTCGATGTCGACGGTCCGAATGCACTTCTGTGCCGTCACGGCCCGCGGGTACGGAGCCGGTTCCTCGCCGAGGAGATACGGCTTGAAGGGCACCATGCCCGCCACGGTCAACAGAAGACCCGGATCGGTGGGAATCAGCGAAGCGGAGGGCACGACGGTGTGCCCTCGCTCGCGAAAGAAGTCGATGAAGGCGCGCCTGATCTCGCTTCCCGAGTGCGGAAACGTCATGCCGGATCGAGGGTTGACGTCATCGGCGGCAGGGTACTCACTCCCTCCCGCTCCTCCCCATCTGCTCGTCGATGCCTTCGAGGCGCTCGGCGACCTCTTCCTCGGCCCCGGCGCGCGACGGCCGGTAGAGGATCTCGCCCTCCATCCCGACCGGCATGTACTGCTGCGGCACCAGGGAGTCGGAGTGGTCGTGCGGGTACCGATACCCCTCTCCGTGACCGAGTTGCTCGGCGCCGGCATAGCCGGCCGAGCGCAGGTGCGAGGGCACAGCCGCCTGCGGCGACTCCTCGACGGCGGCGCTCGCCGCGGCGATGGTGCGCTTGACCGAGTTGGACTTGGGGGCCGTCGCGAGGTGAATGGCGGCCTGATGCAGTGCGTACGCAGCCTCGGGAAGCCCGACGAACTGAAGCGCGTGCGATGCAGCCACCGCGACGCCGAGGGCTGACGGGTCGGCGAGGCCGACGTCCTCGGAGGCAAAGATCACCATCCGGCGGGCGATGAACTCCGGATCCTCACCGGCGGCGATCATCGTCTGCAGCCAGTACGCCGCAGCATCCGGATCCGACCCGCGCATGCTCTTGATGAACGCCGAGATCACGTCGTAGTGCTGGTCGCCCGCCTTGTCGTAGCGAACGATGCGCCGCTGCAGTGCCTCCTCGACCGTATCGAGATCGATCGACTGGTCCCCTCGACCAGTGGTGATCGCCGCGGCCATCTCAAACGCATTGAGAGCGAGGCGGGCATCGCCACCTGATCGCTCGGCGAGCGCGAGACGCGCCTCTGGATCCATCTCGGGTGCCCCCGCCACCGTGACGGCNNNNGTCGCCCGGGAGATGAGAGGCGAATTGACCTCAAAGAAGGGGTTCTCCGTGGTGGCCCCGACCAGAACGACGATGCCGTTCTCCACTCCGGGCAACAGAGCGTCCTGCTGCGATTTGGAGAAACGGTGGATCTCGTCGAGGAACAGGACCGTGCGCCGCTCGCCCTCCTCCAGTCGCCGACGCGCCGAAGCCAGCACCTCGCGCACGTCCTTGACTCCGGCGTTCACCGCGGATAGAGCGACGAACTCCGCGTCCGTCTCCGCAGCCACGAGGTGCGCCAGCGTCGTCTTCCCGCTGCCGGGTGGGCCCCACAGGATCATCGACACCGGCCGGCCGGAACGCACCATCACCCCGAAAGCGGCACCGGGATCGAGCAAGTGGCGCTGGCCGACGACATCGTCGAGAGTGGCAGGCCGCATCCGCGCGGCCAGCGGCGCGGCGGCATCTCGCCTCCGGGCGCGTTCCTCGGCGAACAGGTCGTCCATCAGGCCTTCCGACCGCATGGCGGTTTTTGCAGGGTTTGGCGGTTGGTCACTGCCGTTCCCAGTCCCCCGAGAACGGCCCTTCGACTCCGCGATTCGGTCCTCAGCGATTGCTCCTGTCCGCAAGACGGGAAACGGGAAACGGGAAACGGGAAACGAGCAACGTCACTCCGCCGACTCCTCCGCTTCTTCGTCCAGTTCGGCCCTGACATCGGGCCGCAGGTCGATTCCCAACTCTTCGAGTTGCTGGTCGTCGACCGGGCCCGGCGATCCCGTGAGCGGATCGAACCCCGTCTGCGTCTTCGGGAACGGGATGACCTCGCGGATGTTGGGCTCGCCCTGCAGGATGGCGATAAGCCGATCGATGCCCACCGCAAATCCGGCGTGCGGCGGCGTGCCGTAGCGCAAACCACGCATGAACCAGCCGAAACGAGACTGCGCTTCCTCGTCGCCGATGCCGAGCACCCGGAACACGCGTGCCTGGGTGTCGGAGTCGTAGATCCTCTCACTGCCCGAACCGAGCTCGGTTCCGTTGAGGACGAGGTCGTAGGCGCGGGAGAGCGCGGTCTCGGGATGCTCCTCCATCTCGGTGACGTCGGCGGGAGCAGTAAACGGGTGGTGTGCCGGCGCCAGACGCCCGCCCTCCAACACCTCGAAGACCGGGAAGTCGGTCACCCACAGGAAGGCGAGGTCGTCATGGCCCTCGGGTTGGCCCACCTCGAGCCGCATCGCCCCCAGCACTGATCGCGCCGTGGCCGGTTGATCGGCCACGAGGAGCAGCGTGTCACCGGAGTCGGCAGCAAGCGCCCCGCCGACGGCATCGAGCTCCTCCGCGGTGAGGAACTTGGCTACAGGTGAGCGGAACGACCCGTCGTCCTCGACAACCATCCACACCAGGCCTCCGGCCCCCAGCGCCTGCGCTCTCTCCACAAGAGCGTCGAGGCCGGAGCGTGACAATCCCAGGGCACCGGCGTTGAGGCCGGCTACGAGCCCGCCCTCCTGCAACGCCCCGGCGAACGCCTGGAACTCCGTCGCGGCGAACACCGTGGACAGATCCACCAATTCCATGCCGAAGCGGATGTCGGGCTTGTCGGTGCCGAATCCCTCCATCGCCTCCGCATATGTCATTCGGGGAAAAGGGATCTCCACCCTTTGTCCGCGCAGCGCGGCCGCGACGGCGGCGACGACCGGCTCCAGAGCGGCCAGGACCTGGTCCTGACCCCAGTAGGCGCCCTCGATGTCGAGCTGCGTGAACTCGACCTGTCGATCCGAGCGGAAGTCCTCGTCTCGGTAACAGCGGGCAATCTGGTAGTAGCGCTCCACACCGCCGACCATCAGAAGCTGCTTGAAGAGCTGCGGTGACTGCGGCAGGGCGTAGAAGGTGCCGCGGCGCAGCCGGCTGGGAACGAGAAAGTCGCGAGCCCCCTCCGGAGTCGACTTGACGAGCGTGGGGGTCTCGACCTCGAGAAAGCCCTGATCCGTCAGCGCGGATCGCATGGCGTGCAAGGCCTGAGACCGAGCCTTGAGGTTGGCAGCCATCCGAGGCCTGCGCAGATCGAGATATCGGTACTCGAGGCGGCGCACCTCGTCGACCTCGGCGCGGTCGTCCACCTGGAATGGAAGCGGCGATGCCGGGCTGAGCACCGTCAGATCGGTAACGCCCACCTCGATCTCACCGGTGGCCAAATCGGGATTGATGGTTCCCTCCGGCCGCTCCCGGACGGTTCCGAGTACCGAAATGCAGAACTCGTCACGAAGCGCTTGAGCGGTTTCTGCGATCTGGGGCTGCTCTTCGGGGTTGATCACGACCTGCACGAGCCCGGAGGCATCGCGCAGATCGATGAAGACCACGCCGCCGTGATCCCGACGCGTTGTGACCCAGCCGGCAACGCGCACCTCCGTGCCAACCTGGTCCAAGCCCAGATCGCCGGCCCGTGTGCTTCTCAGCGCCGCTTCGTCCACTCCACCACCTCCTCGGCCGCCATTTGCAGTTCCTCACCGGTGTCGAGCGCCCTGACCGTGACCAGGCCTTCGTCCCACTCCGATCCCACGACGGCGGCAGCCGCGGCGCCGAGACGATTGGCGGCACGGAACTGTGCCTTGACGGAGCGCTCTCCGGTCGCGTCCCAGTCGACCCGCACTCCAAGACTGCGCAAGTGCGAAACCCAGCGCATTGCCTCGTCGCGACGCTCCGGGGTGGCCACCGCGACAAAGACGTCGAGCCGAGGCGGTTCTTCCATCGGCATCACCTCCACGATGCGATCGCATCCCATCGCCACCCCCACCGCGGGGATCCGCTCCTTGCTGCCGATCAACTCGGCCAGAGGGTCGTATCGGCCACCACCGCCCAAGGAATCCTGAGCCGCATCGACACCGGCGGCACTGAACTCGAATACGGTGCGGTTGTAGTAGTCGAGGCCACGCACCAGGCGCGGCGATATCTCGTACGGGATCTCCAGCGTTTCCAGCCCTTGTCGCACCGCGGCGAAGTGGGCAGCGGCATCCTCGCCGAGGTGATCGATCGGGACCGGCGCCGCGGCCACCACCTCGGCATCCGCCTTCGAATCGAGAACACGCAGTGGGTTGGTATCCATGCGGCGGCGCGCATCGTCGGACAGTTCGTCACGGCGATCCAGCAAGTAGGCAGAGAGAAGGTCACGGTATGTGGCCCGGTCGGCAGCATCCCCTATCGAGTTGAGCTGGAGGGTGATCCCCTCCACACCAACCATCTCCAGGAGCCGAAAGGAGAACTCGATGATCTCGACGTCGGCACCGGGCGCCGGCTCGCCGAGGTACTCGATGTCGACCTGGAAGAACTGCCGGCGGCGCCCCTTCTGTGGCCGCTCGAAACGGAACTGGGGACCGGCCGCGGCGACCTTGAGGATGCCCTGGGCCCCAGCATCGATGTAGGCGCGAACGATGCCTGCGGTGAACTCGGGGCGCAGCGTCACCGACCTGCCGCCGCGATCCTCGAAGGTGTACATCTGCTTTTCGACGACCTCGGTGGTCTCGCCTACACCGCGGGCAAAGAGCTCCGTCGCCTCTATCGCCGGCAGCAGAGCCAGGTCGTAGCCGTATCGCTCGGCCAACTCGTCGAAGCCGCGCAGTAGGCGGCGCCATCGCCGCGACTGCGGCGGGAGTATGTCGTCGGTGCCCTTGAGACGGGAGATCAC
>JABAOH010003593.1_pt1 | contig 34283 bp, 26 predicted proteins | sample 7062181 | NCBI WGS metagenome assembly JABAOH01 (sample SAMN14538630, study PRJNA623070) | marine sediment metagenome | biome: marine biome [ENVO:00000428]; feature: marine pelagic biome [ENVO:01000023]; material: deep marine sediment [ENVO:00002113]; isolation source: pool of 5 deep marine... | reverse complement strand
TTTGAGTTCATTCTTTCTCCTCTTAACTACCCAATGTCAAGGTGCGGGGCTTCATAAGTTTTGAATAGTCCTTTGCTGGTTGGATAGCTCTCATTCTATCGAGCTTTCCTCCCTTCTTCAACTCTTCATAAATAAGCGCCCAACCACAATCGCGCTCAGGATCGACCTCACATTTCCCTTCAGAACTTCCTCCGCAAGGACCATTGAGAAGTCCTTTTGAACAGCGAGAGACAGGACAGATGCCACCGGTTATTTCTAACACGCAATCTCCGCAAAGACTACATTTCTCCTCGAAATAGCCTGCCCTTACCACTTCTCCCAGGAAAAGTGTGTTGCACCCCGGGTGGACTGGCTTTTCCATCTTTATCCTCTGGGCACTCTCCTTTACAGACTGGACTCCGTTACCGCAAGCCATTACCAGAATGGCATCGCTTGAGGTAATATTATCTTTGTTTGCCTGGAAACTCTTCTTTACCTCAACGCTCTGACAGGCCGGGTCTATGACTACCCAACCCGTCACTTTCTTACCTTGACTTTCCAACTTATCTTTCATAGCTTTGACTTCTTCTTCGCCACCAACTTTGCATACAGTGGCGCACTGTCCACAACCCACAATAAATATGGACTTTTCATCCTTTAGAAACGAAACGATTTCATCAAATGGCTTCTGTTCCATTATTATCATTTTCTACTCCTCTCCCCCGCAGAATTTCACTCCCCTATTTGCGACAATTGAAAGATAGTTTCGAAGTTTTTTGGCGTCAAGAAATTCCTCAAGCGATGAACAAACTATCTCTTAATTTCTATCTATCCTTCTTCGATAATTCCTAAGACCTGTCCCGATTTTACCACTTCACCTTCACCAGCAGAAATTTTGCTTAACACTCCGGAAACAGGTGCTTCAACTTGAAAACTCGCTTTCTCCGTGGTAATCTCTACTAAATCTTCTCCTTTGGTTACTTTGTCTCCCTCATCGTGATGCCAGAAGGAGATAGTTGCTTCCTCCACTTCTTCACCCATATCTGGCAAAATTATCTCTTTCATTATTTTCCCTCCAATGAGTAGTCTCCCCGGGTGTGATGTCCAAAATTCCTTAAAGACAAGAATCTCTTAGAACAATCCCACTGTCTTTCCGGTCTTATCGATGTCCACTTTGGTAGCAGCTGGGATTGAGGGAAGCCCAGGCATAGTACTCATAGCCCCTAAGAGAGGATAGAGAAATCCAGCTCCTACTGNNCACCCAAGAGAGGATATAGAAATCCAGCTCCTACTGATGCCCGGATATCTCGAATGGGTATCCTGTAATGGCGAGGCACACACTTTAGATTTGGGTCATGGGAAAGAGAGAGATGGGTCTTGGCCATGTTAATGGGCATCTTGCTATAACCCAATTCAGTATACAATTTAATCTTCTTTTCTGCAAGAGGAGCGTAATCTACCCCATCTGCTCCGTATATCTTCGTAGCTATTGTCTCAATCTTTTCCTTGATAGATGCATCGTCTGAATAGAGGAAACGCATCTGGTGTGGCTTATCGACTGCTGCCACAACTGCTTTAGCCAATTGAATAGCACCTTCGCCACCTTTAGCCCAACAATCTACAGGGGCAGCATCATCCGCACCCGCTTCCAGAGCCTTTTTCCTCACAAATTCTATCTCTTTGTCAGTATCTGAAGTAAATCTATTTATCGCCACTACTGCGGGAACTCCATGGATGTGGACATTCTCTATATGTTTGGCAAGATTTTCACATCCCTTCTCCAGAGCTTTCATGTTTTCTTTGGCCACCAATTTCTCATCCAAGTCGACTCCCGGGAGCACGTTAAAAGCCCCACCATGCATTTTCAATGCCCTTATGGAAGCAACCACTACACCACAATCGACTTTCAAACCACTCTGCCGACATTTAACGTTGACCAGTTTCTCAAAACCACAGTCCGCACCAAAGCCACTCTCTGTAACTACGTAATCGGCTAGTTTAAGAGCTACCATATCAGCAATTGCTGAGTTATTGCCATGAGCAACATTAGCGAAGGGGCCTGCATGGTCAAAAACAGGCGTGTTCTCCGTTGTCTGCACAAGATTGGGCTTGATGGCATCCTTCAATAATACGGTCATGGCTCCGGCAATCTTAAGCTGTTCAGCAGTTACCGGTTTGCCATCATAAGTATAACCCACCACTATTCTGCTCAGCCTCTTTTTCAGGTCGAAAAGCCCCGTGGTTAGCGCAAGAATAGCCATAGTCTCCGTAGCCACGGTGATATCATAACCTGTCTCCCGGGGAGAACCATTAGTCTTACCGCCCAGACCAATGATTATATGTCGCAGTGCCCGATCACTGACATCAACGCATCTCCGCCAGGTAATACTGAGAGGGTCGACGTTCAATTTATTTCCGTGAAGAATGCTGGCATCTATTGCCGCAGCTAAGAGATTGTGAGCCGACTCTACTGCGTGGGTATCTCCGGTAAAGTGTAGATTAATGTTCTCCATAGGAAGAACCTGAGAGTAGCCTCCCCCTGTGGCGCCGCCCTTAATGCCGAATGTCGGCCCCTTTGAAGGTTGGCGACAGGTATTACAGACTCTCTTTCCTATCTTGGCCAGGGCCATGCCCAGGCCAAAAGCAGTAACTGTCTTCCCTTCCCCTAAGGGAGTGGGAGTAATCGCGGTTACTGTAATAAACTTACCGTTGGGTCTGCCCTTCAGTCTCTCCAGAACGTCAAGAGAAACCTTGGCCATATACTTTCCGTAAGGTTCAATCTCATCTTCCTCGATCCCCAGAGCCTGAGCGATTTCCACAACGGGCTTCATCTTTGCCTTCTGGGCAATCTCTAAATCACTCAACATATTTCGTCCTCCCTTCTAAGAACTTAACTAAATTCCAGAGAGCTCTATTCAGCGGTGTGGGTATTCCTATTTTTTCCGCCTCAGAAACTATCGCACCATTTATAAAATCTACCTCTGTTCTCTTCTTTTTCAATATATCCTGCAACATAGAAGAAATGTTATCTCTGGAAGCGTAACAGGACTCTTCCACTTTCTCAAATACTTTCTGGTAAGGTAGTCTGATTCCCTTCTTCAGAGGAACCCGCATCGCCTCTTCCACTATGAGTTTCATTGTCTCTTTTAGAAGGGGAGATTCCAACAATTGGCCATTTTTCTCTCTGATAATTGCTGTTAAAGGGTTAATCACTGCATTGATTATTAGTTTGCCCCACAACACACCCTGTATATTATCAGAAATCTCAGTCTCTATGCCTGCCTGATTGAAAATACCTGAAATGTATTTAATTCTCTCGCTTTCCTTACCTTCAATCTCTCCTATCACTGTCTTTCCACAACCTGCATGCCTGATCCTTCCCGGCTCCAGGACAGTAGCACCTTGATAAGTGATCCCAGCAACCACTCTATCCTTACCCACGATCTTACCCATCTTCTCAATGTTTCCCAGGCCGTTTTGCAGGGTAAGCCAGGTTGTCTTCTTTCCAGTTAGTGGTAAAGAATTTCTCGTGGCTTCTTCCGTATCATAAGCTTTGACGAAAAGAATAACTAAATCGCAGGAACCTACATTGGAAGGGTCTGTTGTTGCCTTTATTTTTATTGTTTCCTGTTTAGGTTCCCTGGACTCAAGGGCTTTACTTGCCTCTATAATCAGTCCTTCTCTATTTATCTTTTCCGCTCTCTGTTTATGATTGTCAATTAGCCAGAGATCCTGCCCCGCTCTGGTAAACATCCCGCCAAATAACCCGCCCATTGCTCCAGCGCCCACAATTCCTATCTTCATTCCTTAAAACCTAAACCTATCAATTTGACCAAGAAATTTTGTGAAAATTTTCACAAGTTTTTGTTAAAAAATAAAAAACTTCTGAATTTGAATTTTATAAAATTATTTTTCCACTTGTCAAGTAAATTAGGAATTCTGTGACGACAAACTGCCTTTCTTTGAGCTATTAATATGTATTAAAAAGTTATCTTACGCGTATAATTTTCTCCGGCAGGGTAAATTCATTGCTTCCCACGTGCGACAGTGGCTTAGCCTTTAAAGGATTATATTTCCCTTTTACAAAAAGTCCTGTTTTCACTTCCGCATCCACTACTCTTCCTACCACAATTATGTGGTCCCCGGCTTCATACATTGCCTCCAGCTTACATTCAAACTGAGCCAGTGCTTCCACCACCTTTGGCGATTTTATCTTTTTAGATTTCTTTTCAGTAAGATGCGCTTTATTAATCTCACTGACTCCTTTTGGAAAATCTTCACCGCAGATCCACAGTTGATTAAGCATGTCTACACCGGGAATATTAACTGCAAAATCTCCTGTCTCCTTGATATTGGATATGGTGTGGTGGTCGGGGTCTGAGGCAAAGGCAATCATTGGTGGTTCCACTGAAGCAGGCATTACGAAGCTAAAAGGCGCGGCGTTAGATACACCCTTCTTGTTCACTGTGGAAATTAAAACCACAGCCCTGGGACTCAGGAGCTTGTACCAGTATGATAACTCTATTTTCATAATCACCCCCTGAAATTCTGGTGTTACCAGAAAAAAGTGCCTGTCCCCTTTTTAGCAGGTGAGGTGTAGGGCAGCGATCGTCTTACCCGATGGGGAAAGTCGATTGTATTCATCGCAGGCTTTTTTGGTAGTATCTACAACCAATTTTATCCCTCGGGAAGTTATGTAATTTTCCACATCCTTAGGGACTTCCATCAATCCCGAAGCTCCTGTGCCAACAATTAGAATTTCGGGATTCTCTTGTATAGCTTTCTCAATGTCAACTACCTGCAGTCGGTGGCCTTCTTTCCTCCACCAATTAGCATCAACATGGTCGGGATAGATTATCACATCAGAGGTATATTCTTTTCCATCAACAACTATCCTGCCAAAATCGTAGGATTCTATCATTTCTCTCTCCTATATGAGTCTAGGAGGCCAAGGGCGTGAAATCTTTCGGTCTTCTTCTCACTATCTCAAAGTAGTATAGGATGGCCTCGACTATCCTTGCGGAGGTCTTACCATCGCCATATGGATTGACTGATGTAGCCATCCTTTCATATATCCTCTTACTATTCAGTAATTTACAAGTCTCTTCAAATATTCTATTTCTAGATAAGCCAACGACCTTTACCGTGCCAGCTTTTACTGCTTCCGGCCTTTCGGTAACTTCCCTGAGCAGTAACACTGGTTTACCCAAAGCGGGTGCCTCCTCTTGCAGCCCGCCAGAGTCAGTTAACACCAAGGAGCACTTATTCAAAAGATTCACAAAATCGAGATAATCCAACGGTTTGATAAGGTGAATGCGAGGAGATTTTTTCAGTAGTTTGTATACAACATTCCTTATCTTAGGGTTAAGGTGGACGGGAAAGATAATTTCCAAATCGTCGTATTTATCAATAAGTTTCTTAATACTCAAACAGATATTTTCCAGTGGAGTTCCCCAATTTTCTCTGCGGTGAGCAGTGAGCAGGATTATTCTTTTCTTATTGAAGTCGATTTTTTTTAAAACAGAGTTCCTGAACCGATGCGCCTTCTTAAGGGCTAAATAGAGGGCATCAATCACAGTATTTCCGGTTACGAAAATGGACTCTTTCTTTATGTTCTCCTTAAGAAGGCTTCTCTTTGCCGTGGGGGTAGGAGCAAAGTGGAGATCGCATAAGGCATCTGTGAGGAGTCTGTTTACCTCTTCGGGATAGGGATTGAATCTATCGTAAGAACGGAGCCCTGCCTCAATATGACCAACGGGAACTCTTTGATAAAAAGAAGCCAACGCAGCCGCAAAAGTTGTCGTGGTATCGCCCTGGACAAGGACAAAATCTGGATTTTCTATATTGATTACCTTCTCCAATCTGGAAAGCGCACTGGTAGTTATATGGTAGGGAGTCTGAGATTCTTGCATTATATTTAAGTCATAATGGGAACGAAGATTAAACAGTCTCAGAACCTGGTCGAGCATCTCTCTGTGTTGAGCGGTAACTACCACGACGGCTTTGAATAAATCATCCTTCTTTTTTAATTCTCTTAACACAGGGGCCATCTTAATGGCCTCGGGTCTTGTGCCAAAGATACAAATTATCTTTTTCATTAAGAACCTGTCTAAAGCAAAAGATGCTATAAATTAGAATTTACGATTGTTTAAAGGAAGGTCAAAAGAATTGCTCCCAGTGCCAATATCCCAGAGATTCCATACATTAAAAGAACCGTCTTTTTCTGACCCCACCCATAGTCCAACAAGCGATGATGAAGGTGTTCCCTGTCAGCCTGGAGAAGAGGTTTTCTCCTCTTTAAGCGCCTAATAATAGTGAGGAAAGTGTCTAATAAAGGAAGACCTATTACCATAATGGGAACTAATATAGCAATTGCAGCTACAGTTTTCAACGTTCCCATTATCGTAATCGTCCCCAGGATAAATCCCAGAAACATACTGCCTGTGTCGCCCATAAAAATTCTTGCGGGATGGAAATTGTAAAGTAGAAACCCGCTTGCACTTCCCACCAATGCCATAGACATAATAGCCACCAGTTCCAGCCTGTTACTAATTGTTACATTGCTTTGCTTGTCGATTTGAAAAAGAGTTATAACAAAAAAGGTAATTGAAGCAATTACCACTACACCTGCGGCTAATCCATCGAGCCCATCGATCAAATTGATGGCGTTAACGAAAGTAACTGTCCAGATGATTGTAATTATGAAACTTAAGTATAACGAGAATTCAAGATATGTCTTGCCCAAAGGATTGTTTATTCCCACGATTCTTATTCCGTACCAGAGTAGAACTATGGCTGCAATAACCTGCACCAGTAATTTAATGGTGGGATTAGTCCCTTTCTTATCGTCGATTAATCCTAGAATAGTGATAATTGTTGCTCCCACAAGTATCCCCACCAGATACTTTTGTACCAGAAAATGGTGGTAGCGGAGTAGAACGCGAAAGGCATCGTGGAAAAGAAAGATTAACGCTATGGAACCACTAAAGGCAAGATAGATTGCCAACCCACCCCAGGAGGGAACTAGTCTACGGTGGACTTTGCGTTCGTCGGGCCTATCCATTACCCCGAACTTTCTTGCCAGGAGAGGGATGAGAGGCGTTACCACTAAAGAGATTAGTCCCGACAGGAGAAAGACAAGAATATAAGAGGTAAGCATCTAATTTCCACCGGGAATGAAAAAATAATTCCGCTATGGTTGTCCGATTATTCCTTTCTCAGTCTTTTCCTATATAAGGGAAACTTTTTCGTTATTTTACGCACTTCTCTTTTCAAGCTGGCAAGATAATCCTCATCATAACGATGACTCAGTGCCTCCGATATCAACCCGGCAATTTTTTCCATATCTTCTTCCTTCATGCCTCTGGTGGTCAGGGCCGGTGTGCCTAAACGAATCCCACTGGTCACAAAGGGTTTTTCCGGATCGTGAGGAATACTATTCTTATTAACCGTAATACCTGCCTGATCCAAAACTTCTTCAGCTATATCCCCGGTCAATCTCTTATTTCTCAGGTCTACCAGCATCAGGTGTGTATCCGTACCTCCAGAAACAATCTTGAACCCTCTCTTCATCAATCCTTCAGCCAACGCCCGGGCATTCTTCACTATCTGGGCCTGATATTCTCTAAATCCAGGCGTGAGTGCCTCCTTGAAGGCCACAGCCTTGGCAGCAATGACGTGCATTAGAGGACCTCCCTGTATTCCGGGAAAGATATTTCTGTCTATAAGCGAAGCGTATCTCTTCTTACACATTATCATTCCACCTCTCGGTCCGCGAAGTGTTTTATGCGTTGTAGTGGTTACAAAGTCAGAATAAGGAACAGGAGAAGGGTGCAGGCCGGCGGCGATTAATCCAGCTATGTGGGCGACATCTGCCATCAGAAAAGCACCTACCCTGTCGCAGACCTGTCGAAACTTCCCGAAATCTATAATCCTGGAATAGGCGGAAGCTCCGGCAACAATCAATTTTGGCTTATGCTTAATGGCCAGCCTTCTCATCTCCTGGTAATTTATCCGTCCTGTCTTCTTGGATACGCCTATGGGTACGGTCTTAAAATATTTACCAGAGAAACTGGTAGGATGGCCGTGGGAAAGGTGTCCTCCATGCGACAAGTGCATTCCCATAATTGTATCTCCCGGCTCGAGAACGGCAAANNCTGGGTCCCGGAATGAGCCTGAACATTCACGTGGTCACAACCGAACAACTTTTTGGCGCGCTCAATGGCCAAAGATTCAACTACATCGTAATATTCACATCCCCCGTAGAATCTATGGCTGGGATAACCCTCTGCATACTTGTTAGTCATCACTGACCCTTGAGCTTCCAGAACCGCTTCCGAGACAAAATTTTCTGAAGCAATCAACTCCAGATTTTCTGCTTGCCTTTTAGTCTCCGATTGGATTGCTCTGTAGACTTCGGAATCGAGTCGCTTCAAGCTTGACATTTTCTTCTCCTTTATTTAGAATTACTCTCTTATTTTTTTCATTATTCTTATCAAATATCCCTTAATTTCCTCAAGGCGCTTTCGATAGACCTCTTCGGGGTGGCCTATAGGATCGGGAATATCTAAATTCTCTTTTTCTCCGGCAAACTCTTTCAATAGAAAAACTCTGTCTTCAGCTTCTGGAGCCATCTCCAGAATAGCCTGCTTGTGTTTTCTCTCCATCACCAGAATCAGGTCAGCGTCTTTAACCATTTGAGGAGTAACTTGGGTAGGATTATGGTTTGAAATTTCGATATCTTCTTCTTTTAATACTTTTTCCAGTATGCCATAAATACCATAGGAAGATAACGCAGCGGTTCCGGCGGAATCTACCTTCACGTCCTTTATTCCTTCTGCGCTCAGCATTTTCTTTAATAGTCCTTGCGCAATTACGCTCCGACAGGTATTACCAGTGCAAACAAAAAGAATCTTGTTATACATTTCAGGCTTTATCTTTTACCTTCTTTCTCAGTTCTTTCTCTTTTATACATCCTTCTCTTATTAACTGGAAAGGATGCTCGCTCACATCCACCACGGTGGAGACACTTCCCCGGGGAGCCTTGCCACCATCGATACACAAATCGGTCTCTTTCAACAGTCGTTTTTCCACTGTCTTGAGTGTCACATTATCCTTCTTCCCGGAAAGGTTGGCGCTGGTTGCAGCTAACGTCCCGGCACCTCTAATCAAACCAAGAGCTATTCTGTGATCGGGCATTCTCAAAGCGATTGTCTTATACTTTTCTGAAGGAAAAACTAAAGTCAGTCCACCTGGCCAGAAATCCCTTACCAGTCTCTTCGCTTCATGGGATATGCTATCAGCGAACTTTCTTACGTCCTTTTTGAAGCCGATCAGGAAGACTAAAGGTTTCTTTCCAGACCTTTTCTTTAGCCGATAAATTTTCCTTATTGTTTTAGGAAAGCGAATGCTTGCCCCCAGTCCATAAACAGTGTCTGTAGGAAAAATCACCAGGCCCCCCTTTCTCAATATACGGGTAGCCTCTACAATTCCTTTTCTTTCGGGATTCTCAGAATTAATCTTAATTATCTTTCCCACCCCAATCTCCAGACTGCCACGCTCCTTTTCCCGATTTTCAATCGGGATTCCCAGTAACATCATTATATATTACGTACTATAACATGAATTGATTTTTACGTAATCGGGAGTCAAATCGCAGGTGTAGACTTTAGCCCCACTTGTTCCCTGTTTCAAATCTATCACTATTTCTATTTCTTTTTTCTTTAAGATTCTCTTAGCCTTCATTTCAGAATAAGATGTTGGCTGGCCATTTCTGGCCACTTGCAATTTGCCAAAATAGATATCTATTCTTTGAGGGTCTATTCTTATTCCCGAGGAGCCAATTGCTGCCATTAACCTCCCCCAATTGGGATCAGAGCCATATAAGGCGGTCTTAACTAAAGGAGAACTGGCGATATGTCTGGCTATTTTTTTTGCACTTAAACTATTCTTTGCATTGTTCACGATTATCCTGACCAGTTTTGTTGCTCCCTCTCCATCCCGGGCTATTAACTCCGCCAAACCTCTGGTCACTTCATTGAGACTATTCTGGAACTTCAAAAAATCACGATTTTCGCTATTTATCGGCCTATTCCCTACTCGGCCATTGGCCAGGATTAAAACAGAATCATTGGTGCTTGTATCACCGTCGATAGTAAGGGAGTTAAACGACGTTTCAGCCGCCTCCATCAACGCTTTTTGTAACAATCTCTTGTGAATAGCTATGTCAGTAATTATGAAGCAAAGAAGAGTAGCCAGGTCAGGATGAATCATTCCCGCGCCTTTGGCCAATCCACAGATGACTGCTCTTTTACGATTCTGAGTCAAAAATTGGCTGCTGATTATCTTGGGAGTAGTGTCGGTAGTCATAATTGCTTCAGTAAAAAACTCGGGCTTAGAGGGATTTCCGACAGTTTTAGTTATCTTCTTAATACCCTGTTTAACCCGACTCATAGGCAGGAATCGACCAATTACCCCTGTGGAGGCAAGAAGAACATCTTCTTTTCTTATACCCAGTTGACAAGCCAGATCATAAGCCATCGTCTTCGCATCTTCTATTCCCCTGTTTCCGGTGCAGGCATTTGCACTGCCCGAATTGACCAGAATCGCCTGCGCCCGACCATTCCTCAAATGTTTTTGAGATATTACCACTGGAGCTGCCTTCACTCTGTTTTTAGTGAACAGCCCAGCTGCCACGCAGGGAACTTGCGAATAGATGAGCGCTATATCTCTTTTTTTTCTATCTTTTATTCCGGAATCAATTCCGTTTAGAAAAAAACCCCTGGGGAAAAATAGTTGACTTCCCATAACAGAATTAAGACCTAAATTAAAGTCTTTAAAGTAATGCTTCTGTCTCCCTAAACCCAGACATTAAGTTCATATTCTGTACAGCTTGTCCAGAAGCACCTTTGACCAAATTATCTATCGCCGTAATAATAATTATACGCTTAGTGCGCCTATCAACCATAAGACCTATCTCACAGAAATTTGTTTCCACGACGTTCCTTGCCTGGGGAAAAGTGGCTTTTGGCAAAATCTTCACAAATGGTGCTTTTCTATAATAGTTCTTGTAAACATTCCTTAATCTATCGATAGACACTTTCCCTTCCAGGTTAACATAGATTGTGGATAGAATCCCGCGGTCCATGGGAACTAAATGGGGAGTAAAGGAAATAGTTATCTTTTTTTTGGAAATCTTTGATAACTCCTGTTCTATTTCAGGAGTGTGCCGGTGTTCCCCCACGTTATAGGGCACTAGATTTTCGTGGCACTCACTGAAATGGTAGGCGATGTCTAATCTCCTTCCTGCGCCGGATACTCCTGATTTAGCATCGGCAATTATGGAATTTCCATCGCCTAATCTATGAGCCAGAAGAGGAGCAACCCCTAAAATTACCCCCGTGGGATAGCAACCCGGATTGGCTACCAGAGAGGATTTCTTTATCTCTTCTTTATAAATTTCTGGTAATCCGTAAACCGCTCTTCGCAGAAGCCGGGGATAAGAATGTTCCAGACCGTACCATCTCTTATACAGGGATTTGTCCTTTAATCTATAGTCGGCGGAAAGATCTATTATCTTCTTCCCTTTTTTTAAAAATTCTGCTACCGGTTTCTGCGATTTACCGTGGGGAAGGGCGAGAAAGACAAGGTCTGAATCCTGGGCGACCTTATCAATATCCAATTTCTCAAACTTTTTATCTATAAAGCTGACAAGCCCTTTGTGCAACTCTGAAATTCTCTTTCCCTTGTATGTCTCGGAAGTGAGGTGAGCAATTTTCACCTGGGGATGTTTAAACAGAATCTTTATTAATTCCCTTCCCGTATAACCACTGGCGCCCACAATACTAACTGTTATCATTTAACTTCCTCCAATTCTTAAGCAGTGCCCATCTGTTTGTTAATTCAAATGTAACATTGGAAAGTATTTCTCCTCATAAAGGGAGAGAAAGTATTGCTAAAAGAATATAAGCCAGAGGGAGAAATATAAAAAGTAGCATAAACAGGATAATCGGTGTCAAAAGTATCAACAGGGCTTCAAAAGTCTGAGAAAAATAGACTTCTCTAATAGCAGATAGCGCAAGTAAAAAACACCACAGCAGGAGAACAATGGTAAAAAGTGCCTGAAAGAAAACTCTCCCTCCACCCAAACCTTCTGCTAACAGAGATAGTGGACTAACAAAAACAAAGGGGAACATAGCCAATCCTAGAGTAATGAAAAGGTCGATTACGCTACCTCTCTTTCCCCATACTTCAGCAAAGAAATGGAGAATTCCCACATTAATCACCCAGAACAGGGTGAGGAGAACCGTAACCAGAAAAAGATTAGAAAATAAGGCAATCCTCCCCATTCCAGTGAAGCTGGAAACAAATAGAGTGGTGCCGGTAGCAATGCTAATTCCTGACAAAATGACAACCGCAACCAGAAAAATCCACGGTTTATCGTCTCTGGCTCGACTAAGCCCTCTTCCCGGATGGGCAATTAAATCGTAAAGGAGCGCTAAATAGTTGTTTTCCATAGTTCTCTCGGAATGGGACTCTATTGGAGGATATATTCTAATCTTACGGAATTTTCTTTTACCAAATCTTGTAGAGTAGTTTTCCTGAAGTGACTGGAAAAAATACCAAGAATTCTGGGAAAGGGCTTGGGCAATTCAATGATCCTCGGTTCGCCGGGAATGCCGGCAAGTTTACCTGCCAGCCTTACAGCATCTTGAAAATTGCCAATTTCATCAATTAGCCCCAAATCTCTTGCTTGCCGTCCCGTAAACACCTGTCCCTGAGCAATTTTCTCTGCCTCCCTTTTCTTAAGATTCCTGCCCTTAATTACTGCCTGGAAAAACTGATCGTAGGCATCATCTATCAGTCCCTGAAGGAGTTCTTTCTCTTGCGGCGTCATTTCCCGGGATGGGGAGCCAATGTCCTTGTGTTTTCCTCTTTTTATGACCTCAACTCTGATTCCTATCTTGCGAAATAACTCCTCCATATTGCCAAGGCTCATCAATACCCCTATGCTCCCTGTAATTGTTCCCGGATTAGCTACAATCTTGTCTGCAGCACAGGCAATATAGTATGCCCCGGAAGCGCCTACATCGCCCATAGAGACAACGATTTTCTTTCCTTTTTCTTTTAGTCTGTTTACCTCCTCATAAATTTCCTGAACCGCACCAATGCTTCCGCCGGGACTATTAATTCTCAGAACTACCGCTTTTATGGCAGTAATTTTACCTATCTTTCTTAGATCGCTAGTGACGCTATCAGCTCCGGGTAAGAAGCGAGCCCATCCTGACGCCTGTCGAGAAATGGATAGTGGCCCGTAGATATAAACCACGGCCACCCCTTCTTTCCTGGCCAGAATTTGTACTTTTCCCGTAACCGCCCTCTCCCTAATAATATATATCCCCATTACAATAGAAAGGATACATAAGCCAAGAATAATTACCATGATTAAATTTTCCCTTTTCATATTTCTCTCCTATATTCATTCAATTTTTTTAAATTATATTCTAATTATCCGAATTTGTCAAATTATATTTCGGGAAGTGCGCGCCAGAAAGTTCCCTACTTTCCCAAAAAAAAGCGGAAGCAGTGAACCTCTTGCTTCCGCAAACTACCTCTATACTTACAAAACAACTTATCTCTTGGAGAATTGGAACCTTTTTCTTGCTTTTGGCCGTCCGGGTTTCTTTCGCTCTACCATACGGGGATCGCGTGTCAGAAATCCCTCTTTTCTCAAAGTGAGCCTTGTCTGTTGGTCAACCTTAGCCAGTGCACGGGAAATTCCATGTCTTATTGCCCCTGCCTGGCCGTTCTTACCTCCGCCGGAAACATTTGCTGAGATATCGTATTTATTTAGTGAATTTGTCGCTTTTAGAGGTTCCACACTGAATTCCCTTAAACCGGGTAAACCAGAAAAGTACTCATCCACAGACAGTTTATTAATTACTACCTTTCCATTACCAGATTTCAATATCACCCTGGCAATCGCTGTTTTTCTTCTGCCTACACCCCAAAACTCTGTTACTTTTGCCATACATTTTCTCCCTTAACTGATACCGCAAAAAATCTAGTGAGCCTTCCTTTCAATTTTTATTACTTGAGGTTTCTGTGCTCCGTGCGGATGTTCCCTGCCTTTATATATTTTTAGCTTAGTAATCAATCTATCACTCAGTTTATTCGACGGTAACATTCCTTTGACAGCTAATTTAATTGCCTTTTCCGGGTTTTGTGTCATCAATTTATCGTATCGGGTAAATCTGGCCCCGCCCGAATAACCAGAGTGGGTAAAATGGAACTTCTGTTGCAATTTTTTTCCGGTTAATAAGACCTTCTGTGCATTAATAATGATTACATAATCGCCCGTATCCATCTGGGGAGAGAAAATCGGTTTACCCTTGCCCCTTAATAATTCTGCTATCTTTGTTGCCAATCTCCCCAAGACCAAGCCAGAGGCATCGATTAAATACCATTTCTTTTCAATATTCTCTTTTTTGGGTACAAAAGTCTTCACCGTAACCACCATTCGGAAAAAACCACCCCCATCCAGAAAGAAACTCACCCCACTATCTAAACACTTTCTGAATGGGGGGTCTATTTAGACCAAAAATTGACAGACTATCAAAAGATGTTAAATTGTTTTCTATTCTTTTTTTGAAGGATAAAGCTCAAGCGCTATCGCCAAACCTAAGCAATAGCCCGCAAAGAATAAAAATGTGCGGGGTGCTACCACTATTGACCCTGGACCAAGCCTGGCAATAATTCCCAGTACTAAGCTGGCCAGGCTCACAATGATTGCCAGAGTAATCAATGTTTTCATCTGTTACCCCCCTCTCACGCAGACCTTAACTTATTCATTTCCCAGGTCTGCCAACCTTTATAGAAAATTAGCAAAAAATGGTTTTTTTGTCAACTATTTTTTAAAAATTGTCAGGATCTTGCTTCCGCTCAAGCGGGAGCTTAGTCCATAATCTCATTCCTACACTTACTAAACCACATAAGTTCCCCTGGGATAAATCTACCAAGGCGGAATCTAAGTACCAGATAAACTATGGTGAGTGGCAGGTGAAAATGCCCATAAACAAGAAAGGAATTGTAGGATGGCAAAAAGGAAGGATAGTGAAACTATGCGAGGCTTGCTTGCTAAAAAATTTTCTTAACGCCTTCGGGGCGTTTAAGCCTGGTGCCAATCCTCTGCACCACAATATCGACTCTCCGATTCATCGCTTTGTGTTCTTCAGTATCGTTATCCGCAACCGGCTGATATTCTCCGTATCCTGCAGAAGATATGCGCTTGGGAGGAAAATTCAGTGTCTCCAATAAATAGCGGGTCACATTTGTAGCCCTCGCTGTGGATAGTTCCCAGTTAGTGGGAAATTTGCTCTTCAATTCCGGCCCTATGGGGACATTATCAGTATGGCCCTCGATTCGGGTATTATTTGGCACATCCACAATCTCACTAGTAATGTCTTTTAAAATGTTTTTCGCTTCTTCGTAGATTTCGGCTCTTCCACTATCGAACATCAATTTTTCACGAAGAGAAACAACTAATCCTTTCTCATTAATTGTCAAACCGATATAGTTTTCCAACTGTTCTTCCGTGACGTATGCTTCCAGCTTCTTCTTCAACCTTATCAGCTGCATTTCATTCATGGCACTGGCTAAAGCGAACATCATAACGAAAAATATCAACACCTGGGTCATTAAATCCGAATAAGTCAACATCCATGTAGGTGCCGGCCTTCCTATTTTTATTTCCTCATCCCCCCGCCTGGGAACACCTGGCAGAATAGCCATTATCTATCTCCTGAAAAATAAGTCAGGCAGTTTTCTCCATGGGTGTGACTTTTCCTGTGGCTGCTCTCTTTCTCAATTGAGGAGCCAAGTAGGCTTTCAATTTTGCTTCCATAACACTGGGAATTTCCCCTGCCTGCAACGAGAGGACACCCCTGATAATAACTTCTTTGATAAATATCTCGTCTTCGCTACGACGCTTCAATTTCCCTGAAATCGGCAAAAAGAAAAGGTATCCAGCCACTGCACCATAAAAAGTGGTCAACAGGGCTACCGCCATACCAGCAGCAATCTGGCTCTGGTCTTCAATGCGGGCAAGCATCATAATAAGTCCCATAATTGTTCCAATCATTCCAAAGGCAGGACAGTAAGTGCCCAGAGTCAAAAAAATCTCCTGTCCTATGCGGTGCCTCTCGCGAATGAATGTTATCTCTGTTTCCAGTTCAGTGCGGATTCTATCCTGATCGGCGCCATCAACAACTAATTGTACACCTCTTTTCAGAAATTCGTTATTGATCTTGGTTAATTCTCTCTCCAGTTCCAGTATCCCTTGCTTATGTGCTATCTTGGTAAAATATATGAACTGGTTGATTAATTTAGTAGGATCTTCTTCTCTCTCAGTCAGAACCTTTTGGGCAATTTTAAAAACTCCCAGGACCTGCTTCATGGGATAGTTTACCAGGGTGGCAGCAAATGCACCCCCAAAAGTAATAAACATTGAGGATACATCAAAGAAGCCCTTTAATCCCATTCCTCCCATCCTCATAAATATAGCAATAATAATTAAGCCAATTCCGCTTACCACTCCCAGAATAGTGGTAATATCCATTTCTCCTCCTATCGGGGATTGTTTTTCTTTCCTTGTAGTTTATTTCTTAGTTCTTTTTTGATTTACTAAACGCCGGTATTCCAAAACCTTTTCCACGACTTCCGAGACCTTATCCTGCACAATTATCTTATTTCCCGTAACCAGAGAAATAGTTGTATCCGGTCTGGCCTCAACCGTTTCAATCAGCTCAGCGTTTATAACTATTTCTTCTCCGTTTATCTTTCTTACTTTAATCATTTTAGAAAAACCTCACAATTTGGAATAATATTTACGAAATTGCCATCTATTCACCGTTCACCGGCTTGTTCAGCCATTGCCAGAATTTTTTCAGAATACCGCGTTTAGCTTCAGCCAACTGAGTCTTAAGTTCTTCCTCTCTTTTCTTCTCTTCAGCCCTGAGCCGTGCCTGTTTCTCCGCAATTTCAGCCAGTACCTGGGTTGCTTCTTTTTCCTTAATTAATTCCGCCTCCAACCTTTTTATCTTTCTCTCTTTCACACCCAGATCTTCTGCCAAGGCTATTTCTTTTTCTTTTATTTCAGCTTTTATCTTTTCTATTTCTTCTTCTTTATTTCTAAGAATTTCTTCTCTGTCCGAAGATCTGTTTTCTTCTTTTTGCAATTCCTCTTTGAAGTCTAGTTCCATTTTTGCCATTTTCTCTCTAAGTGAGCCTATTTCTTCTTCCTTTCTTTCCAATTCTTTTCTCGTGCTGTCTATCTTCTCCCGGCCTTCTCTATAAGCGGCTTTCAACTGTTGTTCTCTTTGAGTTGCTTCCATCCTTAGCGCTTCTATCTCTTCTTCTTTTTCCCTGAACTTCTCTTCGTCTATCCTTGCTTCATCATTTAACTTCTCTTCCAGTTCTTTTATCCTCTCTTCCAGTTCTGCCTTTGCTTCTTCTGCTTGTTTTCTTTTCTCTTCTACCTCAGTTTGCAACTCCTCTTCTCGACGGGAAAGCTCTTCTTGCATCTCTCTTATTTTTTGTTTTATCTCTCTATTTTCTTCTTCCTTTGTCCTCAGCCTTTCTTCCCATTGTGACTTCTGATTCTGTAACTCTTGCTCTATCTTTTCCCTTATTGCCTGAAACTCCCTCTCCCTTTCCCCATAGATAGCCCTAAGTTCCACTTCCTTCTTTTCTATCTCTCCCTCTTTGCCTTTCACAATTTCCTCTATCTCCTTCTTCTCCACTCCAGGTGGTCGTCCCTCGGGCTTTTCCATTTGTTGCCGCAGACCTGCCTCCAAGTTTTTAACTATCTTTTCCATCTCTTCTCTTATCTGGTCTATCTCTTTCCCTCTTTTCTCACGCTCGTATTTAAGTTCCATCTCTTTATTGGCTAAGATTTCCCCAAATGAGCACACCAAGTCCCTCTGCCTTGCCAATTCCCTCTCCAACGCTGTCAGTTCCCGTTCTTTCCTGTGGAATTCGGCCCTCAATAGGTTTTCCCTTTGAGGAACTTCCTTAGATGATATATATCTTTGTTCCTCTAATTTACGATTCAGTTCGCTCAATTTATCTTCAAGATATTCCCTTAATCTCTCTATTCTCTCCTTCAGCCTTTTACTCTCTTCTTCAAATTCTTGCTCTTTATGTGCAAATTCCATTTTTAATATTCTGTCCTCGTCCTCTCGCATTATGAATTCTTTCTCTCGCATTTCTTTTTCCTCCAAAAGTCTATTCTCTAACTCCTTCATTTTCTGTTCTTCTCTTTTTAATTCCTCTTCAGCTTTTGCTTTTATATCCTCGTAATTCTTCAAATTCTTCTCTGCCATCTGTTTCTCTTTTTCTAGTTCCTTCTCCAAATTCTGAAGCTTAGAGGTAAGTTCTTCTTCCTTCTTAGTTTTTTCTAATTTCAAATCTTCTATTCTCATGTTCAACTCTGTCTGGAGTCTAATTTTTTCTTCCTCTTTTGCCTTGAGCTCCCGCTCTTTTTCTTCCATCTCCTGAGAAATGACTCTTTTCTCTTCCTCCAGCTTCTTTTCTAATTCCTTGAACTCTCCCTGGAGACTTCTCCTTAAAACATCTACCTCTTCTTCTTTCTTTGCCTTTTCCAGCTCAAATTCCTCTATCCTCTGCCCTAATTCCCCTTCCATCCTATTCTTCTCTTCCTCTTTCGCCTTAAGCTCTCTTTCCTTCTGTTCCATCTTCTGAGAGAAGATCCTCTTTTCTTCTTCCAGTCTGTCCTTTATATCTTTTATTTCTTTTAACTCCCTTTCCAGTCTTTGACTTAAGACATTTGCCTCTTCTTCTTTCTTTCCTCTTTCAACCTCAAGCTCTTCAATCCTCTTCTTGAGCTCCCCCTCTACTCTTTCTTTCGCTTCCTGTTTAGCTCCAAGCTCTCTTTCCTTCTCTTCCATCTTCTGAGAAGAGACTCTCTTCTCTTCTTCCAGCTTATCTCTTGTCTCTGTTAACTCCCTTTCCAGACCTTGCCTTAAGATATTTGTCTCTTCTTCTCTCTTTGCCCTCTCCAGCTCAAGCTCTTCAATCCTCTTCTTAAGCTCCCCTTCTACTCTTTCTTTCTCTTCCTGTTTAACCTTGAGCTCTTTTTCCTTCTCTTCTATCTTCTGTGAAGAGATTCTCTTCTCTTCTTCCAGCTTATCTCTTGTCTCTGTTAACTCCCTTTCCAGACCTTGCCTTAAGATATTTGTCTCTTCTTCTCTCTTTGCCCTCTCCAGTTCAAGCTCCTCTATTCTCTTCTTGAGTTCCCCTTCTACTCTGTTCTTCTGTTCTTCTTTAGCCCTGAGCTCCTCCTCGCTCTCAGACTTGAATTCCTCAAATTCTTTATCTTTATTCTCTAACTTCGCCCTGCCTCTCTTTCCCTCAAGTTCCAGCTCTCCCGTTATCTCCCTCAGCCTCTCTTCCAGTTTAGCTATCCTACTTCTTAAACTGCTCTCAACCTCTACTTTCTCTGTTTCTTTCTCCCGCAGTCTCGTCTCCCAGGATCTCTTCTGGAACTCCAAAGTATCAGCCACGGTCTCTTTCTCTACTTTTTGCTTCCTCAACTCCTGTTCCAGGCGGGCCTTTTCATCTTCTATTTCTGTCTTTTCCGCTTTTAATTTTGCTTCCCATTCTGCTTTTTGCAATTCTAGGTCGCTGTTGAGCCGGGAAATCTCATTCTTCGCTGAAGCTTCAAATTCTTGAGCAATTCTTTTCTGCTCTTGCAATTCCCGTTCAATTTTCTCTCTATCTTCTTTTAGTTTTTGGATCTCCTTTTCCCGATCCGACTTCTCCAGAATTTCCCCCAGTGCTTTCTCCATCTTCACCGCTGCTTTCTCTTCCTCCTTAATCCTGAGAGTCTGCTCCCAAATCTTCTTTCTCTCCTCTTGAAGCTGCCTCTCTAACTCTTTCAATCGTGCTTCCGCCCGTTCCCTATCCTGTTTGATTTCTCTTTCCTGCTTATCCCGCTCAGTTTTCTCCTTTGCTTCCTTCTCTGTAAGCTCTGCTCTCATTGCCCTGTTCTCTGCTTCCAGTTTTCTTAAAGTCTCTTCCCATTTTGCTTTCTCTTTTTCTATTAGTCCTTTTGAATCGCTGGAGATTTTTCCTTTTTCTTTGCGGGAGGGGGGTGGGGATGGCGGTGCGGGTCCACCAGAGAAAGGTGGTAAAGGAGGTGGCGGAGGAACTATATTATCTTTATCTTTTTTATCACGCTCTGCCATTATTCTTATATTCCTTCAACAATAATTCCCACACATACACCTGCTTTCATGAGAACTTCAGTCGTTACTTTCGATTATTTAACCACTCACTAAGTTCTCGATTGTCCGGGTTGAGTTCCAGGGCTTTCTTGTATGCCTGGACTGCTTCCTCTTCCATTCCTTGATTATAATAGCAACTTCCCAAATACTGGTATGTTTGCCATATCCTGTCATTGTACTGGAGACTCGTCTTAAATTCTCTAATAGCTTCTTCGTATCTGCCAGCTTTAGATGCTTCCATTCCCGCATTATAATGCTCAAATGCCTTCTCGTTATCTGTCTTTTCACTTGCCTTGCTTTTCGTAATAGGTTGCACGGCTTCTTCAGGCTCCTCCTCAAGTCTCTTCCTGATTGTCTCTTCCTCAATAATTTTCTTAATATCCTGTAACTCTTCTATTTTTTCAATTTCACCCCTTCTTTTTCTTCCCTTAAGCTCAATTTTGCCTTCCCTCTCCAGTTTGAGAATTAAATCTACCATCTTCTGTTGTTGCTCTTCAATTGCCTGGATTGTTACTGGTTTACCGAATTCCATCTCCTCTTTCAAAAGAGCAGCACCTCCTGCCGACATATTCTCCATAATTCTGGACTTGACTTCCTCGCTGGCTCTCCTCAGGGCTATGGCTAAATCGCCAGTATTTATCTCCCCTAAAATTATGCGTAGTTGAGAATTATCTATTGTGGTGACTTGCTCAAAAGAGAAAGTCAAATCTTTTATCTTCTTTGCCAGTTTGGGATTCTTTTTTTCCAGTGCCTTTAAAATATTTTCTTTTGAATTCTTATCCAATCTGTCGAATATCTCCACAAACTCATCTACCCCACCTTTAAGCAGGTCGATCTTTTCTCTAATATTCTTCTCTACCCTGTTCACAATCTTTTCATCCATCTGTTTGACCATGGTCAGATTCAAAGCAACTCTTAACTGGAGTTCCGATGATAATGAACACAACACTTTTGCTGCCTGGTCTGGAGTTAGATAACTCAAAATTAAAGCCATTCCTTCTGGAGGTTCATTCTTAATCAAATATAAGAGCCGTTTTAGATTGCTCTCTTTAACAAAGCGGAAGGTTTGTGGAATTTCTCCCTCTTCTCCCTCTACTTCCCCGCTCGTTTTCCCCTCCGCTCTTTGCGGAAATCCCTGTTCTACAGTGACCAGACCGGCAGCCGCTCCTCCTCCCAGGGCTGAGGAACTGGCGGATTCTATTTCAGTCCTGGCACCCTTCAATTCCTTCATAGTGTTCAGGAGATTCTGGAAGAAAGTCTTCAGAGGCCCGAAAAGGAACATAAAAAGGGTAACAGTTATTAGTATGCCAATTATGACCCAATAGGTCTGTGGCTTGAAAATGAAACTCCACCAAGGGGTGGCCGGGATGAAGGAGACTCTTCTTATTATCAATCGGTCTCCTCGTTTAGGTTCCAAATTCAAAAGGTCAGTTACCACACTTTGTACAGTCTCCACTAAGGCGTCCGAGACTTTGCGGTCAATTATGAGGGTAGTAGTTATTCTCTTGATGAAAGAGGGCGGTAGTTTTACAATGCTTTCTACTCTCTTCTTCATGCCTGCAGCTTCTTTTTTTGCCTCTGAGGTGGGAGCAACTTCTTCCCCGCGTTCGAGCACGCTCTTCTTTAGCGGTATGCCCGGCAGGAGTTCCTTTACCTTCGGCGGTGTACCAGGCCCTCTATCCTTCGCCTTCCCCTTCTCTTCCTCTTCTTTAGACTTCTGCTCGGCCCAGGTCTCTATCTCGGTCATCGACCTTTCTACATTCGGCTCAATGGCAATTACTACTCTGGCTCTGTTGGGTCCTAAAATTTTAGTAAGAACGGACTGTACACGCTCTTCCAAAGTCTTTTCTACCATTAACTGGGTAGCTACAACTTCAGAATATTCTATTGCTTCACATTTTTGCCCAAGAACTAAAAATGACAAGATTATTAATAATCCCATGGACATAAATTTTCTCATCGAAAATCTCCTTTATTTCTTCTCTTTGGGAGGTTCCCAGCCTTTCTTTTGCATTTCTTCTAAATACTCCAGTTCCCTATCTTCAGGGTAGCCCCTCTCCTCCCATCTATCGAGAAATTCCTTCAAAGATCTATCAGCAGGATTCATCTGTAAAGATTTTTCCCAGGCGTTTTTAGCTTTTTCTCTCTGTCCCATAGCGAAGAATGCCGAACCTATACGCTTATAGGCCAACGCATTATTCGGCTCAAGGGTGAGAACATCCTGCGCCTCCCTGATAGTCATGTCATACTTGCCTTCATAGAAATAGTTAAGAGCGTTATACAACTTCTGGTCTACTAAGCTCATTCCCGGAGTTATATCTTCTATCAAATCGACTCCTTCCACTCTGGCGATCGTCTTCAGCAGCCTATCCACTTCTCTATCTTCTGGTTCCATAGATGAGAGATAACGAAGAGCATTTATTGTCAGCTTTATATCGCCATCCAAATACGAGAGAACAGCCTGTTTGATCAGTTTGGCACGTTTGGTCTCTTGTACCTCTTTAGGTATTATCTTGGCCACCCTTTCNNCTTGGCCACCCTTTCCAATTTCACCAGTTTGCTCTTGGCTTCTATATTCTTAGGGTCAAGCGATAGGGATATGGTCAGCTTCTCCACCGCTCTCTGGTAGAGCCCTCTCTCATAGGCGGCTACTGCTTCTTTATAATGTTCCAGGGCCATAGTTTCGCTGGCAGCAGTGATCGACGGGCCAAACTTCCAGCTCGCTGAAAGTCTATGAGAACCGCCCAGGTCATGGGTGGCAAAGGCATAGTCGAGTCCATAATCTCTGTACCTGACTCCAAAACCAACAGTGAACTCCTCGGGGTCTAAACCCAACCTGACAGCCAAATACTGGAAAGCCCAGTATTCTGCACCGAAATGGTAACTTAGAGGAGCTCTGCTTTTCTCTAAATCTACAACCAGGACTAATCTATCCCTCAATAATTTATAGTTACAACCGAATCTTAAGGTCAAGGGTAGTTTATCCTCTGTTTCTGCCCCCGTCCTCAAGCCTATCAGATTCCGTAAATTGAGACCCGCCTGCAGATGTTCCAACATTGGCGATTTATACATTGCCCCTATATCCACAGTAAAATTCCCGTTCTTATGGTCATCTAAACTATGGGTCACGTACTTAATACTGGCACCGAGGGCTAGAACATCCACAATCTGTTTCCCGTAACTTGCTCCCAGAGCTGTTTGAGAATCTGAGAATTCATGGGTGGGCTCATTATTAATATCTCGACCATCAAACTTTCCCGAATAGAGCCGGGTAATCGACCCTCCCACTGTTCCGATACCAGTAATCGGGTGAACATAACTGATAAAGTCGTATATTGTGTCCGCCCAGAGAATGGCATGTAGGGCAGTAATCTCTTTCCTATCTATTTGTGCTAACCCCGCTGGATTCCAGTAAGTAGCCGAAGCATCATCGGCAATAGAGACAAACGCTTTACCCATTCCCAAGGAGCGAGCGCCCGCACCCCAGGAAAGGAAAGCGCCAGGCTGACCACCGGAGGCTTTGCACCAGGCTACTTGTGGTATAGTAGAAAGCACTATACCAAAAATGATTATTGCAAATATTAAATTGTATTTCTTTCCCTGTCGACCCATTGGCGAGCTCCTGTAAAGCTCAGCCGCTGGGTTGCCTCAAAAAGAAAGCCGAATTATCCACCAAACCGGATAATTCGGCTATCAGTTACCGACCTGAGGAAAAAGACTCTTCCTCAGCCCTTCTAATCTTCGGCAACCCGGCTAGCCGAATCGGCCCCGTGGCTTTGCGTCCTCCGATTANNTAGTTTACTATATTCAATTTCCAATTTAATATTACCACAAAACCGTCTGTTTGTCAACCGCTTTTTGCCCCGATGAATCGGGACTTACAAATCTTCATTTTTATTAGCGGATTACGCCAATCTTCCTGATTACCTGCACTGTGCGGTCTTCACTCTTTGGTGCCGTACTATCCTCAACATCAACAGTAATCCGGCAGATATAACCACCCTTGGCCACCTTATCTCCCATTTCGTTTCTCAGATACCAGACCCACTGATTCGGTCCTTGAGACCCTTGCTCGCTACCTGGGTTGAATTCCTCATTCAGAACCAGATAACCGAGTAGATCGTAAATCGTTATGGTCACCTTAGCATCATATTTGAGAGTATAGGTAATTGTTGTATCGTCACCCCGGGCTGGATTCGGGTAATTAGAGATTTGCGAAATTATATCCTTAGGAAGTCCGGTAACTGCAGGGCTAGAAGCATCGGACCACCCACTCCAGCTCCCTGCGCCATTTTTAGCGCGCACGCGGTAGTAGTAGAAGTGTCCTTGCTCTTTGCCAGTTATTGCATAATTCTGGCTGTCTCCGGGAATGGCGCTACTTATCGTGTTCCACACAGGCGATGTGTCCACCTTCTCCTGTAACTCATAAGCCACAACACCCGACTCTGGATCCTGAGCGAAGTTCCAGTGGACGTTATAAGAGGTGGCTCCTGTTTCAGCTGCTATTTCAGCCACTGGTGCATCAACGGTAGTAGGAGCCGTGATGTCTACTCTAAATTGCCTATAACCCGGATCGCTGAACAGGGTCACTTCTCCACTCACGCTGCGAGTTATGACCGAGAAGTAGTAGATGGGGCCGGAATCCTGTGGATTGTACTGCTGCAGGCTCATTCCCGAAACCAGGGTTTCATACTTATCTCCCGCAGAGAGCCACTGGTTATTTGTCTTGTCCGCTCCCCCGGGCGCTGATCCCACAGCACAAATGCTTTCCACAACTCCTAAAGGAGAGGTAGATTCCCATTCTGCTGACATCTTGGAAGCATCATTTGTCCACTCATCGGCATACACTACAGGAGTTGTGGGAGTACGATAGTCCCTCACTCTGGTAATAGAAGTCTGGATGGGAGTAGTGTAGTTTCTCTGAATAGTGGTTGGCTTGACGTCTATGAAATCTTCAGTAGTCAGTTGCAACAGAATCTTATTTCCTGGATCTGCTGTATCGCTTATATCCAATGCCACAAAATAGTAAGTAGTGGTGGGCATAATCAGTTCAGGCTGAATCCCTGGCGCGGTATCGCCGTCGATGGCGAGGTTTGCTATTCCTCCACTGAAACTACCCGTGCCTATTAAAACGTCTGTCCCAGAGGTGAAAACTCCATCTCCATCCGCATCACGATAGAGCTTGACTAAAGCGAAGTCGCTATCTTGAGCTGTATCTATCTCCTCCACTGTAAGAATATTCCACTCTGCCCTGTTGGCATTTACCGATAGAGCGAGTTTCTGCATTATCACGTCTTCCTCCATCTGCCTTGCTCCTCCAGGAGCTAAGTCTTGAGCTACCAGGTTCAATTCCAGAGTCTTCACCGCAACCTTTGGTGACTCGAAGGGGAATTGCCCAATAGGTGTAGTCACGTCCCAGTAGCCAGGCCCCAGGTCTTCACTGACCGGGTTATCCACATTATTCGGCGGAACGGGGAAGAAGAAGCAGGCAGGGCCGTCGAACATTGCTCCTACCTGCTCATTCAGCGTAGCATCCACTGCTACATCGTAAACGAGGAAATACATTTGAGGAGAAGTGCCTATTACCTGGGGAGTGCCAAAGTAGACATTGACTGCCTGGTCAGTAAATGCATAAGTCATAGTGGAGATGGATACCTCTACGTCAGAGGTTGCACTGAACAGTCCATTGTTATCCAGGTCACGATATATCCTTACTCTCTCCACGTCTACATCCCGACTCAACGGGGTTCCCGTCCTTCTCACCTTCGCTCCTGTCCATAATGCACTGGACTGGTTGGTTTTCAGAGTGAACTTGTGTATGGGTACGTTCTGCGCACCCTGCACAACCTGTGTGGGAGTCTGGGTCGATTCCAAAGGAGTTACGGTAATGGCGTCTGCGTACTCGTTGACTATTAGATTTGTAGTAGCAAAACTTGTTGGCCTCACTATGTCTACACCCTGAACCGTAAAGTAAGTTGAGGAGGAAATGGCGATACCAATAGATTTGCCCACCTGAGCAAGTTGATAGACGTCCAGAATCACAAAGTACGACCTGGGCGTAGTGCCGATAATCTCAGGCTGGAGGAGAGTAATATCAGCCAATGTATCAATAAAGGTATTAACTCCGGTGGTGATAAGACTATCATTGGAGGGATTGAATGTTCCTTCATAGGGAGCCTCATCCCGGTAAATCTTAACTGTAGACACGTCGCTATCTGTGCCCGTGCCTGTGCGTTCTACTCTCAGTTTACTCCAGATAATCGTATTCTCATTACTGGACAGAATCATCTTTAACATGCCCACATTCTTCTCTCCCTGGATTAATGGCACAGCAGCGCCACTTATGTCAGTAAAGCTGGTGATGAGTTCATCTCTCGTGGGCTCGATTTCGATCTCAGTAGATTGAATGGGGAACGTTCCCTGGACAATGTGGGGTGAAAGCTGATAGATATCGTTGGCAGTGTCTATCTTCAGTCCTGCCAGTGCATTGGGAGTGGCGCTTCCCGATAGTGAGAAAGTGAGGAAGTAGTACTGGGTAGAATCGAAGACATACTGGGTGGTGGGGAACTGAATGGATACATCCGTGCCGGTAAAGGTGGCAGTAGCCACAAGGACATCCATTCCGTCCAGAATCGTGTTGGCATTGTTGTCTCTCCAGACTTTCACCTCGGTAATATCTGTATATAGCCCTGTGCCGGTGAGGATAAGCCTCAGTCCATCCCATCCCACACCCACTGGATAAGGAGAATTGGAAATCATATCCAGCGAGAGCATCCAGATATCTTTATCGTTCTGGAAGAAGTATTTTTCCACGCCTGCTCCAGCAAGGTGAGAGGTTGCTTGACTGCCGGAAGCGCCTCTGGTCACGCCTTCAAAAGTAGTGCCGGTCTTTCCAGTATATCTTATAATCTCATTATCAATCTTTATATACCCGGCGGATAAGAAACTGAGAGTAGAATCTACGGGAATCACCGTATCTGTCGAGCCTATTGCACTGAAAAGCGTTGTGGAAACTCCTGCATAGTCGACGCCGTTGACTGTGAGAGTCCGTGGTTTAGGATATATCTGGAGAAGAGTGGAACTGGCGGGTAAAACAGTAAATTCTACTGTCTCATTAGAATTCTCTACTGTTATGTAAGCAGCATCTTCCAGTTTGGCGCCCACGGTATCTCCGGGTATTGCCGTATCACTCAGGCCATAGGCGATGAAGTAACGCTGAGGGACAGTCGTTATTGTCTGTGAGGAGGTGAGGACGATATTGGCTATCTTGCTTATGAAAACTTTTGCAGGATCACTTATAAGGATATCGTTTACAGTATCGAAATTGCCTATATCACCCTGGTAAGGATTATCTTTCCATACAGTTACTGAGGTCACTTCATCATCCTCGGCAGTTCCTGTCTTGTCTATGCGAATGTTTGTCCAGATGGAATCGGACTGGTCACAAGAGAGATCGAGCTGAAGAATAGGAGCTGGCGGGTCAGCAGGATCAGTGGGGTCCGGGGCACCAGAACCCTGCATTGCCGTGGCAGCAGCTATCGACTCAGGCTTCACTGTAATAGTATCCGCGTACTCCACAATCCTTGACCTGGAGGTAAATCTGGGAAATCCTGTCGGTGACACAACATCAGCGCCAAGCACGCTAAAGTAGGTGGAGCTACTCACTCTCAGACCAAGAGCATCATCCTGCGGCTTTGCCAGAACATCCACATCCAAGGTCACCAGGTAATGCTGGTCAGTAGCAGTTATTTCTTCATAGGGATTCCCGGTAATGGGATTGCTTATACTAATTAGCGTGGTGGTGGAAGCAAAGTTTGCCCAGCCAAGCTGGTAATCATTGTCACCCATGGTCAAGGGGTCGTTGTCAGGCCCATCGAAGTCTATTATCGGCCTTCCCATCCCATCGACTACACCGCTATTCCACTTGAACACTTTCCCCTTATCCACGTCGGCGTAAGTTCCAGCACCAATAAGGTCTACTCTCAACTGGTTCCATAGTACCGTATGAGCGTCACTGGAAAGTTTGAAATGGAGCATAGCTTGATTGGTTGTCCCCTGAACCAACTCAGCAGGTGCTACGTTCACGCTGCCACCGGCAGCGCCTCCTTCTACTATTAACTCGTCCTCGGTAGCAGTAATTGTTGGCCTTCCGGATTCGAATGGATCTTGATTTACCGTGGACGGACTCTCCACCCAGAAGCTTCCTACTCCACACTCAGCACCAAACGTGGCGCCAACAGTAGCACTATCGTGGATGGAGAAGACGATGAAGTAGTCCTGCGGACTGGTAGTTATCTGTTCCGGCTGGTCTCCCACTTCCACATTATCACTATCAATACTGATTAACACTTGACCTGCATCAAATTCGTTAAATCCGGAGCTTATAACTCTATCCACAGCGGGCTCAAAAGTGCCATATGGTTCCCTATCTTTATATATTTTAACTTCTTCAATATCCTCATCAACACCACCAGTTCCTTTTCGGGTAATCTTGATTTTCGTCCAATCAGCAGTAAACCTGTCTGTAACCAGAGATACTTTTAACATTGCTAAATTCTTGGTGCCCTGTTGATAGGTTTCAGTAGAAAAGACCAGATTGTAGGGAGTAACCTGCACCTCGGCAGGCGCTGACTGGATTGTGGACGAGGCAGTCTGTATGGCAAAGTTGTCTTTACCAATTTGCACTTCGGGAAATACTAAGGTGAAGTCTCCTGGCTTCTCAATCTCTATGCCAAAATTTCTCTCGGGCACTGCGCTCGTGCTCACATTGACCGCGAGGAAGTATATCTGCAAAGACTTATCCAATGTCTGCGCCTGGCCACCCAGACTAAGATTCATTATTCCTGTCTCTCCGGTGAAAGTCTCCACGGCAAGCGGTATATCGTACGGCGAAGGGACACCGATTGTGAAATTGTCCGGGGGAAGAGGCGCATCAAACTCACCTATCGCGCCTGTACTTCCATCCTTCCACAATATTACTTCCGGCACATCTTGATCCCTGGCATCTCCCATTCTATAAATCTTTAGGTCCGTCCATGTTGCCTCATCTGCTTCAGGTGGGGCTTGTGCATTTGCCTGGATATCCATCCTGAGCATAGCTACTGACTCTTTGTCAGGTAAGCTACCTTCACCCTGAAATACATTGAGTGGCGCCAGGCTGGTGGGGGTTACTTTGATACCATTGATTGACAGGTCTTCACTGGTGCCGTCAATTGAAGGATCTGAAGCATCTCTAGCAGTCATCTGGACATTCTCCACATAATCGTCAGAAATCTTAAATGTGGTAAAACCATGGTCGGCTTTGGTAAACGTATAGGAGGCAGAAGCTGGATCTTCCACTTTAGCATAGCCGGTAACAGTAAATGTTGCCGTTCCTGTATAATAGGTAGCCTGGAATTCCGGCTGGTCGTAAGGAGGATTATCGTTGGGAGGTCCTGTGGCATCATTTCCGAATTCATCCAGAGCCTGTACGCTAATTGTTTCCAGAACATTCACGCTGGCTGCTCCGTCGTGGGTTACGCTGAAGGCAGTAGCCTGTGCAGGTGTAACTGTCACCGGCGAAGTTCCTGCAATCCATCCTTTCGCCGGAGGCGCCATAGCAGTGACAATATTGGTGTCGCCTGCGGTCTCATCAGTATAGAAGAAGTCTGCTTCCGTCTCGTCAGTATCAATAGTCACTGTACCTCTTCCCCAGGTATTCCCATCCCAGGAGAAATCTGCTCCCCTGGGAGAACTCGATTGTAGACTTATCACCGTTGTGGTACTTACCGGTGCTACATTACCATAGAGGTCCTGAGTCTGGATGGTCATCGTGGAAGAGCAGGTTCCAGCAATGAACTTGGGCTCTGGAGAAATGAACACAATCTTACCCACTTCGGCTCCCACTACATTCTCATCCTGCAGAGCATCTGCCCAGGCATAATCTGCAGATTCTACCGTAATCGTCCAGATTCCATACTTAAAGTTCTTATAGTAGAAACTGGTGGAAGTCGAGCCGACAACAATCCAGGCTTCAGTAGTAGGACTCCAGGTAATGGAAGAGATGGAGAACTCGTATTCTCCGGATGGCTCTGAACTTAACAGAAGTTTGGTGTCTGAGGCAAGGGGATTCCCCACGGTGAGAAATCTTGAGGGATTGCTGAACTGGTCTTGCATCTCCACAATCATCATCCAAGAAGTCGCTCCAGCCACCAGAGGTCCGGATGATTCATAGGCAGGAGTGGTGAACATTAACTTGGTTATCCTGTCGGGCAGAACTGTCTGGTACTGCTCATCTTTCCCCCAGCCGTATCCGTAGGAGTCGTCTTCGTCAACTTCGAGTTTCTGACTTCCCGACTTGGTATCTTTATAATAGAAGCTCTGCTCATAAGTGTTAGTGGAAATAGTAACATAGGTAATCGGCGTCCAGGTATCGATATTGACGGAGAAAGAGTTAGTTCCCACAGATAGAGAATAGAGGTTAATCTTTGTATCCCCATCAACCTTCTTGGGATTACTGAACATATCCTGGGTCTGGATAGTAATAAGTCCTGAAGGCGTTCCCGCAGTGAAAGTCTGAGGGCTGGAAGTGAAGGCAAGTTGATCGACCACTATATCGGGGTCAACCCTTATGGTAGTACTATCGTCATCACTATCTCCAAAATTGGTATTCAAACTTACAGTTATGGTAAAGCTAGCCAATGTAATCTCATCCCAGGATGCCTTCTCGTCATAGTAGTAGAAGTAAGCTGTATTTTGACCACTGTAAATATTGATTTCAGCATCGACTCCTGGCTCAGAAGAAGTTAGGATTGTCCCCTGGGGATAACGGAAGCTCTTGTTTTCTCCGTCAGAACTCGATTTGATATATACGGTTGTCTTTGTGATATTGGTGATGTTATCATACTGGTCATACCTCTGGACAGCAAAAGCTTTACTGGTCTCGTTTCCTGCCACCAGGGTGGCTGGAGGCGTACCGATAAATACCAGATAGTTGGGATTTCCACCAATGGTGGTAATCACTGCCGATTTTCCGGTGACCGAGCCCGTAGTAACAGTTATAGTCGCTTTGTCGTCTGCCGTGGTAGACACATAATACTCAATCGGTCCAATCTCACCATTAGCGTCGGTTGTGGTAGAGGTGATGGTCAAATAACCCGGGTCACCTACCACATCAGTAATGGTAAGTTCGCAAGGTTTATCTGCTTCTGGTGTGGCGTTGCCGTAGAAGTCGGATAGATAGGCACTGATGTCCCGGTAAGAGCCGGCAGGAACGTTCTGGTTGGTCTGCGGACTTACCACAAATCTATAGGCCGCTGCTGGAGATACTGAAATATTCTCCTGCCTGCCATATATGGAAGAATCAGAAGTGTCCGTAGCTTCCACCCACCAATCTCCTGCGGTATAAAGTACAACCTGGTCGAACAAAGTAGTAGTGCCGGCGTCAAGAGATGTAAAGGTGAATTCTCCAGGTAATCCTGCGGGATAGGGGTCATTGCAGCTGAAGGAAATGGTTCCCTGATAAGCGTTATTTGGTTCCGTACCTCCATCAGCGATGTTGCCCTGACCGGTGCGCAGGCCGGGATCCCAGGATGCCCAACCGTCATAGGCAGTAATGGTTATATCCCTCGTATTTCCCGCAGTTCCACTGAGAGGAGATACCGCAACTGTGAAATAGGCAGCCTCTGCAGGATCTATGCTTGTTGAACTCGTGCTGGTAGCAAGACCAAAGGCTTCTGCTCTTACACTGTTTACTCCAGCAGTTACCAGTTTTATGAGAGAAGACATTGTTCCCTGGCTGTTCAGGTAATCGGAATAGTCCGACTCATCGTCGTTAGGATCGGTAGGAGTGGTGACTGTAACATAAGGACTTGTGCTCACCCTGTTCCAGTAGTCATCTACTGCATTTATAGTTACATTAAACGTGGAGCCGGCTACCCAATAGTCAGGGTCCCCTTCCTTTCCATAAGGTAGTTGATTCCATTTACCTTCTTTGGCGGTCTCTCCCGGTAACAATACCTGTAGCTGGGTGGCACTTCCTGAATTTATGGTTATCGTGGAAGTTCCCGAGTCATAACCCGAAGATTGAGCAGTTATTATCCAGGAGCCTCTGGTTACCATCTTAATCTTAAAGGTATTGCTGCCCTGGTCCAGTTGTTTTGGTAGAGGATGGCTATCGTAAGGGTCGGTAGTTGTCACTGAAACGGAAGGATTGGTGCTAACTATATTCCAGTAGCTATCGACTGCATTTACAGTTATGGTAAAGGTTGTTCCTGCCACATGCCAATCCGGCGTGCCGCTCTTCCCGCTTCCATTGGGATCGGTTCCAGGAAGTGGCTCCTCAGGATAAGCTAAAACCTGTAGCTTGACTGCTGATGCCGGGTCTACTGTAACCGGGTCGTTAACGTAAGCGGACCACAGAGGAGGTTGTGCATCTGTGTCCGTAGCAGTGACTGTCCAGGTAGTATTAGCCACCTTGAAAGTAATCATAAACGTAGTTGTGCCAGCGATTAGGTTGGCGGAAGAAGGCAAAACAGCATAAGGATCATCGGCATCTACCGTTACTTCTGGAGTGGCGTTAGTATTAAGGTTCCAGTAGTTATCGCAAGCTCTTACGGTAACCGCATAGGGAGTGCCAGCAGTAGGATTGGTGACCGAACCTGTCTTGCCTGTAGATGTTCCCGGGTCTGGCGATTCTCCTTCCATAAGTATTAGCAACTTACGTTGATTGGGATTGGTAACAACCGGGATAGGCGGACTCTGGTTCTGCAAAAGTTTATCCGTGATAGCCGTATCTTCGGCTTTGATCCATGGACTATTTGCAGTTATAAGAGTGACCATAAATATAGTTGTGCCATTGACTAATTGCAGATTGCTTATGGGAGGAGCATTAGAGTCGTTTGTGGTGAGCTTTATAGTGCGAGTAGAATAGGAGATATTCCAATTCTGGTCAACAGCATTTACTGTTACCGGGAAGGCCACTCCTGCAGTGCGGGTACTGGGCAGTACGTCGAGCTTACCATTGGGATGTCCTTCCACTCCCACCTCGCCAGGCACCAGAACCTGCAGTTTGACAGCATCATCAGGAACTACTGTAATATCTGAACTTGTATTATTTCCATATTCAGCATCTTCCGCGATTATATTCCTCGTGCCCCGACTCACCAACCGCATCATAAATGTTGACGTGCCACCAGCTAAAGTAACGTTGGTGATGGGGTCTGTTACCGGATTGCTGTAATCATCGTTTGTATATACCTTGTCTACAACTATGGTGGCTGTTGTTGGGTTCCAATTGTAGTCTACTGCTTTCACTGTAACCGAGTAGTAACTTCCTGCAGTCCAGTCCTCCACTGTTCCCGTGCGACCCGTGCTGGTACCGGGGTCAATATTTTCATTGGGAACAAGAACCAGAAGTTTACTGGTGTCACCAGACTTGACGGTGAAGGTGGTACTGGTATCAGACTGATAGCCGGTCCGGCTAACCGTAATTGTCCTGTTGTTATCTCCCCTGTACAGAACTACACTTAACATTCCTTCTCCGGTGGCTGCGCCAATGGCAACCGTACCCAGATTCGGTTTTGTGGGGTCGTTGGAGGTCACGGTAACCAAGATATCGTAAGGAGGTTTTTTCGGATTCCAGTACTTATCAACAGTCTTAGCCGTAATATAGAAGGTGGTGCCTGCAGTCAATTCAATAGATGGGGGACTTATCCTTCCGTTATTGGACTCGTTACCTGCATCATTCGATTCGCCAGGAAGCAAAACCTGTAGACACTGATGGGTGCTGGGGTCTACTGTGAAGGATGTACTTGTATCTGAAGAGTATCCACTTTTATCCACACTTATTGTCCTTCCACTCTCAGCTCTCTTTAATACCACGCTCCAGGTAGTAGTTCCTCCGGTTAAGGTGGCAGTTCCCAGATAGGTTGCATATGGGTCGCTACTGGTAATGGAGACATCAGCCACTTCACCGACTACAAAGTTCCAGTAGTTATCAACTCTTCTTATAGTTATATCGAA
>JABAOH010009201.1_pt1 | contig 34285 bp, 29 predicted proteins | sample 7062181 | NCBI WGS metagenome assembly JABAOH01 (sample SAMN14538630, study PRJNA623070) | marine sediment metagenome | biome: marine biome [ENVO:00000428]; feature: marine pelagic biome [ENVO:01000023]; material: deep marine sediment [ENVO:00002113]; isolation source: pool of 5 deep marine... | reverse complement strand
TTACGCCGGCGCGGGTTTTATTTAGTATTTATCAATTGTCGTATTTTAAATTCGAACTACGGTGGTCCGCAAAGGCGGCCTACTTAGAATATATGTCTTCCCCGGCTAAGTTTTTTAATTGCGCCCGCGAGGGCGTTTTATTATTATGCAGGGGACGCGATGGCCGACGCGAGCGTAGATAAGCGCAAGTTGAAGGAGGTCGCGGTACTCGCCGCGAGGTGGGGGCTCCGCATCGCGCCTCAGGAGCTCGTCCGCGTGTGGGAACTTCTTGGCCGGGCACCCACCAAGGTCGAGGCCTACCTCTTCGACGTCGCCTGGTCCGAGCACTGCTCGTATAAGTCGAGCCGCCGCATCCTCCGCCGTTATTTGCCGACGCGGGCGCCCAACGTCGTCTTCGGCCCGGGCCAGGACGCCGGCGTCGTTCGCCTTTTCACCGAGGGCGAGACCTCTTATTGCGTCGCCATCGCTCACGAGAGCCACAACCACCCGTCGCAGGTGTTGCCGCTCGAGGGCGCGGCGACGGGCATAGGCGGCATCGTCCGCGACGTGTATTGCATGGGCGCGGACGTCGTCGCGGTGCTGGACCCGCTGAGGTTCGGCGCCACCGCGGGCGAAAACGAGAAGCGCACGCAGGCCATCGCGCGGGGCGTGGTGGAGGGCATCTGGCGCTACGCCAACGCCATCGGCGTCCCGAACGCGGGCGGCGACGCGTATTTCGACGAATGCTACGACGACAATTGCCTGGTGAACGTCGTCGCCGTAGGGGTCGTGAACGAGGGCGACGTCGTCGAGAGCCGGGCGCCCGCCGCGGCCCGTTACCAACATTACGTCCTCGTATTGGTGGGGAAACCGACCGACGACTCGGGGGTAGGCGGCGCGTCGTTCGCCTCGGCGGTGCTGGACGAGGAGGAGGGGGCGGAGAACCGGGCCGCGGTGCAGGTACCGGACCCCTTTCTGAAGCGCGTCCTCGCCGTAGCGACGCGCGAGGTCCTCGCCCGGGCGCGAGCGAAGGGCGTCGAGCTCGGGATAAAGGACCTCGGCGCCGGCGGCCTTGGGGGCGCCGCCTCCGAACTTTGCGCCGCGGCGAAGCTCGGCGGGACCGTCGACCTCGACAAGGTCCCCGTGGCGCTCGAGGGCCTCGAGCCGGCGGTCGTAGCCGTGGGCGAAACCCAAGAACGTTACGTCGTGGCCGCGCCGTCCTACTTCGCCGACGAGATCTTGGCGGTCTATAACGACGAGTTCGAGTTGCCGCGGGTGTTCCCCGGGGCGCAGGCGACGGTCATCGGCGAAATAATGGAGGAGAAATATTTCCGGATGACGGCGCGGGGCGAGGTGGTCGCGGAGGTGCCGCTGGAGGTCATCTCCACCGCGCCGAGCTACCGGCGCGAGGCGCAGGCGCCCGCGGCGCCGTTGGAGTTCGTACGCCTGAAGCCGCCAGCCGACTTAGCCGAGACGCTAATAGAGCTGTTGGCCTCGCCCAATATATGTTCGCGCGGGCCGCTTTACGAGCACTACGACCGCAACGTCCAGGGCAACACCGTAATCGAGGCCGGCGAGGCGGATGCCGCTGTCCTGGCCCCTTGGCCCGGGAAGAGCAAGGCCATCGCGTTGGCTTGCGACGGCAACCCTTATATCGGCGCGTTGGACCCTTACGCCGGCGGGGCACACGCCGTGTTGGAGGCCTGTCGGAACGTTGTCGCGGTGGGCGCGACGCCCGTGGCCGTGACCGACTGCCTGAACTTCGGCAGCCCGGAAGACCCGGCGGTCTTCTGGACGTTCGAGGAGGCGGTACGCGGCATCGGCGACGCCTGCCGGGGCTTGGGGTTGCGCGGCACCGACGCGCCGTTGCCGGTGGTATCGGGGAACGTCTCCTTCTACAACCAATCGACGCGTGGCGTCGCCGTCAAGCCGTCGCCCGTCGTGTGCGCCGTCGGCTTTATGGAGGACTTCGCCCTCGCCGTCACGATGCAGTTCAAGGAGGCGGGCAACCCGGTTTACCTCCTCGGGCGCCGTTGGGGCGAGTTGGGGGCGAGCCAGTATTATCAATTGCGGGGGCGCCTCGGGTGGCCCGCGCCCATGCCCCGCTTCGGCGAGGAGCGCCAGATGCATGAGGCGGTCCTCGAGCTCGTCGAGACGAAGTGCGTGGCCGCGGCTCACGACGTCGCCGACGGCGGCCTTGCGGTCTGCCTGGCCGAGATGATTATCGGCGCGAAGGGCTCGGCGGCGCTTGGTTGCGACGTCGACGTCGGCGCCGTACTCGGGTCCGTTTCCCCGGACGCCGCGCTCTTCTGCGAGAACGGCGGCTTCGTCGTCGAGGTACGACGGGGCTCGGCCGAAGCCGCGGAGCTCATTATGGACGACGCCGGCGTCGACTGGTGGCGCCTGGGCGAGGTCGTCGAGGAACCCAGGCTCGTGGTGAAGCAGGGCAAGGAGACCCTCTTGAACGTGGCCGCGGCCGAGATGGCGGCGGCCTGGAGCGAGACGTTGAAGGGGTATTTTTAGGATTAATAAAAATGGAAGAGACTTAAGGCAGCGGCCGTGACCGCTCGTGCCAAAACTAAGATCGCCGTCATCCAGTTCCCGGGCGTGAACTGCGAGTACGAGACGGCGCGCGCGCTCGAGGCCGCCGGGGCTCGAGCCGACGTCGTCCGCTTTAACCTTCCTGCCAAAGATATCTCGAGCTACGACGGCTACGTGCTGCCGGGGGGCTTCGCGTACGAGGACCGCGTGCGCGCGGGCGCCGTCGCGGCCAAGGACGCTGTCGTCGAGGTATTGGCGGAGGAGGCCGCGCGGGGCAAACCGCTTTTGGGCATATGCAACGGCGCCCAGATATTGGTCGAGGCGGGCATCGTCCCGGGCCGGCAGCCGGGCCACGTCGAGGTGGCGTTGGCTCACAACCGCCACCCTTACCACCGCGGTTTCCTGAACCGATGGGTCTTCTGTCGCCACGAGTCGACGGGCGACGTGTTGCCCCTCCCGATCGCGCACGCCGAAGGCCGCTTCACGTGCGCCGACGAGAAGGCCGCCGCGGCGCTGGCGGCGGACGGCCTCGTATACCTCCGTTACGTCGACGAGGCCGGCGACACCTTGGCCCCGGAGTATAACCCCAACGGTTCCGTTCTGGACGCCGCGGCGATAGCCTCTTATACCGCCGCCGCCCTCGCGACGATGCCTCACCCCGAGCGCGCGAGCTGGCTCTTTCAATTGCCCGGGTACCTGCCCGGGCCCTGGGGGCTCCGGCGGCGCCGCGCCGCGGGCAAGGAGCTTGCGGCGCCCGGGCCGGGGCGCCTTATCTTCGACGACTTTTTGAAATTGATTTGAGAGGAGGCGCTTGTTTTATGAGAGCGCTGGTTACGGGGGGTGCCGGTTTCATAGGCCGGCACGTCGTCGGTTGGCTTCTCGCCCGGGGGTACGACGTCCTCGCGCTCGACGACCTTTCGAACGGCTTCGCGGCCAACTTGGCCGAGTTCGACGGGGAAGCGGGTTACGAAGGCCTCCTCGAGGGCGACATCTGCGACGACGCGACGTGGCGGGCCTTGGCCGATAAGCAGTTCGACATCGTTTACCACCTAGCGGCGGCCATCAAGGTCCGCGATTCGATAGAAGACCCTCGCAAGACGTTCCAGTCGGACGTCGTCGGGACCTTCAAGGTTTTGGAATTTGCCCGCGAGCAGGGTTCCCGGTTTATTTACGTTTCGACGTGTCTGGTTTACGCGCCCGCGGTGGACGGGACGCCCATAAACGAGAGGTATCCTACGCGGCCGGCCTCGCCCTACGCCGCGGCTAAGCTCGCCGGCGAAAACCTAACGCTCTCTTATTATCACGCTTACGGCCTCCACGCCCTCATTCTGCGCCCCTTCAACACTTACGGGCCCTTCCAGCGAACCGACGGCGAGGGAGGCGTCGTCGTGACGTTCCTCAGTCATTACCTTAAGGGTGAGCCGCTCGTCGTCTTCGGCGACGGCCGTCAGACGCGGGACCTGTTGTACGTCGACGATTGCGCGGACCTCATCGGCCGCGCGGGCGAGTCGAACGCCGCCGGGTCCGTCATTAACGGCGGCCTGGGGCGGGAAATAGAGATCCGCGACCTGGCCCAGAAGATCGCCGGCGACGAGGGCCGCGTCGAATATGCGCCGCACCCCCACGCGCAGGCCGAGGTATGGCGGCTCGTCTGCGATAACGCGAAGGCGGCGCAGCTTCTTGACTGGCGGCCCAAGGTCTCGCTCGACGAGGGCGTCGCCAAGACGCGGGCGTGGATGGCGGAGAGGATAAAATAGGGTCGCGAAAATTATTTGTTAATAACAAAAGCCGGCGCCCCGCGCCGGCGTTCTTGCATCGATTACGTATGAATTTTTAGGCCGCGTGCGTCGTCCGGAAGCGCTACAAAACGACTGAAACAGGCTCCTTATCCTTCTTCAGGGCGCTTACCCTCAATATTGAAAACCCTATAACCTTTCCCGCGGCGTCCACCTTCTCCATTACCGCGTCGCTCGCCGTCTCCCGGAAATAGCCCTCCTTCTTCTCAAAGACTACTTCCAGGTAATCTCCCTCCGGGTCGTACCAGACCATTACTTCTTTGGCTATAGCTTTTCGCCTTATCCACGAGTGCCGCGTGAATGTAATTTAAAAAAAACACCTCGACGTCAGTCGAATTGTAGACTAAGCGCTCAAACCGCCGGTTCGTCGGTGCCTTTTCGTTAACGCCGTTCGCGAAATTACGCCGCCTGCGTCGCGGCGACGGCGACGACGTCGACGATGTCCTCCACCACGGCGCCGCGGCTCAGGTCGTTCATCGGCTTTGCGAGCCCTTGCGATATGGGCCCTATCGCCCGGGCACCGCCGAGCCGCTCCACCAATTTGTACGCGATGTTGCCGGCGTGCAACGTCGGGAAGACGAGACAGTTGGCCCGGCCCGCGACCGGACTGCCGGGGGCCTTCTTCTCGCCCACCGCCGGCACGAGGGCCGCGTCGGCTTGGAGCTCGCCGTCCACGACGACCTCCGGCGCGCGCGTCCTCACGAGTTCCGTCGCGCGGCGGACCTTCTTGACGGCGGCGTGTTCCGCCGAGCCCTTGGTGCTGAAGGAGAGCATGGCGACGCGCGCCGCCGCACCGACGAGCCGCTCGAACGAGCGCGCCGTCGCGACCGCGATTTCCGCGAGCTGGTCCGCGGTGGGGCACGCGACGAGGGCGCAATCGGCGAAGAAGAGGACCCCGTCCTCGCCGAAGTCCTTATCGTCCGTTACCATGGCGAAGAACGTGGACAGCGTGTTTGTGCGGGGCGCGAGGCCGACGAGGTAGAGGGCCGCGCGCATCACGTCGGCCGTCGCCGTCGCGGCGCCCGCGACGACCGCGTCCACCTCGCCCGCCTGCAGCAGATACGCGCCCGCGTAGGCCGGCTTCGCCGCCGTCTCGTATGCCTCCTCGGGCGTGGCGCCGGCGTGCTCCCGCGCCTCGAAGTACGCCCCGGCGGTTTTCTTGCGCACCTCGTGTTGGGTCGGGTCCACCAACGTGAAGAGGCCGAGGTCCACGGCGGCCTTTTTCGCCGCGGCCTCGGCTTCGTCGTGACCAGGCGTCAGGAGGATTACTTCCCGCGCGTAACCGAGCTCGAGCGCTTGCGCACCAGCGGCGACGACGCGCTCGTCGCCCCCCTCCGGCAGGCAAAGGCGGACGGGGTTTTCGCGGGCCTTATTCCTTACGCGCGTAAAGAAATCCGTGCGTCAGCCTCCTGAAGCAAGAGGTCCGCATAAGGGGTGTCGCAGGGCCGATTTACGGCGCCACGGGCCCCGGCGCCTACAGCACCTCCGCCCCGGCGGGCAGGTCGCCGTCCAACGCCAGGACCTTGACGACGTCGTGGTGTTGGGCCGCGAGGAGCATACCGCGGGATTGTACGCCCCGGATCTTTGCCGGCACCATATTTTTCACGACGACTATTTTCTTCCCCACCAGCTCTTCGGGCTCGTACCAGGGCGCGATGCCGGCGACTATGGGGCGGTCCTCGCCGCCGATGTCCACCGTCATCTTGAGTAACTTGTCCGCGCCTTCGACCCGTTCGCAAGTCTTGACCTCGGCGACCACCATACCCAATTTCTTCACGTCGTCCATCGTTACGTATTCTTCGCTCATGTCTTCCTCCGTCGGTGCCGTCTTTTCCTTTTCTTCAGCGGTTTCCACCGCGGCAGCTTTCCCTTCGCCGGCGCTTTCTTTAAGCGCCGCAAGTTGTGCGGCGACTTTGCCTTCGTCGATCTTTTCTATTAAGATTTTTACGTCGCCCAGCGGCGCGCCCTCGCGGACCGCAGGGGTCTTGGCCTCTTCCCAGCTCAGCGGCTGCTCGAGGGCGAGCATGCGGCGTATCTCGGCCGCCGCCACGGGCGTAAACGGATCGAACGCCGTTGAGAGCGCCGCAGCTAGCCGGCAGGCTACGTTCAATATCGTTTCCGCCCGGGCGCGGTCGCGCTCGCGCCACGCCCAGGGCTCTTGGTCGTTGTAATATTTATTGCCCGCGCGTGCGATGTCGAGCGCCGCGGCCAGCGCGGCCCGCATCTCGAAGTTCTCGATGTAATTCGCCTCGACGTCGAGCTGACGGGCGGTGAAGTCGAGGAGCCGTTCGTCGGGCGGCTTGAGCGCGCCGGCGCGCGGCACCTCGTTGCCGAGGTAATTTTTCGCAAACGTAAGCGCCCGGTTGACGAGGTTGCCGAAGATGTCGGCGAGCTCCGAGTTCACGCGCGTCGCCATTTCGGCGAACGAGAAGTCGGCGTCGCGCGTCTCGGGCGCGTTGGCCGTAAGGTAATAGCGTAGCGCGTCCACCTGGAAGTCGGCCAGCGCGTCGTCGACCCAGACGGCCCAATTGCGGCTCGTCGATATTTTCTGCCCCTCGAGGTTGAGGAACTCGTTGGCCGGTATCTGGAACGGCAGGTTGAAGCCCTCCGGCTGGCCCATGAGCATCGCGGGCCAGACGATGGCGTGGAAGACGATGTTATCCTTGCCGATAAAGTGGATTATTTTGGTGTCCGCGTCGAGCCAGTAGTCCTTCCACCGCTCCGGCTCGCCGAGCTTCCGGGCCCATTCGATGGTGGACGTTATGTAACCGATGGGCGCGTCGAACCAGACGTATAGGACCTTGCCGCGCGCTTCGTCGAGGGGGACGGGCACGCCCCAATCGATGTCGCGGGTTATGGCACGGTCGGCTAGGCCTTCGTCGAGCCAGCTCAGGCAGAAGTTCCGTACGTTGTCGCGCCAGTGGGTGTTGCCCGCGAGCCACTCGCGCAAGCGGTCCGCGAACTTCGGCAATTCCAGGTACCAGTGGGTGGTCTTACGCACGACGGGGCGGCCCTCGCATACTTTACACCGCGGGTCGCCCAGTTCCGCCGCGGCGAGCCACCGGCCGCAGTTTTCGCACTGGTCTCCCCGCGCGCCCGCGGCGCCGCAGTGGGGGCAGGTCCCCTCCACGTACCGGTCCGGCAGGAAGCGGTTGCAGTTCTCGCAGTAGAGCTGCTCCGTCTCGCGCGGCGTGACGTAGCCGTCCTTAAACAAATTCGTGAAGAAACGCTGCGAAAGCGGGTAATGGATTTCCCGAAGCGTCGTGCGGCCGTAGTTGTCGAAGGTGAAGGCTAGGTCGTCGAAGGTCTTGGCGAGTTCGGCGTGGTAGCGGTCCACGAGCTTTTGCGGCGTAACGCCTTCGGCCTCGGCGCGCACCGTTATGGGGACGCCGTGCTCGTCCGAGCCGCAGATGTATATTACGTCCTTGCGGGCGAGGCGCAAATACCGGGCGTACGAATCCGCGGGCATATAGGCGCCGGCGAGTTGGCCTACGTGCAGCGGGCCGTTTGCGTACGGGAGAGCACTGGTTACGAGATATCGTTCGGGCATTGCTGCTTCCGACGTGTGGCGCGGAGTTTAACACAAGTGCCGGCGGCCGGTCAAACGGTAAAAAAGGCCGGCTCGTGGCCGGCCTTAAGTACAAGAGACAAGGGCCTTTATTGGAATAGGGCTTTGACCGCGCCCAAGGAAGCCGGCGCGACGGCCGCCCCGCTTATGTCGCCGACCGAAACCTCGCAGATATAGAACGATGGGTAGTAGATGGCGAGAAAGACCGACTCCTCGCCGGCCTTCGCGTTGACGCGGCCTATACTCATCCCCGCCATGTACCGCGTACCCCAGTTCTTCAGCGGAATCGAGCGCTGGAGAGAGCCGGTCTCGGCGCCGAACTCGTAGATCTTGTAGTCGCTCGCGGTCGTTACGACGAAGACCCGGCCCCACGCCGCGGCGACGCCCATGACCGGGCGGGCCGGCACGGTAACCCACGGCGACCACGTCGCGGTATTCCAACGGTGAATCGCGGTGAAGCTGTAATTGGAGGCGTAGATATGACTCCCGCCCCAATCGCAAGCTGCGCCTTCGTTGTGACCTCCCGAGAACGGGTCGGGGAGGGAGCCGTAATAACTGCCTGCCGCGGTGTAGAGGCGTATGCGGGGCGTGCGGTTGTCCACGAGTACTACGTAGCGTCTGGCCCCTATTCGGTAACCGAAGCCGAGGTCGAAACACCAGTTGGGTTCTTTTAACGACCGCCAACTCCCGACCAACGAACCCGTAGCAGGCCTGAACTTCCCCAACGAAATGTCGTAGTTCGTATTGGGCCCGGCGGCCCAGACGTTCCCGTCGCTCCAATCGTATGCGAGGCCGCGGACGCCCTTGGAAGGTTGGCCCGTTAAGGTAAACGTCCTTATTACGTCCCCCGCGCCCCCGTAGGCGGTATTGGCAAAGGTAAAAGCGATTAGCAATACGATTGCAACGCGCATATTATCACCTCTTTCTCTTTTCCTCCGTAGTAATTGTTCGTAAGTAAATCCGCCCCGACGCCCCCGCCCGCCGTATACGTATAAGCTGCGCTCAGCTGTGGGTGGCTAACGCGGGACCTTTTTATATCACCACATTCTTAACCGGTAATTCTGTTTTGTCAAGCTTTTTTAGCGGCGCGCACTACCGCCTCCCGTACGTTTCCGCATCGGCGCCGGTGTTGTTAAAAAAGCCGGCGGTACGTCGGTTCGGACGTCTACCAGTCGGGTATTTAATAATACAACGCTTTCACGCGGCCCAAGCTCGTCGGCGTCACCCCTATCTCGGAATACCCGATGTGGACTATCACGCGGAGCATGAGGTTGCGGTAGGGATGGGGCTGGAGGCCGGAAAGCGGTTGCCAGGGCTTGGCGGGTTCCTTTTGCCAGCTGTGTACGAGGAAGGTGGGGTTGCTGTCGCAAAAGTAGGGGTCGCAATCGGGATAATCGTAATATTGTTCGACCGCGGCGACGAATTTTCTCGTTTTCAGATAGTAATTCACCCAAAATTTTTTGAAGCCCTCGCGCCCGGCCGGCTTGACGTAACGGCCTTCTTGGCCTTCGGGCCAAAGCCTTGCGCCCGGGAGGCCGCTCGAGCAGTCGAAGACCGCTAAGCGGAAGCCGTCGAACTTGTTATCGGGCCAATACGGCGACGTGAAGAATTTCATCTCGCGGATGACGTTGTGCTTGGTCTTAAGGGTTGAGATATCGAAATCGTTGCCGACCCAGCGGCCGGAGCCGGTATACCAGGCCAACTGTAGCGCCCGTACGCCGTTGTCGTATTTCAATTCGTGAAAGCCGCCGTCGGCGGCAATGGCGGCGGTGGTTAATACAAACCCGACCGTAAACGCGATAATTCGTTTCACCTCGGGACCTCCCGCGTAAACATAGCTGCTTTTCCGCCGTTATTATGGCGCGCTTGTCCGATGATTTCAACTAAGAAAGCGATTTTTTCAAATGGGGACGAGGACCGACCGGGCTCCTCAATAGTCGCCGCTAAGTGGCCTCTTAATAGTACAGCGCCTTTACGCGGCCGATGCTCGTCGCCGCGACGCCCGGGTTATGCTCGTCGTCCATCACTACGCGCAACATTACGTTATAGTAACCGTATTTGTTCGAATTAAGCTGCCACACGCCTTGATAATATGCCCAGGAATGCTTTAGGAAGGAGGGGTTGTCGTCGACGGCGTGGGGGTCGCATTTGGGGTAATCGTAAAATTGTTCGACGGCCGGAAGGAACGTCCTGACGCCCGAAGGGAGATTCCAATTAACCGCGAATTCTTGCCAGCCGTAGCCCGACGTTTTGCCCTTGACGAACTTGGGTTGGCCGCTCGTAGGCCAAATCATCGCACCCGGTACGCCGCGCGCGAATGAATAAATGGCGATCCGCCAGCCGTCCCACGAGCGGTTGGGCCAACCGGGGTACGAGTAAACGCGGACGGTCCGGAGGAAGGGGTAGGTTTTGACGGCGGAGAGGTCGAAATCGTTGCCGACCCAGCTCCCGGCGCCGCTGTACCAGGCGACGAGCCAAGACGCCGTCCCGGAGTCCCACTTCAGCTCCCGCGTGGCGTCGCGGGCGGGCGAGGTTGCGTTTGCCGGCCCCCGCGCGGCCCGTCCCACGGCGAGATCTACCGCGGAAGCTCCGGCCACGAATAGGGCCGCGGCCGCAACCGCGATGGCGGTCCACGCCTTAGGCACGTGGTATTATAGCCGCCCGGCGTCCGCATATCAACCGCAAAAGCGAAGGGTTAACAAAAGGGAGCCTAGACGGCTCCCTTAAAAGTTGGGGCGGTCGCGGTCCCTTAGTAGTAGAGCGCTTTCACGCGGCCGATGCTCGTAGGTGTGATGCCGGGGTTCTGCTCGTTGTCGACAACGAAGCGGATCATCACGTTACGGTAAGGCCCGAGTGGCGGGTTCTTTATCTCGGGGAATAACTCCCATTTGCCCGAAAAATACTGCCACGAATGGCGCATAAAGGTCGTGTTGTCGTCGAGCATGAACGGGTCGGCCCCGGGATCGGGGTGATTGTAAAACTGTTCCTCGGCCGCTACGAACTTCTTCACGCCGGGGAGTACCCAAGAGACGTCGAAATCTTGCCAGCCCTCGCTGCCGGTGGGCAGGACGAATTTCGGGGACCCGCTTGTAGGCCACATAATGGAACCGGGGACGCCGCCCGCGAACGAGTAGACGGCGATGCGGAAACCGTCCCAGCGGCCGTTCGGCCAGCGGGGGGTCGAAAAAAACCTAAACGTCTTTAGGCCGCCGTAAGTCTTGATGGTGGAAACGTCGAAGTCGTTGCCGACCCAGGAGCCGGCCCCAGTAAACCAAACGAGAGCCCAATGCCAGCGGCCCATATCCCACGATAACTCTTTCGTGTCGTCGTAACCCGGCGACGTCGCGATATTCGGGGCGGCCGTCGCCTCAAGGGCGTCGAGGTCCGCCGCCCACACACCCGCCGCGAGTACAACGACTAGGCCGGTTACTAAAGCTAAATCCTTCATGAACAAAACCTCCTATCTTTTCTCCGTTAGCCCGTTGGCTAACACCATTTCGGGAAATTCACCCCAGGCGGTACACGCCCAGGACTCCTTATTTTCTATTTAACATCGGAGGGTTTGAGTTGTCAAGGGAAAAATAGAGGAGCGCTCGTTTCGTTCCCGCGAGCGTTTTTTAATTTGAAAAGTTACCTCGTTTCGCGGGGCTCGCCGCGGGGTTCGGCGGGTGCCCCCCTTTTCCACCTAACGCCCCCGGGCGTATCTTCGAGAACGACGCCGAGCCCGGCGAGCTTTTCCCGGAGCGCGTCCGCCCGCGCGTAATCCTTGGCCCGCCTCGCCTCTTCACGCGCCGCTATCAGTTTTTCAATTTCCTCGCCGAGGGCGAGCGGCGTGGGATGGAATAGGTCCAGGACCTCGTCCAAAGAATCGAGCGTCGCGACGAGTACTCCGCGGCCGGCCGCGGAAAGTTCGCCCCGGTCCATCGCGCGGTTGGCCGCGGTCACCAGGTCGAAGATCGTCGCCAGCGCGTCCGCTATTCCCAGGTCGTTATCGAGCGATGTCTCGAAAGCCGCCGCCGCTTTGCCGACGTCTTCGGCGAAGTCTTCGCCGCCGTCACCTCCGTATTCGGATACGCGGCGATAGAAATCCGTAAGGCGGGTTACGGCCGCGGTCGCGGCGTCGAGGCCCTCGAACGTCAGGTTCAGTTGCCTGCGATAATGAGTGGAGAGCAGCAGGTAGCGGATGGCCAGCGGGTCGTAACCCTTGGCGAGCAGGTCTTGGAGGGTGAAGTAGCTGCCGAGCGATTTCGACATCCGCTGGCCTTCGACGATGAGGTGCTCGGAGTGGAGCCAATAGCGCGCGAGGGGTTTGCCCGTGGCGGCTTCGCTCTGCGCGATCTCGTTCTCGTGGTGCGGGAATATGTTGTCGACGCCCCCCGTATGGATGTCGAACGTCTCGCCGAGGTACTTCATGGACATGGCCGAGCACTCGACGTGCCACCCGGGGCGGCCCGGCCCCCACGGCGAATCCCAGCCGGCCTCGCCCCCGCCGAAGGGCTTCCACAGCGCGAAGTCCCGCGCCTCCTCCTTGGCGTACTCGTCGACGTCGACGCGCGCACCCGGTTGGAGGGAGCCGATGTTCATCCCGGACAGCTTGCCGTAACCGGGGAAGGTAGAAATCCGGTAATAAACCGCGCCCTCCGACGCGTAGGTGTGGCCGCCGGCCTCGAGCCTTTTGACGAGCGCTATCATTTCCGGGATATGTTCCGTGGCCCGCGGGTAGTGCTCGGCGCGTCGGATGCGGAGCGTATCCGCGTCTTTGAAGAACGTCTCTATATAAGGTTTAGTATATTCGCCGAGGCTGACGCCGGCCTCCCGGGCGCCGCGGATCGTTTTGTCGTCGACGTCCGTCAAGTTCATGACCTGGACGACGTCGAAGCCCTTCCACCGGAGATAACGCTTCAGGAGGTCCTCGAACGCGTACGTGCGGAAGTTCCCGACGTGGGCGTAGTCGTAGACCGTAGGGCCACACGTGTATACGCGGACCTTCCCCGCCTCGAGCGGCTCGAAGCGCTCGAGCCGGCGGCTCAGCGTATTGTAAAAACGTATAACCATGTCGGCGCCGTTTAATGAATAGCGTGCGATTTTAACAAAGTACGGTCCCGGCTTAAAGTTAAAAATTTCCGACTCGGACCATTTGACGGCGCGCGTTAAATTATATATAATTACGGCCGCGGAAGCCCGGGCAACGCATGAGCCGGGGTGATTATGGAGAAGAAAAAAAGGAAGGTCGAGATTCCCGTCGGCGATGCGTTCGACGTGGAGGCTTTTCGGGCTCAACTGGCCGAACTCGAGGAGAAGCTTGCCGCCGCGGAAACGGGGGCCGCGGAGGCCCGCGAGGAATTGCTTCGCCGGGCCGCGGACCTCGATAACACGCGCAAAAGGCTTTCGCGCGACCACGAGCGCGCGTGCGCCGCCGCGGCCCGAGGTATCGTCGAGAAACTCTTGCCCGTACTCGACGACCTGACCCGCGCCATAGACGCCGCGGACGCCGACGAGGCGGTCCCCCAAAACCACGTCGACTCCATCCGCATGCTCGACCGTAAAATATACGACGTCTTGCGCAACGAGGGTTTGGAAGCCATACGCGCCGCCCGCGGCGACCCCTTCGACCCGGAGGTCCACGAGGCGGTGTCGGTGACGTGCGACCCTGAGCTGCCGCCGAACGTGGTCGCCAAGGTTTTCGACCCCGGTTATAAATTTAAGGGTTTATTGCTCAAGCCGGCGAGAGTCGAGGTTTGCGTGCCGGAGGGGCCGGCGCGGGGAGCCGAGGAGGCGCCGCCGGAATCTGAACCTCGCCGCCGCTAGTTATGGCCGCCAATAGAGATTTCTACGCGGTGCTCGGCGTTACCGAGAACGCGACGGAGGAGGATATTAAGAAAGCCTACCGGACGCTCGCGATGAAGTACCATCCGGACCGGAACGCCGAGGCGGGAGCCGCAGAGAAGTTTAAAGAAGTCAACGAGGCCTACCAGACGCTCTCGGACCCCAAGAAGCGCCAAGAGTACGACATGCTGCGCAAGTACGGCGCTTTCGCCGGCGCGGGGGGCCCGGGCGGGGGCGGGTTCGATTTTTCGCAATACGGCCGGCCGGGCGGCGGTCAAACCTTCCGCTTCGACGTGGGCGACTTGGGCGATTTGGGCGGCCTGGGCGGCCTCTTCGACCAGATGTTTCGGGGGGGCGAAGCCGGCGGGCGGCGGCCTGGGCCGGCGGCGGGCCGAGATATTGAGATGACGGTGGAGGTCCCCTTCTCGACCGCGGCGAAAGGGGGGACGGCGAAAATAAACCTGGGCCGGGACGAGCCCTGCATGACGTGCGCCGGGACCGGCGCCGCCCCGGGAACGCAACCCAAGACCTGCCCCCAGTGTGGCGGCCGGGGTACAGTTACCGTGGGGATGGGCCAATTCGGCGTGACGCGCGCGTGTCCGAGCTGCGCCGGGAAAGGGACCGTCGTCGAGAAGCCTTGCCCCGATTGCAAGGGCGCGGGGACGCGGCGGGCGAGGAGGCCGCTGCGCGTGAGGATTCCCGCCGGCATAAATGACGGCGGCGTCATCCGCGTAAAGGGCGAGGGTAACGTCGGCGCCGGCGGCCTGCCCGGCGACCTTTACGTCACGGTCCGGTTGAAGCCGGACGCGCGCTACCGGCGCGACGGCCTCGATACGTACGGCAAGCTCGAGCTCAATTTGGCCGAAGCTCTTTTGGGGGCGAAGAAGGCCGTGGAAACGGTTCAGGGGAAGTTCGCGGTCAAAGTCCCGCCCGGGATAGAGACCGGCAAAAAGATACGCGTCAAGGGGAAGGGCATCCGCGACGAACGGACCGGCCGCGTCGGCGACCACTACGCCGAGGTTAAGGTTAAGATGCCCAAGAAGATGAGCCGGGAGCAGCGGAAACTTTTCGAACGATACGCGGAAGTGATGGGATGGACGTAGTCGCCGCGCGCGTTGCGAGACGCCGGTTGGGGCGGCAGCGCGCCCTTTGGCCCGGCCGCGGGACGTAATGACGCCGCGTTTGGGAAAAGTTCGTTTATGAGCAGGTTCAGGTTTCTCGTCACCTCCTTGGCCGCGGTAATGATTTTGAGCTGCGGCCGCGGCGCCGCGTTTGATCCCGAGGACATCCCGTACAAGCCCGTCATATCCAAGAACGCGCATTTCCAGCGGGGTATAACTTACTTCCCCACCAAAAAACCTTTATCCGCTCAGCCCAACCAAATTACCAATATCGACCGCATGCTTTCTACCGGCGCGGAATGGGTAGCTTTAGTCGCCGTCTGGTATCAGAAGGATTACAAGTCGACGCTGATAGGGCCGGACCCGCGAGCGACCGCCCCCGACGAGAGCGTTCGGGAAGTGATTCGGTATCTACATGGCAAAGGGGCCAAAGTAACGTTGAAGCCGTACGTCGATAGCAAGGACGGCACCTGGCGGGCGAACTTCGAGCCGACGAGCGTAAACGCGTGGTTTAATTCCTACCGCAGATTCATCAACCACTACGCCGACATCGCGGCCGAGGAAAACGTGGAAATGCTGTGCGTGGGCGTCGAGTATAAGTGGTCCGACGCGGGCATGTACGACCACTGGTCGGACGTCGTAAGTGCGGTCCGGTCGCATTATTCGGGCGAGTTGACGTACGCCGCGGACTGGAGTAACTATCGGAACGTCTGTTTCTGGGATCTGGTCGACCACGTCGGCATCGACGCATATTTTCCCCTTTCGAAGGAAGACGGCGCCGAGCTGTCGACGTTGGCTCGAGGTTGGAAGGGTCCTTTGGACAGCATAGAGATTTGGCGCTATACGGCGCGCTTGGCCGATAAGGAAGTGCTCTTCACGGAGGTGGGTTACCAATCGCGGCCCGCCTGCTGGAAGACGCCGGCGTTTACGCAAAACGAACGAGTCGACACTCGCGCCCAGGAGCTCTGTTATAAGGCGCTGTTCATGACGGCGCCGGCCCGGCCCTGGCTTCGCGGGATGTACGTTTGGTGCTGGGACCATGGGAGCGCCGAAGGGGGCGGCGGCCCCCGAAACAACCAGTGGACCCCCAAGCGCAAGCCGGCGGAAAAAGTGCTTTCCGACTATTACAATAGTTATTCGTCGGCTCGATAATTTTAAAGGTTGATAGATGACGAATGCGCGTGGAGGCGACGGGCCGGGGCGCGGGGCGGCCTTTCTGGCCGCGCTGGCCGCGGCCGCGTTCTTTTTCGTGCTGTACGCCAAGACCTATTGCCCCGCGGCCTACTGGCAAGATTCGGGCATCTACGTGCGTTCGGTCTACCTGCTGGGCAATTGTTACCCGCCCGGATACCCGGTATACCTCTGTACGTCGTACCTCTTCACGGCGCTGCCCGGCGTGAACGCCGTCGCCGGGTTAAACTTTTTCAGCGCGGCCGCGGGGGCGGCCGTCGCTTTTTTTGTCGTGCTCGCGGCGCTTCGCCTTTACCGGGGGGACGGCTTCGGCGTCGCGGGGGCGGCCGCGGCCGCGCTCGCGTTAGGTTCGGCCCCCGCGGTGTGGGCCCAGGCGACGGTCGCGGAGGTCTATACGCTGAGCCTCGCGCTCACCGCGGCCACGGTCTTTCTCCTCCTCGTTTGGGCGGGAGGGCCGGACGACCGGCCGCTGTGGGCGGCCGCGTTCGTCTACGGCCTGGCTTGCGGCGTTCACCCCCAGCAGGCGACGTTCCTCCCGGCCTACCTGGCGTACGCGTTTTGGGCGGGCGGCCGGCGGCTGGCCTCGCTGAGGACGTTGAGTATAGCCGCGGCCGCGTTCGCGCTGGCGTTATCCGCCTATCTCTACCTGCCCATAAGGTCCGCCGCAGGTGTCGCGCCGGACTGGGGTAAGCCCGGCAACTTGAAAAATTTTTACTATCACGTGACGGGGAAGATGTATCGCCACGAGCTCTTCGCCGCGGGGCCGGCGCTGGTCGCGGCTCGAGCGAAAATAGCCGCGGGGCTTTTCCTCAGCCAATTCGGCTGGCTCGGCTTAGCGACGGGGGCCTTGGGGGCCGGATGGCTTTTTTGGCAAAGGCTTAAGGGCGCGGTCCTCCTTTTCGGCGCGGCCGCGGTCGCCGCGGCGTTCATCCTGAATTATTACTCCGCCAATTGGCGCACGTGGTATACGGCCCTCTACATGGCGTGGGCCTTGGCCTGCGGCGCGTTCGTGGCGTACGCGTGCCGGCGCCTCGCGAAAGTGCGTCTCGGCTTGGGTGTGGCGGCCGCGTTGGGCGCGGTGCTCGTCGCGGCCGTCGCCGCATCAGCTCGATTCGGGCCCGCGAACCGGTCCGATTTCCCTTACGCCGAAGACGCCGCGGGCAACGTCTTCCGCGTGATAGGCCCACGCGCCACTTTTATACTCAGCTACGAGGGGAGCGCGGTCGCCGGGCCTATGGCCGCGCTCGTGACGACCTCCTACGCCCGGCCGGACGTACTCCTAGTTGACGCCGCGGGAACGCGCCAGTTCCGCGACTTCTTTGACCTCGTCGGCGACCGTTACCGTTATATGCCTCCCGAGGCTTGCGCGCGGCAGTACGTCGCGGCCTTTATGGCGCTGGTACAGGACCGGCGGCGCGGCTACTATATGCTCTACCCCTTCGGGCCGCCGCGCTACTACGGCTACGGGTACGAGAAGCGGGCGCACGTCTGGCGGCTGGTCCCGCCGGGCGGCGCGCGCGTGACGCGGGACTGGTGGTCGCTGTACGCCCGCCGCGGCGTCGAGCCGGAGCCGCCGCCGTACGTGGATTACTGGACGGCGACCTACCTCGGCGTGCAATACGTCGACGAGAGCCGGGACCGGGCGCGTGCCGGCGACGGCGCGCGCGCCGATTTTTGTTTAAAATTGGCCGAGCGCCTCGGCGCCCGCGCCGAGGTCGTACAGAACAACCTCGGCGCCTACGCCGAGGAGCGGGGCGAGCTGGAGGCGGCCGCCGCTCACTACCGGCGGGCCCTCGCCTTGGACCCGACTTTTAGAAAAGCGCGCGAGAACCTTCTAAAGCTCAATTCCCGGTAAAGCCGGGCTAATACGCCGGCGCGGGGGGCTCGGTAGGCCGACGAACCTTTAGCTTGCATTAACGGCGTGGGATAAGGGGGATATAGCGGTTTGGCTTGTAATAATCGTAAATAGCAGTTAAAATATATTTATTGGGGTCGGGTCCTTGCTTCTCAACCGTTTACGCAGCGGAAGAATTCGTCGCCGGGGCCCCTCGCCGCGGCTTTCCTTTTTTCAACATTATCCCTACGTTTTCTGAAAACCCTTACGCGGTCTCTTTTACGCCATGAAGATATTAACCCTTAACTGCGGCAGCTCGTCGCTCAAGTATTCTTTCTACGACGTCGCCGAGGGCCGGACCGTCGCCCGCGGCATCGTCGAGCGGATTACCATCGGCGGCTCTTTCATCGAGCACCGCGTCGAGCCGTCGTTGGCGTCCGAGCGCCCGGGCAAAAGCCTGCGGCGCGATTGCGAATGCCCGACCCACAAAGAGGCCATCGACGTCGTCCTCTCCACGTTGACCGGCGAGGAGGCGGGCGTCGTCGGGAGCGCCGCGGCCGTCTCGGCGGTGGCGCACCGCGTCGTCCACGGCGGCGAGGAGCTCAATCGTTCGGTTTTAATCGACGAGCGCGTGCTCGAGGTAATTAAGGGGTACGTTAGCCTCGCGCCCCTCCACAACCCGCCCAACGTCGCGGGCATCGAGGCGGCGCGGGCCTTGTTGCCCGACGCGCCGCACGTCGCCGTCTTCGATACCGCTTTCCATTACACCATTCCCGACTACGCCTACACGTACGCTCTCCCGTACGAGTGGTATAGCGAGAACGGCGTAAGGCGGTACGGCTTTCACGGCACGTCGCACCTCTACGTCTCGCGGCGGGTCGCGGCGCTTTTGGGGCGCGAGCCGGCCGAGATAAACGCCATAACCCTTCACGTCGGCAACGGCGCGAGCGCCTGCGCCGTGCGGGGCGGCGTCTCGGTCGATACGTCGATGGGCTTGACGCCCTTGGAGGGGCTCGTGATGGGCACCCGTTCGGGCGACGTCGACCCGGCCGTGCCCTTCCAGTTGATGGCGGCGCTGCGCCTAGGGCCGGAGGAGGTTTATAGTCAGCTCAATCGGCGGAGCGGCGTCTTGGGCCTTACGGGAAAGTTCGCCGACCGGCGCGACGTCCTCGCGGGTTTGAAAGAGGGAGCGGCCGGGGGCGACGACGGCGCGCGAGAGGCGGGTTCGCCCTACCGGTGTAAGCTGGCGCTGGAGGTGGAGTGCTACCGGCTGAAGAAATACGTCGGCGCGTACGCCGCGGCGTTGGGGCGCGTGGACGCGGTCGCGTTTACCGCGGGCGTCGGCGAGAATTCCCCCGAGGTGCGGGCGCGGGCGCTACGGGGCCTCGAAGGCCTCGGCATCCTCCTCGACGAGAACCGGAACGCGAACGCCGCGCCCGGCGAGGAGGTCGACGTCGCCGCGCCCTCGTCGCCGACGAGAATATTCGTTATCCCCACCGACGAGGAGCGCGTTTTCGTCGANNTTCGTCGAGGACGCGATGGCCCTACTCGCCGGGACGTACGACCTCCCGGACCGTTTCGTATACTCGTTCCAGCGGCCCGGTTACGACGTGCGCGTACGATAACGACGACTGAAAAATTTCCGCGTACGAAAGGGCGGCCCGCGGGCCGCCCATTCAATTTTTAGCGCCGAGCGACGAGCCGGTTTCTCCCTCTATACGGGCGCGTGACGGCTTTAGGGGGCGCCTTCCGCCTTAGCCGGCGGCGGCGGGGTTGCGCCGCTCTCTAACGCCGTCGAGCCGAAGTAGAAATCGGGTCGTTGCCAACGGAGCGTCAAGTCGACGTCGGGGTAAAAATTGTCGCGGCGGAGCTCGTAGCGGACCAGGCCCTCGCGGGAAGCGGCCTCCTCCAACTTGTAAGAACCCTCCACGGGGGCGAGCTGGTACGGCGCCTCTACGAAGTAGGCCGCTTCGTCGAAGGGCCGGCGCCATTCCCGCTTGCTCGTTAAGATGTAGGTAAATTTATCGGCGTAGCAATCCTGTTCGTACGAGACGGATACGTACGCTTCGCCTCGAGGCGGGACCGCGAGGTCGAACTCTATCTCGCCGCGCCGCCAGCGGTAAGGTAGCGGCGTCCCCGCGGCGTCCACGACGACGACGTTTTCCGGGTCGCCGAATTCCGGGCCCCTCGCGAAGGGATACCGGAGCTTTAGCGTCTGCGTTTCTTCGCCGGGGTTGTGGAAGCGGTAGACGCCGGCCACCCGTGCCCGCTCGGGCTCGAGCGTAATCGTTACTTCCTCGCCGGTGAATTCGGCTTTGCCGGCGGCCGGCGTAACGCTAGCCGAGGCCACGGCCGACGCGACGACGCCCCACCGTAATAAGGTTTTCATTTCCTCTCCTCTACGCCGCTATTCCGCGGAGCACGCCTGCCCCGTTCGTACCACCGACTGGCGGGGAAACCGCCGTAAGGGTTACCTTGCTATCGGCGTTATTTGGCGACGACCAACCTTTTGGCCGCGGCGTCGGCCCCCGCCTCCAGACGGTAGACGTATACGCCCGGTGCGAGGCCGGTCAGGTCCGCGGCGACGTCGTGCTCGCCCGCGGCCAGGTGCGCCGCGAGCAACGTCCTCACCTTACGGCCGGAGAGGTCGTACAGCTCGAGCGTCGCGCCGCCCGCCCGCGGTAGCGCGAAGGCGATTCGGGCCTCGCCCCGGCAGGGGTTGGGCCGCGCTTGCCCCAGCGCGAAGGCGTACGGTTCGCGCGGCTTCGGCTCGAAACGCGGGTCCCTCTCCTCGATGCCCGTGTGAACGTTGAGGTCGAAGAGCCACACGTGCGCCGCCTCGTAGCCGTGGTCCTGCAGGCAGACGCAGACCTCGCTCACGCCGTCGCCCGTTACGTCGCCTACGCGCTCCACGTCGTAGATGCGTTCCGAGAAGGTGCTCGTCCAGAGCTCGGCGCCCTTATTCGAGTAACACTTCGCGACGCCGCTGCCGCTTCCCAGCGAACCGCCCACCGCCTCCCACAGCTTATCGCCGTCGACGTCCTCGATAACGTCAACGGACCACACGTCCGCTCCCACTGGCTTCGACCATATCGTCTTGCCGTCCTTGCCGCTGACGCAGATGAGGTCCGCGGACCAGGAGCCCACGACGACGTCGTCGCACTTGTCGCCGTTGACGTCCGGCAACCGCTCGAGATCCATCCCAATATAGCCTATGTTGTTGGTCCAGAGATGGGTGCCGTCCTTACCGCTGAGGCCCACGACGGTGCGGGCCCAGCTCGTCGCGGCCACGTCGTCGTAGCCGTCGCCGTTGAGGTCGCCCAGGTTGACGACGTCGTAGACGCTGTTGCCGGTGTCGTATAACCAGATTTGCGCGCCGTTGGTGCCGTTGAGGCCGTAAACTTTATTGTCGTAGCCGTTGCCGCCCGCGCCCGCCACGGCCTCGGGTATGCCGTCGCCCGTCACGTCGCCGATGGCCGTTACGCACTGGGCGCCGTCGCGCGGCGGCCTGAAGGTCCAGATGATGTTCACCGCGTCCGAGGTGCTGCCGCCGTCGAAGCAGAAGACGGTGCCGCTGCGGACGGTCGCGTTGCCGCCCGCCGCCGCGAGGAGGTCCTTCTTGCCGTTCTTGTTCACGTCGCCCGTACCGGCCACGCCGTACACCCAACCCGCGTTCGGGCCGCTGTAAGTCGAGTACGAAAAGATCGTCTTTCCGTCTTTACCCGATTTTAAATAGAACGAGCGCCCCTCGCTCACGCCCCCCGGCGTCCCCATGATGACCTCGCGTATGCCGTCGCCGTTGAGGTCCGCCACCGTGTCCAGGCCGTGGGTTCCCCAGATGCCCAGGCAGTCGTTCGCGGCCCAGAGCTTCTTCCCGTCTTTGCCGGACAGCGCGAAGAGCTCGTCGCCCTCGTCGGAGTAGTACTTGCCGCAGACGACGTCCGGGACGCCGTCGTTATTTATGTCGCCGAGGTCCGCGGAGGCGTAGACGCCGTTGCAATCCGTGTAGGACCACAACAGCTTGGCGCCCGCGAGCGCGGTCGTCGCCGCCAGCACAACGAGAGAGGCCGTCAACGTGCAATGCCTAATCATTTCCCATCCACCTTTTCCAGAAGTATACTTGAGTCGCCGATGTTTGTCGTTTCTTTTTTCATTTTATATTAAATAGGCCGATAGCGCAAGCGCCCAGCGCCCCGGGAAATTAACTGGTACGTTCCGCGGGGAAACGGCCTCGGCTTTTTTACTTCGCCGGCGCGACGACGTAGACGTAACGGAGCTCGCCGTCGTCTATTTGGTATACGTTGTGATAAGTATGGGGAGGGATGTAGGCGACCCGGCCCGCCTCGAGCGCGAGCGCGCCATAACCCTCCACCTCGGCCTCGCCGCGCCCCTCGAGTACGATTAAGAGTTCCTCGTACTCCTCGGTACTGTGGCGGCCGCACTCCTCGCCGGGCCGTAGCGTTACCATCCCCGCACGCATACGGCGCGCCGTTTCCGAGGTGAGGAGCGGGAGGTGCGTTTCGCCCCGGCCGTCGAGTCGTTTTACAAAAGGTTTTAGACCTCGCGTTTCGGTCATCGAAATACTCCTGGTCGCTCGCCGAGCTTAAAGGCGCCCTTTATTTTTTACCGGAATTTTTATATAATAAATTTTGGTATAAGGCAACTACTTATCGGGAGCCGGCCGTCATGGAAGAATACTTTTCGAATCGGGCGCAGGAGGCCGTCCGCTCGGCGCAGGAGGCAGCTAAAGCCCTCGGCGCGGCGCAGATCGGTACGGACCACCTCCTCGCCGGCGTCGCCCGCGACCGCGGCTCCATCGCGGCCCGCGCGCTGGGGGCCGTCGGCCTGGACTTCGACCGCATAAGCGCCGCGGTCCAACAGCTCGCGCCCTCCCGTCCCGGCGCGCCGCCGGGCGTCGTAATTGAGTTCGCCCCCGACGCCAAGCGCGCCATCCAGTACGCCGTCGACGAGGCGCAGCGCCTTAAGGCCCAGTTCGTCGGGACCGAACACCTATTATTGGGTATCCTCCACGAGACCGCGGGCGCCGGCGTCAAGGTCTTGGCATCGCTGGGCGCGGACGCGAAGGTCGTCGCCGACAAGTGTTACGAGTTGATGGGGGCGAAGGCCGCGGGCCCCTACGGCGCGGACGCGGAATCCAAGACGCCCGCCCTCGACACCTTCGGCCGCGACCTGACGAAGCTCGCCCGCGACGGCAAGCTCGACCCGGTCATAGGCCGCGAGAAGGAGATCGAACGCTGCATCCAAATACTCAGCCGCCGGACCAAGAACAACCCGGTCCTCATCGGCGACCCGGGCGTCGGCAAGACGGCCATCGTCGAAGGCCTGGCGCAGGCCATCGCCGGCCGCCGCGTCCCGGAGGTATTGGCTCATAAAAAGGTAGTCCAGCTCGACCTCGCGGGCCTCGTCGCCGGGACCAAGTTCCGCGGCGAGTTCGAGGAGCGCCTCAAGGGCGTCGTCGACGAAATCGTCAAGGGCGGCGACGTTATCTTATTCATAGACGAGATGCACACCCTCGTTGGCGCCGGCGCGGCCGAGGGTGCCATCGACGCCGCCAACATCCTCAAGCCGGCGCTGGCGCGGGGCGAGCTGCAGGCCATCGGCGCCACCACCCTCGACGAGTACCGCAAGTACGTCGAGAAGGACGCGGCCCTCGAGCGCCGCTTCCAGCCGGTGCTCGTCGACGAGCCGACGGTGGAGGAGACCGTCGCCATCCTCGAGGGTTTGCGCGAGCGCTACGCCGCCCACCACCGCGTCACCATCTCGGACGAGGCCGTAGCCGCCGCGGCCCGCCTCTCGGCCCGTTATATCGCCGACCGCTTCCTGCCGGACAAGGCCATCGACCTCATCGACGAGGCCGCGGCCAAGGTCCACCTCGCCAATCTAATGGTGCCGCCGGACGTCGCCGCGACCGAGGCCGAGGTCGAAAAGCTCAGCCGCGAGAAAGAGGAGGCCATCGCGCGCAACGACTTCGAGGCCGCGAACCAGGCGCACGTGAAGGCGCTCGAGCTGAAGGCGAAGCTCGACGAGGTCAAGGGGGAGTGGGAACGGGTCAAGGCCGAGAAAGAGCAGGACGCGGTCGTGACGCGCGAGGACGTGGCCGAGGTCCTCTCGAGCTGGACCGGCATCCCGGTCGCCGAGCTTACGGAGGAGGAACAGGCGCGCCTGCTGCGGATGGAGGAGGAAATCCATAAACGCATCGTCGACCAGGAGGAGGCGGTCCGGGCGGTGTCGCAGGCGGTGCGGAGCGCCCGGGCGGGCCTCAAGGACCCCAACCAGCCGGTGGGGACTTTCATCTTCCTGGGGCCTACGGGCGTGGGCAAGACCGAGCTCGCCAAGGCGCTCGCGGAGTACCTCTACGGGGACGAGGAGGCCATCGTCCGGATGGACATGTCGGAGTACCAGGAGCGCCACACGGTCTCGCGGCTGGTTGGCGCGCCCCCCGGGTACGTCGGCTACGAGGAGGGTGGCCAGCTCACGGAGCGCGTCCGGCGCCGCCCTTATTCCGTAATCTTACTGGACGAGATCGAGAAAGCTCACGCCGACGTCTTCAACATCCTACTCCAGGTAATGGACGACGGCCGCCTGACGGACAGCCACGGCAAGACCGTCGACTTCAAGAACGCTCTTTTAATCATGACCTCGAACGTCGGCGCCGATCGGATAATGAAATTGTCGGAGCGCGCGCACGTCGATAAGGAGGCCGACCTCTACGAGAAGATGAAAGCAGAGGTCTTCGAGGAGATAAAAGGGGTATTCAGGCCCGAGTTCATCAACCGCGTCGACGACATCATCGTCTTCCACGCGTTGGGCCGCGAGGAGCTGTTGCAGATCGTCGACCTTTTGGTGGCGAAGGTGCAGGCGCGCCTCGTCGACCAGGATATGGCTCTGGAGATATCCGACGCCGGACGCGAGCACCTGGCCGAGGCGGGCTACGACCCGGCCTTCGGCGCGAGGCCCCTTCGCCGCCTTATCACGCGCGTGCTGGCCAACCCCATCGCCAACCGCATCCTGAAGGGCGAGTTCGGCCCGGGCGACACGGTCCAGGTGGACTTCGCCGACGGCGAGCTGGTTTTGAATAAAAGTAAAAAGAAGAGGGCGAAGGTTAAAAGTAAGAAGGAGGAAACGGGGAAAGAGGAGGACGTTATCGAGGGGGAGGTATTACCGTAACGGCGTAAAGAATGACCGTTGTTGATAGACGGCAGAAGCTAAGGTTAATTCGGGCGATGGAAGTTTGAAGTTCACGCGGTGAGTTACAAACGGCACGCGGCGGCGGTCGCAGCGTTTAACAAGGAATTCGTTCGCGCCGGCCTCTTCCCCGCGGAGGATTACGCCGCGATTAAGAACGCCTTCGATTTACGGCACGCCGCATCCTGAAAGGCGAGTTCGGCCCGGGGGACGCGGCCCGGGTAGGCTTCGCCGACGGCGAGCTAATATTAAATAAAAGTAAAACGAAAAGGGCGAAGGTTAAAATCAAGAAGGAAGAGCCGGAGAAAGAGGAAGACGTTACCGAGGGGGGAGTGGTAAAGGGCGAGGTTTTCTTTCGGACGAGGCCGCGTTCGTAATCGAGAGGAGGATTTATGCGGTGGGCGACGGCGGTTTTGACGGTTGCGGCGTGGCTCCTGGCCGGTCCCGCCGGGGGCGTGGATACGGGGGCCTGCGATCGGCCGGTTTTAGACGGGCCGTTCGAGTTGAAATGGGATACCGGCACCAAGAGTTACCACGGCGGGTTTCGCGACGCGGGGGTCTGGGTGGGCAACGATTTCGACATAACTAACGTCGGAGCGCGCATGATCGAGAAGGTCAGGGTATACTCGGGCCCGGCGTGGCCTAACGGGAAGTGGGACGGTTTTCGGCTCGGCGTGTACGGCTTCGCCCGGTATCCCGGCTTGTTGATATAGCCGACCTCCGGGGCGCCGCTGCAGGTCCGGGGGAAGACCCCGACGTTCGCGTGGAACGATTTCGACGTGGGGTGGGTATTGCCGGTGGGTTTTTCGGGTTTCGTGGCCGCGATCGAACAAACCCAAGCCTACCCGAACAACGACCCGTTCTGCGTCGATGACAATCCGACTGCGCTCGGCCACTCCTGGCAGAAGTCGCGGCCGTGGTGGGACCCGTTTTCCGGCTTCGGGCCGTATAAGAACTTAATGATCCGGGTGGTCGTGGCGACGGTGCCGGCCGTCGCGCCGGCCTCCCTCGGCCGCGTGAGGGCGCTGTTCCGGTAGGCGCGCTACGGGTTTAACTTCACGCGCGGCCGCGTCGGCCGAAAACGGAGCGGTGAAGAGCTTGGCTTCGTCGTTTCGCGCCGGCGGTTAACGGTATATAACTTCCCGGCGCCGCCCTGCAGCAGCTGACGGGGGCCCGCAGTTTATGGGCGGTCGCCGCCCTCGCCGCGGCGCTTGCGGTGTTGCTATCCGAGAGCTCTTCCAATACCGCTTCCGCCAACGTCGTGATACCGCCCGTAGTAGGCCTGGCCCAGACGCTCGGCCTTAACCCCGTCGTCCCCGCGCTCGCGGCCTGCTTCGGCTTTATGTTGCCGGTCTCGACGCCCCCGAACGCGATAATATACGGCTCGGGCAAGGTCCCGATTCTAAAAATGATCCGCGTCGGCTTCGTCTTCGACCTGCTCGGCCTCGCGGCCATCGTCGGCGTGTTGCGTTTGCTCCAGGGCGCGTTGCCGGGCGCATGAGGGCGTAACGCGCGCCGGCGTTGCTCCACTAATACCGCCGGCCGGTACCTGGTAAAACGAATCGTCCGCTACCGGCCGACAGAAAGCCGCCCCGCGGGGCGGCTTTTATTATCAGATGACCCGTTAAAAATACGTGCCCGCGGGGAGCGTTTTACCCTTGACGTCGCGTCCGCGGTGGTATACTTTATAAAAAAGGTAAAATCCAAAACGGGAGTGGAAAATGATGAAAAAGTTATTCGTTGGTTTCGCGCTCGTAGGCGTATTCGGGGCCTGCGCGTTCGCCGCGCTCGGCGACGTTATTTCCTCGTTCCCCATCACCGGCAACATAATGGCCCACGGCGTGGCCTGGAACGGCCAATACCTGGCCGTCACCGACTTCCATTACGCCGGTTCGCGGATGTGGCGCCACTACACGACGACCGGCAGCCTGGTCGGCTCGTTCGACCCGCCGCGCGGGCCTTACAGCCCGGTGCAGTTCGGCGCCGAGTTCGACGGGACGTACTATTGGGGCTCCGACCTCTTCCGGCAAAAGTACGTTTACCGCTTCACGACGCAGGGCTCCACGATCTCGTCGTTCCCCGCGCCGGACCCGAGCGGCATCGCCTGGGACGGCGAGTACTTGTGGATAATGTCCCTTTACGACGGCGGGACCGTCCGCCAGTATACGACGGGCGGTTCGGTGGTGAAGTCCTTCCGGGTGGCGCCTATCACCTCCGGCTACGACATGGCGTGGGACGGGACGTACCTGTGGTGCGCGAACCGGCCGTTGAGCGGCCCTAACTATATCTTCCGCTTCACGACGCAGGGGTCCGTCCTCGCCTCCTTCGCGGCCCCCGGGACCTTCACGACCGGCTGCGGCTGCGACGGCCGCTACCTCTGGCTTTCGGATAATAGCGGCACGAGACGCGTTTACCAGGTGGACGGCGGCCTTACCCAAAACGTCGCGCCCTCCTCCGTCGGCAAGATAAAGGCGCTCTTCCGCTAGCTGAGGCCGGCGCTCAAGACCTACTTAAGCTCGCGTAATTAAAAGGCGCGGACTTTCGCGTATTAACGGAAGGGTGCAACGTTAAAGCCGCCCGCGAGGGGCGGCCTTTCGTTTCGGGGATAGGTTTGCGTTTAGTTAAACAACGCCTTGACGCGCCCCAGGCTCGTCGGCGTTACCGCGGGCTCGCACCATCGCGATACGTAGATGTACGGGTATTTATGGCTTTCGTACAGCGACCAGGTGAAGAATAGGTATTTACCGTCGGCCGTTGTGGAGGGGTCGAAAGGAGACCCGTAGGGTTTGTTTACGTTGTCGTTCAAGGGCGTGATGTTTCGCCAAGAACCGCCTACGTTCTCGGCGCGGTAGATCTTAACGCGGCTTCGGAACGATACGAAATACAAGTACCGGCCGTCGTAGCTCGGCGCCGGGTCCGATTCGCCATATTCGGTATTTATATCGCTTAGGTAAACCGGCTCGCCCCACTCGGAGCCGGTCCATTTCGAGGACCATATATTGCAGGGACCTTGGTTACCCGGCCATCTTCCGCCTACGAAGTACAACGTCGAGCCGTCGCCGGAAACGGCGGGGTTATCCTCCCAGTAACCTTCTTTGTTTACTTTCCCGGGGATTTTATAGGGCTTCCCCCAACCGCCGCCGCTTCGCTCGGCGACGTAGATGTCCACGTCTCCGCTGTTGTAGTCGCCCCTCGGGAAGTAAAGGCGCTGCCCGTCCCAGCTCAGGCACGGTTCGCCCTCGTAAAGTTTGGTGTTAATTTCGCCCGGGACCTTTTGGGCCGGCGTCCAGCCGCTCCCCTGCCGCCGGGAATAGTATATGTCCGGATTAAATTCGCCGCCTCCGCGTGTGGACGAGAAGTAAATTTCGTTTCCGTCCGCGCTTACGCAGACGCCGAAGTCCTTGAACGGGCTGTTTACGGTGTCGGGTAGTTTTTTCGCCGGCCCCCAGTCGGCTAAGGCGGCTGTGGCGAGCGCGGCCGCGGTAACGATAAATAACTTTTTCATCCCCTACCTCCTTCCGTTTCGGTTTCTATTTATATTTTAATTTTAACCGGGCCGCCGCGTCAAGCCACAAATCGGCGCCGCGGTAAAAAAGCCGCCCCTCGGGGCGGCCTTTCGTTTCGCGGTATGGTTGAAGGTTTAGTTGAACAGCGCCTTGACGCGGCCGAGCGAGGTCGGCTCGACCGCTATCCCCTCGACGAGCTTGGCCGCGGCGCCGTTCTGCACCAGCTTCTCGTTGGGCCACGTCTTGCACTGGACGAACGCGGTGACGCCCATGTTCGCCGTCTTCCATTCGGTCTTGAGGTCGAAGACGTGGGAGAACTCCTCGAGCTGGCCCTTCTTGGTGACGGTTACTTTTTTGGTCGTCATCGCGCGCTCGACGTAGCGGTGGGTCTCGGAACCTTCTACGATGTCGGTTTCCCAAAGGGTGATGTGGCAGAGGTTTTCGGAGGGTAGGTCGTCCTCGAGGCGGACGCGCACGCGGACCGACGCGTGGCCGCCGCCGTGGCTGGTCTTGAGGACCGTTACGGTCAATGGGCTCGCGACGACCTTGCGCGTGTTGAAGAGGTTGAGGTAGTTGTTATAGGTCTGCGCGGTGCCGCCGCTCGAGCGCCACCGGCCGTCGAAGTGGGCCACCGGGATGCCGGACTCGTTGTAATAGTTCCGCCAGCGGTCGTAACCTTCGGGGGTGTAGAGGGCGCCTTTCGTGTGGAAGGCCACGGGCGCTATTTTTTCGAAACCTTGTTCCTTTACCAGCCTGTCCAGGGCTTCATCTGCCCAGTGGCAATACCCTCAAGGGATCCCCGAGAAAAGCTCCGCCACGACGACGCGCGGCGCGCCCCACGCCGGCGCCACGCACGCCGCGGCTAAGGCCAAAGTCAATATTTTCTTCATGCCCTGCCTCCTTCGGCGTTGTTTTGCGTTTTTATATTTATATTAAATAATAACCGGGCCGCGGCGTCAAGTCGTAAATCGGGCCCGCAGAAAAAAGCCGCCCCCGAGGGCGGCTTTTCGTTTCGGGGATACTTTTACGTTTAGTTGAACAGCGCCTTGACGCGCCCCAACGACGTCGGCGATACGGCGGTGCCGGCCACGAGCTTGGTCCCGCGGCCGTTCTTGATCTCTTTCCCGTTGGGGTCCTGGACGAAGACCGATGCGCCTAGGTCCGCGAGCTTCCAGCCGGTTTGCAGCGTGAAGTCGTGGCTAAACTCTTCCCACTGGCCCTTTTGCGTTATGGTGACGTTTTTCGTGGCAAAGGCCCGTTCGACGTAGGCGTAGTTACGGCCGCTGTAACTCAAGTTGGTTTCCCACAGTACGAAGTGGCAGACATGGCCGGAAGAGATGCTCTCGTCGAGCTCTACTTTGACCTTGACCGAGGCGTGGCCGCCGCCGTAATTGCTGTTGATGAAAGAAATAGTCAACGGGCTGGCGATGACCCGGCGGCTGTTGAAGGTGCCCATGTACCATTGGTACATCCGCTCGTTGTTCGTGTAGGCCCCGCGATGCATTACGACGCCGTCAATGTAGGCGGTGGGATAACCCGTGACGCCGTAGTAACTCTTTCTCTGGCCAGCTTCCGTGGTGTACCACTGGCCGCTGGCCGAAGCGTGCCACGCCACCGGTACCCATTTGTCCAAACCCTTCTCGTTCGCTATCCTTTCGAACGCGTATTCCGCGTACGGACAATAACCTCACCACGTCGCGGTGAATAGCTCGGCTACGACGCCCCGCGCGGCGCCCCATAGCGGCGTCGCCGAAACCGCCAATAAAACGAAGATCGCACTCGCCTTCTTCATAGCCTCGGCTCCTCTCTCCAAGCTTTGAACGTTTGGGTAATTCCTTTTTATCTTAAACGCTACGCCGCGGGAAATCAAGTGAAAAATGGCGCGTCGCCGCGGCCGACGCCAACAAAGCTTTTTCATGACGGCTACCCCCTTCCCCAAAAAAATATAACTTATTACTATTTAATAATAGCCGTTTTTTAACCCCAAATCAAGTCGATGCCGCGATTTCGAAGGCCAACGCCGGCCCCCTTCGGACGGCCCAAAAAATAAGAGAGAGCCGGCCAAAAGGACAGCTCTCTCGTTTTAGGGAGGGAGGGTTCTCTTTTTGAATGGCTGATTCTTCTTTGCACGCGCCTACTGTTTATATTATAACTAATTTGGTCATCAAAAGTCAAGGAAAAAATATTCGCCTCCCCCCGCCCGCCGGCCCCCCTACCGCGTTCGTCCCGCCCGGGCGATAAAAGAAAGCCGCCCAAAAGGACGACTTTCTTAGTATAGGGAGGGAGGGTTCGTCTTTAATTCGGTCGCTTCCTCGCGACTTTATACATTCTAACAAATCATAGGTATAAAGTCAAGCAAAAAAATCAATTATACCGCCTTGCGCCGAATTTTTTATAAATCGTCGTTCACGCCGCTTCTTAGCGGGCGACGGGGCTCGAACCCGCGACCCTCAGCTTGGAAGGCTGATGCTCTGGCCAATTGAGCTACGCCCGCGTGTTTTTTTGGGGAGGGGAGGATTCGAACCCCCGAAGGCATACGCCAGCAGATTTACAGTCTGCCCCCGTTGGCCGCTTGGGTACCTCCCCGGGCTCTCCTCTAAGCCGGCGGCGGGACTCGAACCCGCGACCTGCTGATTACAAATCAGCTGCTCTGGCCCGCTGAGCTACGCCGGCGCGTCGACGGGTATTATATATTATAAGGCCGGCGCCGTCAAGCGATGGGTAAAATATATTTTGTGCGTCATTCGGCCGGCCCCGCCTCGCGCGCCGGCGTCGCCTTCTCTTCCTCTCGTGCGGCTTCCCCCAACGCTCGAGCCGCGGCCTCCATCTCCGCTCGAGCCGAAGCCTTTATCCCCTCCCGCGCGTACGCCGCTACCAAGCCCTTATCTCTCTGTCTCAAATATTCGAAGAGGTGATGGCGGCCGGCGGCGTATTTACCCATTTTTATTTCCATTTCCGCCAGCACGTAGAGGGCGTAGAGGAAGTCGGGCCGTTGCGTGGCGAGTTCCGCCAGGGTGGCTACCGCGCCTTCGGCGTCCCCCGCCTCCGCGGCGGCGAGCGCGAAGGCCAGGATTACCTCCTCGTCGTCGGGCGCGCGCTCCCTCGCTCCGCCGAGGGCCGCGGCGGCCCGGCCGTAGTCGCCGGCCTCGTAGTACGTAGCCCCAAGCTCGAAGGCGAGCGACGGGTCGTCCGGCCGCGCGGCGTAAGCGGCTCGAAGCGCCTCGAGCGCCGCGGCGTATTCGCCCCGCGCGCGGGCCCCGCGCGCCTCGTGGACCAACGCGAACGCCTCGACGATGTCCCGGTGCTTCTTAATTTTCTCGAAGGGGATGGCGACGCGTTCGCCGGCCTCGAAGGGAGCGTCGGCCTCTCGGCGCGCCTCGCGAACCAGTATCTTCGTTAAGCCCTCGTCGCCGCCGAACCGCGCGCTTAGCGCCGCCACCGAGTCGCCCCGTCGGCCCTCGTAAACAAAATAACCGGCGGGCCTTTTGGGCCCGCAAGCGACGATGAGTAAAGCGATCAGGAGGGCGGTTGCGACCGGCCTTTTCACCGCGGCGCCTCTACCACTTCTCCTTCGTGAACCGTCAGGATGGCGACCTCCTTACGCAACATCCCGTCGTCGCCGCGCAACGTCGTGCGGCCCGATATGCCGGGGTAGTCCGCCACCGCGTCGAGGCGGCTTTTTATTTCCGCGCCGCCCTCGGCCGGCGGGTAGAGAACGGAACACAGTATTTTGGCGGCGTCGTAGGCCGCGGCGGCGAGGTAGTTGGGGAACTCGGCCGTCTCGCGCCGGTAGTTTGCGACGAAGGCGCGGACCTCGGCGTCCAGCGAATCGGCGAAGAAGCCGGCGGTGAAGTAAGTCCCCTCTACGTATTTGGCCGCGACGCGGATGACGCGGTTCTCGTTCCAGCCGTTCGTGCCCAGGACGTACGCCGAGACGTCGGAGAACGTGAGCTGGGGCAGAATGCGGACGACTTCTTCGTAGTGCCCCGGGACGTACACCGCGTCGGCGTGGAGCCATTTTAATTTTTGAGTATACGCGAAGTAATTGATCTCGCGTTTATCCGGTTTCAATTCCAAGTTTATGAGCGGATATTCGACGGACCCGGCGACCTCGCCGCCGGCGCGCGTCACCGCTTCCGTGAAGGCGTCGCGTAGGTCCGCGCCGTACGGGTTCGCAGGATAGAGGATCGCAAAGCGTTTGAGGTGGAGGTTATTTACGGCGTACTCGGCGATGTTGGCTGTCTCCACTTCGTGGGTTAGGCCGTTGGCGTAAATGTAATCGTTCAGGCGGCACAGCTTCCCGTCCGTAGCCGACGGCGATAACGCCGGGACTTGATTCACGTGGCACAACGGCGCCAACGCGCGGACGTCGTTCGTGAACGCCGGCCCTAAGAGAGTGATCGCGCGCGCGCCGTAAATGAGCCTCCGCGCCGCCTCGAGCGCCCCCTCTTCCGTACTGGCCGTGTCTTCGAATATGAAGGTTACGGCTTCGTCGGGCCGGCCGCGGTTGCGTTCGGCCGCCGCCAGTTCGACGGCGGCCCGCATGGCTTCGCCGTATACTTGGTACTCCCCGGAAAGCGGTAAGAGTACGCCGACGACGGAAGGCTCCCGCCCCAGCTTTTCGCGGACCGACGCCAGCAGTTTCGCCGCCTTGCGTCCTTCGTCGAGGCCCGCGTACCGCCGTTCGACTTCGTCGAGGAAGACTATCGCCTTTTCGTAGTCTTTCCGTTTGACTTCGTGTTTGGCGAGTTTGAGCAGGACGGCCGCGGCCTCGGGCGAATGGTGGTAGTCTTCGAGCCTCTTGCGGAGGGCGTCCGCGGTAAGCGCTTCATCGGCCAGGTTACCCAAGCCCCGGACGGCCCGACCGTAGTAACGGCTCTTCTTGCCGAAGGAGACGACGCGAAGCAAGCGCTCAAACGACGAGTGATATTCGCCCATGCGGAAGAATGCCTGCGCCGCGAGGAACGCCGCGTCGTCGAGGTAAACGGAGTCGGGAAAACCTTCCTCAAACTTTTGAAGCGCGTCGGCCGCGGCCGCGTATTCGCCCACCGCGAAGTTGCACATCCCGACGCGAAGAGCTGAGGCCGCCGCAAACGGACCCGTCGGCTCGCGCTCGAGTACGTACCCGTATAGCCGCAGCGCGCTTAGGTAATCCTTGCCAGCGTAATAACGTTCCGCCCGCTCGAAGTCTTCGACTACGGCACGGTCGGCCGCGACGGCTGCCGCGGCGGCACACGTTAGCAGCGCCAGTACGACTTTAGCTTCGGCTTTCAATTTCGTACGAACCTCATTTTTTAAATTCTAACACCCGCGTGCCCCCGTGTCAACTGCGGCCGCCGGGCCGCCCGAAGGCCCCTATGGTGCCGCGGCGTAGTTTTTTATTTTGGGTGGTTCCGGGGGGAAGAATTTGGGTGGAAAAAAGTGGCCGCCGAGGAATAAGAAATGGGCAGAAAATATTTGACTTTTACGTCATTTTTTGTTATATATAAACGTTTACGGAAAAACCGGAAAGCTGGGGGCCTAACCCCCTGGAAATTAAGGGTATAAATTAACGGCGCCTACCAAGTAAAAGGTAATTGAAGGCGTGGTAGGCGTATAAGGGATAATGTTTATAACTTTAAGCCCTTAAATCCGCTTCCTGCGGAGGGCGTCGATATGGCTAAGGCGAAGTTTGAGCGGACGAAGCCGCACGTTAACGTGGGCACGATAGGGCACGT